>Ga0080005_131857_pt1 | contig 10348 bp, 13 predicted proteins | sample JossMetagenome_2_FD_69208 | JGI IMG/M metagenome (GOLD analysis project Ga0080005, IMG submission 69208) | Hot spring sediment microbial communities from Joseph's Coat, Yellowstone National Park, USA - JC3_ASED (SPADES assembly) (version 2) | ecosystem: Environmental > Aquatic > Thermal springs >... | reverse complement strand
AATATCATCCGGTTTTATTCCAAGGGACTTGAAAACTCTTCTATAATATGGATGAAAGTCATAAACTAGTTTCACCATTCTCCTTAACTTTTTATTCTGCAATTTCTCAATATCTTTCAGCCTCATTTTATCCTCCTTATTGGAACTCCACCCCATACTCCTTTTTTAACTCTCTTAAATTTAGGTACTAAACTCATAGCACCAATTATTGCACCGTCTTCTATAACTGCTCCTGGTAAAACAGTTGTGTATTGACCTATAGAAACATTCTTTCCTATCTTCACTGGAGCGACTATAAGTTTATTACCTTCAGCTGAATGACCTATTATTGCTGCATCTCCACCAATAACAGAATTGTCTCCTATTTCAAGAAGATGTGCATCATATACACAAGTTGTATTGATGATAACATTCTTTCCTATCTTTGCGCCCAAAAGTCTATAAAAGAGTATGTTAATAGAAGATCTAGTGAAAGGAAGAAACAGGAATCTCACTAGTGAAATAAATCCAGCATTTAAAAGCCAGATTAAACTTTCTTTACCACCAATTTTGTATGTTCCTGGCATCAATCTAATTCTGAATAGCCTTACCAATAAAGCAACAACGAACATCAAAACAATTCCAAAAACAAAGTAAGAAAATGCGAAGCCAAAAAGAATGAGAAACAAATTTCCAGTTTTGAGAAATTGCATGAATAGAAAATAAGATGGTATCAAAGAAATTGCTATAATAAAGCTTCCTATGATATAGAGCAATATAGCACCAGCAAACAAGGACACTTCATTCAGGTTAACCATCAAAATATTTTAGTCTCATAGTTTAAATTCTTCTCTTATAATTTTTTATTAGCGCAGGGGTCGCCTAGCCTGGTCAATGGCGGCAGATAAAAAGCTGAAGCTCAGAATTAGCCGAGGCTTAGGTGATAAGAAGAAACCTGCTGGGTTAGTCCCTTCGTGGGTTCAAATCCCACCCCCTGCACAACATTTTGCAAATTTAACAAGAAACTCTACTGAATGAATATAAAAAACAGAGGCTTTTTATTGAGATTTTTAAAGAAAATAAAAAAGAGGGGGGAAGAAAAACCTTATTTTTCGATGAATGCTTCATAGACTACAAACAAAGTTCCTACTAAAGCGAATAGCCACCCCAAGATTTCAAAGAGTTGAGCTAAGCCATTCCATACTGATGTTCCTAAGTAGCTACCCAAACTCACTGCTACTGGGAATGTCCCTGCAAAGAGGAAGAACACTCCTGCTAGAATTAACCAATTAAAACCTTTCTTTGCAACATTCCTGAACTTTAGATATTCTGCGAATACTGCTGCCAAGAGGAACGCTATTCCCAGGTCTATTAAGCCGCCAAAGACAGCCATTTTCTCACCAATTAAAATTTTGGGAAATAGTTTAAAAAGCTTTAAATTATAGAAATAAATCACCAGAAGGTAAAAACAAAAATTAAAAAAGATGGGGAAAAAACAAAAAGGACTTTCTGTTACTTTTTAGAATTCTTCTTCATCTTCTTCTTCCCATTCTTCTTCGTTCCACTCGTCTTCTTCGTCGCCCCACTCTTCTTCCTCTTCTTCTTCACCCCATTCCTCTCTTGCCATTCTTTCACCTTTTATAGCTATACTTATAGTGAGAGGAAGTATTTAAATATTTTTGTTTGCATTCAAAAAGTTAATTGCGGGTGGCTAGGCCGGGCGGCTGGGCCTCGCCTGTCACGGCAAACGGTCCATAATGGCCGGGCCGAAGCTCGAGGGCGATATGCAACACTAAGATGCTCCAGCTACTCAACAATGAGATCTCGCCTTCACGGGTCTGCCTAACTCCGAATCCCCCAGGGCAGGAATGCAGCAAGGGTAAGGAGTTAGACAGATGCTGTGAAGATACGGGATTGAGAAGAGTAGCTGGGTTAAGCATCTTAGGGTTGTATATCCACCGAGAGCGTGCCACCCGCAATTTTTTATTTATGCGATATAATTCTCATCATGAAAAAGAAAGCAAATAGAAAAATAATAATCGTTGGTGTTCTACTATTAATTTCATTAGCTTTTGTTGGTAGCAGATACATCAATTTAGAAAAAATTGGTGAAACGGGAACCAAAGGGAAAACAGAGGTTATATACAATCTAACAAATTATACCTCGGAAAGGTTTGTCAAAATTTATGTTCCTGCTGTGGATAATGAAGGCAAAGGAGTAGCTACAATTCTGAAAGTTGGAATCAAACCTGGCAATGGAAAAGTTTTAGTCGATATTAATAGTATAATATTCTGGCTTGATACTCAGCAATCTATACAGACAGCAAAAAAAGTTGCTCAAGAAATAACAAAAGCCGATCTATCGAAATTTGACTTGATTTATTCTCTTGAAAACATTAATGCGTCTGTTGTTGAAGGACCTTCTGCTGGAGCAGCTCTGACAATAGCAACCATAGCAGCGATTGAAGGCAAAGAGCTAAACCCAAAAGTTATGATTACTGGTACTATAAATCCTGATGGAACAATTGGTCCAGTTGGAGGAATAATTCCAAAAGCTCAAGCAGCAAAAGAAGTTGGTGCAACTACATTTTTAGTCCCAGAAGGTCAAGGTACACAAGTTAATTATATTCCCGAAGAAAAGTGTGAGCGAGTTGGTTATTTCACATTTTGTACAACAACTTATAAGAAAAAAATTGAAAATGTTGGTAAAAGTGTTGGAATAGATGTAGTAGAAGTTAAAGATATAAGAGAGGCCATGAAGTATTTCGGCTTATAGCTATACGCCAAATCTCCAGAATCTAATATTCTTTAGAACTATTTTGTCAATTGTTAGATCTACAAGCAAGTGAAAAAGAAAGGCAACAAAAAACATGAACATTAGTTTGTTTCTTATATAGACAAATGGAAGCAGAAGTAATATTGTAATAATTGATGGAAAATTGTGAAATAATTCGAAACCTATTCTGTATCTACTACTGTGAATTATCCATCTTAAAAATGCTTTGAAATTGTAGAATCTTGAGCGCTTATAAAGCAAAAGATGATCTATATCAGGAAAAAAGGAACCGAGGAAGATTGTTATAATTATAGTTTCTTTATTGTAGAATGGAAACAATTTAGAGAAGATTAAAATTAATGAAATTGCTACAACTACATGAATGAAAGTGTCTAAGTATCTCTTCTCTTCCAGCTCTTTTCTTATTTTTTCTCTTATCATACTATCAATAGAATAATTGATAAAATAAAGAAAAAAGCCCATCCTCCGATACTCCAATGCAATACTTTAGAGCCGTCTAATGGAGGTATGGGAAGTAGATTGAAAAAAGCAATCCATGCATTGATGAATTTTAGAAAATCAATCCCCGCTAATAAAAAAATGAATGAAAGAATTATATTTGAAAGAGGTCCTGCTAGCGCAATTTTTCCTATTTCCTCTACAGAATATTTTAATCTTCTGTAAAGCCAATCTTTGAATTTATAAGGATAAATCTCGACCCAACCTGGTGCAGCAAGTTTTACACCTGTAAATGCTAGAATTATACTAAGGAGCGTGGAAGGCAAATAAATTCTAAATCTGGCATGATATCCAAGTTTTATTGCAGCATACTTGTGTGTTAGCTCATGAACTAAGAAAGATAGACCAACACCAATAAAACTTATGAAAAGAAGATTTGGATTAAATTTTATTCCATCAAAAGAGAAAATAAAAGTTAGAATAAATATTGCGAGAAGAATCTCGATAATTTCTTTTTTATCAAAATAGAAAAACTCATTCATAAACTTCACTTATGATTTTTCTTTAAATTGTTTATTCCCTCGTTTTGATATATACCTGAATAGCTTTTACTTGTTGGATTAGAAAGTTTTAAAAATACCATTTGTGCTATTCTTGCATTTTTCTTAATTTTTATTCCATTTTCGTTCATAACAACAAGCAAAGAGTTGCTCTTTCCTGAATAACCTGGATCCCACAAAGAAGAGAAAATAGTTGCACCGCTTCTTATCAAAGAAGATCTTGGTCTTACAAATGCAATTAAATCTTTTGGAATGTTAACAATTTCGTTAAAACTAATTAAATAAATTCCTTCGTTTAATTCAATCCAATCATCGTTAAATTCAATTTTCTTGTAGCTTGGTAACTTTCTTTCTTTATTTGTAAAGTCTATTGAAGCGGAAGAGGTTAACAAGTAAATTTCATCTAAAGTTAAATCAAAACTTGCTGGTTGTAATTGAATCTCTAAGTCAATAAAATTCTCTATAAGTTTTTCTTTTAAAATTCTCTCCTTTATTTCTTCACTGCTCAGAATCATAAACTAATTTTTGTTTTCAAAAATATTTATTGGGTCCGTAGTCTAGCGGTTAGGACGCCGCCCTCACACGGCGGAGAGCTGGGTTCAACTCCCAGCGGACCCAAATTTATATGGGGGAATTTATAGAAGTTGTAGCCTTTTAATAATTTCACTTTTCTACTCATTGTCTAAATAAGAAATGAAAAAAGACTTTTTTGTAATGATATCAATTTAATATAATGAAGAGTCTTGAAGAAAAAAGAAGAATGGTAATAAATTACATTAAAAGAAACCCCTTGGCTACTACAAAAGAAATTAGAAGAAATGTTAAGGTTAAAGTAGAAGAAGTTTTTTCAGGTGGTATTAAAGAGGCTTATTTGTTGGCTGGTGTAGGCTTACCCAAACATCTGCAGAAAAGAAGTGGCGATGAATGCAAACAGCTAGTAGTTGAATATATCAAGAAAAATCCTGATGCTACAATCACAGAAATACAAAACAAACTTGGGGTTAATGTCAGAAGGTTATTCGGAGGTATAAGAGAAGCGTATAGAGCTGCGAATGTACCATACCCTATTGAAGGGGATCGAAACTCACAAGCTTATCATGATTTCATTGAAGAAAAAAAGAAAAAAATAATAGAAATAGTTAAGAACAATCCTTTAATCACACAAGATGAAATCAATAAACTATTTAATACCAATGTGGCAAAAGTTTTTGGAAGTTTCAAGAATCTTTGTAAAATAGCTGGAGTTAAGTATTTGAGATATAAAAAGAGAAGATTGAAAAAACAGCTTGAAGTTATAAATTACATAAAAAATCATCCAAATGCTACACAAAGAGAGATAAACAAATATTGTAAAACACATGTTCAAGAAATTTTCGATGGAGGAATTAGAGAGGCGTACAAGCTAGCTGGTGTGGATTATCCGGAAATGAGAAGAAAAATATATGGAACGGTAAAAAAAGAGATAAGAGAACGTTCTATTGAATTTGAAAAAGAGGTATTCTCTATTTTGGAAAAATTTGGAACGGTAAAAAAACATGTAAGAACAAAATGTGGTATAGTTGATGCTGTATTGATTACAAAAGAAGATTCTTTTGTTATAGAGATAAAAGACTATCAATCTAAACCTATCTCAAACACAGAAATAAAACAAATAGAGAAATATTTAAATAGTTTGAATCTTTTTAAGGGCATTATAGTTTGTAGTACTAAAAATTACAACAAAAATAAAATTAATTTGGGAAGGCATAAGATATGGATAGTAACAAAAGATGAATTAGCCAATGGGGCCGTCAGATAGCTTGGTCTAGTCTGCGAGGCTCCAGGTCTTCATGGAGCGTTGAGTAATGATGAGAAGAGACCTCGTCGCCTGGGTTCAAATCCCAGCGGCCCCAAGACTTAAATTTTTTAATTAACTCTCTTTTCTATGATAACGTCAATACTTCCATCTTTAGTTATAGATGGTGTAGAAAGCGCTATAAGAAAAAGAAGATCGAGCAGCTACAAATTTAAGCCTCTAGAATTTTATGAAGAAAACAATGACTTCTCAATAGTAATACCAGCCTACAATGCTGAAAAAACAATAGGAAAAACTTTAAAACATTTAGAAAAATATAGGGAAAGAACAATAGTTGTTGACGATGGAAGCAAGGATGAAACAGTAAAAATAGCAAGAAGTTTTGGATTTGAAGTTATAAGAAATGAAACAAATGAAAGAAAAATTGGAGCTATTAAACTTGGTCTAGAAAATGTGAGCAGCACGTATACCGTATTACTTGATGCAGATTCTTATCCGGAAAGACCTGAATTGCTGCCAAATCTTATTCAAGCCTTATACGATGAAAATCTAATAGCTGTTGGTGCTCAGGTTCTGCCAGAAAACCCAAACAAAATTATTGAAAAACTTCAATACATTGAATATAAAATTGCAATGGAAATTGGAAGGAGAAGCATGGCCAAAAATAGAAAAAATATTTGCATTTCTGGTGCTTTTGGAGCATACAGAACTAGAGAGCTTAGAGATGTTACAGAAATGCAAGCAAAAAATCCTCATTTCGAAGGAGATGATTTAGAAAGAACATTATACCTAATTGAAAGAGGAAATGTTGGTTACTTTTCTGACTTTATAGTTAGAACTGTTGTTCCAAAAGATTTGAAAGACTTGACAACTCAAAGAATAAGATGGCAAGAAGGATATCTTCGGGTTCACAAAGAATTTTACAAGATGCTAAAAAGAAATGATGAGGTTGGATTAACGCTTTGGTACAATTGGATTTTAAACATAGGTCTTCATCCTCTTAAGCTAATTTCGCTTCCTTTTTTGCTTTATTATGACGCAATTTCCTTTCCCTTGCTCTATGCCGGTTATTATCTTTTAGCTTATAGTCTTTTTTCCTCTTCAGCTTCTGAGGAAGAAAAGAAGTTATTCAGAAAATATTTGTTAATTTATCCACTTTACTCCTTGTATAATTTATTTATACCAACAACTATTGGTTACTTAAAAAGAACAATCCAATAGTTCAGTGACCAACTAAAACATTTAAATATTTTACTACCAAACAGTAAATATTTATGGATTAGATAACAAAGGTGAGAAAATTAACGTCAAAGCAAAATTCAAAAAAATTATAGAAGAAATGTATCAGCCTAAACCTATTGTGACTTCTCTACTTGCAAGAGCAGCTGATATGATATCCACTTATCTGGATGTAAAAAAATATTCACCTGAATGCGAGCTAAATACAGAACTGAGAAAACTTTTTTATGAATGGGGTAAAGAAAATTCAACTGTGGGTTGGTTTGCTCTCTCGCTATTACCTATACCTGTTTTTTATGCCATTTCGAAACTACTAGATAAAATGGCCCATAATTTAGTAGGTAAAAATGTAGAAACTTCTAAAGAACTTTATAAAGCTTTTCTTTATAGCTACTCTGCTGGAAGTTTTTATGCCTCACTAAACAATTTACTAATCTATTTTAACCTACCATATATTCCTGCAGAGGATTTGAAAATTTTTGGCGCAGTAATTACTGCTTTGCCATTTTGTTTCTACGGGATAAAAATATATAAAAAGTTAAGATCTTGAAAATAAACCTTACTTTCTTAGGAATCCCATCCGTATTTTCCTTTTAATGGTAGAAAAACAACAGGTAAAACAACTTTTCTTTCTATTTCATTTTCGCTCTTCTTTATTCCTTTCACCAAATATTGGTCATGGTAACCAATTATTGCTAAAATTGTTCCACCAACCTTCAATTGTTCTATTAATGGTTTAGGAAAATCTGGCGCTGCAGCACTAACTAAAATTTTATCGAATGGTGCTTCTTCTGGTAGACCTAAAGTACCATCCCCCAAAATCAAATTTACTTTATCTACATAACCCGCTCTTTCTAAGTTTCTCAAAGCAAAATTGTAGGTCTCTTCGTTAATCTCAATCCCAAAAACTTTGTTTTTCTCTCTTATAATTTCATAAGCATATGCAAGAAAAATGCCGCTTCCAGCACCAACTTCCAAAAACTTCTCTCCTCTTTTCAAATTCAATTCTTCTAAGCAAATGACGTGCATATGAGGTGCAGAAATTGTTACTCCTCCTGGAATTGGAAGAGGTGTATCAACATAAGCTTGGTCTTTTAAATCATATGGAACAAAAAATTCTCTCCTAACTTTCCTAAATGCTCTCTCAACCTTTTTGCTTCTCAAATAGCCTAGTCTTTTATATTTTTCAATAAGCCTTTCAATTTCTTCCATAAAATTTATTCTCAAAAGAACAATAATTATAATGGATGTTGTTGATAAGACTGTTAAAGAGATAAAAGAGCTGAAAATTCAAGGCGCTGAAAACATAGCAAGAGCAGCTATAGTTGCTTGGAGTATGGCAAAAGACAAAAAGAAGGCTTCAGAAAAATTGGCAAAAGCTAGACCAACTGAACCAATGTTAAGAAATGTCTTGAAATATTTAGAGAGATTTGGAGATGCTGAAGGCCTTTTGAAAAAGTTAGATGAAGATAGAAAAAAGATAGAAGAGATTGGTAGTAAAAAAATTCAAGATGGTCTCATAGTTTATACACACTGCCACTCTTCAACTGTAACTTCTATTTTGAAAAGAGCTTGGAAAGATGGAAAAAAATTCGAAGTTCATGTAACAGAAACGAGACCTTTCTTCCAAGGAAGGATAACAGCAAAAGAGCTAGCTACAGAAGGTATTCCAGTTACAATCTTTGTCGATTCTGCTGCAAGATTAGCTTTGAAAAAAGCAAATATCATGATGATAGGATGCGACGCTATAACAGCTGAGGGAATAGTCATAAATAAAATTGGTAGTGAGCTTTTTGCTGAAGTAGCAAACAGATATGACGTTCCAGTTTATGTTGCCACTCATTCTTTAAAATTTGATCCTTTAACTTTCTTTGGCTTTGAAGTTGAAATAGAGAAAAGAGCTACCAAAGAAGTTTGGGATAAACCTCCAAAAGGAGTGAGAATCTCAAATTATGTTTTTGAAAAGATTAACCCAAAGCTAATAGCTGGAATAATTAGCGAGCTTGGTGTTCTAAAACCAGAAACTTTTATTCAAGAAGTTAAAAAAGTATATGGATGGTTGATAGAATGAAGTACGAAGACTTTATTGACTTGAAACATAAACCAAAAGATGAAATAGTAGCTTTGTTCAGAATTGAACCAGCAAAAGGCTTTAACATGGAAGATGCTTCTTCCAGAGTTGCTAGCGAATCTTCATGCGGAACTTGGAGCGATTTAATACATGCTCCAAAAAGAATAGAAAAATTGAAAGCAAAAGTTTTTGAAATAAATGGTAATTTCGTTAAAATTTCCTATCCTATAGAACTTTTTGAAGAAGGCTCATTACCAAACTTACTTTCTGGAATAGCTGGAAACATTTTTGGAATGAAAGCTGTGAAAAATTTGAGATTGATGGATGTTGAATTTCCAAAAGAATATTTGAAATATTTTAGAGGAGCAACTTTTGGTTTTAAAGCTATTAAGGAGATTTTCAAGAAGAAAGATGGACCAATAGTTGCTAGCGTTCCAAAACCGAAAGTTGGTTATACTAGCGAAGAACATGCAAAAATTGGATATTTACTTTGGAGGAATGGGCTTGATTGTATTAAAGACGATGAAAATCTTTCAAGCCAAAAATTCAACAGATTTGAAAAAAGAGTTAGACTTTTAGCAAAATATAGAGATAAAGCTGAAAGAGAAACCGGTGAAGCAAAAGATGCTTTTATAAATGTTACAGCCCCCACTCTCAAAGAGATGGAAAGGAGAATAAAGTTGATACATGACTATGGATTTAGGTATTTCATGCTTGATGTTGTTGTTTCTGGATTTACAGCAGTTCAAACTGCAACGGAAATAGCTCACGACCTCAAAATGGCTATTCATGGTCATAGGGCAATGCATGCTGCATTTACAAGGAATGAAAAACATGGAATTTCTTTCTTGTTTTTGGCAAAGCTCATGAGAATTGCTGGTATTGACAATCTTCACATTGGGACTGTAATAGGAAAACTAGAAGGAAAGAAAGAAGAGGTATTAGCAACGAAAGAACTTGTAACTCAAGAAGAAGTAGATGAAATTAAAAACTTAAGGCTGCATCAAAAGTGGTATCACATAAAGCCAATATTGCCTGTAGCATCTGGTGGGCTTCATCCTGGAATTCTTCCAGAACTTTTTGATATATATGGAACGACTAACATTGTCATTCAAGTTGGTGGAGGAATATATGGTCATCCGCTTGGTATAGAAGCAGGTGCTAGAGCGGTAATGCAAGCTATTGAAGCATATAAACGAGGAATATCATTGGAAGAATACGCTGAAAGGCACGGAGAGTTGAAAGTTGCATTAGAAACTTGGGGTAAAGAAAAACCAAGATAATCTTAAAATATAGAGTTTTAATGTAAGGATTATTAAATCGTGTTCTAAAAGTGATAATGGCAAACAAGAAAAAATCGCCTTTTATTGGAATTCTTTTTCTTATACTAATTTTTGTGATCATTTTAAACATCTTTCTTTATATCAAAGCATCAAAGAACCAAATTATTGAAGTTGTTGAAGTTAAGG
>Ga0080005_144722_pt1 | contig 10353 bp, 14 predicted proteins | sample JossMetagenome_2_FD_69208 | JGI IMG/M metagenome (GOLD analysis project Ga0080005, IMG submission 69208) | Hot spring sediment microbial communities from Joseph's Coat, Yellowstone National Park, USA - JC3_ASED (SPADES assembly) (version 2) | ecosystem: Environmental > Aquatic > Thermal springs >... | reverse complement strand
ATGATATGATGGATGTTTACCGCCAAGAAAACGGCAAGACGTCAGCGGAGTTAATGCCAGATTTTGAGGAAAGCGAGTGGAAAGAGATAGGTGCATCAATACAAAGGTGGAGGTTGAAGCCAGGCACGTACCTCGTCGTTAGGCTGAAGAAGGAGCCACGCGAGACCAATTACCGCGTGATGGCTTATTGCTACAGGATTAATGAGGATGGCACAGCAATAAAGAAGGAAGTGATTAACAAAAGCGTTTCTCCTTTCTACACCGATGCGTGGGACTATGCGAGGGGGTTGAGTAACGAGATTAATTGCGAGGAGTATTTCAAGTGATCCATGCGTGATTAATCATCGTGTTTAAAATCACCTTAAGGTAAAACTTATATGCATTATCTATAGGCCAGTATTGATGACGGAAACAGTTAATTACGTGTTAGAGTGGGAGAGTAAGGCCGACCATGAGTACAGGATAGTGCGTCCATTCAAGTGGGTAGAGGTTTTTCAAAAGGGAAGGGCACCGGAGAGAGAAGTTGATGAGACGCATGTTTACTACCGAGAAAATGGCATGCCGAAGGAATTAACACCAAAGATTGAGCAGATTGAGGAGAGAGAGGAGCATGTTGCTGATCATATATGGAGTTTGAGGCCAGGTATGTACTTGGTTGTTAGGGTGAAGAAGGAATTAAACGAGCCGACGTATCATGTAACGGCTTATTGCTATAAAGTCAATGAGGACGGCACGGCGATAAAGAAGAAAGTGAGAGATCAGTATGCTTATCCATACGTTATAGCGAGGGACTACGCAAGAGACTTAAGGAACGAGATCGATTGTAGAGAATATTTCAAGGAATCCCCAATAGGTTTTTAAACTCCAGCTTAATTTTGGCGTTGACCCCTCGCCCGAGCGGAAGGCTGTGAAGGCTGGGGTCAAAGACCCAGCCCCGTGGGCTGTGACTAGATGACACCCCGAGAGTGGGGGCCGTAGGCCCGACGGCGTAGGGAGCCAATCAGTGACGAGAAATCCCGAAGCCAAATGAGGGGAACGGGGCGAAAGGAATCCGTGCGTGGTTAGTTATCGTTTTTAAAAAAAGCTCAGTCTTTGTGGTGAGCGATAGGTATATAAATGTTTAGAAGCATGGGTTTTATGATGTCACAGAGAAAATCCGTTCAAAGAACTGAGCAAAAGGATGTGAAAAATACCGAGAGACGAGCAGAAATAGGGATGATAGAGGTAGTGGCACTAACGAACATAGCATACGGTTCCCCACTAAAGTATGCCGACAACAAAACAAAGGCATTCCTGTCTGAGAAATACGTAAAGGCGGGAGTCATAGACGACGTCAGTCACATAGACTTTTTCATACCGCGTTGCATGAGTCCAATAAACGGCAAAATGATGCCGTGCATATACGGCACGGCGGCCATGTCAGCGATAAAGGAAGCGGCGGGGCTGGCGGGCAAACCATTAAAGTATGATTACCATGTTTTCAGTATACTAGGTATCTACTTTGATGAAAACGACGTTAATTTGCTAGTCAGGAAGATAACGGTGTCCAAGAACGAACAGAGAACCCAAACACTTGCAATTACGGAAATAGTGCTCTCTGGTGCACATGGGGTATTGCTGTATGAGGGGCAAATACCGCCAGAACTGATGGTGCCTAAAATAGTCATCGGGAGAATGAAGTCCAGAGGCTTCGGTAGGATAATAATCAAGTGGCAGTAAATCCAAACGGCAGAAAAGCTTTTTAAACCCCAACAACATTTTCCCACTGCCCGTTTGGGCAGCTTAGTACATGACGTATCTCGCACAGGACCTTTATCACGGACCTTTGGACTTAAGTCTCCGCACACTGTGCCGAACACATATCGCACGTTGCATTGCGCATTTCGCTTCTCACCCACAAGAACGGGACGAAAAATGTTCCGTGCAATGGTTAGTTCGAAATAAAACTTAAATATATCGTTTTAAAAACCAGCTAATCTCGTTATGTCCCGCAGCACCGCGGTGTTTCTCCTCATAGCCCTGAGGTTACGCTCCATTATGGCGTAATTCCTCATTGCGTACATAAACCTCCTCCTTGCGAGCATAAACCTTATTCTCATTATTTCTTGTTTGGTTTGGTCGTACCGGCGCATTTTGTTCACCTGGCTATAGTGTGATTATTCCGTAGAGTATCCTGGCTATGCCGATTATGAATAGTATCGCTGCAATAAACAATAGGAATAGGGTTATGCCGAGCCCGATCACGCCGATCAGTTTGAATAGGAATACGTAGAGGAGTAGTGTTATGGCACCGAGCAGTATGGCCTTGAGTATGTCCTTGAAGCCATTAAGTATTGAGTCCTTACCACCCATCAACAATAAATCACAAATATGCATTTAAGTATTTCGATGTTTCCTGTATCGAGGGGTAGAAAGGTTTTTAAGCGAGGAGTGGCGTGGAGGGGGCGTGAGTAAAACTTTCACCCTACTCCCCCGAGGGCCCTGGGGGACGGGCACCTTCTACGTGGTAGCCACCGTACTTAATGCGTTAGACCTGACAACATCGTACATAGCGTTTAGTATGGGGCTTGTTGAGTTGAATGCGTGGGCGAGTATTTTCCACAGCAGCTATATTGCGTGCTTGGCGTCTGTGCTCCTGTACCAACTGATCACGACGCTGCTTTACTACCTAACCACGAAGTACCGCTTGTTGTGGCCCATGTTCATCACGTGGTCGCTGATTAAAATATACGCCGTCGCGTGGAACGCAACACAAATACTAATGCTCATCTAGGACTATACATAAAAATTTAAAAATGATTGGTTGGTTGTGTTTTTTGTATGTCAAGCCAAAACCAATCACAACAGGGTTTTATACCGAAGAAGACGCTCACGTTGGATGTGTGGTATAGGCAAGGCCCTGCCTTTATTGATGAGCGTGTGTGTTGGGTGGAGTATGGTATGGCTAAGGTGGATGAGGAGTACGATAAGGCGATATGTGAGATGAATTATCCGTACAGGTGCCCTGGCAAAATGACGGTCGAGCCAGAGAGTGACTATGTTGTCGTGAAGTGCGTAACGAGGGACAACACCAGCGGTAGGATGATAAGGGAGACGGACACGTACGTGTACATGAAAGACAGAGGAGGCTGGTTATGGTTGTGAAATAGCAGCAACACAACAATCAAAACCAAAACACAAACTAAAACATAATTTTGTGTCTCTCCATATGATTTTAACACCCAGGGGCCCCGGGGGCCCCTGGGTATGGGAAAGGTTTATATATCCCCTTTGTGGTACATATCACGGTATGCAAGGCACGAAGGTAAGCACAACTCAGGACTGCGAAAAACTTGCACCTAAGGGCGACGGGCCGGCCCTTAACAGGCCCGCCCCGGCCTCGCAGGGCGGTCAGGCGGGGCAGGATATCAAAGAGGTGTTAGATAATGAGCAGTAAATACGAGAGGTGCTTCAGGCAATGTGTGAAGAAGTGTGCGGATGAGTGCGAAGCGTTGAAGAAGTACATGCCTACGGAACTACCGTTAGGGCTGCTCACTGCGGGGTTCATTGGTGCTTGTTATGACTCATGTGAAAGTAAGTGTGAGGAAAAATGCGTCATGGAAGCGGGTGATACGGAAAGAGCCAGGGAGTTGTGTTGTAGGAACCTGTGCTATGACGAGGTCGAGGCTTATACTGATCCTGAGTGTGTTGCAATATGCATGAAAGAGGAGAAGGATCCATGTAAGGCTTGGAAAGAAAAGGAGCGCGAAGCTAATTTAGAAGAATTATGTAGGATGTACGACGGCATATGCTAATGGTGAGATAATGATAAGTCTTTACGAATTCCTAATACAAAATGATTTTTATATTGACCGACCGACGGCTGACTTGCTCGAGAAAATAATTACAACTAGCAACAGGAAGGCGATAATGCTCAGAGGCATGGCAGGCGTAGGTAAGACGCAATTAACATATTTAGTCTCTAAGTGGTTAGGATCCGAATACGTTTATTATCAATGCACCTACGGCGTCGACGAGGATTCGCTGCTTTACAAGTATGTACCATCGGAGAAAGCGAGGTCTGGGATCAGGATAACCCTGGGCCCCGTGCCCAGGGCATTACGACTTTCACAGAGAAAGAAAGTTGTTCTTGTACTTGACGAATTCGATAAAACACGCCCTAGTGCTGACGCCTTACTTCTCGATCTTCTTCAGAATTATCGCTTATCACTATATCTTGATGATGATGAGACTATTGTGTCAGGCAATCCAGAGAATTTGATCGTATTCTTGACATCAAACGATGTGAGAGAATTCAGTGAACCATTACTCCGCCGTTTAGTTGTGATTACACTGAATCCGCTGCCGACAGCAACGGTATATGAGATGCTGAAAAAACAATTCAAGGAAAACATCGCTTTGTTGCTTACGCAAGTCTATGAAGATACACTAAAGGCGGGTTTGCGTAAGCCCGCCACGCTGCAAGAACTGATACAGTTAGGCGAAATACTAGAAAGCGGTGCAAATACGCCGCTGCAAGATTTGCTCAAGATGTTCATTGTAAAATACGATGATGACTGGAGCAAATATTTACAATACGTGTCATCCAGGGAACCATACAAATTCGTTAATGATAATACCAATAGCATTGATGTGTCGCAGTACTACGAGCCTCCGCAGGAAGTGCAAATGCCGCAGCAATCACAACCACAGGAGCAAACACAAGCATCAACTGCTCAATTGTTAGAGAAAATAAGCAAGATAGTGATTAAGCAGCCAAGCAATTCTGCCATCAACGCAGTGAAAGAGGAGACGAGCGGTACAATCGAGGTGACGTTTAAAGCACCAATAAGTGAAAACGATTTCACGATGTATACAAACATAATAAAGGAGTTTTGGCCCGAGCCGTCAGATGTACCCAGCATATTTGGCAAATTTAAGGTCGTAAAGGATGCCAATGACTATAAGATTGTGTCGGAGAAGCCATTAATGCTTCTAGAATACTTCCAATTGCTCAATAATAGCGACATCGATTTCGAGGGATATATTGAGGATAAATTAGTGCTCGTAAACCCAGCGACAATAAATAAAATCTTGAATGAAGCCCATAGGATAAAATACTACAGCAATAAAAAACTCCAAGTAACGTTTAATTATAGTAATAGTGGGTATGGTAGTAGTTGCTCTATTACTGAATTGATTGAAATTGAATTAGAAGATACGTATAGTCCAAACAAGAAAAACACGCTTGCAAATGCAACGATACGCGCATATGTTAAAGTGTGGAGGAAAGGGTATATTTCATACGAGTCCTTATTAAGGAGAATAATTGAAAAACAATATAATGCAGATATAAGTGTAGATAGCAATCTAGACACATTGGTGGAATTCATCAAGCAAGAAATTAGGTTTAGAAAGCACAACCTCAGTCCAAGTATTGAGGTGACATTGCGTAGTGATAATTTCGAGGAAATCATGGATACATTAAGCAAAGAATTCAAACTCGACGTGAAAGACAAAGACATTGATGCGATAAAGAGTAAGGGGGCTATGAAAATCTATTACAATGATTATTACGGCACAATAGAGGTGAGACCGCCATGACAATCATTGTCAAGAAACCCTTTGAACCTGAACCGTTTGATGTTAAGAACAAGGGTATTAAGGATATTAATGATACTGCTAATAGGGAGGTACATCCTGAGTTCGAGGAAAAGCCGATTATGACTACAACTCAAACGAGTGAAAATTCTCACGGTGGTAGTGAATTAACGTTCTCGTTACCTAATTCCTCGCAATCTAGTGTGCAGGAGCAAGAAAACGGAAATAACCAAGTCAATCAAGATGCGCGAGGCAATACATCCGCGCCTAATAATGCGGATACTAATAATGATAATACTAATGCTAAGGGTGCCCAGGAACAGCCAAATGATAATAATGAGGTGGGAGATAACGCGGTTAATACAGATGTAGATAAGCAAAGTAATGAAAGCAATAATGATACTCATGGTGCTCAAGGTACAACCACCGTTGATAATGATGCGGATAAGCAAAGTAATGAAAGTGGTGGTGGTACTAACGATACTCAAGAACCACAAAGTACTGCCAATGATACTAACGATCAAAGTGCACAACAAGAAAATGCAAATGCTGAGGGTAGTGGGGATAGTCAAGATAGTGAAGGCGGTAATGGCAATAATGATATTGAGGATCAAGGGCAGGAAAGCATCAATGAGAGTGGTGAAAATGGCAGCGAGAGTACTAACACTGATAACAAGTCAAGGAGTAGTGTAGATAATGGCGATGGCGATACTAACAACACTAACACTGATGGTGGATCAAAGGAGCGAGAAAATAGCGATAATGAGACTGGTGATACTAGCCAAAACCAAGGGCGGGAAAATGGTGATAATAATGAGCAAAATAGTGAAAATGATGGTGAGGATGAGGAAAGTGAAAGTGAAGATGCGGATGAACAATCACAATCAGGTACTTACAATACGCAACAGGTGGTTGATGTTGTCGGTGCTATCAGTACTAGCAAGTATTACCAAACGGAGTTTTGGAGACTCATTGAGTTGATCGCTGAGGAAAAGACGAGGTCTTACGACCCGATGGGTAACGAGGAATTCAACATAAAGAAGCTAATGTTTAGACCGTATGAGAAAAAGCCATTGAGTAGTTACAAAATGAGCCGTGTCAAGGAATCCGTGGTGATTTTATTGGATAATTCAGGCTCGATGAGGTGGTGGGCTAATAACCTGCAAATACTTGCGGATTTGGCAATGCAGAGAAACGATGTTGAGGTGTACTTAGCCCCTAACGGGTACATCGAAGTAATGATTTATCCAAAGTACCAATTAGTTAATCACGACAATGTCATGAGGAGATTAAGGAATAGGAAGATTATCTATGTGGGTGACTTTGATGGTGCTGATACACCGATCATACTGTCTTGGTACAATGACGTTATTTGGGTATGTCCTGAGGAGCGTTATTTAAACTTCTTAGATCATGATTGGGTTCACTATAGTGAAGACAAGTTTAAGGGAGCGTTCCTCAGGGTGTTTACGCTGCAGGAATTATTTAGTGCATTTAAGAAATTACTGTCTACGCCAGCTTTAAAGATTTGGTATGATTTGTGTAATGAAACTCATAAATGTGGGGGTGATGAGGAATGAAAATGAGGCTTTGCGAGGTTGATTGGTTTAATGAGGATGTGATGTACAGGAGGATTTATGATGTTTTGAGTACTGAGGGTATGCTGCCGAGTCCGTGTGACATCACTATTTTGCCGCCCGAGCCACCGCCGCCTGGGACTCGCCCGTCTGTCTACGGCATGTGTTGGCCGTTTGAGAAAACGATTTGGTTTAGGGCGTGGCCGCCGCCTTATACGGACTTTGCTCATGAATTGATCCACTTGATACCTGGAAAGGATGTCGAGCTTGAAGAAATATATGCCTATAACCTAAGCACGTTCGTTGTAGTGCTAGCCGAGAAAGGCGTTAAGCCGCCTGCAAACCCTGTTAGGCTCTTTGACATTCACAGTATTAACACCATTATGGATACAATTAGGGAGGTGTATAAATACCCATTCAAAGACCTCGCGGATTTCTTCATGTGGATTGGTGTCATACCATCGTTCTTGAAGCCAAAGGCAGGTGTTGATGGTTTTGCGTTAGAACCCGACCCTGCGTATAACGAGAAAACAATAGCCCTCATAACAATTAGTGAATTCGCAGCGGGTTGTGAGTACGATGAGCTTCAGTTTAGAGTATTGCTTAAGCTCCTCGACGCCCCGTTTCCCTCATCCCAGCGAGCCTAATCACCAGTCATCTCTGTCGGGCAGCTGCCCCCATCTTCGGGGCATCATTGAGCCTTCAGCTTCCCCACGGGGCAGGGGACCCAAGCACTCACAGTTTCCTCGTGCTTGGGGCGGGATAGACTTATTTTGTTCAAAATTTAAGCCTTTCGCGGACAAAAGATTTATAAGTAGGTTGTCCAGGTGGTGGTTTTGTGAAGGTGCTTTTGTTTAGGGGTAGGGTTCAGGCGACGAGTAGTCATGGGAAGACATACGTCAAAATCTACGTGTATAGAGACCTTGGGGGAGAAGAGCTGGTGAAGCACATCGGCAGGGAAGTCGAAGGACTACTGGTGATCAAAGATGAAAGCACATAGAGCAATACTCGTTGAACTACCAAGGGATGAATGCGATGTTGAGTATATCAAGCGACTAACGGCATTAACAAACCTAGCCTACTATGATTTTGAAGTTTTTGTACCAGACATACTTAAGAATATACAATATCAGCTCTATGGTTTCAAGGACTACATGGAGAGCCTGGTCTTTGGTACCGAGCCTAAGAGGTGGTTTGCAAAGACGTGGGTGCCACTGAAGACACTGAGAGTTTATGCTGATGGCTCCAAGAAGGGTGATAAGAGCGCACCCGTGGTTCTTGACTTTAGGAGCGATGTCATTAGGCTACGTCAGGCTTGCAAAAACGAGCTTAGGTATGTTGTTGAGGTTCCACTGCCTAAGTGGGTTGTTGAGCGGGTTAAGGAGGGTGGGGATATTAAGTTTGCAATGATTGGGCTAAAGGGCGATGAGCCATACTTAGCCTTGGTTGCCGAGCGTGTTGTTGAGCCTTATCTGCCGAGTAATTACATGCTAGTGATTGACGTCAATGCTTGGAATAATGGCATTGTGTGGGGCTTGATTAGGGATGGTAAGCTTGTTAAGTGGAAGCCTGAGAGACCGAAGCTCAGTGAGGTTGAGTCTCTTTACAAGCTCTCAATGAGGTTGAGTAAGAAATACGGTAAGCTGAAGAGGTTGGGACTTGATAAGACTGAAGAGGGTAGGAGACTTTGGCTGGAGATAAGGAGGGTTAGGAGGAAGCTCTACGCTAGGTTGAGGGATTATGTTCAGAAGCTTGTGCATAGGTTGGTGAGGAAAGCCCTTAGGCACAAGGCATTAGTCATCATCGACGACATGATTGAAGAATCAAGAAGGGAGTTGCTTGAAATGAAGATACCAAGTGGTCTAAGAAAGCTATACCTTGCATACACAAGGAGATTTGTTAAGTTATTAATCACACAACTAGAGTGGTACGGCATTCCATACAAGCTCAAGAGATTGCCAAGCACGGTATGCCCAATTTGTGAACATGAGTTAATTCAAGAAGAAGGAAGAACCATGGTATGCCCGAACTGCGGATTCAAAGCACCAAGGGACTTAGTACCAATACACTGGGCAACTAAAGTTTATTGAGGATGAGGATTAAGAACTCGAGGAATTAATTCGTGCTTATATCACGTTTTTCACGAATAGAAAGGTTTAAATACCCCTATATGGTATATACCATGGTGAGCAAGGCATGCAAAAACCTACGGATCGAGTCTACGGACAAATAAAGGATGGGGTAAAACCTGTGGGCGACGCCCCGGCCCACCAAGGTGGAGCAAACAGGGGTGCCTCGGCGGGGCTGGGCGGTCAAGCCCCGCAAGTTGAGGATGAAGTGACCCAAAAAATAAGGGATGAAATTGAGGATTGTGGCGATTACTGTGTTGATTATGCGTATGAGGTGGATGATGATGATGATGCGTTTGAGAAATGCATAGATCAATGTTATCGGGAAATAAGTGAGAAATACAATGTACCTATTGAAAAGATTGAGGAAATAGTGAAGTCTATGATTAACGACGAAGAAGGATATGACGAATAGGTGGTGAACATGGGCACAACACTCCTCATTGAAAACATAGGGCCGATTAAGAGTGCGGAGGTTGTGCTGGGCAAGACTGTGCTTTATGGGCCCAATGCTGCGGGTAAGACAACCATAGCTGAAAGCCTTAAGTTAATGCTTAGTTTGTTGGGCGATATCAGGATTGGGTGTGACAAGCTGATTGAGGGTGTTAGGTATGGTGCGGACGTGGGTAGGATTGCCTTTAAGGATTACGTGGTTGAAATTGCAAGGGCAGGAGATTACAAAAAGGCGGGTATGGTTATAAAGAAAGGCGATGAGGTGTTATATAGTGGCGAGTGTACGGGCGGTTACTTCTCCACAGGGCTCAATGCCGCAAATGATGTGATATTGTGGGTGGGTGGCGGTGCGGTAAATATATACGGTGCGGGTATTGATGAGTTTGCGATAACTGAAGACAATTTGTTCTCGCCATATGTTACTAGGTTTATATCCAAATGCGGCGGCGATTGTGCACAAGCGACTGGGGATTATGTCACCTACATGATTAGGGCGAATGACATAATCGAGAGTGTAACCAATGGGAGGATTGAGTACCCACCTGGTGAATTGATGTACTTCTTTGACGGCGAGCATTACTACTACTTTGATGATGTATCTCTCGGCATTAAGA
>Ga0080005_127926_pt1 | contig 10356 bp, 8 predicted proteins | sample JossMetagenome_2_FD_69208 | JGI IMG/M metagenome (GOLD analysis project Ga0080005, IMG submission 69208) | Hot spring sediment microbial communities from Joseph's Coat, Yellowstone National Park, USA - JC3_ASED (SPADES assembly) (version 2) | ecosystem: Environmental > Aquatic > Thermal springs >... | reverse complement strand
TAAGCATCTTTGCTGTCTCCTCAGATATCCAAGGAGAAACTATAGTTATTTTTCTAGAGGAATAAATATTTTTAAGCACAAAATCTCTAAGCCCTTTACTACATCTTATCTCAATAGACATAAATGCACCTATGTTACAATCGAATTCAAAAGTTTTAGAAAATGCCTGAATGAAAGCGTATTAATGATGATATTAATAGCGTCATAGATCTTAATTCTCTAGAACATTTGTGTTAGTGGAGTTATTATTAGTCTTTGTTAGCTTCCAGAATCACTATTATATATAGCAACATTTGTCTATGAGAAGAGAGATTATGATGGTCTCAAATGTACGTGCATTATCATAATCTTTTAGAATACACTTATGAGTTTATGTTTTCATTTATATTTACATCTGAACAAGCTCATGAGTTCTTTTAAATTTTATTCGGAGCATGCTTGTGAAGTTCAAGTTTTAGAGACCGGGTAATATATTTAGTTAAATAAAATTAGCAAGAATAATTTAAGGTCTAAGACCTGCTCTAATTAATTATTTGTGGTAAGGAATCCAATAGGTTATTGCATTTCTTTAATAGCAGTCAAGAGTTGCACATACTGATTTTTGAGAAGAATTTTTAACGAGCTGAGTTATTGCAAACAAAAATCTTATATTATATCATGGAACACGCTTCATCCTCTTTTATAGATTTTCATTTTATGAATAATGATAGGGAAGAACCTGAACGCTGGGTAAAGACTTATATGTAGGGCTTAACTATGTTCCTGGACCTTTCAATGTTGAGCTTCAAAAATGTATTGAGGAAAATAAAATTCGTGGAAGGCTATATATAAATAACCCCAATAGACTTATAGACTATATCGCTTGGCAATGCGCTAAATACAGGCTTACACCGATCTGGCAAACATGAAAGGACGAGCTTAAAAAGTTCTGCGGGCTAAATTTTAATAGTTTTAAGCATTTAGTTAGCTTTACATACCCGGGGGAGTGGATCGCTAACAGATTAACTTGGAATGATCTTTTATCTAATATTATCGAAATATTAAATAGAGAATGTAAAATAGAGTTTTATCTTGAATTAAAGACGCATCCCTCAGATTAATTCAGCGATAATACCTATCGTGTCCTGAGGAACAATCTAACATGCCCCCAGTTACGCAACTCAATCTATTTTTGATCCTTGCTGTACTATCATCTATGTATCTTAAGCATATTTACATCTATAATCTACCCAAGCTTTTTAGACAATTCTTCAAGGCTAAGTATTTTATAGTATATTTATTCCTACTTCCCTTTTCTGAACTTTTGATCCAGACCTATGATAACACTTAGATTATAAGCTAAACGCCCTATAATGGCTCCTATATTTAAATTTTCTACCTCAAAGAAAACATTTCGGCATGAAGGATCAGTAGTTATGAGAAGATCTTGAGAATCGGAAAGAAAGCTTACACTCAAAATTTTTTAAGAAAAGAAAAATCCGAAGCCTATTCAGTTCTTAAAAAGATCTTTTCTCTATGATTTTAAGCAACTTACTGAAGATAAATGTTCATTACTCATGAATTTCTATTTCTATTTATATATTTTCGTTTATCAAATTAGTTGGATACGTCGCCCTGGTCTATATTAAGCTCTTGTTATTAATTGAAATAGACTTACGTATCTAATTTTAGAAACCTTAACATATTCAGTTACAGTCTTTGTTTTCTGAACATCTTTATACTCTGTGACAGTCTCTTTATAGCTCCATGTAGCAGTTATCTGAGGAACTTTATTTGTAAACCATGAATATCTATTATCAAGAACAAAATAATAATAATCTGAATGATCCGGCACAAAACTATATTTATAATTGTTTACTCTTCTAGCATCTACATATGCTTGAGCAGTCTCTCCACGTTGCCATGCGTTAAATCCCTTCTGATCGAATACATAGAAGTTTATGTCATAGCCTGCTGTTTCGACAACGATTCCTGAGATAAGATTCTCTTTTTTCCCTGTTATATCAATGTATACAGAGTAATATATAGCTCTTCCAGCAGAGACTGTAGGCTTATCATTTATAAGCATCCTACTCATCTCTCTCTCCACCTGATAAGGCTCTTTTTCCCAATAAGTCTCTGTCCTTATACGCGGCTCTATCTCCTCAGAAGAAACAGGAATTATAGGCAGGAATAAAATAACAAGAAATATTATTATAGCAAGAATAACGCCTATGCCAATAAGCCTCTTGCGAGTCTTTGATTGAGTCGACATAATACCCCTTGAATCTCTATGATGTCAAAATATATAAAATTTATCTCAAGACGCTTTTATGTCTTTCTGCTTTACTCGCTTTTTTAATAACTTTTTAAAATTTATTTAGAAACATAGATAAATCGGGCTTTACATATTATAATATGATAAGTCGAACTCTGTTTAAAAGATCGACGTAAAGAAGCCTTTGACATAGTTATCTTCAAACATTTCTATGTGTAGCATTCTAATACTTCTTGATCTTCCATTGATCATTTATGTCATAAGATTTTTATAATAACAAATACTCTGTGTTAATATATTGAGACTAATGATCTATATGAACTCGACTTATTAATCTTCAGAAATTTATTATTATGAAAAAAGATCGTTTACAAATGTATCATAAAAAATCTTTAATTATACATAAGTCGTTAAAATTTTATTGAGAAGAAAGCTATTGTTTGTAAAATCTGTGCTACAAATATAAAGATTGATCCTATGACAAATATTATCAAGATCGCTCCTATGAGATATAGAAGCGCTGTGATTGAGAATAGATCTATTTTCAAAGACCTTGATATTTTATCAAAACTAAGTTTTAGAAATGCTGAAGAGATTATTATAAGTATCCATACAATAAATAATGAAGTAACTATGCCTAATGTAAATGAGCTGATGTTTAATATTGTCTCAAGAAGACGAAGAGGCGACATTAATATAGAAATTATAGACATCAACATGCTGAAAACTATGATGATCGCCAAAATAAATACTGAGGCAGAGTATAATGCATAGGTAAAGATCTTTTTGTCTTTAACATAATCAGATATATGTTTTAAAGCAATAAGAATTAGCATGAGACCTATTAAATACGATACTAGCGATATCATTGGTGAAAAAATAGAAGGATGAAAGAAATCATCATTAAAATCGAGCCGAGACCTCCAATATATCTCACGTTATAAAAGCTCTGCTGAAACATAAAACTCCTGATAAAAATATTTTTCTTAAATTATGTATATTAGCCATAACTATATTCTAAGAGACTCTATATTTATAAGACTTTCACCTGGTCTAATGATCAGCTTTTTCACATATTATATTAAAGGTCTCACAAACCACTTAATAACATTCATCAGTTGGAGCAGAGTATGTATCACATTTTATAATATGTATGAATGTTGAAAAAGATCTTTTTATATATAATTATTAGCATGTGATCTTTTTCCCATTACTCATAATTTTTACTTAATATAGATCATAACATTTCTTTTACAATAACTAATCGATCTGTAATATAAGAGTGTAGTTGACTATCTTATCAATGTCTCAAGTTAGAGAACAAAGATAAGTTTATACTTCATAATTTATGTTAGTAGTTAATAGTTAATACATTTTCAGAACAATAAAAAATCTAGTTATAAATACTTTTTTAACTCTTCATCATATTTTTTCCTCAGCTCCTCGTATTTTTCTGGTGAAATACGTCCAAATTCGTATTCCTTTTCAAGTTCTCTGATTTTCTCTCTTATTCTCTCAGCCTCTTTATTTTTTCTTAAGACGTCTTCTACAATCGTTCTGATATGCATCGGATCTGATACTCCGATCATGATTACGGATCCTGCATATTGCCCAGGTGTGCTATATATTATGTCTCCATAATTCAGGATCCTTCCTATTATACCTTGACGAACCATGACACCAGTGATCCATTCGTTTTTTATCTCAAATACTTTTCTTGAGATGATCCCATATTTAACATATATCCTTTTGTTTGTAATGAAATATTCAGTAGCAATAACTCTTAAAGCTACGATTAAGAAGATTATTATAGCAAATATGATTAAGGGTGGTAAAGCCGCTGAAAACAAAAGAAATAATATTCCCAATAGAATAAGACCCCAATTAGCCTTGAAACTCATTCTACTACGCCAAACAGGTCTCTCATCTTCCAGTAATGTAAAGCCGCTCGGGACACCCATATAAAATCACCAGAAATATGGTTAACAATTCAAAATTTAAAGATTTTCAGCAAAATATTATCAAAATATATCTAAGTTTTTGAAGAGATTATTACATTCTTAAAATTCTTAGATTATACTAATAACTTAAATCTTTTTCATCAATATTTAGCGCAAAAACGCTTTTATTAAGGTAGGCCTTACAAAGCATGAGAGCTTGCTGTTTTCGTCTGGTATATTTTGCCTTTCTTTAATATTTAGAGAGCAGATCTGCTAAGGTTTTTCTTAATAGGATCTTAATGCAGTCATGAATAGAGCTGATTTATTATTGCGGTCTTTCATGTTCATCCCTAAACTCTATGATGACCCTTGGAACTTTATCTTTCAAGGCTATCATAATATAAGGTGAATAATAGCTCCAACTGTATTCGCCTCGATCTTCAGCGTCGTTATAATAGCGAAGTTCCACAATATGTAATCTATAAAGATATCTACTGAGCTCCTCCTTTATTCTATCGAGCAAGTTTTCGCCGGTAAGAGCTCGGTAAATATCGAAGAGAATATTGATTTCTTCACCAGGTGTAATTAAACCATGCTCAAACAATAATAATGCAATTGCTATCACTTTCTTAATACTTGGATCTAGCCTGTCAATCACATCCAATGCATCTTTCACAAGCGGCTGTTTTAACATAACACTTTTAACTTTCATAAGTCTTTTGGCCTCGTCTGGAATATTGTTTATTCCAACCTTATTCAGATCCTCTAAAACTTCTGTATATGGCTTTAGAGAACCGAATTTCAACATTATATTGGTACGTGCAGCTTCAAACCCATGTATAATTATATAATATAATGCGAAAGCCTTATCTATAGAGCTTCTGCTTATATACTCATCTATCAAGCCTTCAATTATTTTAAGAGTTTGAGTCACATCTATATTCTGTTTACTCATCCTAAAGCCTCACCATATTTTTTAATATATTCGCCATCAATTTTAATCTTTGAAACAACTTTTGTCGGATCCTTCAAAACCCAGGCTTTAGGATCATTAGGTATATTTTCAACTACAATAAGCCAATATTTTTCTCTTAAACTCCGAGCAAGTCTCGTCTCTCTTTCAGTCAATTCGACATCTATTATCTCATCAATCCTTTTTCTACGACCTTTAACCTCAACATATATAATGTCTTTGTCTACATTTATTTGGAAGTCTGATTCGCCGCCTTTATTTATGATTTTATATCCTCTCTCACTGAGTATCTTCTCGACATGCCACTCAGCAAATTTCTCAATGACTTCATTATCAACAGCATTCTTAACGTCCAGAATTTCAACGAAAAACCTTCTCCATAATGATGCATCATTTGGCTCGTCGAGATATCTGGGGCTAACAAAAGGTCCTATCGGAAATCCCTTATCTTTCCATTTAAACCATTCTTCAGCTGCTTTATAAACATCGTGTAATAATAATTGGTTAGAATACGCAAAGCCTTCTTCATCGGTGATAAGTCTTACTATAATTTTATTCCATTGAATCGGGAAATTAAGTTGCTGTTGAATCGAAAGTGTAAGCTTATATAAATTCTTTAAAAATCTGATAAGTTTCACGTTATTGTCAACGCCTGCATCCTCTAAAGCCTTTTTAATTTCGTTAACAAGCTCATTAACATCTTTACTTAGATAACATTGATAGGAATAACCATAGTAGGCACATTCATGAAGTATAAAGCCTTTCACAATTTTTTCGAAGAATCTTTTCCAGCTCTCGGCATTTTCATCATATTTCAAATATGATTTAATATCGAGAAGCTTAATATTTAAAAGATTAGCTACATCTTCAAAACCTTCAAACAGTTTAGGATTCCATACATTGTCTGAACTCTCAATGTCTCCATCTTTTGTTAGTACCCATATAGGTTCATTGATGACTAAACCTGCTTGTTTAACTAAAAATGTGGCTATTAGAAGTTTATCCTTATCTGGTGGCGGGTTTTTTGCAATGATCTGTTTTAAAATTACTTCCTCAGCTACCTCTCTCAAGGAAACCTCTCTGACACCAAGTTGTTTAAGAATATCCTCTCCTACTAATTCGATCATCTTTTCATGAACAAAATTTAAAGATTCAAGATAACCTTTTATCTCAGAAAACTTTTTACTAAGATCGATGATATATTGTGGTGTTCTAGGAATATATACATTCTGTGCAAGTTTTAAATCGCCAGATGATGTTATGATGAAACGTTTCTCGTTCGGTACTTGTATTTTCATTATATATCTCTTATCGGCCAACTTATATATATGACTCAAAAAATTCAAAGCTTTTTCTAAATTTTTACTCATTTTAGCTTTGATAAGATTTTCATTGAGAAGATCTATTAAAGATAGCTTGGAAACTTTCTCTTTTTCATCTCTTTCACGAAGTCTGACCATGGGATCAAGAATATGTTTTTCGACACCATAGATATGTGTAAGATCTTCTTCGCTTAGCAATCCATATTTAATGAGCTCAAATATTTCTTCGGAAGCTTTAACAACCTGACTCAGCTTAACATCATGACCTTTATAACAAGGAACTATAGGATCGATGAGAATGTTATTTATTGTTTTAATTATATATGGTTCAGTAAGTTTGATCCAGATTTCATCAAGTATCTCTCTATAATCGAAAACAGAAAGATAAGACTTCTTGAACTTTTTCATCAGATAACTGATGACATCTACCAGAAGTTTTGCCAGACTTTTCATCATATGATGATTCCATTTAGCCTCAACATTTATATATCTCCTTCCAGGATGAACAATAAAATCTGCCTGTATAAGGAATTTAAGACCTGTTCTAATCTCTGTTAACGGTAGAAACGAGTAGATCCCCCAGAATCTGGCTTCTTCAATAGGTTTTAGCTCATCTTTAACAGGATCTAGGGAAAACGCTATTGCAACCTCACGCTTATCAATATTATCTCTCTTAGCCTTTATGGTCTCATCGTCTTTTTTAACGTCTTCTGGAATTTGAAACTCTTTTCTAAATGTCAGAAACTTGTAATAGCTTGTTTTACCATCTTCAGATATTATAACTTTCACAATTTTTACCTTTGTTCCATTAAAAATATCTTCATCATCAATGCTCCACTCGATTCTTTTATGTCTATTGCTAACGTAGTCATCAATCATAACTTTATTCACATAATCTAGAAATAAAAGTAATGAAGGTCCTAACTCGTTAATAGTTTCATTAATCTTGTTATAAAGAGAAGGATCCTTTAAATATATAATGAAACGTGTCTCGTCAGGGGGCAAGGCTTCTATCGGCTCAATTGGTATTGGCGTAACTTGCCATAAAACCTCTTCTGGTTTAAGATAGTATTTATTTAGGATCTCTTGGGCCTCAGGTCTTTTCCAATATTCTTCATTAAATTCAAAACATGTTCCGGCTGAACATATTTCTACATGATTAGAGACTTTATATACAGACTTCCAGCCGATACCTATAAATCCCTTGTATCCAGCTGCAGGCTTTTTCTTGCTCGCAACAGAACATAAACTCTCAAGATCTTTCTCATCAAACGGCTTACCATTATTGCTTATAACAATTTTATCTTTATAAAGCTCGATCTTAAAATACCCTTTTTTGCCAGCCTCCATCAGAGCGTCTTCAGCATTTTGCAGAAACTCTAGAACAAACTGTCCAGGCTCAATATACATAAGTTCTGTGATAAGATCAAGAACAGTTCTAACAGTAGAAGAAACAAGAGGATAATTAGGATCTTTTATTAATCTAAGCCATCGAGATTGAATCTCAAGAATTTTATTCTTCATATTATTTGAAGACATAAAATATATCCAAACACTTTAATCTAAAAAGATTAAAAATATTATGTACTTCTAAAGATCAGTTTGACATTAACTTTCCACATTACTTAAGACACGGCTGCACTCTGAGATAATCATTTTCTTCATAACTTTTTAAATATGACAAGAAATTTTTCACGTTCGATTCATGATCTAGAAGAGACCTTAATTTGTCTATAAGATCTTTAAATAAGATCTTAGGTTTCAACTTTTGTTTCTCATAAAAAGGAAAGGATGTTGTTAGTATCATTGAAACTTTCCATTCAATATATTAGTAATTCTAGGCTTAGCATACTCCATATACTCTATATATTGTATTAAATTTATGATAGGTTTTATCATAAGCTTCAACGATATTGATTCACTTTTTGTGCTCCGAGAATTTATTTAATAAAAAACAAATATTTTATTTACGAGAACTACCGTGAGAGACCAAGACCTTTTAAAATTTTAGAAAAACTCAATTATTGTAAGCCACAGCTGTGGAGGCACAGACTTCTCCATCATCTCGTCTGTGAGAAGAAGGATCTTTTTAATCTTCTCTTCCTCTTCTGGAGAGATCTTTCTGTTCTCAACTTTTCTAATTCTTCTCACAACATCTATAAGACCTAGGTTTAGAAATATTAGAAATGCTGGAAGATTATTCTTCTCTTTCGCCTCTCTAATTTTCTCAAGAATCTTCTCGTCAGCTTTAAGCTCTTTCAATAGTCTGTATATCTCCTCCGCATTAGTCATGTCGCATGATATACATTCTACTTTTTTCTTCAGAAGATTTTCTCCTCTCTGCCACATAAGTTCTTCTTCGGAGGACATGTTCTCCCCGAAAAAATAGATGATGTTTTTTGGAGGAGAGATATGTTTGTTAATCTTCTTCTGTTTCTTCCATGGTCAACGTTTTCAGCATTTTTATGTAGTCTCTGATCTGATCCACAAATATTCTCAGGCCGTAGACTGTCTCAGGATCTTTTCTTATCAATCCTGAGAGCACTTCTATAACAATATGTGTCATAAACATGAGAAGACTATGAAGATCTTCATAAGTCTCTTCGCCATAGACAATCTTTATATTATTCTCAAGATCTTCATGAGTAAGTATGTGTGCTCCCACACCTACGTCCCAAAGACTTCTTCTCCTAGTGAATATTATTAAGGCTAGGGCCTCTTCATCTTCTCTCAAATGTTCTAAGGCTTCTCTCAGAAATTCTTCTGAGGAGGACATATGATCCCCGAAAAAAGAAATATTTTGAGAGATCAGAGAAAAATATCTCTTGATAAATCTTATGCTGTGGGGACATGTTTTTATTCTTTGAAACATCTCATCTCTCCCAGAGCATATTCAATACTGTATTCGCTATATACAAAGGTCTTCTCATATTCTCCATATATGCCCCTGTAAATATATTTGTGGAGGATCGCCAGTGGGATGTAGCATATCTCTCCATCTTTAAATCTGACAACAACCTGCCTAGAGACCACTTTGAAGTTGGGCATATGAACTAGCTCGTCGAAATCTTTGATCTCAGTAGTATCTATAGGCTTACCCTTGACAACAAGAGCAAGCCTCACTCTTTAGGGCGTGGTATATTTTATAAGTTTTTATAATATTTTTGAGGGTCGGGTCTTTGGCGGACAGAAAATTCAGGATGTCCAGCGGGGGGAATCCCCGAGACGTGTCCGCCGAAGGATCCGACCCTCTAGAGGCATTTAAGAAGATTGTTGAGAAGAGAAAGAAAAGTAATAGGAGAGCTGTCAGGCTGAGACTGCTTCCAGAGAAACATGAGGAAGAGATACTATTTGATATTAGCTTAATATCTGTGAGGCTGTGGAACGAGCTTAACTATGAGAAGAGACAGCTGTTCTTTAAGAACGATCTGACGCCTGAGAAAAGAGAAGAGATCAACAGAAAATATTATCACAAGTATAAGAAAATTTTAGGCGTTAATGCCGGTCAAGTAATTAATAAAAATGAGGAGGCCTGGGAATCATTCTTTAAGCTTCTGAAAATGAAGAGACAAGGCAGATTGCCGCCACATATCAGAAAAATTTCTCCACCAGGATATTGGAAAGATAGAATCACAGGAGAAAAGAAGATCCATATTTTGATTAGAAACGATAGATATTATTTAGAGCCTACCAATAAGGGTGAGGGTCGTCTGGTTCTCAAAGATTTTAAATTAAATATAAGGTATGCTGGCAGGATCAAGTGGGAGGGAAAACAAGGGAGGCTTGAGATTATATATGAGGCTAATAGATGGTTTGCTTATATACCTATAGAAGTTGGTGTAGATCCTCCGAAATCAAATCCAA
>Ga0080005_109121_pt1 | contig 10363 bp, 15 predicted proteins | sample JossMetagenome_2_FD_69208 | JGI IMG/M metagenome (GOLD analysis project Ga0080005, IMG submission 69208) | Hot spring sediment microbial communities from Joseph's Coat, Yellowstone National Park, USA - JC3_ASED (SPADES assembly) (version 2) | ecosystem: Environmental > Aquatic > Thermal springs >... | reverse complement strand
GCTCTATGGTTTCAAGGACGTGAGGGATTTGTACAAGGAGAAAGTCAGGGCGGGAAAGGTTAAGCCAATCGAGGCTGGCTTAGACCCGCATTACCAACTATTCCTAAATGCGAAAACCAACACCAAGATAACAATCGACGAACTCTATGATTTACTTAGAGAGGCAGGTGGTGAGGAGACTTAGGACGCTTCTACACCCTAGGCTCGAAGGTTGGGAACGAAAAAGTAATAAGTAAGTGTTGTTTCTTTGTTTTTGTGAGTGAGGAGGAGCCTTACGAGGTTAGGCACTACCCTGAGGAGGCATCGTATGAGGTTGAGGAGTACCCACCCTATGAGTTTGAGGTTGAGAAGAGACCTGGAGAGCACGTTAGGGTTAGGTCCAGGAGGGTTGAGGAGTGGGGCGAGGAGGAGAGTGAGAGTGAGTTGCCAATCATAGCGTATGCACCATATGAGGAATTCATACTGCCTGCCTCGATACTGGCAGGGACTGGGACGGCACTCACGGGGCTAGGGATAGCACAGCTAATAAGCAAAGGCGTGGTTCAAATGCTACAGAAAACCCTGCCATTCCTAACGGCTAAAATAAGCATTCTCTCTTTCTCAATCCCCATAACCTCAATTGTTGGGGTAGGACTCATTGGTTTTTCGTTGTTTTTAATGTGGTTGAACAGGGACGTTGTAATTAAGCTTTAGGAGTCCTCAGACCTTCTAGGCATAACTGTCGAGAACATCAAACTCGCAAACAACTTGGCAAACACCCCATCCTCACCAGGTTGCTTAGACCCACGCTTTTCACCACCATCATTCGCACCCTCTATAGATTGCTCTGAGGTTGTGGTGGAAGGCGGAGGTGGAGGTGGTGCCCTGGCTAACACGGACAACTGAATCGAGCCTAGGTTGGCTATTAATTCTTCATCCCCCAACTCACCCCTTAGGTATTTGTGGTACACCTCAGCCATTGCGTGGACCCTACCCGCCTTTTCACCAACCTCATGGAAAGTGCCGTCCTCCATAGCACGTAATAAAGCCAAGGTAAGAGCCATGGACCTAATCGCTATTTCCTCAGGGACCCTGTCATTACCCACGGCAGTGGCGATTGCCCTAATCAACCTAGTTATCCTGGGGTCCACGGCAATATCCTCATTCGGGTCAGTAGGAGCGCTCTTTTTCGCTTTCCTTTGCCAAATTTCCCATGCAACCCAAACATCTGAGAATGAGAGCCTCCAAATAACACTCATTGCGGGGTAGTACTTAGACATGACATAGAGGAACTTGAGGAAATCAGAGTTAGAGTAATAGAAGTTCATGGAGATGTGCGCAGTGCCATCTGCCTTATACCTAATAGGGAAAAGCTCATCCCTAGTAGTAAACTGAGCAATCTTTTTACCCGTGAAAACCACCCGTAGTTTTTCCCACGCAAGTGGTTAATATTTCTATACACCCTCCCACCCCGTGGGGGTGTCTTTTCCCACTTAAGAAAGACCGCAAAGACACACTATAGTGTAGGCATGGGTGGGATGGTTTACGTATTACGTTGCCTTTCATGATTCAAACCTCATTTGATTCTCGATAAGCCTATGGGAAAGCGATGATTTCTTACGTTAAATCCTTAAATAATTCCTAGTTTTTACATGCATGTATGGTGTCCAAGTTGGATATAGCGGTGATGGTTAGTGAGGCACTTAGTTTCGCACTGCCGATAGCCTTTGGCTCAGCAATAGCCTGGGGCGCCTACTCTAAGCTGAAGTTTCTCGAAATGACCTACACCCTACAATCCAGTGGTGTAGGCTCTGTGTTTCAGTACATAGTCTTTAGTATTTTGTGGGTTGCCTTCTTCTGGTTGGTTGTTGCGTCAGTCATAGCTGGTGGTATTGAGATGGCTACAGCAGGAGCCAGACCAGTGCTTGAGTTATTCGGTTTGCCTGTGCCGAAGTCATCCGTGGAGGGTGGTTTTAGGACAATGTTCACGGCAATAGTGGCGTGGGAATTAGTGAACGTTATATTGCAATCAATATTCGGCTTGACACCACCAAGCCCAATTAGTGCAATAGTTACGCCAATTAATGCATATTCAATAGGTTTCATAGGGACAGCAACGGGCTTAGGCTTAGGTGCTGTAATACTGGTTCCATTGATACTAAGAGCATTAGCCAATGAGGTAGTTATTGAGATTTAACCAGGTGGTTCAAAATGAGTACTTCAATATTAACAATAACATTTGAGTTTTTCCTGCTCACGCTTATTGTGAATTTACTACTAACGATAACCTATGCCGTGTACCTTATCATAGAGGAAAAGAGGCTAACAGGGTTCGTAAGCACTAGGCGTATCCTAGAATCCTCACTCACAATCACTGGGGCTATCACATCAGCCATGTGGTTCATGATAATATTCATCATATTCTATGGACCATTGATATTCGGAGCAGTGGCATCGGCATTGGTTGTGGTTTTCACATACGCCCACAGCCACTTCCTGCCAGACAAACTCACGGAGTTAGTAGCCACAGGCAACATCCTGGCTTTGGCAGTGGTTGCCTATGCCATTGGAGGACCAACCTTGGCTGTGTTTGTAATAACAATGATAATCACGTCATTAGTAATTGCCGAGGGATTCATGGAACTCGTGGACAGGTGGCTCAGTTAGCATTACCTTAAGTAAAAACAACCCTTTTCAAACTTCTACCCCCTAGTTCATTACTTTCAGCAATCCCTCTTACCGATGTTTGCAAACCCACGCTAGGTTTTTAAGGACCTATTCACATTAATTAGGCAATGAGTGAGGAGAAACCAAACAACGGCGAGGAGAGATCAAGGATTGTGGTTAGGATGCCGTCCATACTCAGTTACATTGAGAGATATAGGTTGTTCATTGTTGTAACTATTGCATACGCAGTGGCTTACTTCATTGCCTTGATTGTGATACCCCACATCATGTACCTATGGTGGGGCTACAACACAGGCAGTAGTACCGCAATTGGTTATTACGTGAGTTTCGCCACGCAAATAATGCTGTTTGCACCATTATTGCTGATTGCCATTGGTTTGATTGTTCACGTAACCTCTGAGGTTACGGACCCAATCATGAATGCGGTTAGGCAGGTTGCCGTTAAGAAACTCATTGAGGACAAAAGATATAGCGATAAGATTGAGAAGATGGCAGAGAACTACTTGAGTGAGCACCTAACGAAATATGGGATTGTTAAGGTTGTTAAGCCAGGGGTTAGGGATAAGGTTGTTATGTTGTTTAAGAGGGGTAGGCACCAGGAAACCGTTGTTATGTAACCAAATCCTTAAATAATACTTATTGCTTTTAGTCCCTGATGTCCACCAACCAAAGGAGGACACAAACATCAGTAACGCCAGCCTTTGTGGTCCAGGAAAAGAATGATGTTGATTACATATGCGTGTTGCCAATCGACCCATCAAACGGTTATGTGGTTGTTGATACGAATTACTGTACAATAAATAAGGGCGATAGGAACACGGTATCCACAAGGCTCTACAACCTGTTTAAGAGTGCTGGCGTGCCTGTAGTAAAGAGGTCTTGATTCGTTAGTTTTATTAGCTTCTAAAACACGTGCTTACTTAATGGTTAAGGTCTTTATTATTGATAGGGTCCATAAGGGGCATGTGGTGTTGAGGTGTCCACAGGAGGTTATGTACATCATATCTGAGCCTATCTGGTGTAGGTTGGTTACAACATCTATGGAAATGAAAATAGAGGTTGGTAGGTTCACGGCTTTCCTAATGAACCTTTTCCGTATAAAGCCACCAGTTGTTTTTTACAGGGAGCCTGGGATTTATGATGTTGTTGTTGATGGGCGTGAAATGATTATTCACGGTGTTGTTGAAATAAAGGGTAACAGCATCACCGTGAGACCTGACATTATTTATAAGGACATGGCTGAGTACAAGGAGGTTAGCAAATTTATCCAGGACACGTATGGTAAGTTCATGGGTACCCTCAAGAACGTGTTGGACCTGGCTTCTGTGATAGCCACTGCGCCTTTGTCATACATTAATAATATTGTTGATTCAACGCACGGTGCAGTTGCGATGGTGCAGGAGTTGGGTAGGCATAATGTTAAGATTGTGGAATTGACAAACACGGCACTCTCTGGTGCTAACATAGGTATTGATGAGGTGATTCGTGCCATTAATGAAATAGTATCCAAGTACAGGTGGGTATTAAGCCCGCCATCGCCAACCCAGGCATTCCAAGCACCGCCAATACCACCACTACCGCCAATGCCTCAGCAACCGACGCAACAGCAACAACAGGGACAGCAACAAGGTGGTGCCTAGTGTCCTCGATAACCGAGGTTGATGTTAAGTCATTTATCGAGCGGATAAACCACATGGTGATTGCCATTCAGTTGATTATTGAGAAGTACATGGAGCCTATCTTGAGTGCTTATCAACAAATGAAGTCCACGGCTATCCTTTGGTTTAATGGCGAGCAGTTGGTGCCGTTGGGTACCCAGTACACGCCAATTGAGGCAGAGGCATTATTCATTGCGAGACAAATTGAGGACTACCCAACGGTTAAGGATGAAATGCTCAATAAGTGGGGCGTTAGTCTTGATGCTTATTTGACTGTTAGTCCAGAGCCTGGTAACCCCATATTAGCCAGGTTCGGACCGATGTACTGCCCAGATATGGACCCCAAGTGCCTAATCGACCACGTTCCACAATTCGTGTACCTCAATTGCGTTGGTGACAAAGCACCAGATAGTCGTGAGGCTATTGTGTTGGCGTTGATGTCGGACCCGAATAAGTTAGCATGTGGCAATGACACCATACAGAAAATTCGATTTCTCGTTAGGATTAATACTGAGACAATCCTATCAAACCTCAGGGACTTGGCTATCATGGTAATGGCGTTTAATGAGGCTGTCCAATTCCCACCCAGGTTATCGCTAATCATTGATGCCTACGCCACGGAGGCACTTAACAAAGTCGATAATATAATGTCGAAAAGGGCTGGGTCCATCTTTGTGTTACCGCCTGCCTTAATCATATCCCAGGTGAGGGATGCCTACAACTCAGTGGCGTCTTTGGTGCAAACCCTAACATCGGCAATAATGGCTAGGCAGGCTATCAAGGCACAGTAGTGAGTTGTTTATAATTTCGTTATTTATATAACGCTCTATGAAACATGCTTATAAACAACGAACAATGTGAAGAAAATCTTTAAATATCTCCTCTGTACAAAATAAACTGACCAATATGGCGATGGCACTTCCACCTCAGGTAAGTGCAATAGCGGGGAAATACTACGAGAAGCAAGCCAGGGGATTCTGCAACTTCTTAGCGAGCATAGGGATAGCTCCAAATGCTGAGCAGTGCGTCCCGTTACAGAGGAACTACATAGAGGCAAAGGATGCCATAGGAAAGTGGTACACTGGTCTGAAGACCTACTACTCAGTGCTCTCTGCCACGCCAGTAGTTAGATAAGTAGCGCAAAGGTGATTTAAGTGAATACGCTGACTTTTAAAATCACAAAGAATGATTTGCAGAGGATGGATTGTGGCGCCCTCAACAACATAATTGGATTACTCAACTACGCATGTAATGTGAGGAACAACGCAACTGCGTGTAAGCAGTTAGATTACATTAGGGCTGTAGCTATGAGTAAGGGTTGCACAATTTAATCACGGTTTAAATGAGACGTTAGTTTAAAAACCACCTCTTTCTTTAATTTCTTAATATGGGCGTCCTAAGGGCTATAGGGATAGCATTCCTGGCTTTCCTAATAATCATAGTGGGCATACCCCTATTGCTATTCATAGCGGGTCTAACGGCACCGTTGTGGGGCGCCCTCTACCAAGCATCACTACACGCCTTTGGACCTAACAGCACGCTGACGTGGATTACCTATGAGATTTACCAATTCACATTAATGAGCAACAAATACGTTGTTCACTACGTGATATCTGGCGGTGGTTCTGGCGATGGACCTAGTAATTCTAGTAATAGTGGCTCAGGTGGTTGTTCATGAGTGAGAGAAACGACTACTGGTTTAGGCTTAAAGTTTATAAACAAACTCTTTATCTTGGTCTTGACCGCCTGCTTGAGGGGAATCCGATGAAAGGGGCGGATTCAGTCCCTGCTCCGTGGGCTGTGAATGGTGATACCCCGATTGTGGGGGCTTTGTCCCGACGGCGTAGGGAGCTGATTGGTGAGGTGGATTCCCGAAGCCAAATGAGGGGAACGGGGCAAAGCGGTGGTTGTTCATGAGTAGTAAGGGTGTTCCGCCCGCCTCTAGAAATCGTTATGTGCCATGCGGTAGAGATGGTGCTCGTATTGGTATATACATTGTTTCTTTCTATGACTGTCCTCATTGCATGAATTTATTGAGTTCCTACAGGTTTAGGTTATATATGGATTTCATTAGGAGGCAGTATAAGTCTGCCGTGGTGAGGCTTATTATTCAACCGAAATCATACGGCTTACAGCATTATGAATTCATTGCCGATGAATTTGACAGATGCATCGCTAACTTTGCGTTGTGGCTTGCCAGGCACCAGGGTTATGGTTACATAAATGCTGAAACGGCTCAATTCTGGATGCAATCCAACGCCATGTCCCCGATAATCCTGCTGGTCCCGCCTGAACCCAAAAAACCGATTGTACTGCCGTTAGAGATGCTTCAGTACATACTAACATCAAAGCCTGGAAAGCCTGAGTGGGAATACGCCATGAAGTATGCCGTCAGTTACATAACGGGTAAAATCTACACGCCACCATTAGAGGTTAGGAGGCGTAGGGGTAGGGGGGTGGTTGGTGGTGCCGAGGCAGAAACGTAAATACCTTGACAAATGCGATTATTGCAATGCGATTGGTTATGACTGTAGGGAATCCAGGTGCGAGGTCGAGTATGCAAAGTACATAATCATGTTTAATGCATTGAATGACTGGCTCAACAGCACAATCGACGTAACGCTCTATCTCGACTCAACATTCAGTAGGGATAGTGTTAGGACGGCTAGTAAGGAATTAAGGGCGTTGAAGAGGGATGGTAGGTTACTTGAGTTCTTATTAACCAGGGTTATCCCCTACATCGTAACTAGTGAGGATTCTACACCCTAGGCTCGAAAACGCCCTGGTTTCTACACCTGTAGCTTACACGGTAGAACCGAATACCGTGGGTTTTAGTCATTAAATCCTTATTAATAAGCAGTGATTTAGTGAGTGAGTATGAGCAATGAACCCTATGTAACTAGGGAATCACTACCACGTTGGTTCGCATGGTTGGGGATAGTGATAGCTTTGTTGATGCCTTACGTGGTTGCTGTCATGGTTACATCAACCACGCCAACACCAAAAACACCGCTTGGTTTCGACATAAGTGGCTTATTCATAGCCCTATTGTCCATACCATTCATATCCATAATAGTCATAATTGTTGCCTACCTGTGGTACAACAATGAGTATTGGGATTCTGATGTTGCAAAGACCGAAACCAACGTAATAGCCCTCCTATTCATAATCGCATACCCAATAGCCTTCACGCTCACGGCAAACTCAAGCATGGGCGTGTACTTCGTAGGTGCATTCCTAATTGTTGTTTTCATGGCATCATACATCTACAGGTGGCAACCTAGGGTTTCAACCAACGTTGGTTATAAGATGGGGTTGTTCTGGGCTGGCGTCACTGCCGTGGTTGTGTTGTTGATAGCCTCCCTAGACACGTTCGTAAATCACGGTTTCAACGCATGGCTCAATGAATTACTATCGCCTGATTGGTACAGTCATGTTGTGATTTACTCAATGACATCATGGTTCCTCACCAAGTTAGGGTTGGTGAATACACTACAGGTAATTCCAGTAATCGGGCTTATGGCGTTTGTAGTGGGCTTTTCAGAGGAGGGTTGGGCGAGGCTTAGCATCCCGTTGGTGGCTAAGTACTTCGACAATAATGTAGCACTGAGTGTTTGGTGGCTTGGTGCCACTTGGCTCTCTCTACATGCCGTAGTCATTGCGTTACAGGTAGGGTTATCGGCAGTGCCAATAAACTTGTTGGTGCTGGCTTTGATTTCTATGCCGATTTTCTACGTGTTTGCCAAGACTGGTGATTATGTGGCAACGGCAATAATGCATGGCTTCTATGACTTAATGGTGAGTTTGGGTCTCATAGGGCTTATCCTAGGGGTAGCGTTCATAGCATTGTTCTGGCAGTACCACAGTGTTTAGAGGCATGGTTGGTTTAAATCGTTAAATCCTTAAATAAAACCTATCCACGTGTTTCTTTGCTATGAGGCTTACTAACTATATAATAATAGGTATAATAGCTCTGGTACTGGTCCTAGGCGTCCACGTGGCTTATGCCTACGTTAGTTGGTCGCCTGTTATAACACCGACATACGCCACCTCAATAGTGGGTAGGGTGTATGGTAACTTCAGTTGGTCCACAGCGGCGCCAATTAAACCAACATCAAGCAATCCACTCACGTTGTATCTACCCGCTAATATGTGGCTTGGTAGTTACGCCAATGGTTATTACTACGCAACCCTCAACATCACAGTTCAAGTGTACAATCCAACCTCAACATCCGTATCAACAACGGTGTATGTCTCATGTCCATCACCATTGGGTACACTAAGTCAGTCTATTACTGTTAATGCTGGCTCCAGTTACAATACACAATTCAATTTTAGGGTTAATCAGAATGGTCCTATAGGCAGTGTTGGTCAATCAATCCAGTGCAATATCTACACCAGCACGGGTGCCAACATAACGTCTGTGTACATCCAGATACCTGTCCCAATAACCAACTGGGGAATTGATATGTCTGGTACTAATTATGTCCCTGCGTTCAACCTAACGTTCTACTACCCATACGTTGTTTACCAAGGCTCAACCAAATACACGGCTGTGTACATGATAGCATTTGCTGGCTTATCAATGAACGCCCAATTGAGTGTACCACAGGAGGCAAAATACGGTACTCAATCATCTGGTAGTGACACAACCTCATTCTACGCCACAACAACTAGCGGTAGCTTGGCTAGTTTCGAGTTCCTAATTACGTCACTGCCTTACCAAGCATCGACCCCATATGGTTACTATGTATTCCCGCCTAATCTTGGTTATTATTCGCTCGTGCCTATTGTGTTTCCGTTCAGTGATACGTATGGTAGTAACACCTTTTTGATGGGTCCCGTTGCTCCTACATACATTAATCAGAATAGTGGGGCTTCAATGACTACATTGTATGTGTCGCCTAATGGTATAACCATTGTGCCGTATGGTACAGTTTATAATGTGTACACTAATGCCACCAGATGGTTTACATACACAGTATTAGGACAACCAGCAGGTGCTACTCAGTGGTTTAGTTACACGGGTATTGCGTTCCCAGTCCCAGCAGGCAGTAGTATGAAGTTCTGGGCGATAGCCTTTGTTAGGGATAGCCTACATTATGGTTCTCACTTGCCTGTGCCTGAGTTGTTCATGTTCAATGTCATTAATGTTGGTTATAACGTAAACACATCACCATTTGCTTACGTGAATGGGTCCTTAACTACACCATTACCTAAGGGAATGAAGTTACTGCTCTCTGTAACTAGGCATAGTAATTACACGTTGGCTAACTTCACGGTAGTCACGCCACTACTCAACATTACAAACATGTTCCACATAGTTGGAGGCTATGCGTATGCTCCTAATGGTTTTACTGGTGTATCCAACGTGCTTATTGAGCCTTCCTACACAATGTCTTATCAGTACTACACAACAACTGCATACTCATCTAATGAGGAGGCGTTTGTGACGTGGACTAACGTTGGCGTAAACACCACATCCACAAGCCCCTATATTGGTGCATTTAGGGCTAGGTTTCTTAATAATTACCAGATTGTTCACAATTACCTAACGCCCATGGTGAACATGACAGTAACCACCAGTGGCTCAACACCCACATTGAGTGTTGGTCTTTCATTGACTGCTGTGAATGTAACCATGGGTAAGTACAACGGTGCGGTGGTAATAATCAGCAACAAAATGGGTGCGTGCCTCTCGATACCGACTAAGTCATACTGTGGCACAAACAGTTACCTTGGCGCATTTGGTTTTAGGAAATACGCCAGTACCCACATGCTTCAGTACTTTGTTAATACAACGTGGAATAAGTTCATGCTCATTGCCTACCCGTGGGGTTACATAAACGCCTCAATCATTAACCTCTACCCCAACGGTACATACAGCATCGTTGGGTATAAACTAGTGCCTGTGTATTCGCCAACCAGGAGCTTTAATGAGACTGTGGTGTCTTACTACGTGTCTGGCACCTACGTGAATGATTTAATACTCACAATGAGCCAGACTATACAGGTCATGGTTTTCAATGGAACAAAGG
>Ga0080005_126780_pt1 | contig 10365 bp, 16 predicted proteins | sample JossMetagenome_2_FD_69208 | JGI IMG/M metagenome (GOLD analysis project Ga0080005, IMG submission 69208) | Hot spring sediment microbial communities from Joseph's Coat, Yellowstone National Park, USA - JC3_ASED (SPADES assembly) (version 2) | ecosystem: Environmental > Aquatic > Thermal springs >... | reverse complement strand
CGAGTTCCCCGCCAGGTGGTCGACCACAGCCCGCTTGAACTCGTGGTCCCTCCGCGCCCGCTCCAGCCCCTGCATGAGGACCCCAGCCTCGAAGTACACAAGCCTTCTGTCCCAGACCTCCAGCGCCTCCCGGGCTTGCCGCAGTCTTGGGCGCCGCCGCGTCAGGCCTAGTTGGCCTTTTGACGCGCCGCTTGATCACCGGTCCATCTCCTCGAGCCACCTCCTTATGGCGTCTGCAAGCTCGGCGTAGCGGGCGAAGCCGTCGAGGTGCGACCTGCCGCACTCTATCATTATTCTGCCGTCGCTTCTGCGGTGTATCTTCGGCCTCTTGCCCGTCAGGGCCTCTACCACGGCGGCGAGCCTCTCGGCGTCTGCCTCTCTGCCCCCAGGCGCGTTGGCCCTCGCCGCAGCGAAGCCCAAAGCCACGTTGTCTTCCCCATATCTGCCGTATGTAATCACGTATTCGCGCCGTACGCCGTCGACCTCCGCCGTTATCCTAATCCTCAGTAACGCTCTGCCGTCCGGCTTCTTCTCAAGCTCGGCCCCTCCGCTTATCACCTTCACCACGTGCTTCCTGCCCTCCACCTCGACCTTATTCTCGAGCCCTCCAGCCTCAGGGAGCCCCTCGACATCCCCTCCTCCACGATCTCTCTGGCTTTTTTGTAAACCTCTTACATATGGCGCGGGTGAGGTTGGCCACCCGCTCCTTAAGTCTCTGTGCCTGGTCGGGTGGCATCAAGTTGTCTATAAACTCGCGGAAGTCTCCGTGGAGGATGCATCCGCCCTCCCCCGGCCTAGGCGCGGGGAAGCCCAGCCAGGTGTTTATGGCGGTTGTGGAGAGCCACGTCTTGTTGCTGTGCGCAATGGGCGTTACGGAACTAGCCGTAGCCACCACCCAGTCTGTCCCGTTAAAGGCGGCTTTTTCGAAGACTTTGTATCTCTCGGCCAGCTGGATGGCCGCCTCTATGCTGTCGGCGGGGAGAGTCCAGTTGAGGGTCTCCGCCGCCTTCTTCGTCACGGCTCTGGCGTTAGGCTTAACGAATGTGTTGTTGTACCTCGCCAGATACAGCGTATGCTTGGCCCTCTTCACCACTAGGAGGGGCGGCGGCGATGAGCCCGTCGCGTTTTTCGAAATCTCCAGCCCCCACTTCGCCATCCCCTGCCCTCACAGCGTTATGTTAAGCGCAAGAGGCGAGAGGTGGTAGGCGGTGTAAGACAGCAAAACCACTAGGACAGCCAGCGCCGTTAGTAGGCCTCCCAGCGCCCGGCGCGCTTCAACACAAGCGCCGGTATTGCAAGGGAGAGAAACGGAACGGCGAAGTGTCCAGCGAGATCCACCATAAACTCTAACACTATGGTAAATCATACCCATCGACGCCGCCAGGTTGTAGAACGTAAGCAGGGAACCCATCACCGGGTCGAGCCTCACCAAGACCATCGCCCACTTGGCGATGGTAATTACCTGACCCCCAGACACAACCGACTACAGTATTGAGATAACGACATCTTTAAACGCGGTGATGTAGACGACAGTGGCCATGGCCTGGTGGAACACCCTGATGCCTTCCATGGTGGTGTGTACGGCGTGATAGTTGCGCTCCAACGCCTCCTGTAGCGAGGGGACAGGCGCTATATACCATAGGTACTCCCCCTGCTTAACCTTGAAGAAGTCTGCCGGCGCCGGGACGCCGAACCAGCTGAAGAGGGCTGAAGCTACTATCGGCACGACCGCCATGGTGCCCACGGCCGGTATCAGTGGGTGCACCACTTGGGGTCGCCCCGTATCAACATCGCGGCTACGGCTAGAATCGCCAAGGCGAGTATTACGGGGTCTTGGCTATCTCCACCATTCAATCTATGGCGAGGTACCCGCTTCGACGCGGTGTTTTCCAGCTCTTAACCGCCCCCCTAAGCTACGTATCTGCCCAAGAGGGCAAGTTTAAAACTCCACGCTGGCGGAGATGAAGGAGGTGTCTATGTGCGATGGCCGCGAGACGGCTGATGCATCTGCCGCCGCGTTTTTAAAACTCTTCCCCGCCCCCCCCCGCCACTCCCAAAGCCGATAGGCGGCTTGCGCCGTCGACGCGGCAAAGCCAGCTGGCGTGAGGATTTTAGTCATCTCCTCCCCAGCACCTCGGCGTATGTCTCAGCCGCCGCGAGCTTACCCGCAACGATGGCCGCGAGGCCTATCAACCCGCCGTGTAGCAGAGAGCCTACCCAATGCAGATAGGCCGCTCTTCTAAACGCCTCCACGCCCGTGGCCTTGTAAAGGCGGAGGTAGGCCTCCTTGAAGTACCTCCCAGCGAAGGCGGCGGAAGCTGCCGCGGTTAGCCAAAGCAGAAACAAAAGCTCAAAAAACATGACAGAGTCAGAGCAAAAACATCAAGTCTTCCCGACTATGCTAAAACTAAGTACCGGAGAAAAAGAAAAGTCTTGAATTAGAGGGAGTGGCCTTATGATAATGATCAGATAAAAATGAGATATCAATTAACGAGATTCTGATATACTTTTTAAAAAGATACATATTGTATTGGTATATCATTTTATATATCAACTTCTAGTTAGAAGCGCAAATGTTTTAAGCTTTAAAGAATTTAGAATAATATGGCGCATCGCAGATATCTAAAAATATTAAAGAAAATATTCTCAAATCTAACTATAAGCCTCATTTTTGCATTCGCAGGAGTTTTAATTGCGATAATAGGATCAATATTTCCAAATATAATGACAATAGGTTTAGGTTTATTATTATCCGTAGTAGGCTTCATATTAACAGTTAATAATATAGATGAAAGTTTCAAGAATATCCAAGAGGAAATAAAAAAATCAATATATCCGTTTAAATTTACAATTAATGAGTTAGATAAAGCAATATATAAACTAGTCAGTCATCTCTTAAAGTGGCATAAATATGGAGAATATCCAATTTTTAATAATTTAAAAATAACAATACGATTGATAAAGAAAGAAACAGAGCGATATAATTCCTCAACTACAATAGAATGGTTTGAATTTGAGATAGAAGAGGAGTGGTATCTAGCTTTCCAAGCTTCCCAAGTCACAGTTGACTTTAATAAACTTCTTCCTCGCATTCTCGTCTGTGATGTGGACGCAGCTTCTAAGTTTTCTAAAAAACGTTTGCTATCTATTGATTTAAGTTTATTTTACCCAATTCCTAATCAACTATGGAAAAAATATAAAACATTCTTAAAAAATAAAAAATTCCTTGATGAAGTTAAATTTACGATTAGCATAATAGAAAAACGTAATCTCGGCCCGCCGCATGTAAAACGCTTAAAAGATATAGAATATACAGAAATAAGAGATATAAATGAAATTGAAAAAGAACTTCTTAAATTAACACCAGAATTTAACAAACAAGATTTTTCAGAAAATTTTATGTATTTATTAACTCCTAAAGATACTGAACCTATCAATATTGGGAACTCATCAGATTTCGAATGGAAAGTTACTTGTAAGTGCAGATATAAATTACCAGTAAAGGAGATGGAAAAAGAGATCTTAAATATATATGAATATTACTTTGACAAAATTTGTTCATATGTTGAAATAATTTTTAAAATTAATAAAGAAATAAAGGATATTGTGCTTGAGGAGCCATTAATTTACTTAGTGAGCATGATCCGGCCTGACATTGCATGCGAACCTACCAAATGTACAGTTAAAATAGTTGATGTTTTTCCTGGTGATACAGTTGTATTTCGTTGGAATTGGCAGAAAGAGCGATCTCTCCAAAGTGTGTTTTAATGTCCTTTTACAAAATACCATCTATTTGTTATAATATGCCGTCCCTCCCAGTAAAGGCGGCTTGGCCCTCCAATAATCCGGAGTGCCACTAGGCGCCCCCTCTCCACATACCCCAAAGGGTTTATCCAGACGTTTTCAACGGGATCGTAAATTTTTATCTTATTATCTTTACTGATTACACCAACAATTTCGTGATATACATATTTTTCCCATATCCAGTTGATAGATATACCTTTCTTTCTCCACATCTCTTTCCAGTGTTGAATTACGTGGAGGGGATATTCCAGAATCGCTTGGACGGGTAGCGCGACCACACCGCGAGATTGATATATTTCCCGGACAACGGCCGAGAAAGCGCCGCAGTCGAGCTCCCTAGCCCTGATCAATTGGCACCAAAACATAGGATGCTGAACCGGCCCCCACCTATATTTCTCTCTAAGCCATGAGGGGGGTTCAAGAGGGTTGTCTGGCATAAGTAGGCGGTCAAGTGCGATGAGGTATTTCCTAGCTACTTCGCACTCTTCATCGTGGTGAGAAAAAATTTCAGTTGGTAAATACGTCTCTGCAATTTTCAAAACTTCGTCAAGCGCAGTCATCCTCTCCCAAATTTATATGACATACTCATGTCGTAAGCCCCTACGTTTAGAAAGACAAAGATATCACCTTCTTTTACCTTTTCAGGTAGTTTAATATCAAAGGCTAAAATGTCATCTTCCATACAGAGTCTTCCTAGTATTCTATCTTCTCCTTTCCTAAGCATGTAGAATTCTGAAGTATCTTCATCGTAATACAAGACGGGGTGAGGTTTTAGTGGGGCTGACGGCATTTCGGCCACAGACGCGTCTACAACCACCTCTCTACCCCAGCTACGAGTCCTTACATCAAGAACCCGTGTTATTAGCCAGAAGCTAGGCTCTACTAAGGCCTTTCCAGGCTCCATTAAAAACTCTTCCAGAGAGGGCAAGTTACGAGATGCATAAGATACAAGCTCAACAAGCCTAGGTAGAAACGCGCTGTCAAAAGATTTAGGAGTCCAACCTCCACCTATATCCACCGCGCTAATTTTCTTACCAATGACAGATTCTAGTAGCTTTATATATTTTATTATTGATTTATATATTTCAAACCATTTACTTACACCTATTATACTACTTGGTATATGGAAATGTACTCCAAATTTTACGTTGATAGATTTTACCAAGGTAAACATGTTAACTGTCTCTTCAAAAGAGTTAACTGCTACGCCGAATCTCTGCTTAACAAGCGGATGCTGGATTCTGACCCCCACAACCTCTGCTAAGTCTTCGCCGCGATTTAAAATACGTCTTAACTCGCTTAACGAGTCTGCAAAAACTGCATGAAATCCACTACATATAAGTCTTGGCCAGAATTTTCCAGGCCCATTTAGGATTATATCTCCGCACTTAAACCCATATTTAGTTGCTTTCCTTACTTCTAGTTGACTTATGGCCTCAGCCATAAGCCCCTTGTGTCGGGCTATTTCTAAGACCCTCCCGTCAGGGTTTGTCTTTATGCTATATGCAGCCCTAATATTTATCCAGGGAAACTCCCCGGCTACAGCATGGAGTGTTGAAACTAACTTGTTGATTTGATTTTCAAGGATGCTTTTTAAGAAGACATATTTCGGCGTTTCCCCTTCTATTTTCTCCCTTAACTCCCTAGCTGTATCATTATCAAGGGGAAAGACCCCGCTGAGGATTTGTGGGGCTTGCGGCGTGGTTCTTTTGAGCCGTCTCGAGAGAGCAGGCATTCCTGATGGGTGTTTATAGCTAGCTTCCCTAATGCTTTTAATCACCAACGGCTCGTTTATGTAAAACTTGGAAGGAACTTCATAGATTATCCGCACGAAATCTCTAGCGATTCCCGGCGTTTTAACGTGAGGCACCCCCGAGGCCGCCTCTATTAAATACGCCGGCAAATTGCGTCCCGCTATGACGGCGCCATATATCCAAGCAGGAAATCTCGGATTCCAGTCGATTAAATAGAGACTCTCGGAGGTTCTGATAAACTCCATCTCACCTCCTCCAGTCCAGCCTAGTTGTTTAACTGCGCGTCTCAGCGCTTCTAAGACCTCCTCTGGGGGTTCGTATATTCTCCCGCCCCACGTCTTCCCTTCTCGCGTGGTTATAAGCTTTGTCAGGTAGACTGCGTCCAAAAGCTCGCCCCTGTATGCAACGTACGCCAGCGTTTCTTCACGTCCCTCTACGTGAGCTTGGATGTAAACCTCTCCACCCCACACCTCACTTAATACGTGTATTTCTCTCTTGAGATCCCACCAGTTTCTAACTCTCTTAGCCTCATAGTAAGGCCCTTTGACCCACACATCGTATCCATGAGCTGCGAAAAACTCGTAAATGTCATCGTCAGACTTCATCGCCTCTATATATGGGGGCGTGGAGAATGGGAAATACTTCAATGCCGTGAATTTTGGCTTTTTTATCTGTTCAAGCGCAGAAAATGGGGGCACTAACACCCTCTCTGAGTTTGGGAAAACTGAAGCCAGCCACCACGTTTCCACATCCAGTCCAGAGATCCAATAGCTCTCAGCTTCGGAGATCCACTGCTCTATTTGGTGTCTATACGTCTCGAGATCCACCTCCTCCCACGAGTTCATTATAATCACCTCATCAAAAATCTCGTCGCTCGCACCTGAACTCCTCGGTGAATAATCAACCCCCACAAGTTTTACACTAGGATACCCATGTCTCAAAGCCCTCGCTACTCCCAAACCAGGTGAAGGATTAGGATCGCTATGAAGACCACTTACATAGATCCTCAGAGACATGACCTCGTGATCTGACTATTTTTTATATTTTTATTTTTCACACTCTCGTTGGCTGTGGGCGGCCTTGTTTTCTCTTTTAAGCAAGACATGAAGAACCTTATCAAAAGAGTATTCGGTATGGAGAATTTTGAAATAAGATTACGTTAAACTTTTTCAAATTTTGGAAGTTATATCCTAAGTAGGTGGCTAGCTTTATAATTAATTGCGCTGTGGCATCTCCAGCGGCCGGAGCTTGTATCTGGTTGTTTTACCTAGGCGGACGGCTGTGGCTAGGTGATGACTGAAATTGCCACGGCGAAGGCGAGGGCCAACGGAATTGTGAATAAATCGCCTGTGGTGGCGACCGCGGCGAGGAAAAGAAACGCGAGGATAGCGTTGCCGTATACGGCAACTGCGGCTTGTATCGGCTTGAGACGTCGGATGGCGTACTCCTTGTATACGAACAACGCCAGTAGCGACAACACGGCGGGGGCTGGTAGTGCTTTGAGGACGCATGAAGGCATGTAGACATCGTCTTCCAGCTGTGGCCGAAGAAGGTGCTGTAGCCTGAGGCGGCTGTGGAGGCTAGGGCGGCGATGAAGCTGATTACCGTCAGGTGGCCGACGTGCCCACGTCAGCGGAGGAGGTATATACGCCGCGACCGCCGGGAGGAGGGCACGAAATATGCAACATAGGCGGCGGACACTGGGCGGAGCTAGTCGAGCATGTGATCAGTTGCACTATCTTTTTACTAAGTATACATGGCGGCCGTGTCCCACGTGCTGGGAGCTCACGCGTACATGCTTGCAAGGTACGGGGTAGACTCGTACGAGGACGTCTCAACGGTTGTGGCGAAGCTGAAAACGAAGGTGTCTCATCTGGCGGCTTTTCTGGAGGAGGTGTCTAGGCGGGTGTGGCATGGCTAAGGGGAAGTCTGCCGGCGTACATAACGGGAGGAGGTGCCTTCTACCTCAACGTTAGAGACCGCGGCGCCGCTAAGGCAACCGACTCGGCGGGGGAGCTGGGACGCCGTTTAATGATATCTCAGCGTCCTTGGGAGGGGCTAGTGAGGAGGGTGAAGAGGAAGACGACCTCCGTACCCGCCGCGGAGACACGCTGGCGGGATAAGGCTGATATACCGGAGCTGTTTTTAGCTGGGTGCACTGGGTTTCATGCCCACTGTGGAGGATATGTTGGGCCCTCTGGCGACAAGGGGCTTAGGCGTCTTGGCGTTGAGCCGCGGACGACGTAGCTGTTACCATGGCAAAGCTGAGGGCGATAGCATCAGACCTGCGGAATTAATTACGGCGATATACAGGTGGCAAAGAAACCGCGCCGAGCAACCGCCATTGGTTTCGATAGTACCACAATGGCACGCTTACAAGCTTAAAAACCCGTATGTAATACGTATATGAGGGTCGGGGGTTCAGGTCCGATGCCAGCCCTTATCGAGATCAGTGGCCCATAACTCGGTCATGCACGGCCTTCGTTCCGATTATATACTTGCCTTGATGTTTATAAATACGCGTTACCTCAAGCGCATATATTCCTTCTACTCCTCTTGTTTTCGCCGTGAGAGACTCAGGGCAAAGGCGCCGCATCTGGCGAATATACAGGGACCGATGTGCGCCCAGCGAAAGGCGGAGTTGTTATTAGGGTGTTGTAGCTGAAGCACAAATTGCCGGCGGACCTCGCCCGCCTCTCCATAAACATACACAGAAGTATCCAAAATATGTTGCTACATGAGAAGAGCGACTTCAGCCAGCGGTCGTTAATAAATACGTCAAATCAAAAAGACGCCGACTTAAATCGCGTGTCCACGAAGTCTTAACAAAATGCGACAATTTAGAAAAACAGTCTATTTAGACTGTAAATTCTAAGAATAAACTAAAAAATATATAACTCTTTTGTTATTATATTATTGTTTTTTCGAAAATTTTTAAAGATGTGCCTTCCCTAGATTATGGGCTGGTGGAGGTGTTGAGGATCCCGGGGTGCGGATATAAGGTCGTCGTGGTTAGGTCTGGCGACGTCTACGTGGTGGGTGATACGCTTAGCGACTGGTTTATGGTGCCAGCTGGCGTGTTGAGGCGGCTCCTGGCGAAATTGCTGGGTGTGGATGAAGAAGAAATGGAACTGAAGTGCTGATATGGAGCTGTGGCAGTGGTATAGACAGGTGTGGGCGGTGGAACACGCGCTTAGGGCCGCGGTGCCTACTGCGTGGGTTGTGAGGGGCGGGACTGCGCTGGCGGTGGTGAGGTTTCCGCGCGAAAAGGAGCCCGGCGAGTGGTGGGTGGGGAGGCCGTGGGTAGCTGTGCCGTGAGTGTTTAGCAACATTCTCTCCGGAGTGGAGGTGGCCTTCGACGAGACCAAGTTCACGGCAGTTGCCTGCCCTCAGCGCGGCGAGACGCTGGCGGATGCCAAGGAGGTATACGTCCTGCCTAACACAGAGCTTGTCGTTGGCCTTAGGCTACATGACGGGGCGATGGGGTGGCTGAGGGGCTTGGCCCTAGCGCTGAAAGACGAAGCCGTTAGGCGGAAGGCAGTTGAGAAGGCGAGACGCGTACAGTACTACCAGAACCTCTAATCCAACCTTTTTTGTCAAGTCTTTTCTGCACTGTTTTTAAATCATCTCTTTTTCAGCATTTTAGATATTTTGTTATTTTGAAAGCAATTGATTTAAATTGCTTATCTCTGGTAGTTGTTGATTAATTTATCACTTCTTCCTTTATCATTATAGCTATTCTACGAAAACTTTTAAAGTTTGGTTTTTCTCCAGCTCATAGAGAGGTGTTCAGCTTGGGGGGGGCACGCTCGTAACGGATGCGCAGAGGGGTGATGTGTGGGGGATGTGGGCTGGTAGTGGCTGAAACCGTGGACACTGGCCCGGAGTAGCGGGTTTTGACCGCAAAAAACGCATACGCGCCGCGTCTCTTAGGCTGGTGAACAAAACAGATATAGACGTCAAGGTGGAGCACAGCCCTAGCTGGTTTAAGTGGCGAGGGTGCATAGAAACGCTCTCCACGGCCGCGAGAAGAGGCTGGCTTTATTGATGCCGAATTAAAGCGCGTTAGGGAGTTGCGGTTCTTTAGACTGCGGCTAAGGCGCTTAGCGAGCCTAGGTCGCTGGAGGACCTCCTGAAGTGTAGCGGGGCGGAGGAGTCTCGGGTTAGGAGGGTGGCGTAGAGGCTGAAAGAAGCCGCCAAGATGGTGCAGAAGCTGGCTATCGCTGATTACGTCAAAACAGTAGCCTCCAGAATTAATCTGCCGGCTTCAAAGGTGAAGGCGGCCCTGGAGATTCTGGAGAGGAACAGGAAAACTACTGGTGGGTAAGAATTCGTGGGCTTGGGCCGCGGCGGCGTTTTGGCTGGCGTCGTTTAGGAGACCCGACCTGTTGGTGAGGCTGGCTGAGGCGGCTGGCACAACTTCGGCCAGCATCAGAAACGCCGCCAATAAGATGAGGGTATGATGCGTGTCGGAAAGGTAAGGCAGTATCTGCCTGACCTGCTTTGGTATCTCCGGCGGCGTGGGGTTGCAGGCCTGCCATTCATGAGAACTGTACAGGCGCCGCACGTGACCGTGTCGCAGCCCACCCGCACGGACTTGTACCCGAGCTCCCTAGGCACGTGGACCAAAAGCTTTTCGGCTCCATGTCCACCTCGTGCACCACCTCGACCCCCGGCAGGTCCACAGAGAGCGGGTGGTGGTCTATATACACAACCCTCCCCCCGTAGCTCAGGAACGCCCTCCGCACCTCGTCGGCGGTCCTCTCGTCGATAGCCACGTCGACGATGTAGACGTCCCCCTCGGCGA
>Ga0080005_150609_pt1 | contig 10366 bp, 10 predicted proteins | sample JossMetagenome_2_FD_69208 | JGI IMG/M metagenome (GOLD analysis project Ga0080005, IMG submission 69208) | Hot spring sediment microbial communities from Joseph's Coat, Yellowstone National Park, USA - JC3_ASED (SPADES assembly) (version 2) | ecosystem: Environmental > Aquatic > Thermal springs >... | reverse complement strand
GGTGGGGTCGAGGAGGTGGTCTCCAGGCTCTTAGAACTAGGCGTGGAGAAGGTTTATCCGTTACACTGTAGTGGTGATGAGGTTAGAGAGTACTTGGCACACTACTATAGAGACGTGTATGGAGAGGGAGGAGTAGGGCTGGAGATAGCTATTGAATAATCATATATACTAAAACATAGGTTTCAGGAGTTTAATGTAACACTGAAAACGATGCTGAGGAGTGTCGCTACACAACTCGCTTACATGTGAAAACCAAGCTTTTAAATATATATTGCATTGTAGGGTTCTTCCAGCGAAGACTATTAGGGCTCGGTAACATTATTATAAACTTGGTGGTTTTACGGCAAAATACATATTTGGGCCGGTCTATTCTAGGCATCTCGGCCGTAGTCTCGGGGTCAACAATATTCCCTACAAGACCTGTACATATAGTTGTATATACTGCCAGCTGGGCCGGACAAGCAAACTCACAGTAGAGAGAAAATGCTTCTATGACTGGAAGGATATAGCTAGTGAAATAGCGGACTACGTGATGAAAAACAGGGACAGCGTCGACTATGTGACATTTGTGCCGGACGGCGAGCCGACCCTGGATGCCTGTATTGGCAGAACCATAGAGTTTGTTAAGAGGGAAACCGGGGTTAAAGTAGCTGTATTGACCAATGCATCTTTACTATGGATGGAGAGTGTACGCGGCGATTTAGAGCCAGCGGACCTCGTCTCGGTCAAGGTAGACAGTGTCGGAGAAGATGTGTGGAGAAGGATTAATAGACCTCACCTATCGCTGAGATTAGATAGAGTGCTAGAGGGAATTAAGGAGTTTGCAGTAAGCTACAAGGGAATATTGATATCTGAGACGATGCTGGTCCAGGGGGTGAACGCAAGTAGGGAGGAGTATAGAAACACGGCTCTATTCCTCAAAGAGCTAGGACTATCCAAGGCATATCTCTCTATACCTATAAGACCGCCTGCGGAACCCTCCGTTAAGCCACCCATAGAGGGGGATTTGGTGGAGGCCTATGAAGAGTTCAAAAAGGCGTTGGGAAGAGTAGAGCTACTGAACATGCCTGAGCCTCCTCCGAGAATGATTAGCGGAGACCCCGTTGCATGGCTTTTAGGCACGACTGCTGTTCACCCATTGAGATACAAGCATGCAGTAGATGCGTTGAAGGGCAGAGTCGAAGACCCCGTTGGAGTAATAGAGGGGCTAGTGAGGGAGGGCCTATTATTGAAGACGGAGTACGGAGGAGTAGAGTACCTCATAAGGAACTTCAAGCATAGATAGCAATTAAGGAGGAGGGCGGTATACATGGTTATCCAGCCATTCGAGAAGTATTGGAGCGACTATGATGAATGGTATGAAAAACACAGAGAGCTATATCTTAGTGAGCTCAAAGCAGTTGAAATTGCATCTCGTGGGATTCCACGTCCATGGCTTGAAGTGGGCGTTGGAACCGGCAGATTTGCTGTTCCACTAGGTATAGACATTGGAGTAGATCCTTCAGACGCGATGCTGGCCATAGCAACTCGTAGAGGCCTGAGAACTGTGAAGGCAAGAGGTGAAAACTTACCGTTTCCTAGCGGTTCATTTGGAGGAGTATTCATAATTATAACATTATGCTTCCTAGACAACCCAGCACAAGCGCTGCACGAAGCAAACAGAGTATTAACACCGACCGGTAGATTAGTGCTCGGATTTGTACCGGCGGATAGTACTTGGGGTTACTATTACCGCGAGCTGGCTAAAAGAGGACACAAGTTCTACAAATATGCTAATTTCTATACGCTCAACCAAGTCGAAGAACTGCTAGAAACCACAGAGTTTAAGTCAGAACTCTACGTGTCAACACTAGTGAGAAACAAACCGGGCACGCCAGAGACCCTGGAGGAACCCATCATAAGCCTGCACGAAGATGCCGGCTTCATAGTCATTAGGGCACGTAAATCCCCGTCGAGCTAGCTTTAGATCCGCCTATGCTTTTTATGGCATTTAAGCACTTAGACAACCATGTGCAGAAATACTTAAATGCACAACTCTGAGAGAATTAGTCATGGAGAATAACCCGTGGAATCACCATACTCTGAGAAAACCATGGAGATTGCACAAGAATGGGTTGAGAGATTCCGTGGAGAGTTAAAACGAGAGGTTGAATCAAGATGATAATAGAACGGTATACCAGCTTCAAATAGTTGTAATAGCTATGTCTTCGCGTGGGCTCTGGCGACTATTACATAGTCTAATGGTCATTTACCGAGCTCCTTCTGGAAAAACAATGCGAGATTAATGTCTACAGCTATAAAGACATGCTTAGTGTATAGTTCCTACAAGGACATTTATTTCTAGGGTTATAGGTAGTAAGGATTCCTCGTATATGATTTTTGTATTGCTAAGGATTGTTTAAAACCGGAGCTACAGTTACGCTCTAAACGGCGTCGATATATATTTGTTACTTTACTATTTTTTCCAGGTATTGTTCTATGTATTGTGTGTGGTCTACTATTCTCTCGATATGTCTCATCAATAGTGCTTTTAATGCTAATTCCCTCTGAACAGTGTCGCTTGATGCGACTTCTAGTAGCGTGGTCTTGTACACTTCATCAATGTATCTATCTATTTCTGCAACAATGTTCTTTCTACGTGTATTGAATTCCTCGAGGTCATGCAGGGCGGCTTCTACTGCTTCAACTGCTTTCTTAAACGTGTGGGATAAGTCTACTAGTTTATATAATCCAGATGTAGGTGCGAGCATAGAGTCTATTCTAGCTATTTCCCTACAGTACCTAGAAATCCTGAGGGCATCATACGCTATACTTAGTAATACATGGGATACTAAGAGGTCTCTTCCCAGTGGTTGCTCCTGTGCTATAAACAACAATACCTCATTTATGAATTGTCCACGCAATTCATCGAGTAGTACTGCGGTATCTTCTATTTCGCTCCATAATCTACGCCTCTCCTCGAGTTCACTTGTTTCAATTAACCTCTGTGTTGCGTGCAATGCGCTCTTAAGTCTCTGAGTTATGCGGTTTAATTCCTTTATCAACACCCCTAGTTTACGATGTGTAAGAGACAACTATAACTCACCCCTGAGGAGTCTTTGAGCGATCTCCGTGGATGGATGCAAAAACAAGTAGCTAGCGGGACCCTGCTCAATAATTCTCCCATCATATATTATAGCAACATAGTCTGCAACTCTAGCTGCCTGGTGTGGACTATGTGTAACCATTAAAACTGTAACTTCATCCTTTAGTGAAACAATTGCCTCTTCTAGTCTCCTAGCATTTATAGGGTCTATATTAGCAGTTGGCTCGTCGAGGAGTAGTAGCTTCGGCTTCATGGCGAGTGCTCTCGCTAAGCAAAGTCTTTGCCTTTGTCCACCGCTGAGTTTATGTGGATGATCGTTTAGTCTGCTCTTGACTTCATCCCACAGCATTGCTTTTTCCAGAGCCCACTTTACAATGTCATCTAATTCGCTCTTTGTTCTCGCCACGCCATTGATTTTAGCCGCGATAGCCACGTTTTCATATATTGTTAAGTGGGGGAACGGGTTGGGCACTTGGAATACCATACCAATACTTCTCCTCAACTCGTATGGATCAACTCTGAAAGCGTCATAACCCAGCACTTTTACATCTCCCTCGACACGTGCATCTTCAACAAAGTCTATAAGTCTATTGATAACTCTCAGTATCGTTGTTTTACCCGAACCCGAGGGTCCCATTATTACAAATACTGTATTATATGGCACCTTCAATGATATATCTTTAAGTATATGGTGTCCTTCAATGTATAAATTCACATTGTTCATTTCAATCGCGTACATTACACTAATTTCACCTCTTTAACCACTATTTTAACCACAGAGAAAATCAATATGTAGAAAAGCAAGAGGATGAGTGTTGCACCCCAAGCCACTTTATGCCATACCTCGAAGGGAGATAGTATATAGTCGAATATTAAGAGCGGTACTGCGTCGACAGGGCCTGTTATAGACGTCGGCACGCCATTTCTATATCTACCAGCTGTGAAAAACAATGCAGCTGTTTCACCCATTATCCTCGCCATAGTCATTAGTACTGCTACAAGTATGCTCTTCTTGACTACAGGGATAACTACTCTTACAATAACAGCCCACCTAGACATGCCAATAGAGTAAGCTGCCTCTTTATAAGTAGCTGGTACAGAGCGTAGAAATGTAGAGAAATAAGTATATGAAAAAGGCAGTGCAATTATGACGAGTGCAAATGAGCCAGTTAGTGCGGAGCCTGCAGGATTTAAAAACGCTCTGAGTTCTGGAATAGTATTGACTAATACTACAACAAGCGAGAACACAGCCATAGAAACAGCAATAGTTGGGACGCTGGAGAGGGATTTTGCAACAGTATCTACTACGATCGAAAGCCTACTTTTTGGAAACTCCGTGACCAGTATAGCTGTGAATAAACCGAGTACTATGGTTATTGGAAGAGAAATCATAGTCATTAGAAATGTGCCAACTAGCGATGGAGCTATTCCACCAAGCCTCTGCGACAAGGGTGTAGGTGGTAGATCAACGATGAACTCCAATCCAGCCTCTAGTATAGTAGGAAGGCCATTAATAAATACCACTATTATCAAGTGGAAGAGAGGGGTTAATGCAAGTATAGCCACACCAAACACAGTGATTTTAAATAACCTCTCCCTCATCCTCCTCCAGCTATACAACCACCCTCGACCTCCAATCAATGATCAATTTAGAAGCATATAGACTTAGAATAATGGAGATCAACGTAGTGACCAGCATCGACACATACAATACTGATTCAGCGTGTTGATAAAGAAAAGCATTTGCAAATTGAGAAGCCACCAGGGCTGAGACAGTGTAGCCCGGTGCAAAGAGACACGGGGTTAAAGTCATGGAGTTTCCTATTGTGAGTGCTACTATTGTGGTCTCACCTAGTGATCTCGCGAATCCAAGAATTAATGCTGCTATTATCGCTGGTTTTGCAAGAGAGAGCAGTGTTTTTATAGCCTCGTACTTTGTGGCTCCAATACCGTAGCAAGCCTCTCTATAGATTAATGGAATATTCTCATACGCTTCGAGTATTATCGAAGCTACATAGGGGACGGTGGATATTCCAAGTGCTACGCCGGCTGCGAAAGTAGAGGAGCCTGTTATGGGTCTACATGAGAATAATGGTATAAATGGAAGCGAAGCATGTAGTGGCTCCATTATATTGTTCTTTAAGAATGGAACAAGGTATTTTGAAGCCCACACAGCATATACGATTGTGGGCAGTCCACCCATAAACTCCACTATGCTTGAAACGATCTTCTTCAAGTATCCTTTGAGGTATTCAGCTATTGTAATAGCGAGTGAGAGAGATAGAATCAGTGAGATGCTGACTGAAATAAGTGATGTTATAATAGTGCCGAGAATGGGGCCAAGTACGCCATAAACTCCATTCTCTGGATCCCAGACTGTCCTTGTGAATAGTGACGATCCATAAGCACTTAGAGATTCTATAGAGTTAAAAAGCAATATAATGACTAAGAGTAAGAGCATACTTAGTAATGAAATGGAGAAAGGGATGAGTGATGTGAAAAACAATTTATCTCTCTTAGACTTCGGCAAATCCCAGATCACCTGGTGGCTATCAATTCAGCTGCCTTTACGAGGAGTTGTCTTACATTCTCTGGTGGAGCTATATATCCCTCTACAATGTAGTTATACCCCTCCTCGGCAATCCACTTCAAAAAGAGTTTCAATCCCTCGGCTTTCTTAGGGTCATCCTGCACGCGCCAAATCAATATGTGGGTTGGACCTAGTATAGGGTAGCTCTTTTCTCCAGGTGTATATATAACACTATCAAGTATTCCACTGAAATCGTCTAGAGGGGATGATGGAATATTAGCGTTCTTCAATGCGTCTTGTAGAGTTTCAATCGTGGGGAGTACGAAGTTTCCAGCGGCATTCTTAATACTTGCTACTCTAAGGTTGTTTTTAATTGCATAACTCCACTCAACGTAGCCTATTGAATACTGTGTTTGAACTACTGTACTCGTCACACCCTCATTTCCCTTGCCTCCAACACCCCTTCCAGTTGTATCTACGGGCCAATTAATGCTTTTTCCTACTAGTTCCCTGGGCCATACTCCACTGGATGCCTTATAGAGGAATGTCGTGAATATCTCTGTTGTACCACTTGAATCGCTCCTATGCACAGCTATGATCTCTTTGTTTGGTAGTTTATCCGCTACTTCCGGGTTTAACTCTTTTATATATGGATCGTTCCAGTATGTGATTTCACCCTTGTATATTCTTGCTACTGCAATGCCATCTAGTTTTAGGTTGTAGTTGCCTGGTAGTTCTGGTATATTGTAGACTATTACTACTGGTCCAAACAACCATGGGACTTGGATTATTGACTCCTTGTACTGACTCCACTTATCTCTTGATAGTGGTGGATCACTACCGGCAAAATCAACAGCTTTCTGGAGAAACATGGATTGTCCAGCACCACTACCTACAGATTGGTAAACCACTTGGATACCATATTTGTCCTGGAATTTTCTAGCCCATTCAGAGATCTGTGGATATGGAAAAGTGGCACCAGCACCTTGTAGTATGAGCCCCCTTAGTTCACTAATTGGAGTGGTTGTAGTCGTATTTGCTGTCGATGATGGATTTCTGGGTATAATTTGAGTGGTTAAGACACCTACTACAACTACAGCTACTACAGCAATTATTATTAGAGATAAACGCTTATTCATTATTACACCCCTGAATATGGGTCATTTTGGATCAGGAATATATAGACCGTCTAAATAATCTATATATACATTAAGAGAACTATATAGATACGTGGAGTCTTAGAGTGTGGATTAGCGCAAATGAGGAAGGATGTTGAGCAGGCGATCCCAATATACACTTAGAGAAACACGGTGTCTTGGATGAATAGCGAGGAATTCGATGAATTTATTAAGAGAATGAGGGAGTTGGAGAGGAAGATCAGGGATTACGTGGAGAGCGAGCTGGAGAGAGCACTGAGAACTTTCAGTGAGGAGTTGAGACAAGTAGAGGACACGTTGAGACCTATGTGGCACCATGAAGGATACCTTAGGCCACTATACAGTATTAGAGATCCATAGACTTGCCGAAGGCGGATGAGAAGACGATAGAGGTTAAATTCAGGGAGAACTACATGTATATTAAAGCAAAGCTCAGGGAGGAAGTAGTATTTCATGGAGTCACAGGTCGTAGTGGTGAAACAAGATTCCACGAGTATCGAGAAGTCATAGAACTACCATTCAAAGTAGACCCTGAGAAAGTGAGAGTAGATGCGAGGAAAGGACGCGTAAAGACTTCCCAGCCTTAGAAATACTTTAATCATCGAGGATTCTTTAGAGAGGGTTCTTAGCGAGTCAATGGATAGAGCAGATCCATTAGCTATCTCCACTTGTAGAAATAAATTTATAAACCAGTATATCCATGGGGTATTTGTCCAAGGTGAAATTATTGAATAAACTAAAAACAATAGGCACTACCCTATTAATAATCCTATTAACTACAACGCTCCTACTGTATCAAGGCGCACTAATAGTGAGAGCGTCAACTATAAGGGTCCCCGAAGACTACGCCACTATACAGTCAGCCATAGACCATGCATCACCCGGTGACATAGTCACTGTTAAAGCCGGGGTTTACAGTGGGTTCAAAGTAACTAAGACTCTCACAATAATGGGTGAGAGTAATCAGACAGTAGTTGTAAAGGGTAGTGTCGAGGTAGACGCCAACAATGTGAAGGTAGGCTCGTTGAAGATAATACTAGAAGAATCCACGGGGTCTTCAACAGCCCTGAAGATCATGGGCAACAATACCAACCTAGTAGGCGTGATCATTGAGAGCTACAAGGATGCAGTACAATTGGGAACAGTAGATCACAAGATATCTGGGACGTTAATAGAGTATAGTAAAATAAAGAGCGGGCAGACTGATATATTTGGCGCCTGCAAGGATCTAGCCATATTCTACAGCGAAGTAGAATCCTGTGGACTAGCAATAGCACCCTGCAATTACCTAGACTTGGAATTCAGCAGAATTACTGGAGACACTGCTGTCTCTAGTTCACTGTGGTCTACGGGATTCGTAATTAGAAACAACTACATTAACGGCAAGTCAACGGGGATATACCTCGATGGAGACCACCACACAATCAGCAATAATGTAATCACGGGTGGGGAAGGTATAGCTCTTGGAGCACGTGGAGTAATAATAGAGAATAATACTATAAGCACTAGTGGAACAGGTATAGCAGTAACGAAGGAAAACAACGTGATAATTAGAAACACTATATCCTCAGGTGGATACGCTATAGAGTTAGCTGGCGATGGAAACATGATACTAAATAATACACTAACAGGTGGTAGAGGAGTAAACGTTAAAACAGGGTATGGTAATATAATAGCATTCAACTTAATATATGAAACGGGGACTGTAGGGGTCTACTTCTCGAAGTATACGGGTGATAACTTAGTATATGGAAACACCTTCTGGTATTGCTACAACTATGAGGCAGCTGATGAGTCGGGTAAAAACCAGTGGTACCTTGAAAACGAAACACATAAACTTGGAAACTACTGGTCTTACAATAAAGCACCAGATAATAATGGAGATGGAATAACTGATGAACCATATCATATAGGAACAACTACTGGGTTGGAGATCATAGATAAATACCCACTAGCACAACCACTAGTTAGCCCATATCAAACACCACCAACTACAACTAGTACTCAACCACCACAAACTACACCACCACAGACTACAACGCAGGTAGAGACAGAGTCGAGTAAAACCCAAACCACTACTCCAATAACAACTCCTAGCTCCGGAGTCTACACAAGCTCTACAACGCAGGAAACAAGTGGATTAATAAACACATGGTACATAGTGGCGTCAGCTATAGGAGTAGTCTTCATACTAGCCATATTATTCATACTACTACGAGCACGGGGAAAACCATAGTAAGCAGATTAAATAAGATTTTTAAACAGGTACGTGGTGTCCAAAACACCACGCACCAACGCAGTTTGATAATAATAATAATAAACTCCCTAAAAGCCCAGAGACCCCACCTTATCTGAGAATTCTCAATAACACTCAGACTAATAATAAAACCTGTACATATAAAGATTTAGAGGAAGATTATGAGAGTAAACAAGAAGAACAAGTATATATACCTAGAGATATAGCGAGCGGGCATCACTGAGGAGGCTATTCTAGAAGTGATAATTGAAAGTGGCAAGGTTATATCGACTCCAATACAGGATCCTATATGGCTTGCTCTATATGGTCCTAAATTAGCTGAGATCTCTCGTGAAGACCTAGAGTATAGTAGTGAGGAGGAACAGGAAAAGATTGGTGGATGAAGTTGAAGATACTCCTTGATTCTTCATTTATCCTACCAATCCTTGGAGTGTGAGTGAAGGAGATCACTGCTGATAAACTCGAGAAACTATGGATGCTTAGGAGGAATAATAAAATAGAGCTCTAATACAGGGATTTCAATGTTCTAGATGTTTTATGGAAGCTTTCAAAGCTCGAATTTGATGAGAGTATAGTTGAGAGGGGATTGAAGAGCATTGAGAAATACATGTATAAAGTGCAACCTGGTTAAAAAGCAGTGCTGAATGCACTTAAACTACGTATTAGAATGGATTTTCCCAATTTAATAGTTAATACTCTAATATACAGCGGGGAGCATGGACTGTACTTTCCAACTATTGATAAAGAGCTTGTGGAAACACTTGTAGAGACTGGTGAGGATACTAGTTTAATAATACTGTAATCAATATAATACCACTTGCTCTAATATATAGCCCTCGGGGATCTGCATGTTGCCAGACTGGTTTATATATGCTTTACTCGGAGCAATAGCGGCTGCTCTAGCATCTATTTTCGCTAAAATGGGTTTGCAAAACGTGGACTCTATCACAGCCACTGCGTTGAGGTCAATAGTTATGACTATCATGGTATTCGCAGTACTATACTTCACGAGGGGTTATAGTGGTTTAACTAATTTGACTCAGTGTGAATACTTGTTTATACTATTGAGTGGACTAGCTGGTGGTGCATCATGGATACTGTACTTTATTGCACTGCAGAGAGGTGAGGCCGGTAGAGTAGCTATTGTGGATCGCTCTAGTGTGTTATTTGTAATAGTATTAGCAACTCTAATACTGCAGGAGGAGTTGACAGTGAAGAAAATCATTGCAGCTATACTAGTGTTCTCTGCACTGGTTCTTCTGGCAGTTTAGTTAAATTAAATATTGAAGCATGGATTATTCATCCACTAGCCTTTAACCACGCCTATCGCCACAAGC
>Ga0080005_130718_pt1 | contig 10367 bp, 10 predicted proteins | sample JossMetagenome_2_FD_69208 | JGI IMG/M metagenome (GOLD analysis project Ga0080005, IMG submission 69208) | Hot spring sediment microbial communities from Joseph's Coat, Yellowstone National Park, USA - JC3_ASED (SPADES assembly) (version 2) | ecosystem: Environmental > Aquatic > Thermal springs >... | reverse complement strand
CTCCGGCTCCCTACTCCTGCACTCCTCGGTCGCGTACGGGCACCGCGGGTGGAACCGGCAGCCCAGCGGCGGGTTGGAGAGGTCAGGCGGTTGACCGGGAATGTGCTTGAGGGTCTTCCTAGCTCCCTTCACGCTCGGCACCGCTTCGATGAGCAAGCGCGTGTAGGGGTGGGCCGGTTTCAGGAGGACGCTTTCGGCGGGGCCCAGCTCGACGATTTTCCCAGCGTACATGACCGCTACTCGATCGCTTATCTCCGATACCACGGAGATGTCGTGAGATATGAGTATCAGCGAAAGGCCGAGCTTCTCCCGGAGCGACTCCAGGAGCTTTAGCACTTGAGCCTGCACGATGACGTCGAGCGCTGTCGTGGGCTCGTCGGCTATCACGATCTTCGGCCTGAGGACCAGCGCCATGGCGATCATCGCCCGCTGCCGCTGGCCGCCGCTCAGCTCGAAGGGGTAGCGCTTAGCCACCGACTTGTCGAGCCCCACCAAGCCGAGGATCTCGGTAGCCCGCTCGAGCGCCTCCCTCTTCGTCACCTCGTCCTCGTGCGCGAGGATGGCCTCGGCTATCTGGTCCCCAACCTTCATCACCGGGTTGAGAGCGCTCATGCTACCCTGGAAGATTATAGAAATGTTTTTCCATCTGATCTCCTTCCGCATCCTTTCTTCAGGAAGTTTAACCAAGTCGATGCCGTTAAAGATTATCTCTCCATCGAGTATCCTTGCGTTCGAAGGGAGCAGCTTGAGTAGAGTCGCGGCCAAGCTCGATTTACCGCAGCCCGACTCCCCCACGATCCCGAGGGTTTCGGCCTTGCCCAGGGAGAAGGACACCCCGTCAATGGCTCTCACGTAGCTGGAACCCACCTCGTAGTACATTTTCAGGTTCCTTACGTGCAGCATGCGCGCACCGCCGCCCGACCCTCCTCCCTCTAGCTGCTTAAATTTTTTCCACAGTTTCTGGATAGCTATTGGGCACCATGAGATCGAGCTTAAAGGTTTCAGCGTTTTTGTTAAGCTTCTCCGCTAGCCGCCTGCGTTTCCTTCACCACACCGAGCGCCTTCGCAAGCTCTGCGAGCTCCGCCGCGAGCTCCCCGTGGTGCCGGCTCAGCCACATGAGGTAAGCTTCGTCGGGGTTCCTAGCCCTCATCAGGAAGTCGAAAATGTAGTTCACGTACCTCCTAACGCTCTCCTCGCTCAGGTTCTCGGGACCCAGCGCGTCGCTGGGCGGCATCGGGTAGCCCCACTCCACCACCCTAGCCCCGCTCGCCGCGCGGAGGGAGAGCGTCGCGTAGCCTTCCTTCACCGGCGGCTGCCCGCCCACTAGCTTCGCCCAAGCGGAGAGGTCGACCTTGCCCGTGACGCGCGTGCGGAGCAGGAGGCGCAGCAGCTCCTCCGTCGCCCTCGCCTCGTCCGCGAGCGGAGGGCCGTAGCACTCCACCGCGAGGTGGAAGCCGCCGGCCCAGAGGGACTTCAGCCTGCGCAGCACCGGCTCCTCCGTCCAAGACCACACGTCGGTGTAGGGCAGCCCGAGCCTCCGCACCTCCGCCACCAGCTCCTCCCAGCTGCTGGCGCCCCGCACGAAGCGCCTCACGGGCGCCTCCAAGTCTCGCGGGTAGGGCAGCAGGACGCCCTTCAGCTCGTCCGCCGCTAGCGCGACCTCCTCCGCCGCCCACAGCCTGGCGAGGCGGAGCCTGGGCGCCACGAGCACGTAGGCGCCCATGGCCGCCCACCTCCCATCCTCGCGGGAGGAAAAACCTAGCGCGCCTAGGAACGCGGGTCCATCAAGCATAAAAGCCGGTTCCGCACTTTGAGCCGGTGCGGGCTCTGAGGGCTCTGTCGGCGTTCGCGCTGCTGCTCCCCGCGCTAGCCCTGCTGCCGGCGCTCGCTCCCAGCGAGCGCGCCGGCGTCGCAGTCACAGCGAACGTTACGTACACGCTGGTCGGCCGCTTCCTGCTCGCCAACCCCTCGAACTCCACCGTGAGGGACTTCGTCTACGTCCCCCTCCCGCAGAACACGACGTTCCAGAGGAGCTACGTGGTCTCGATGGATCCGCCGCCGCTCCGGTACGCGGTGGACGAGGACGGTAACGTGTACGCGATCGTGCAGGTGGAGGCGGGGCCCGGCGCCAAGCTGTGGGTGAGGGTCGAGTACAGGGTCTCGGTCGCCGGCTACAGGCTCGAGTCCGCGCCCCGCGCCTGGCCCCCGCTCGAAACCGTGAGGAAGTACACCCGCTCCTCCGGCTACTGGAACGTCTACAACGGGACGCTGATCGACCTGGCGTACAGGGTCGCCTACGCGGACGCGCCGTACGACGCGGCGAGGAAGCTGGCCGAGTGGGCGGTCAACAGGGTGAAGTACAGGGTCCAGTTCTCCAGGCTGGGTAGCGACCACGCGGTCGCCCGCAGCCCGCTCGACTACGCGATCGTGGGCGACTGCGTCGAGGTCGCGGACGTCTACGTGACGATGGCGAGGATCCTCGGCATCCCAGCGAGGACCGCCTACGGGCTGCTCCTGACGGGTAGGGAGGGGAGGATGTGGTTGAACATGTCCACGGCAGCGGAGGAGGGGGACAGGCTCATCGAGCACTGGGGCGGCCACATGTGGCCTCAGGTTTACTTCGTGGGGGTCGGGTGGGTTGACGTCGACATGCTCGACGGGATGCAGGCGAACGTGGGCATCTACAGCGAGAGGCACATAGTCTTCGGATTCGAGGAGACGAAGTACTTCGGCTCCGCCCTCAGCAGCGTCTGCGTCCCCAGCTACCTGACCGTGCAGTACGCCGAATACGAGTACCGGGGTGGTAGCCCGTGAGGCAGGTTGCAGCGCTTATTTTCTGCGCGGTAGCTTTCGCGGCTTTAGCAACGGCTCAACCCAACTACTGGGTCGCGCTGAACTACCGGGTCACGTTCCTCGGCGACGGCTCCGCGCTGGTCGAAGCCCTCTTCCACCCTTTCACGACCGACGGAAGAAGCCTCTTCGGGGACCCGGAGGTCGAGCGGAGCATGAACTCCTCGGTCGCCGGCTTCGCCAACTACACGCTCCTGATGTTCTCCGACAACCCGCGGCTACTCAAGCACACGCCCTTCCTCTACGAGAAGAGGTTGCACGAGACCGTCGTGTGCGACGTAGCCAACACGGGTAGTCTCTCCGAGTTCAAGGGGGCCTACGTGCTCAGCGCGCGCGTCTACCTCAACACGAGCAGCTACGTGAAGCCCCTCAACGGCTCGACCTTCGAGGTGAAGGTCAGGGACAGCTTCACCAGCGTCGACGTGCGGAGCTGGATCGACGTGATCGAGTTCCGCTTCGAGGGCGCGAAGCTGGTGGGCTACAGGTGGGAGCCCCCCTTCGCGCGCGGCCCCGCCGAGGTTGGAAGCAACTACTTGCTCTGGGTGAACTTCAACGAGCCGCAAGCCCCCGACTTCTACGTGTTCACCCTCGAGGCCCCCGGCTTCGCGTACGTCGGCGAACCCCCCGAGGTCAACGCGACGATATCCTCAGCGGAGTACGACGGGTCGCAGCTGAGGGTGGTGGTCGCCAACCCCGGCCCCGCGGGCGGATACGCCTACGTGAGGGTGATCTACGAGGGTGGGGAGCAGGCCCGCAAAGTGTACCTCAAGCCGGGCGAGTCGAGAGAAGTCGTCTTCCCCAGCGTGCAGGGAGCCAGCGCCGTGCTCGAGGTGTACTCGGGCGACTCCCTCCTCGAGAAGCGGTCGGTCGACCTCGCGGCGGCTCAGCGGGAGCGGTTCCCTGTACCGCTCTACCCGCCGCTCATCGCGCTTTCCCTCGCCGCGGTCGCGGTGGCGGCTTGCTACCTCCTGAGGAGGGGGCGCCGCGCGGTCGAAGCCGCGCCGCGGCAGGAGCCCGGAACGGTTTAGAAATTATAGCGGGAAGGTTTTTTAAGAGGCAGAGCCGGCGGTCCCCGTGGCCAAAATCCGTGTCGGCATTATCGGCGCCGGCGGCATCGCGAACAACCACGCCCACTACTACAGGGAGATCCCCGACGTGGAGCTCGTAGCCGTCGCAGACATTGTTGAAGAGCGGGCGAGGAGCTTCGCGATGCGGTGGGGGATACCCCCGGACGGCGTGTTCACCGACTACGTCAAGATGCTGGACAGCGTGGAGCTGGACGCGGTGAGCGTCTGCACGCCCCACGCGGTGCACGCGAAGCCGACGATCGAAGCGTTGAAGCGCGGCGTGCACGTGCTCGTCGAGAAGCCGATGGCCGCCTCGGGGGCCGAAGCCTTGGAGATGCTCAGAGCAGCACGGGCCTCGGGGAAGATCCTCATGGTCGGCTTCCAGACGAGGTGGTCGCCCGAGCTCAGGGCCGCGCGCAAGATCGTGGAATCGGGGGCGCTCGGCAGGATCTACTACGCTGAAGCGACGCTCGGCGGCCGCAGGCGCGGCATACCCGGCTCCCCGACCTTCGTGAAGCGCGAGCTCGCCGGCGGCGGCGTGCTCCTCGACATCGGCTGCTACGCGATCGACAACATGATGTTCGTCCTCGGCCACCCGCGCCCGCTCACGGTGTCCGCTGTGACGGAGACGGCGATCGGTAAGCAGAGGGAGGCGGTCGTCGAGGGCGGCTGGCCCTGGAACCCCGACGAGTTCGAGGTCGAGGACTTCGTCGCCGCCTTCATCAGGTTCGAGGGCGGCTTGACGATGGTCCTGAAGGAGAGCTGGGCGATGCACGCGGACACGCTCGGCTCCCCCTTCATCCTCGGCACGAAGGGCGGCCTCAGGCTGTCCCCGCTCGAGGTGTACAGGGACGAGTGGGGCTACATGACCAACACCACGCTCAAGCTCCCGCAGGTCGACATCTACAGGGAGAGGATCAGGAACTTCGTCGAAGCGGTGAAGCGCGGCGGCCCCTCGCCGATCGATCCCAGGGAGATCGTGATGGAGATCTTCATCATCGACGCGATCTACGAGTCGGCGCGGAAGGGGCGCGAGGTGGAGGTGAAGCTGCCCAGCGAGGTGCTGGGCTAGCCTCCCAGCGCGCGGAGCGCCTCGAGCACCTTAGCGTCGGGCGCCTCGAGCCCCGCGAGCCTTTCTCTCGCTTTTTCCGCCCACTCCTCCACCTCGCTCCTCTCCAGGCTCGCGATCTCCTCGGCCAGCTCGCCGGCGCCCCCCGACCACCGCTTGAGGGGGAAGCCGAGCCTCTCCACGTACGCGCTGACCTCGAGCTCGAGCGGGAACGTGTAGTAGGAGGGCGTGCCGAGCAGGGCGGCCTCCCTCGCCATCGTGCCGCCGCCGGTGACCACGGCCAGCGCGTGGTAGGCCAGGTCCAAGCCGTCGACGCAACCCCTGGGCACCGCGAATCCCGCCTTCTCGGCCGCCGCGCGCTGCTCCTCGTACCTCGGCAGGACGACGACCCGCAGCCCCCTCCTCCTGAGCTCCTCGCACAGCTCGAGCCAGCCCCAGCCCTCCCACGAGTAGTAAGCGGCCTTGTACTCCTCCGGTCTCACGACCACGTACTCCTTCCTCTCCAAGCCCAGCTCCCTCAGCGAGCTCCCCGTGGGCTCGAAGCCCCTCACCCAGAGCACCTCGTCCACCCCCCTGTAGTAGAGGACCCTCGCCCCCGGCGCTAGGTAGCGGTCGAACCTCCCCTCCAGCGCCTCCGACGCCACGAGGAAGGCGCAGAGGGGGAGCGAGAGCCTGTTCGCCGCGTCCGCGTGCGGCGTGTCGTTCAGGGCTACGTACGGTATCCCCAGGCCGAACGCCACGCGAGCCGCCGAGGGGTTCGGGTACGACACGAGCGCCTGAACCCCCCGGGCGCTGGCCAGCTCGGCGAGCTCCCTAACCCGCTCCGCGTCGGCCAGCAGCTTCCCGAGCTTCGTCCCGCCGCCGTACCTCCCCACGACCACCGGCTCGACCCCGTAGAGCCGTACCACGCTGGCCGTGCACTCGTGCTCCCTGCACGTGACGAGGGTCTCGTGCCCAGCCCGCCTCAGCGAGCGGTGGAGGCAGGCGACCAGCCTCCCCTGCTTCGGCGTGAGCGCATCGAGCCAGACCTTCAAGAGCCGCCACCCAGCCGCTGCACCCGGCCCCCCAGCGCCGCCAGCTCCCGCTCGAGGAAGGACGCGACCCGCCCCACCAGCTCCTCGGCGGCGCGGCAGTCCCTGTCGTACGCGGTCACGTGCAACTCGAGGACGGGGACCCCCAGCTCGGCCCCCTTCGGGTGGCTCTTCACGTACACGCTCTCGCCCAGCTCCAGCGCTCTCCGGATCACCGGGGCGGCGACGGACTCGGGGACCCCGGAAACCCTGAGCGTAGCCTCAGCCTTGCAGGGCAGGGGGCCGAGGCTCTTCAGCTTCGGCTCCACGTAGGACTCGAACATCGCCTCCATCTCCGCCGGGACGCCGGGGAGCAGGAAGATGAGGGCGCCCCTCCACTCGACCTCGACACCCGGCGCCGTGCCCACCGGGTTGGGTATCGGCCTCGCCCCCTTCGGCAGCTTCGCCATCTTCACCCTGCTCTCCGTCAGCTCCCCCCTGTACTTCTCCCGCACCATCTCCAGAGCTTGCTCGTCGAGGACGAGCTCAACCCCCATCGCCCTCGCCAACCCCTCCACCGTCATGTCGTCGAAGGTGGGCCCCAAACCCCCGGTCGAGACCACCACCCGCGCCCCCCGCTCGACGGCCGTCGCGAAAGCCCAGGCGATGAGGTCCAAGCTGTCGGCCACGACGAGGCAAGCCTCCACCCTGTACCCGAGGTCCGTCAGCCTGCGCCCCAGCCAGGCAGCGTTCGTGTTGACGACCCTCCCGATCAGCAGCTCGTTGCCCACCGACACGAGGTAGGCCTTAGGTCCCGGAGGCAGACCCATCGGGCGCCGCGCGCCCGCTCGGCGATAAAAAGGCTTTGGCGCCCGCGCCAAAAGCCGCTCTTCGATAGCCTAGCATGCCGGCTTCTAGCGAGCGCGCTGGGACGTTAAGCGCGTCCTTTTAATACGTGGTCCCGCGGGGCGCGTAGCGAGCGCGCGGTGCGCTTAGAGAGAACGGAGCTCCACGGGCGCGAGGTCCCCGTGATCTCGCTGGAGGAGGGGGAGGAGGCGGTCGTAGTCTCGGACCTGCACCTCGGCTTGAGGTACGGGAACCGCTTCTTGGCGAAGTTCAGGGAGTTCGAGGAGTTCCTGAAGCACCTGGCCGCGCGGAAGCCCGCGCTGCTCGTGCTGCTGGGCGACGTGTTCGAGCTGTGGAGCGCGAAGGCCAGTGAGGTCTTCGCTGCCGCGTACGCCCCCCTCAGGGCGCTGGCGAAGCTCGACTGCAAGGTGCTCTACGTCGCCGGCAACCACGACAGGATCGTCGCCCACCTCGGCCGGAAGAGGTTCTTCGAGAGGGACAACCTGCTGGTCGCCCCCGAGTACGCTGTCCTCGAGTGCGGGGGGAGGAGGGGCCTCCTCTTCCACGGCCACCAGCTCGACTGGAAGTTCGTGAAGCTGAGGTGGCTGTGGCGCCTCGAGCCCTACGTGTACCTGCTCTCCGAGACGCTCTACGCGCTGCCGTGGGCGAGCGAGTGGGTCGTGGCCCTCGGCTACGTCGCCTTGCTTCCGCTCGTCATGGCGGCCACCAAAGGCGCCCCGCCCCCGCTCCGCCTGGCAGCGGCCGCCTCCGCGCTGCTGCTCTCGGCCCCGCTCATCGTGCTCTTCTGGCGGGCGATCCAGGACAGGTTCTGGTACGGCCTAGTGCAGCCGCTAGCGAGGAGCAGGCTCCGCGGCAAGAGCCTGGCTTCGCCGGCGGTCTCCAGGCCCCTCTCGAACCTGCTCAGCCTGATCGAGGCGAACGGGTTCGGGAACGTCGACTTCGTTGTTTTCGGCCACACCCACGTGCCCGAGCTCGCGAGGGGCGAAGGGGGCAGGCTCATCGCCAACTGCGGCAGCTGGGTTGAGGAGCCGGGGAGGCCGTGCTGCACCTTCGTCAGGATCTCGAGCGGCCGCGTGGAGCTGGGCCGGTGGACCGGCTCGGGGGAGGAGGTCCTAGCGGCTGAAGCGCTCTAGGCGAGGAGCGCGAGGAGGAGGGGCAGCGCGGCGGTCGACGCGAGCGTCAGCAGGAGCACGACGCTCGCGCCCCTTTCGGGGCGGGGGCTGTAGACGCTGCACAGCACCGCCCCCGTCACGGCGGGCGGCATGCAGGACTCGAGGATCGCGACCCTCCACGCCAGGCTTCCGACCTCGGTGAAGCGGGGGGCTGCGAGCGCCACCGCGAGAGGCGCGATCGCGAACCTCACGACCGCCACCTTCGCCGCGTCCCTCAGGCTCTCCAGCCTGACGCGGGTGAGCTGCAGGCCGACCGCGAACAGCGCCAGGTGGGGGGCCGCGCCACCCACCCTCGCCGCCGCTTGCACGAGGAAGCTGGGGAGCTCGACGCCGGCGAGCGAGAGGGCGAGCCCGGAGAGCACGGCGTAGAGGGGTGGGAAGCGCGCGAGCTCGCGCAAACCGCCCTTGAGGTCCCCCTTCAGCAGGAGGGGGGCGAGCGCGTAGCCGAGCGAGGCGTTGAAGAGGACGTAGAAGCCGACCAGGCGGACCGCCCGCTCCCCCCACAGCGCTTGCGCCACGGGGATGGGTAGGTAGCCGGCGTTCACGTAGGTTGAGAGCAGCGCCAGCTCGCCGTCCCGCGTCAGGGCGAGCGAGGAGGCCAGGGATGCGGCGGCTGCGACCGCGGCGGCCGCGCCCATCTGGGCGAGCTCGGCGAGCAGCTCCCCCGAGCCCCCGCCGTACGTCGAGGTGAAGAGGAGGAGCGGGAGGAAGGAGTAGAGCAGAGCGCGCGAGAGGGCTCGGGCGAAGCCCTCGCCCGGCTTGGCGGCGATCGAGTAGAGCGCCCCCAGCGCCACCGGCGCGTAGAGCTCGACCAGAGCCCTCAGAACCCCCTCCACGGCCCGGCACCTACAGGCGCAGGATGCCCGGGTGCATCTGCTGGAGGAGCCGGCTGCACCGGGCGCAGAAGTAGGGGGTTTTGGAGTCGACGTCGACGATCGAGTTGCTGAACCTCATCACGCAGCGGGGGTTCCTGCAGTGCTCGAGGCCTAGGGCGTGGCCCAGCTCGTGCACAGCCTCCTTCAGCAGCCGCTCGAGGAGCAGGCTCTCGTCGGAGGGGTAGCCGTAGAACTCCGGCTTCAAGCGGGCGAGGAAGACGACGCCGCCCCACCCGGGCTTCGCGACCCCGAAGACGAAGTTGAGCCGCTCAACGTACGCGTCAGCGTCGATGAGGACGAGCGCGACGGGCGGGAGCAGCCTAGCCAGCTCCTCCACGAGCAGGTCGGCGCGCACCTGCTCCCTCTCCTCGTCGTAGAACTCGAGGACGGCTCCCGGGCTCAAGCCCTTCCCCACGCGCACCTCCACCGCGAAGATCCTCCTCAAGCCGCCGGCCAGCTCGCTCACGAGGCCGGCGTCCACGTTCACCGGCTCTAGGCGCAGCGTCAGCGGTTCCACGCGCCTCGGGGAGCGAGCGCACCTTTTAACGTTGCGCAGCAATAAGCAGGCTCCCGCCCAACTCGTTCCCGCTTCGTGGAAAGATCATCAGCTTTCAAACGGAGTGCGCAGTCGAAAGCGCGCGCTATGAAAAACGTGCAGCTGCGCGCGAAAGCCGGCATAGCAAGTGTCGAGCGAAAGGCTAAATAGCGCCCTAAGGGGCGTGAAGCCCGCTTATGAGGCGCTACGAGCTCTTAGCGCTTCTCCTCGAGCTGGCGCGGCAGGGTTGCGCGCGGGCGCCGACGGCGGTCGACAAGGCGCTCATCGCCTCGAGCTTGGAGATCTCCGCGTGGACTCTCAACAAGTGGTTGAGGGAGGCGGTCGAGACCGGCTACCTCATGGCTGTGGTGGCGAGGAGGGGTAAGCGCTACGTCCTGACGGAGAAGGCGCTGAAGGAGCTCGGCTCGCTGCTGAGCGACCTGAACCAAGCCCTCGGGGGCGTCGCGAGGCTGACGCTCGCGGGCCGCCTCTTCAGGGGGTTGGGCGAGGGGGGCTTCTACGTGTCGCTCGCGGAGTACAAGGAGTGGTTTAGGAGGTACTTGGGCTTCGACCCGTACCCCGGCACCTTGAACTTGAGGCTGGAGCCGGAATCCATCGCCAAGCGGAAGCTGCTGGAGGGCTACGACGGGTTCCGCATACCCCCCATGAGCAGGGGCGAAAGGAGCTACTGCGGAGCCCGCCTCTTCCGAGCGGTGATCAACGACGCGGTCGAGGGCGGCGTGGTCATACCCGATAGGACCGTGTACGGGCCCGACGTTCTCGAGGTCGTTGCCGGCGTGTGTCTCAGGACGGCGCTCGGTCTCAAGGACGGCGACCTGGTGAAAGTCGAAGTGCTGCTCGAGAAGCCCCTCGCTGGGAAGCCGGTGGAGGGCGAGCAAGTTGAAGCGGGGGGGTAGCGCG
>Ga0080005_125411_pt1 | contig 10426 bp, 23 predicted proteins | sample JossMetagenome_2_FD_69208 | JGI IMG/M metagenome (GOLD analysis project Ga0080005, IMG submission 69208) | Hot spring sediment microbial communities from Joseph's Coat, Yellowstone National Park, USA - JC3_ASED (SPADES assembly) (version 2) | ecosystem: Environmental > Aquatic > Thermal springs >... | reverse complement strand
AATACCCCCTATAAGTAGAGTAGTAGAGTAGTAGAGTAGTAGTATAAGATAGAGTACCTACCCACCAAAACCCAAGAACACACACACAGAGAGAAACACAGAGAGAAACACTTAAAAACCCACTAGCTGACGGTTTATGTGGTGAGAAAAGCATGAGCCCAAACCCAAACTCCGAAACGGGTAAGTCCACGGGTAAAACCCAACTCATGACGTTTAGTGAGTGGTATGATGCGTGTTTAGACATCAGTGATGAGTTCATGAAATGCAATAAGGAATGTGAGTACAATTGCCGTGAAAAATGCGAGAAAGAAATAATTAAGAAATACAGCAAGAAGTATGGCGAAGATAAAGAAGCAATTTTGTTCTGTGCATACGTGTACATGAGTGATTTACTGTATTGGTTATGAGGTGGTGGTGAATGAGGCTTGAGTGGCTTTGTGGCTCGGTGTACAAGGTCTTTGTGGACTTACTCGATGGTGCCGAAAAAACCGAGACGCAGATAGCCAAGGAAACGGGTTACAACCACATTGTTGTTAAATCCGCACTGAGGTTGTTATTGAAAGAAGGAATTGTACTATGCAGGAAAGATAGGTATGCCACTTATTGCAAAGTAAATGAGGAAAGCAATTTCGTGAAAGCCTTTAGGAAATTCGTTACTGAGGCAAATATTGAGTTGCCACAGTTGAGGCATGTTGAGGCAACGTATAGGTCGATAGCAATCGAGTTAGTGGATTACCTAATAAATAATTGGGGTAAGTATGTAACAAACATAATGAATGGTAGTACGATAAAGATAAGTGCTAAGGAAATCGGTGAGTTGGTTTGTAGTAAGAGGAAAATCAAGCAGTGTAACGGAAAGCGTCAATCAATGGGGACGTTTATCGGTTGGGTAATAAATGCAATGATTGATGAATTCGAGAAACGTGGTTTTGAGGCATGGCGTGACTATGAGGCATATAGAACCGTGCTTTACGTCCAAAAGAAATAATGTGTTTTTCATGTAGGCGTTAAATTTAAATACTAGTGTTTCTCTGTGTATCCTGGTGGGAGTATGGGTGAGAAACCTACACAACTAAAGGACGGGGTCAAACCCGTGGAAAACACTCGTGGGGCACCTCAGGGGGCGGGTGCCTCGGTATCCTCAGCCCCCGAAGAAAAACCGAGCCAAACCATCTTATCGATAATCGAGAAGGTTAAGTTATCGATGGAGCCGAAGCTGTGGAGACTTGATGTGATGCCGTTAGATGAGAGCGGTAATGATAGGGTTGAGGTGTTGATAGGTAGGGTAAGTACTAGAGACAACACTAGAACGTTTCCAGCCGTGGTTTTACGTCTAGTGAGGGGTGGTAGTGTTGCTAGGGACTATGTGTTATCGGCAGTACCCGTGGCTTACCTACTCATGTATGCCCTTGATTACGCCAACACCAAGAAATTGAGCTACCTATATGACTTCGTCAATGCGTTTAAAACAACGTCTAGGGTCGTGAATGCAAAAATAGAGGGAGGTGAGATAGAATGAGACTGACGTTGGTTGCGAAGGATAATTTTGACGAAATAAAGAAGAAAGTGTTGAAGTATAGTAACGGTGATATTATACTTAAGTTCAAGGCATACGGTACCGAAGGTTTGGTAGTCATAACACCATACACCGTTTATAATTTCATAAATGACAAACAGGAAAAGAACGTTTATATCCACATATTCACATCAAGGAAGATGTTATTTGATGCATTAGAGCAACTGAGAGATGTTTACAAAATAAATATTTATGACTACACCGTAGAGGTGATAAGAGAGGTGGGAATATGACTGAGGAGATAGTTAGGAAAATCATTGAGGAGATAAATGAGGCGTTGAGGAACGGAAAGAAAGTCATAATCAATGGCACCGTTGTTCAGAAGATTGATGTTGCACCGTCAAGGCGTTCTGTGGTGATTATCATAAACGATAGCATAACCATGTACCCAAGCCAACTCATTAGGGCAAAGAAGGTGATACTGTGAGTAACAATAAGGAATTAAAAGAGCTTGAGGAAGCAATACCTGTGAGCACTAACCACCATGGCGATAAGGGAGAGGGTTGCCTAAAAGTTTCGGGTACCTCATTCATATTGTGCCCAGGTTATACCTATGCCTTTGTTGTTGGTAGGAAGACCATTATCGGCATTGTTGAGGAAATCAATAAGCGTTTTTTTAAGGTTGTTGTTTCTACCGAGAACGGTAAGGTGGTGTTAGACCTTAGGAAAGTCAGTATGATTAGTGAGGTGAAGTAAGTGGTGGTTAAATGCCTGTACCATTCTGCCAAGACTTCGATATCGCTGTTGGCACCAGAACCGTTAGTGTCCACTTTGACTTTAGAAACAAACGTGTTTGTTGGAGTAGTGAGCGTGAGCATTTCTGCTATGACGCCGATGTAGTTTTTGAGTTTAGGGATTTCATAAACGAGAGGCGTTACGAAACCGTAACTACCATAGTCAATGAGTTTCAGTATGAGTTTGCCGTTAGGAGACAGAGAGCGTTCTGGATTGTTCATTCAATGTTAGACCCAAGGTGGTGCGTCTTAGAAGTCATATTTGACCCAGGCTGTGTTGTTGGTGAGGAAACCTACACGGAAATCAGTATAGAGAGGAGGGCGTGTTTTGAGGCGTTGATAGACCGTGATGACTTAGTAGCCGTGTTTATCGAGTTCATGACAATGTTCGGCATAAAGCCATTAACCTATTGTGGCTTAGGTGCACGTTACGCATTGAGGACACGCTATGTACCGTTTTCAGAGACCGAGTGCAACATAGTAGAGACTGACTACCAGGCATGGCTTAGGTCTATCTACGAAGAACTGGAGAGTTGGGTTTACGGTGGTTAGCATGATAAAGGGAACGTTTGATTACATAACCCTTGACTGGGACTGGGACTGTAAGCAATTTGAACCAACCACCAACAAATTGTTTCAACAAATAATTTCAGACCCTAGGGTTAAGAGGATTTGGTTTAGGTGTTCGGCACACGGTAAGATACATTTACGGGTAGAACTCAGTGAACCAGTTGATTTTTGGGAGAGCCTCTATTTGCGTAGTATTTGGAATGATGATGCCAATAGGATTAGGATGGATATAGTACGGTTTTGGCAAGACGGTGAGGTTATGCGGTTGTGGGACAGTAAAGCCGATTGTGTTGTGAAAGAGGATGGAAAAATTGATTGTATATTTTTAAAGGCGGGGGAGTGGCGATTAATTTATCAACGCTGACGCTTACCCTTACAATCCTTGGTTAATTCCTTAATCAACCGCTCAATGTAATCGTTTTTCTTAGGCACCTAAATCACCTCTATCTGGTACTGCCACTCTGAGGGTTTCCCTGGTTCTTATTCAGCATCAATTGCCTTATGTCACGGTCTGTTAATTGCATACCGTAGTACTCAAGTAACGTGTTCTTAAAGTTGATGTCATTCTGAACCTGGGCTTGGTACATGGTTGTGTTCACATTGATTGCCGTGACTATAGCCTGCGTTAGGTTAGTCATGTTCACGGTTTGCTGGTTGATGGCATTAATGACGGCCTGTGACAAGTTGGCATAGGTGTTGGTCGAAACATTGAGAGCATTCACAGTTGCGTCAGTTAAGGCATTCCTATTGCGTTGGTCGTTTATTGCCGTGAACAAATAAACAGCGAGACCGATAACCGCCACAGCCACGAGTATTAAAAATACTAGAGAGAACGGGTCATACGTTAGTGTTTGCAACATCACCATCCTTACCACCCTGGTTATTACCATTTATTTTTAGTATATAAGCCTTTAGCCACTTAACATCGGTCTTTAACTCAACCACCTGTTTCTCAATTCTCGATAGCCAAACCATCAATCGATAAATCAAACTCAGCACAATAGCTGTGAGTATCGAGAACAACACCTCAATCACCACGTCCACGCCTACCACCCCTATTGGCCCTCTTAATCGCACTGCATATTTGGTCTAGCTTAATCAATACCTTCATGGCCTGGTCATCAGTAATCATGTTCAAGTAAAAATCAGCATACCCCTGGATTAAGCCCTTGAACAACTGAATTTGGTAGTCATCCTTGGCCAACTCATCAATAATAGTAAGTATTAATTCCCTGAGTCTCTCTTTAGCCTCACTCATTCTCGACCACCAACTCCTTGCTTTTCTTATTTTCGTATTCCTTAATAACCGTTACACCGACACCAACCACGTTCTTGGCCAGGGTTAGTTCACCGTCATCAACAATGTCCTCATTAATCAACTTATAGATGGCTTTACCTGTCTGTACCCAGTCACGGCAAAAACTCCTACATGCAGGGCACTGTATTGTGTTGCACTCCTTATCGAACCTATCGAATAGTTGGATTAGTTCGTTGTTCATGGTTGATCACCTATTATTCCTCACTAACCGCAATTATATTACTTAGCTTTTCACCAGCCTTTTTCCCGAACGATGATGCCAATGTTGTCATTAGTGATTGTACAAACTCCTTATGTAGGTCATACATACCTATCATACCGTCGAGTGCCTTAGAAACTATCAATTCTTCCAATTTACTATGTTGTGGTTGGATTAACTGGATAAATGGTGCTAATGCAGCCATTATTTGAGCTATCCTCTGTGGGTTGAAACCATCAGGGTCTTGTGATGACTGAGGCATCGATTGAGACATAGGTGGCATTGGTGATTGCCTAATCATTGATTGGCTTTGTATTAAACCCATTAGTTGCCCAATGGCCTTCTCCAACGTGTTTAACTTATCCTCTAGTGCCTTAACCCTATCCTCAATTGACGGCTCATTTTGAGCCTCACTATCCTCACTCACATACTATCACCTCTTACCCTTTTGTTGCTGAGGCCTGTACTTCTGGGCTAACTCATTTAGTTTCTCCCAGAACCTATCACTCTCGAAGACTGTCCTACCATCAGGCAACCTAAGGCTTTCGAGCAATTGTAGGGCCTCTGATATACTACGTGGTGCAGGTATGTAGTTGTCGGGTATGACCTCTTTCTCTTTTATTTGTATCTTTGTTGGTATCTTCCTAACCTCACGTGTACCGCAGGTTGGGCATATTATTTCCTCTGTGACTCCCTCATCATCTTCTGCTATTATATTGTGGATCATACTTCCTGGCCTAAGGGACTGGGCCTGGATAGGGGTGGGGGGTACCAATTGATTATGGGTCTTCAATATATTGATTAGCTCATTCAATTGAGACTTAATACCTTCAATTTCCTCTAGTGCTTTCAGTGCCTTTTCTTCAGCCCTCATTGCCCTGGCATAAGCAGCCCTTGGTGTTGGCCCTTTGCTTGTTTCCTCATTTTCCTCACTCATACATGTGGAAACTTGGGTAAAAGCTTATATACTTTTCCAGGTGTGTTTACACATATGGATGAAAACTACAAAGACGTGATAAGGACTTTTCCTCAACCAAAGCGTATAGGTGGTAATTTCCAGGTGCCTGGTTCGCCAGTTATTTCTGGCGACAAAGCAAACCCAGTGCTTATGATCAACATATCAATACCACTACAGCCCGATTTCATTGCCAATGCAGTTAAGGCGTCGTTGGCTATGGGCACCGATAAGTCCATAGTGCTTCGTTTCTTGTACCAACTCGATGATGTGATTCAGAAGTTGATTGAGGAAATTGAAAGTAGTGACAACGTTAGTGTAAAACGCAAGGTTTTATAAACACGCTAAACAACACAGTAATTGACCAATATGGTATCAAGAACAGAACTAAAAGAAGCGGTTAGGAATCTACCAATATGGACAGAGGTTAGTAAGGCGTATAGGGGTGCTGTTCCTAAGGCGTCGAAGGGTGGTGACTTCGCAAAGTGCTTGAAAGACCTAATGGATAAGGGCACTGCTGGTAGGGTTGCGTATAGGCAGTGTGCCGAAAGGACTGGGTTGTCCGCGAAGTTATCAACAGAGTGGAGCGACTAGGGGGTGATGAGGCATGGTTGATTTCCTGTTCACTACACGCGAAGGCCTTGTTGGTGATGCGTTAGAGACAATCGGTGGCGGCATAAGCGCCCTAGCTGGCATCTACGTTTGGGATAAGCTTATGGGCCCAGTTAATAAGTACCTATCGAGGTGGTTGGGCAACTACGGTGGGCCGATTACTGCTTTCGTCCTTGCGTTGATAATACTGCACATAGCCAGGGCACAGGAGGGCTTACTGGGGCGTTTCCTACAGGTCATGGCCTACGCAATGTTTGGTGACTCTATTGCGAAAATGCTCGGTATAGACCCAGTCATAGTACCACTGGGCGTCCAGATCCAAAGCGTTAGTCCGTGGTCAACACTTGAACCAGTACCGTTACCAATGAGGTGATGGGCATGAGCCAGCAAGTACCTGCATACGTAACACTGACGGGACCACAACCGACTGTTTTCATAGTGACATTCAGTATAGCAGCCAATGCTGCTGCCGGCGCTGTGGTGCCAGGTAACATACAGGCATTCGGCTCACTAATGCCCGCTACACAGAGTGTACAGGTACCAATCACGGAGGTTTGGTCAATAGTTGATTTCTACACGTTATCGACATACTCACCAGACGCCCAGATTCAATTGCTCATTAACGGTTACATACAGAACATATACCCAACGCTTAATTCGGTATACATCAACAACTACAAGAAGTGGACTTTGAATGAGGCCATCAAAATACCACCAGCATCAACGTGGACAGTGAACGCAGTGCTTCTAGCACCCAACGGTTCATCTGCACAAACATACACACTGTACATATCTGCCGTCAGGGCACCGTTTGTTGCAACCAGGTAATGTAATTAGCACCTAGAAACACGTAAGGTTTAAAATCACCCTTTTTTCATTTCTTATCGATACAATATGAGTTGTGTATTCCCAGTGTGCCTATCAAGCCCGCCGGAGTGCATATTCCAGGCCTTTCTGCAGAGTGGTTACTACTACCAATTGAACCCACAACAAAGAGAAGCCGCTAGGAGCAACCCAGTTGGTTGGTTGCAAGCTCACCCGTACCTCTATAGTGCCTACCCGAGTTACTTCTCGCAAACATGCCCATCAACAACACCAAGCCCTGGTAGTCCACAATGGGGTCAGATACTATCAAGCATTGGTTGTGCACCGGTATACGGTCCTCTTTGCTTAGTAGAATCAGGCATACAGACATACACTGGTTACACACCACCGCCGCCACCGCCTAACAACCCATCGAGTGGTGGCTCGTATGATTGGGAAAAACCATTTGCGGATTTCGGTGGCTTTCTACTTAAAGTAGGTGCTGGCATTAATGAGTTTATAAGGACTATAGGTAGTACATATGCCGAGATGGTTACAGCAACGGGTAGGTATCCGTGGGGTGCGATAATACTCTTTGTATTTATTTTAGTAGCAGCAGTGGCGATAGGGTGGATACTGTGACGGCCCAGCAGGAAACAGTGCCGTTGGTTGCGAGTAAGTACTTCAAGACCGTAGCCATTACCGTAGGGCCTAACCAGAAGTATGAAATAAACATACACCGTGGTTACTATATAATGTACACGTTTGTGAATCCACCGTGGGGTCTGGGGTTTTTACAAATTAGTGTTGATAATGGCCCGTTCATACCCATAACCCTGTTGCCTTACTACGACAGTGGTGGTTTTCAGTACATAACAGTTTACAACAAGCACCCGAATACATCGTTCACTGTTGAACTGGTGATTTCGCTAACCAGTAAGATTCAGTTGTTGGGTACATACTCACCAACTTATACTGCATTCAATCAAGAACTCATTATTCAACAGACAGTGAGTGGTTCAGCTAACACGTTGTTGGGGCCGTTTTACATCGGGATTAGATCCATAGTTACTATTGCGATAACTAACGTATCAATAACGTCACAGAGCGGTTACCTGGGGCAACTACAAGCGACGTTATTCAACAGTGACCAGAGTGGTAATCAGTATGACTGGTTTGTGTTGGGTGTCATACAGCAACCGCTCAATTCATCGGCTTTGTATGGGCCTCAGTCGATTGTGGCGTCGATAGACGGCTCACTGCTTAATCCATACATTTTACTGGCAATAATGATTAGTAGTACAACTACGTCATACAGTTTCAACCTAACGATAATGGCGAGGTGATGAACCATGGCGAGTAACCCGTCATCGATATACATAAGGACCGTACAAACATTCATACAACTACTCACTGGGTATAACGTGCAGGGTTCATACGTCATTATTACACCAGCGGTTTGGGGTGTTGATAACCCAACACTAGTTCTAACAGTGGTGTCAATAACGGGTAGTCCAGGCCCTATGCTGATTGTAGTTGGGCCTAGGGACGTTAGTAATCCCAACACCCCAATGACTACGCTTAGGGCTTACGTGGTTGGTAGGGGTATTTTCGGTTTCAGGGCGCCTTTGGATAACCCTGAGCCGTCGATAAACATACTGTGCCCAACGTGTAACTCGTCTAATTACTACACGATTGACCTATATGTGGCAGGGGGTGGTGGTGGGTGAGCGCCAGCCCAGGCACCTACCTAACCAGTTTGCAGACGGGTCTTTGGTATAGGTTTGGCAATAAGTACTGGGTGCTACCCGTCATTATCAATGCAACAATAAGTGCTAACCAGACCTATGGACCATACGTGTTCCCAGTGCCGATTCAGTCGGTGTTTGGTGCAATACTCACTGTGACGTCGGCTAGCGGTACATCACCTACGCTGACGGTTTCGATTGTGAATTACGACCTAGTAGCCATGTACAACGGCACACCTGGCAGTGGTGCATCTACTACGTTGTACAACAACGTGTCTAGCACAGGCACCTATGTCTATACGGCAAACAACACAATATACACTAACGCCTCGATAAGCCTAACTGTTGGTGGCACGTCACCGTCATTCACCATAACCCTCACAATCTACATTAGAGAGTAACAACAAAGGCTTTTAATTAGGTGATTAAAACCATAAGTGTATGGTTCGGTACCCAACGACACCAGTTGTTGATGGAGTTAATAAGGCACCAGGTAGGGTTACAGTATATACTAAGGGTGGTCATTACTTCGCCATTGATGAAAACAACAACCTAATATGCACAGGCTCACCAACAGCATGTATCCAGGAGGCGATTAATTATGTTTATAATAGTGGTGGTGGGATTGTCCGCATTAGGAGGGGTAATTATAACATTTCGCAAAGCATAACAATGCTTAGTGGTATTATTGTTAAGGGTGAGGGTTACCTGATGAGTCTTGCAGAACCACATCCTCCAGAGGAAGAAACGCCTATTTCTGGTACAATAATTAATGCTAATGGTGTTGATGCGTTTATAGGCAATAATATAACGAGTGGTGGTATTAGGGATTTAGCTATTAAATATCCTGCTAGGGGTATTGCGTTTGGCGCCACGAACACGCTTGGGTGTGCATACTTCCATATAAAGAACGTCATGATATATCAACCGAGTGTTAGGGGCATTGAGGTCACTAACTTCCAGTACTTGAGGATTGATCAACTTTACATCCTTAATGTGCCAGGTGGCACAAGTGCAATAGCACCAGGTGCATGGTTTAAGAACGATCATAATAGCTGGGCTGGTGGTAATTCGGTGTTCACTGACATCTTCATTAGGGGTGGTGCGCAGGCTGATGGTGTCATAACGTTTGAGACTGATAACAATAGTCTTAACTTAATTGATGTGATTAGGCCTCAAGTCAACATGTGGGGTAGTAATGGTGTTGGCGCTGCCGTGAAGCTTTTCAACAACACTAATGGTAGTAGTAATATGAGTCGCATTAATATTTATGGTGGTGATTTTGAGGGTGGTGCAAAGTACGCAGTTGAGCTAATAGGAGCGGCAGGCAATTATATCAACATAATATACACTGATGCTACCTATTCGGTTTACTTGGCTAATAACAGTTATGGTGTACCGTCTAAATTCAACACGATTACAGGTATTATTGGTAAGATCTATAATACATCGGCTTGGGAGAATTTCGTCATTTCACCATTTCCTGGCTTCAGTATTGCATCGGGCGGTATCTATGGGTTAGTCATTCAAACTAACCCCGTGACTGGTAATACTAGGCCGGCTTTATTGGTTGGTAATACAGCTATATATACTGACAATAACATTAGTATTAGGGGGCCTGGTAGAAACTTTGGGACGGCTACCATACCGTCTGGCTCAACATCGGTTACGGTGAATCATGGTTTAACGTGCACGCCATCCGTGGTTAACGTGACGCCATTAGCCCAACCAAGTGGTAACCTGTGGGTCAGCAACATAACCAACACATCATTCACCATCAACATATCAACCGCACCATCAACCAACCTACCCATCGCCTGGCTAGCCGAGTGTTAAGTGTTTCCTCATGTGTTTCTCATAAAAAACTTATTAAGTACTTGTATTTCATTATATACGATATGGGTGTGTTG
>Ga0080005_133989_pt1 | contig 10436 bp, 13 predicted proteins | sample JossMetagenome_2_FD_69208 | JGI IMG/M metagenome (GOLD analysis project Ga0080005, IMG submission 69208) | Hot spring sediment microbial communities from Joseph's Coat, Yellowstone National Park, USA - JC3_ASED (SPADES assembly) (version 2) | ecosystem: Environmental > Aquatic > Thermal springs >... | reverse complement strand
AAACATCAATGATCTCAGTAGGATCAAACTTTCTCTTTTTCTTCTCCTCCTTTCCAATTCTTTTGAAGCCTGTTAAAGTGATTAACGAGCCGTGATATTGAAACGGAATGTTGGTGAGTCTAACCTCGAGAAGCTTTCTCACGAAAGAAGCAATATCATCCTCACTGTTTGCAACCCAGAGCGTAAGACCTATGCCTGATCTTCCGTATATAAGCGTCCCGCGGATCTTCTCATACATCATTCGAGTCTGAGAAGAATGCCAAGCCCAATAGGGAGAGAGCCAGTCAGAGACATCATCTAAAATGAGAATAGGGATCCTCACGCTCCCACCATATTTAGACACCTCCATAACAAGATTATAGAAGGTCTCAAGATCATTTATACGAAATATCAAGCCCAGATCCTCCTCAGAGAGACCTGTAGCAGATTTGAAACCTGTGAGAGTGAAGAAAATGTTGAGAGACGCAAGAGCATACGTAGTTTTGCCACGACCAATATAACTCTCAATAGAGATATGTTTTGAAGACTTTGAAAACGCAAAACCCTCTTGCTTAGCGATCTTTATAAGCTCAAAAACGAGATAAGTATACTGCTCATCAGCATGTCTATCATATTTATCAATAACATGAAGAAGATAAGCCCATGAAAAATTGTCTCTAACATAATACTCCACAAGAAGATGAAAAAGAGCACCAACAGTAACAAGAGAAGAGAAGAAGCCTCTTGTAGCAATCGTGGGAGAACTGAAAGAATATTTCTTCTTAATCCCTCTTATATCATCAGGAAGAAGCTCATATATCATACCGGCTAGATTCATATCAACAAGTTCAGGAGCCGGAAATCTTTTCCCCATACCGTGAAGGAGCTGATTAGCATCGACCAAAGCTTCGTAAAACTCAGAGAATATATAATCATTATAGTTTCGGGTGAGACCTTTATGACTTTTGTACATAGGATAGATCTTTTCGTGAAAAATATTTCTGAGAAAACTTATGAACTCAGGCTTCATAGACATAAGAATTCTAAAGCCCATGAGAAAATAAAGAAGAAGATTCTTCTCCTTCGTCTCAAACACTATTCTCTTCACATAGTTATCTCTATATACTTGAAGAACATTCTGAAAATGATACATAAGATAATAATATTCAGCAACCCATTTATTAATCATTACTCTTCTCGTTTCATTCCACTTCTCTCTTATATAATCTGTGTAGAGTCTCGAGAGCTCTATAATATCAATCACATCTACTCTAGAAGCTTTCAACTCAGATCCTATAATAGTATTTAAGGAGTTAATTTTTTAAACTTATAGGCTCCTCAGCAATGAATCAAGGATCGGATTTTGGATCTTATAATAATTATTGTTTTGATCTATATGTTGTATTTTTAATCTTCATCTTGATGATTTTAAGATGATGAGGTTGTGTCTATGGAGATGTGTCTAAAATTTCCTCAGGAGCAAGAGCTGATCGTCTTTGACATATATAATGCTAAAGTTGTTGAGGCTATTCCTCTCAGCGATGGGTCAAAGCTTTATTGTGTAGCTGGTAATGAGGGTACAGCTGTGGTCGTCGTGGATCTTGATAATAATTATTACAAGATCTATGGTGAGATCGATGCTGAAGAGAGAGAGCTTGTTGAGACAACAGTTGAAGAAGCTTTGAATCTTCTCGAAGAATATGGTGATGAAGAGATGTTCATAGAGGTTGTCCTCGCAGGACTAGAGCATTTATTCGGTGAATAACATGAGCGAAATAGATGTGTCTCAAGACGTGTATATGAGATATCGAGGAGGATACGGCAGAGAGGTTAAGCCCGTAGAACAGATCCTTGTAGAGACGATTTTAGATGAGATAAGAAGAGATCCTCAGAACTACATTAAGATAATAGCACAAAGAATAGATTTGATCACACCACAAGTACAGATGCTTTTAGACAGAGCACAGATGTTCGAAAAGAAAATATTCTGGAGAATCCTCGAAGCCTCGTGGAGAACATTCTTCAGAGACATACCGAACCCGCTCAAATTCGAGAAAGACATCGACCTGATAACATTCTTTCAGAGAACATATGAGATGATAAGAGAGAATAGAGAATATGAAGAGAGATTCATAAAGAGATACATCGGCTACGGACTGATCCGAGGATCAGAGATAGAGAATAAACTGAGAGAGATCATATCGCTGATGTTGTTTCATGCATATATAAGGTATCTGAAAGATGTGAGAGGACTGATACAATGAGAGACCACAGCTGTGGACTTACGAGGTGATCATAATGAGAAGAAGAGGAAGAATCGTTACAGATGAATATATGCTCTCAAGATCATTAATAACGTTAATAGGGTTTATGGTTCACGACGAGGACATTCCAGTATCCAGAAGAAGAGATCTTGCCATAGACGGGCTTTCAATAATAGAATATTATTTGAATACGTTGGATGATAAGATGGAGGATTTCTGCAGAGAAGAGAAGATCCATGAGCTATATGTGTTTCAAATGATCGCTAAAGAAGAGAATCTCAAGGTAAACAATTGCAGAGATTTTCTCAACTCAATAAGGATCCTTCAAGAGAGACTGAAAACAGGAAATCCAGAGACAGATGATCCCGAGGAACTTCTGAAATGGATAGGACACTTCCTGGTAGTTGCTGGCTTCGTGGTGACAAGAAGAATAACTGAGAAGATGTTTGAGATGATGCTTCCGACAACAAGAGAACAACTTTTAGACTTCATGATGAGGAGAGAGATATGAATAAGGCACAGCTGGTCAAGATAATAGGTTTTATGTGTGGAAGAAGATCGATAACAGACCTCACGTTATCATCAATCTACTACACCATCGAGCTGTGTCTAGCTCAAAACCTCAAAGATCTTGTGTATCTGCTTATAACAGCGATAGGATCCGCGGAGGAGTTCCCCAGCTTCATGCCTCTCCCGCCGGGGCTTGTATCGAGAATACAAGAGATTTTTGTGATACCCCCTGGGATAACGAGAGATCTCATGCCGATCGACGGCGTCTACTCGATATCATTCATGAGCGAGAGGAGATACACAACGAAAACGCCCTCGGAAGAAGGAGAAGAAGAGATAGTGATAAAAAAGTGGAATGCGGAGGCATTCTATGTATACATTAGATATCTTGATAATCAGAATAATGAAAACGAGATCGGGATCTGGGTTGTGAATACAGACACTCCAGCCTCGGTTCCGGTAACAGCTGTGGTCTCATCAAAAACAGCCTTGGAGGAGGCGAAAAAGATTATTGAGAGAATGAAGAGAGGAGAAAACGTTCTCATGGCGAAAGTAGCAGAGCAACTAGGCGTGAAGCCGTCTCCAGATGCCAGAGACGAGATAGACATCATGGCAGAAGCCGTGGAAAACGTTAGAAGAAGCTCAACATCAGACGAGGAGTTCAGACAGAGAGCAGAAGAGATAATAAGAAGAATAAGGTCTATGGGTTATGACATGACCATATCGAAAAAAGGATCCTCACCGCCTAGCGAGCCGTCTCCACCATCTACAACACAGCCGAGGTTCAGAAGAAGAAGATTCACGGGTGGAGAATATGAAGAGCATGAAGGTATGTAGAACAGCTGTGGTGAAATGCCCCAGCAACATAAAGTTTCCGCCGTTGTGGGTCGAGGTAGTTCCTAAAACAAGAATAGGAGACTGTGAAGTCTCATTCGCATCACCATCGCCATGTGTCATCACTCCTGCGACAGAGATCAAGATTTCAGAGCCTGTGAAGATTGAGGTCACAGAGTTTGAAGAGGACGTCGAGATAACAGTATCAACCGAGAGAGACGTGTCGTATTACGTCTATCCGAAGAACGTGTGGGATCGTGTGAGCGAATATCTAGATGGGTTCATGACAAAAGGATATCCAGAGGAGCCTGCCATGATTTTGATAGGACCGCCCGGCACGGGGAAATCATCAATGATGAAGATCATAGCGGATTATTTGGGGTTATACACGGTCGAGGTCGCTCCAGAGACTACACTATCGATGTGGCTGGGACAATCAGAGAAGAAGTTGAGAAGAGCGTTTGATGAAGCTGAGAACAACTCTCCATCGCTAATCCTTTTCGACGAGGCTGAGTGGATAATATCGAAATCAGCATCAATGAGAAGAGCCTCATCAGACTTTACTTTTATTAACATGAGGACGATCCTTAAGAGAAAAATAGATGAACATGGGAAAACAAAAGCACCGATCCTGACGATATTCGCATCAAACATCGCCGAGGAGGACATAGAAGAGACGTTGATAAGATCTGGAAGAGCATACAGACCAATATTCGTCCCGCTACCAGACTGGCACGCGATTAAAAGAGTTATAGAGAGATACTTCCCTGAAAAAGCTTCCGAGGCAGAAAAGTTAGCCACAATACTTCTCAACATGGGGCAGTCGATGGCAGACGTGATGAAGGTCATGAGAGACTACATAAGAACCGGGAAATTAAAGATTGAGGAGATGAAAAGCAGAGGATATTCGAGACTGTATCTCTCTCCAGAGATCGCTGGGGACGAGAACGTGAAAAATTATCTCAAAGAGATCGCTGAGAGATATGATCTTCAGAGGATCGTGAGACATCCGAGCCCGAAGATCTTTATCGAATGTCCTTATCACTTATGCACGCCGATACTTGCTGCATCCATAGTCACAATCACTAAGAGACCTGTGATGACAATTTCAGACGCGAGATATATTGATGAGGCTGTTGATATGGCGAGATCTATAAACGCGATACTGTTGATCCCATCCGACTTCATCCCGAGAGACCTCGTCCAGAACATGTTGGCACAAAAGATCCCTACTGTGTTCATCGGAAAAGAGAGAGTAGAAGGAGCCTACCACATGAAGATGACTGTCGTGCCTAAAGACAAGAGGTTGAGACCGACCGTAATGAAGATCCTCGCAGAGATGCTTCGAATAGAGATAGAGAAAAAAGACGAAGAAAAAATAAGAGAAGAGATAGACAGAATGACAGACGCAGACTACGAGAGATTTCTCGAAGCATTCACCGAGACAGGATCTATAACACTCTCAACCAAAAAACTCTGAAGAGAAGATCAAATTGTTTTCATGTGTAACACCTTACAAAGATCCGATGAAGAAAAGATCCTTATAAAATTTTATCAAAATATCAAGACCTTTTGAACAAAAGATCAATCTTTTTTCCGATGAAAATCTTCATCGAAACATTTTATTTTCTCATCAGATCATAAGGGATCTTGTTTTTCTACCGTATAACTTACGAGAGAAAAATAATGTTTAGAATGTTTCTAGGTGTAACACCTGAAAAGTTTATAAGCTACTGTAAAAGAGTTTTTCTCGGGATGTGCATGCCTAAACAGGGATATAAATCTGTGACAGTTAGTGAAGATGTTTATCTCATGCTTGAAGACATTAGAAAAAGAATGAAGAGAAGAGTGAATCATGTGTCGTTAAATGATGTTGTAAAAATGTTAGTAAAAATGTATTCATGTGTAACACCTGAGGATGATCTATATGACGAAAAAAGGTCGGAGAATAGTTAATTTAGATGAAAATGTGTATAAAGAGCTTGACAGAATAAGAAAAGAGAAAAACCTGATCTCTATAAACGATGTAGTAAAAGAGCTGATCAAAATGTGTTCAGGTGTAACACCCGAAAAAGATCCGAGGACAGGAGATCCCATGATAGACGAAGAGATAAAAATCGTGAGAGAACTGAAGATATGTATAGCAAAAAGACAAGGAGACTCTTATCTGCTAGACTGTGGAGGAAGAAAAGCCGTTGTGGGAAAAGAAGGATTAAAAACATTAGCAGAGAGACTTGGGCTGAACATCTTCATATCAGAAAAATAAAGAATCTTTTCCATAGATCATTTTTCAGGTGTTACACCTGAAAACAATTTGATTCTTTCTCTTGAGATCTTTAGAAGATCTTTCTTTTCAAGACCACAGCTGTGGACTCATCAGACGGATCGGGTCGAAAAGCTGATTACAAGAGCTCTAGTTTTTTAAGACTTCTATATAACGTGGATCTGTCTACGTTTAGTCTTCTGGCGATTTCTGACATGGGGACTCCCTGTCTATACATTTTTATTGCCTCAAGAAGATGTTCTGGCTTAAGCTTCGGCGGTCTCCCAAGCTTTTTTCCTGAAAGTCTTGCTCTCTGAAGCCCTGCCTTGGTTCTCTCGCTTATCATGACTCTCTCAAGCTCATATAACGTCGAGATCATTGATACGACCACAGGTCTCGTCACAGGATTTCTCATCGCATCACTCAACCACCCCTCTCTGATGCTCACAACATACACATCATTATCAACACAGTCATACAGAAAATTAATAAGAGTCCTCATCCTTCTCGAAAGCCTCGACAGCTCAGCAACAACAATCGTCCCAACCCTCCTCTCCTGAACTCTCCTCCAGAGATCTCTGAACACAGGTCTCTCATCCTCAGAACCGCTCGCAACCTCAGTAAGCCACTCATTGATAATAACACCATTCTTAACAGCCCAATCACTAATGACGATCCTCTGAGAATCAAGCTCTTGCATCTCTGTGCTCACACGAAGATAAGCGACGACAGGATTACGAAACATAGAGATCCCATAAAAATATGAGAAAGAAAACTTATAAAAACTACACGCCTTTTCTCAACAACTCATCCAAATGATCCTCGACGCTTTAGTGGAAACGGGCGTCTTCACCACTCTGTTGTAAAAAGGTTTTTAAGACGTTTTTATACAATATAATATGGGATCTCTATGAGATGTGTGGCATACATAAGAGTATCCACAAAAGAGTTAGATGAAAACATACAGATGAGCTCTATCATGGAATTCTCAAAATCGAGAGGGATCGAGATATTAGAATGGTATATAGACAAAGATGTTAGTGGCACCATCCCTTTCTCTCAGAGACCTGAGGCTTCTAGACTTCTTCAAGACCTCAGCAGACTAAAACCTGAATGTATAGTATCATGGTCAGTTGATCGTATAGGCAGAACAATGATGGACACATTAAACACTATAATCAATCTTGAAGATAAAGGCGTGAAAGTTATAACGATTAAAGAGGAGTTTCTTCAAACGCTGGATCCTAATGTGAGAAGACTTATTCTCTCGATACTTTCGTGGGTTGCTGAGTTTGAGAGGAGGAGGATGAGAGAGAGGCAGGAGGAGGCTTGGAGACAGGGGAAGCAGAAGGGGAGACCGAGGAAGGTGTCTGACTCAACAATATTGAAATACTATAAGACTTATGTTGTTGAAAGAGGGATCTCGATGAAAGATATGTGGAAGATCATGCGTGGAGACGGTGTAGACATCTCATATTCAAGACTTAAAGAGAGAATAAGAGATCTGAAGAGACAGGGAAAAATAGTTCCAAAGATCGAGATAAAAGAATAGATTATTTTATTTTTATGATCCCTCATCTGAGGAAAAATCTTGTCACGTTTTCTGCGATCTCTTTAAGTGTTGGATATATATAATATGTTATGAATATTAACATTATGATCATTATTACTGTCAATAATATGCGTTTTATTTTTAAAGATCTGATCTCTATTCTTTTCATAAACAGATAATATCTATAAAAAGCAATGATGCCTATCGAAGAGAGAAACAGAAGAATGCTTGTGGCAATAGCGATCGAGAGGACGGCGAATATGTAGACGAGAATGTTTGCAATAGGATACAGATAACTGCTTAATAAAACCACTGCGAGACTGACAGAGACGAATGACGTGAGAAGAATCAGAGAAGCTTTATAAGACATCTTTGATAAAAAATAGATCTTCGTGAGAAAACGTTTAACAGAAATATCCTCAAGAACCTTCGGCACATTTAGCTTATGAAAAATATATATCAACAGAGATAAACCAATGAAACCAATGAGAATAGTGAAATATAGATTTCCATTCATAATGATGACCTCTAAAAAAATGTTTAAAAAACAAAACTTATAAAATACATCCCGCCCTTAAAGGCGGGGAGGGGTCATTTAATATAAATAGAGAGTTAGAGAAGATTTAACATATATCTTTTCAAATAAAAGATTATGATGAGCTAAAATGAAGATTGCTGTCTTCAATGCTTTAATTGGTCTTGCTGGTGGTGGTGAGAAGGTTGCTCTATCAATAGCCAAAGCCTTTGAGGAGGCTGGTCACGAGGTTCATCTCTACACCTATGAAGATAAGTCTAGAAGCGTTGATGAGACTATCAGTCTTCTCGGTCTTCACAGACCTAGAAACATTGTTGTTCTCAAGACCCCTATGATTGTCAGACTGCTGGGGGTCGGAGGGAGGTTTGTAAGATATAGAAGGCTTATGCTTGTGAAAAACTTTCTTGATAAGATAGAGAGAGAAAATTATGATCTTATTGTTGATACAAGCTCTAACGCTCCCACAGCTGTGGACATTTCCTACATCCACTTCCCAGCTTCCTTAGGCGTTGGAGAAGGATTCATGTGGAGAGGCTACGAATGGCTTGTGAACAGATTGTTGAAAAAGGTTGTAGGAGACACGAGGCTTGTCCTTACAAACTCCTCGTGGACTCTCAATCTCTTCAGAAAAGTCTGGGGAGATGATTACAAAGCTGAGGTTCTTCATCCTCCTGTTGATGTTGATTTCTTCTCTAGATGCGAAGGATCTTCAAAAGAGAACATTATTGCGACTGTCTCTAGATATTCTCTTGAGAAAAAGCTTTGGGAGCTTGTTAAGATCCTCAGAGACCTCAAGGGTTATAAGCTTATCTTCGCAGGATCTTCTCATAGACATAGTTTCAGCGATTATGTGATAAAAAGAATAAAGGAAGAGGCTGAGAGGCATAGCGTTAGAGATAGAGTAGAGATTTTAATTGATGTCAGCAGAGAAGATCTCAGGAGGATCCTTTGTAAAGCATCTTTCTATGTTCATCCTCCCTTCGCAGAGCATTTCGGCATTTCTATTGTCGAGGCTATGTCAGCTGGATGCGTCCCGATAGTATATAGAGACGGAGGTGGATGGACAGATATTGTTTCTAAAATTGATGAGAGGCTTGGATATAACGATGTCAGCAAGATCCCTAGGATTATTCTTCGTATCGAAGCTGAGAACATGTTTAATCATTTAAGCAAGATATCTAAAGAGCGTTCTAAAAAATATTCTTATGAGAGGTTTAGAGAGAAGCTTCTGAGACTGGTATCACAGCTGTGAACTCAAAAGATCTTGACATGATCTAGGGGGTTTTCAAAAGATCCGATGGAAAATTCTTAAGATCCGATGGATTTTTCTCGGGTGGAAAATGCGATCTTTGTTTTAAAATATCTAGATTTTTTATCCTTAAGATCCTGTGATCTTTCATTTTAATATTCTCATTATAAGTTTTTTGATGTGTTCTCTCTCTTTTTCTGCTTCTTTTTTTATTTCTTCTCTCTCTTTTATTCTCAGTATTGTTATTTCTGGTCTTCCAGCCATTGCTCCTTCTTTTATGTCTCTGGGGAGCGGGTAGTTGTATATTAGAAACAGTTTTACATATGTTTTTGTTCTTCCTTTTGTCTCTATTATCATGTGGCTCAGTCCTCTTCTCATTATATATCTCTCTAGGTTTGTGTCATATCTCATTTTTATTATATATTTTCCTTTTATGTTCTCTAGTCTTGTCATAAGCTCTATCACGTCTTCTTTTGTGAAGTTCTCTATGTAGGCTTCCTCAGGTGTGTCTGGAAATGGAGGGTCTGCGTAGAAGAGCGTGTCTTTGCTGTCGTATGTCTTTAGGATCTGTCTCCAGTCTCTGTTTAGAAAGACTACGTCTCTCATTCTCTCTCCTGTCTCCATCCAAAGTTTTTTCACTGCATCTCTGTCTATGCTGTAGATCTTTTTGTCATCTATTTTCTTCGGGTATGAGAATCCTTCTGTGAAGAGGTTTAGAAGAAATCTTGCGACAGCCACCTCTGGGTCTGGGCTGAGATCTTTCTTGTCGAAATGGACTAGTCCCTCTTCCAGACCTCTCTCCAGCTCTCTTCTCCTCTCAACAAATCTATTCACCAGGCTTCTCGCATATAAAAGATAGTCGTCTCCCAGAACGATCTCATCTAAAATCTTGAACATAAAGGATAGACAATTCACATCAACTACACATCTGAAGTAATTAACCATAGAAGAATCAAGATCGTTATAAATCTCAACATCAGACACAGACTTACGAAAAATAACAACGCCAGAGCCACCAAAAAGATCAACAAAAATCTTATGAGGAGGATAGATAATGTCGAGAAAATCAGCAAGAAAAACATCATAACCATACAAACGTATCATCAAACCTACCAAAATAAAATTTTTCAAAAAAAGATAAAGGCTTAAAAAGATCGCCCGAAAAATATAGATCTATTTATAGATCATAACTAATAATATTATCATGATCCATATAAAAAAGATCTAATAAAGATCTATCGAAAACAGCT
>Ga0080005_126746_pt1 | contig 10436 bp, 14 predicted proteins | sample JossMetagenome_2_FD_69208 | JGI IMG/M metagenome (GOLD analysis project Ga0080005, IMG submission 69208) | Hot spring sediment microbial communities from Joseph's Coat, Yellowstone National Park, USA - JC3_ASED (SPADES assembly) (version 2) | ecosystem: Environmental > Aquatic > Thermal springs >... | reverse complement strand
GTGACCTACAGCAGATTAGGAGGAAGGTTGAGCTGTTCAGTACGGTCACTGGTAGGAGGGTCGACGTCGTTTACGTGATAACGCCGTTCATCCACGACAGGAACCCCGACGCCGTGGCGGCCGTCGCGAGCTCCATGGGCATCGTCGTAGTGTGGCCCAAGCCATGATTAAACGTACGAATGGACTACAGTTTCTATCTTAAGACCTCATTAACAATCCTCTCCAGGGACTTAACCAACCTCCTGTCAGCGGCCTCATTGCCCAGCGAATTCATGAACGTGCTTAGGACCTCGACATCCGAGGCATACCTCCCGTAGTAACTGGGTTTGTAGTGGAGCACCACGTTATCCTCATACTTAAGCACCTGCAGTATCTTCGTGAGCCTCAAGTAATCCATGGACCCATCAAATATTGGCTTGCCTACGCAATAGCCTTAAATTGATTATTGTTTACATGTAGTACATGGTGCTTCGTAGGTTTTTCGAGACCATGAAATGCCTCGATGGTTTCCTAACGAGTGCTGGTGGGGGTAGGTTGGGTGGGAGCGCCCGTGTTATTGAGCGTATAGCTAAGGTGTTGATGGGCATCGCCATAGTACTATATGCCTTAGCCCTCATTATTTATCTAATCGACGTGGTTTACCTGAAGGTACCGGTTGGCATGGTCTCCAGGAAATCGCTGTGGTTTGCATTACTATTTATCACGGTGTTCTTCGCATCATTTGATTTGGGCCATTGAGGGCTTTGCGTCATTGGTGCTAGGGCTCAGGAGGCTAGCTGATGCATTGCCTGCATTGATTAATGGGTCTGAGACGCCTAAGGATGTCCCTAAATGCGTGAATGATTACTTCAGGGGTGATGCTGGCGAGGTCCTCAGTAGGGTATATAGGTACTTGCTCCTGCCTCTCTACTTATACCTACTAGCCATACCCATCGCGCTCTCCATTGCCTACATGGCGCTTTTTCTAGCTGGGTACTCGGCGGCTTCCCTATCGGCATATGCAGAATTCGTGGATAAGGTTATCACGCATACCACAATAAATACCGCCCTGAGCATCCTCGGCATCATCCTCACCATTATTTTCTCAATCGGTTCCCTGTTCATTAGTGGCCGTGCCGAGCCTGGAGGCGTCCCTGGTTTTATCAACGGCGTCAGATTCTTCATGTTTGAGTGGTTCGCGTTTGCCATCTTCATAATCGTACTCTCTATGGCTATACCACCTGTCTATGCCATATCCTCCTCCGTACCCTTAACCCTGGCAATCACGATAGACCTAGTAGCGTACTTAATGCTAACCATCACAGTGATTGAACACACGCAAACTACCGAGAAGTAGACCAAGGAGAAGACTAGGGAGGCTAAGGGATCCGTGGGGTTAGGGCTTTGGGTCCTTAGGTCTTGTGCTTTGTTTTTATTGTACTCGTTACGGTGTATCCGGCCAGTAGCCCTAGTGGTGGGCTGGGAGTGTGCCCGTATAGGGTGCAACAATGAGGGGTGTTGCTGAATTGTTGACGAGGTATGGTGGTTTCGACATCGTGGTCTCGCACTATAACAATGGTACAAAAGTTGATTCCTGCAAAGATAGATGTAAAGTATACGTTCTCCATCGAGAGCATGAGGGCGAGGAGGGTTGAGGTGGTGAGGTACATTAGCGATAAATTCCTAAAGCCCAGCACGCTCATCTTCACGACCGCATCGAGGGAAATCCTATTGAGCGATAGGGATGAGGTTGGGTCGAGAAGTTCTGTGTTGATTACGGCTTAACATGAGAGTTCGAGGGCATGAATGTCAATGAGGTAAGGAACTCGATCATGCACAAGCCAGGCAAGGATAGGGATCGAGCCGAGGAGATAGCCAGGGAGCACGCCGACGAATTCGGACGGGAGGTGCTGAAGGCGATATGGAGGGCATTGAGTGATTGGGTATAAGTGTGTGGGTGTTATTATTGGTTTTAATTTTCTGCTTTAGTTTTCCGTTGAGGGTTAGAGGTAGATTATGTGGAACTTTGGTCTGGGTAGGGTTTCGTGCCGCTTATTGATTAATGTGTTTAATAAGCTCCTCCTGCATTTCTATATGTGAATGCACAAACTAATGAGGGCTTTTGTAATTGGATTTGTGACCTCTACCTATCTAATGACGAGACTATTAGGGATGAGATGCCTGGACTTGCCGATGAGCTCAATGAATTAATAGGCGATGTTAGTAGACTCATTACTAAGGAGATTGATTCGAATTCCCTCTTCGAATATGCACTAAGGTTTATCACGCATCCGCTGGTCTACTCTATACCACCCATTGTGCTTGGGTGCATGCCGTACCACCTCTTCTACACGGCGAGACTAATCATAGAGTCGCTCACAGTCGGACTATACGAGGACTTCTGGAATAGGGACTGGGCCTTCTGCGAAAAGCTGAAGGACGCCACGGACTTCAGGATGGGAAGTCTCGTGAATTGTGGCGGGCCGAGGTGTGATAGGTATGTGAAGTTAGGTCAGGAAATCAATGAGGTGTTGGGCTGGCTCAAGGATGAGTTGGGTGCAGAACCCGTGGGTTTCATTTATGGGGTTTATGATGCGTTGTCTAAGATGATGCACCCAATAACCAGGATGAGGTGTGGCGACTCCATAAGCGGTGCCTTTGGTATCGCGTTGACCGCATTCGCCTACGAAACACCACCGATGCGTGTAATACTACAACCAGCCAAGTGCGAGGGTGACGTCAAAGTGCTCAAGGCCTTTTACATAACAATAACGCATACGAGGTTAGTAGTAAACATGCTGGTCTACGCATGGGGCTCGTTAGTGGGTAAACTAGGCAATGAGGAGTTGGAGGATGTTAGGAGGAGAATTGGGGATGCGTTGAAGAGTATTGAGGCTATTTAATAGATGAATCCACGCGTGGTTTCTTCATGCCAGGGGTCGGTACATCCCATTACGTTTGCCTGTACATTGTAGTGGTATAGCCTCAGTAATGCCAGTTTGTACCCGGGCGTGCCTATCTTGTCAGGGTTTATCATTAGCCGTGCGTGGTAGAATAGTGTTGATAGGCCTGGGACCTTGGACAACTTAAGGCGCCTAGCACTTCCGAACTCCAGACTTCCAATTAGGGCGTGAGCCGCTGCTAAGTTAACGTAAAACTCAGCCTTTGCGGCATCTCCCGATTCCTTTGCCTGCACACCCCTTGCTAATGCGTAGAGCATGAGCGTGAACCTCACGCGGGACGGCACCTTCACGTATAACTGGGCAATAGCCGGTCCATCTAGACTTTCTATGAACTCCAGCAGCTTCGACTCTCTTAGGCACTCACCTCCATGTATCTGTTCGCAATACTTCTTGAAATTCTCCCTGAAGATCGATTTAACCTTGTTTATCGTGGACTGGTCATTACAGGCTATTAATGATGCCTTAATGCACTTACACTCTTTATTTCCACCGCATACTTCGTTGCAATCCTGCTCTATCCTTCTGCACATTGGATGGGGCTCTGTAAGATAGGGTTGCTCAAGCGCTATCCTAAGGGCCGGCCTGTACTCCCTAGGTATCGACCTCTCCAATGCCTTATAGAGGTCCTCAGCATGTATGTCGAGGTTCGCTTTATTGCGAAATCTATTGCCGTACTCAACCTTGAATTTCTCATCGGTAATTAGGCTGAGTAATAATCTTGTCATGATGCAGTCATCATCGACCACGCATCCATAATTGTTCAATCGCTCCCATAACCCAAAGAATTCACCCCACCTGCCGCTCAGTACTAGGTAGATCAGGTACTCATACAGTACTCCAAAGACCTCGCCAAGGCGGTAAGCATCAACCTCCCTATCCGGCGTTTTATATTGACGTAACAATGAGTCCCATAAATGCCCGAGTTCCCTAGCGATGCCTAGGTATTCATCTAAGTCCTTTGTAGATGATAGGTCGAGCTTAAACACCATAGTGCGCACCTTATCCGCCTTTTCGACTATGCTTTCTTCATCCTTAGTTAACGACTCCTTGAGCACATCCTTAAAAGCGCTCTCGCTAATAAATCTTCCAGCATGCACGGCATTCGATACTGCATATAACCAATCGCAGGTTACAGGGAGTGTGAAGCCCAACGTATCCCTGAGACCCTCGCCATGAACCACAACCCCCAACTCATACTTAATGCCTGGCTCAAGCCATAGGCAAACCCTCTCAGGCCTTAACGCCAAGTCGTTGGGGCCTGGATCGCCGTACTCACTAACTACCCTAACAACACAGCCATCGCATAAAATGTCGTAGTTGAATATTAACAATCTATTTCTCTGCCCAGGGCTTATTGAGGTTATATGCTCATGGGTTGTCGGCACTGGAATCCAGACGCCCTTAAGCTCATTCATGGTTATGTTGATGTATTTGCTTATGTTGTGTATGCTCCTACCCAGTAACTTATACACTGGCTTCTCTGATAGCGCCCACGCCAGCGCCTCCCCTATAACGTGCGGGTTAACCTCATTAACAAGCATGCCCCTATCCCCACATGCATCCCTTACGAGGAGACCCATCAGGTTTTGCGCACGGTTACTCCCCCTAACCACGGCTATACTCACAACGCCCTTGGCATCCCTAACAACCACCTTACCCTCATTCTTAACTAGGGCCGATATGCGGCCGCTACGGCAATCATCACTCCAACACTCAACATCAAGCTCGTGACTAAGTGTCGTAGTCGATGATAAGTAATTCATGGCACTGTATAGACCCGTTGTAAATAGTGTAATTGCAGTGCCGAGTATTGGGCCGGCTACCGTGTAAGGGATGATCCTGAGCCATAAAAGGGCTATTGTGATTATGAGTACAAACGCTCCACTGTAAACGAGTGGGTGCTTAATTACATACTTCACATCACTTAACTTACTCGATCCCTTAGGTTTCGTGGTATTGGTGTTGCTGGGTTTCATGGTTATTGGATCTTCATGTTTTCCTGTATGCTCTTCATGAGCATGTATATCGTGGTTGTCACGAACTCCACATCAGCCCTCTTAATGAGCCTAGACCTACCAGCATGAGACCCAACATTGGTTAATGCCCAAAGCCCACGGAATATATCATTCAATGCTTCGGCTAAGCTACTTTTAGGATCTGTACCGTATACCTTTGCGAAGTCAATCTCCCCTTTTTCATTGAGGAATCCCAAATCCTTAGCATAACTCTTCAACTCCTCTAACGCCTTCCTCGCCGCATTCAAAGCCTCCTCATAATTCGCACTTATAAGAACCCACGCCCTATCGAGGTGCTCGATAGCCGCCTTAGCATGCTCATTCGCTATATCAGTTGCTGCCGGAACCTCGATAACCCTAACGTGCTTGAAGCCTAGTTTGGATAGTATGTCGAGCCACGTGTCGTGGTCAATCTTAATAATTAAGCTATTGCTTCTTGGATCCATTAGAGGTATATAGCACCTTATTAGGTATAGTTGTTGTGGTTGTGTTGCTAACGATAATGTTTGTGCACAGGATCCCATGGGTATGTATTGGCAGTTTGGAGGTGGGATAAATGACTGTTGCGGTACGCATGCTATGAACTGTGTAGAGAGGTTTATTGTGAATCGCGGATTCTCACCAGCCCTTAATTTCTCAATGGATTCAAGGTTGTCATGCCTTAAGTCCAGGTAAATTCTCGTTGTAACAGATTTCGTAGGAGGTATTTGAACAAGCATCAAGGATCTAGCCTGGCCTAGGTAATACATCCTCGGGCTTTGCCTACCACCAGTAAAAATACTGCCATCAATACCTAATACGTAAGCCATGTATTGAGTAGGATTATTCAGCTTAATTTCAAAGACAAGTCTCAACCCCTCATAATTCTCCCCGTAATCCCTTGGAACACCCAACCCAACAAACTCGGCAGTAAGCATTGCGTAAATCCGCAGTGGGATGAATAAAAATTTACTGTATTACTATAAAACCACAGGGTTTATATTAATGTGGTTCTTCTCAAGCCGATGGTTGCCCACGCAATACTGCCTGCTGTGGGATTAGCCGTGAAGGTGCCTGCGCATTCGACATTAGTTAGTGTCGGTGTTTCAATGCCCATCATGTCGCTGTTTCCACCAAACCACCCAGGTGGTGGTTCCACCAACAGCCCATAGTGTAATCCCTCCCGTCCTCCATCATGAATGGGCGACGCCTAGCACGAGCATTTCAATCATGTTGCCTACGGGTAAGCAGGATATTAGGCGGGCTACCGGCCTCACTGGGAACATTATGTCTATACTCTTTAAGCCGCACCCCTTGCCGCTTAGGCAATCCCTTAGTTGCTCAGCTAAATTTCTGCATTGCGTATTGTCCCGAGTTCTCACTCTTAGTGCTCGCCTAACTGCTACACCTACGTACCTCGATCTTGATTAGCGGGGTGTTGCGCACCTTGTTTGATTATGTCTTGTGCTTGCTGAGCAACCTTATCTATCACTTGTCTGTATAGGCAATTTAGATGTACGAAGTCCCTATACGATGCCCCCAGCATCAGGTGGTGCACAATGCCTGCTAAAAAGCCAAGGTCGATGCCGATAATTGCCGAAGCTCCGAGTATAAGTACAACACTAAGTTGCGGAGTTAGTGTTGAAGTTAGTTTTATGGGCATGAAGATGAACGAAATCATCAAAAAGAAAAAGAGAAATACAAGATCGCCAAATAATAGTAATTTTCTACTTTTAAGGTTATCTAATAAATCGAGTATGCAGTTAGGGTTGTTCAATAACGAATCACCTCGCCACTCGGTTAACCCTAGGGCTATTGATACGGTGACTGGCACGGCTATGGTTAAGAAGCCCACGAATGGTTGTAACGGTATTGAAAAGTTCATGTTCTTTATTACTTTTGGCGCGACCTCCAATAATATGTAGAAAATCACGTTCAGAAAGCCAACAAATTCTAGAGTATAAAAAATGGAAGCATAAGTGTCAAAATATTTCTTGAACGTGGCGAATAAATCCTTAAGTGTCAAGTCTAGGTTTTGGGATTGGTGTAGGTCAATCAACGCCTTAGGATCAATATTACCGCTAAGGAATTCCTCCAGTGGTGTTTTCATTAAATCGTGGAATGTGAATATTAAATCTCTACCAGCCAAGTACCATAAAATAGATGTTGATGTGAGTAAGATGACTGCGCCGACTGCGAACCCGGTAATTTCGTATGGAAGGAAGTCTGTCAATATTGACAGAATAAGGCCAAGACTCGCAGAAACAAGTACTATCTTTAACAAAACCTTAGCCCTATTGAGCCTTCCGTGTATCTCCGCTAAAAACGTATTATCCATAGACGACTTAAATCGAGCACCCAATATAAAATTTTTGACTTAACCCAACCCCTTAACCGCCGGCTCTAGCTCGATTGTTGCTTGTCTCTTTATTAATGACGTAAGCCGTATACTCAGGCACTTGATACGTTGGGTCAATGACTTGGTGAACCTCGATACTCGTCTTGATCCCGAAGTTCTCCCCACCCTCGACCGTGTAGAACTTAACCAATTCCTGAGGAGGCCATAGGAAGAGGTTGTCCCAACAGTACTCCCTATGGACCTTAGCCTTAACTAAGACATCGCCTTGGTTCGGCGTTATTAGGGCTTTCCTTGGTAGTCCAAATGGTGGGTTTTCGCTGGCTATTAGTGCTTTATCCCTCGTTATGAGGGCTGCTGTGCCTAGGCTTAGGGTCACCAACTCCTTCCTCCTATTCAGGTCGATGCCGCATACGAATATCGTTTTCTTCTTGATCAAGCCCGTTTGTATCTGTAGGCAGTTATACATCGATTGGTTAATTACTGATTTAAAAGGCGGGTTGGGGAGGAAGAGGGAAAAATCGTTGGTTTCAGATTTGATGCTTTTGGTTAGGCGGTGCCTCGTCGCTCTTTGCCTCGCCTAATTGCTTCCCGTCCACGTCAAATATGATGACCGTGTACTCCTTGGGTGCATCGTTGAGGTTGCCCAGCCTAATCACAGTCCTCCTACCTCCCTCGGTTTTGAATACTACGGGCCTCGCATCGTTATTGAGTAGCAACTTGACTGACTCATTGATTACGTCCTCCCTCCCTAACTCGTCCACCTCAACCACCGATTAAGTCGGTAATCGGCTTAAAAGGCTGAGGTCGATGGGGATTTCGGTGCTGTGACCCCCTTTTAAACCAGCTAACTAAATAATCGATGGTTTGGAGGAGGAAGAGGGAGCCCTACGTGTCGTCTTTCTGGTCCGGAGCCTTTGGTACTAGTCAGCCTCAGCAAAGTGAGGGTGGGGTTAGCAAGGGCGGTGAGTGCTTTGGTGATGCCGTTAAGGACTTCTTTAAACTAATGGTTATGAATGAGAGCCACGCTGTCATCTTTGGGCCCACTGGTGCTGGTAAGACTAGGTTCATAGACAATGCGCTGAGCAACCTAGGCAACATACTCCCAAGCCACACGGTCGTTGTCCTCGACGTGACTGGTGGTTATGAGGGCTACACAGACTACCACGCACCGTATCCGCTGAACGTTGTTAGGGAGCTAAACCCGGTGATCCTACCTAGGGTGTTGGGTGAGGTATTTAGGATCGATGGTGATGAAAACGCGATAACGCCGACAATGGCCCAGAACCTGGAGACGCTGGCCTCCTGGCTCCTCGGCATGGAGCCTCCTCCCCAGGGTTTCGATGCTTCGAAGTACCCGAGGAACCTGGGTGGTTTAATTGCTATGGCGAAGGCTGCGGTAAATGAGGGGGTCATCCAGGGCAACCTCGTTGAGTCTGTCTATGCCCTCATTAGGAGGCTTAACTTGGTTAGGCATTGGATGGTTGATTCGGAGACCCACCCAATGATACGGAGGATAGTGGGCGGTGAGCTTAGGGGTAAGTCAATAGGCATAGACTTGAGCGTGTTTGAGGATGAGGTCCTCCAGCAGTGGTTCTACATAATAGCCCTCCTGAGGATTCTGAGCAAGAGGACTAGGAACTTGATTGTCGTGATTGATGAGGCGCACTTGTTCCTACAGACCCCGGCCGCGACGTTGGCCCGCTTCGTTAGGATGGGTAGGAACTTCAGTAGGTACGTGGTTATGATATCCCAGGCACCCAGTGACTTCCCGAGCTGGGTCTTCACGGCTGACAAGATATTTGTCGAGTTCCCAATAGCTTACCTAAGCTTTAAGGACTTGATATCCGAGTACCCGAGCTATAAGTACGCGATTGGTGATAGGGAGCCTGGCATAAGGGTTGATAAGGCGCCGGAGCATTAGAGTGGTCCGCATAGGGCTAGGGTCCACATACACGCAATGACTGATGAGGCTTGGGAATGCCTAGGCTCACTGACGATAATGCCGGTTGAGGTAGACGTGAAGGTACCACCAAAGCCCAACGCAGTCACGCTGAGGAAGTGCGCGGGGAAGTATGGCGTGCCGCTTGAGTTGGTTTGGGAGAGGGGTTTTGGTTGGGGTGAGGGGGTGAGGGCTGTATGGGAGTGCATTGGGAGCCCATAGTCATGTACCCGAGGGATGTGAGGAGCTTCTACTTGGTTGGGCTTGATGCTAGGGTGCCAATTGGTGTCTTTAGTGTTGATGTTGAGGAGCGGGTTGATAATCGCCTCATCATTGGGGTTAAACCGGTCAAATGGGGCTACACAACACTCTCGGCGCTTAGGGACTTCCTGGCCGGCGAGAACTCGAAAGGGATTAAGACCCAAGCCCACATGGCATTCCCGGCTGGGCTTGGTCACTCACTCTACTTCATACTTAGGAGGCTTGGCTTTAGGACTTGGTGGTTCAAGATGGTCAACGCAGACCCAACAATTGTCCCGCTAAAGGCAGGCAATGACTACGAGGCTCTCAGGAACATAGCCTACCTACACGCCATACACAAGCTAATCGTTATCGACAAGCTCAAGAGACTACTGCGGATTAAGCACAAGACGGCAACGCCAACAATGCACGCAATACTAATGAAAAGCGGTTACAACCACAACAAACACCTAACCCAACAACACGTGCCAAGGAAAATAATGGAGAAACTACCGAGAGTAGTGCTGACATAGCTTACTCAGCCTTAAAAATATTGTAACTAAACACGTAAAACCACACAAACATAAGTTAATGATAGATAGCTACAATCACAATAAACAGCTAATCACACAGCAACTCGTACTTAAGATCCTCCTCAAGGAACCTGATCTTACCCTTCAACTTGGCAATGACCTCATCAATAATACGCAATGCATCATTGGCACCAACACTGATCGGGTAGACCCTAACGTAGGCATCAACATACCCAGCAAAAACACCCCTCCACCTATCAACATCAAAACAAACATCATAACCAACCCACGAATGCCCAACCCTATAGAAACACCTCCTAATCTCCTTGTGAAAACTCACGGAGAGATCAACGTTATTCCTAGGAATCCTGAACTCAAGCATGTACAACGTAACAGCATCATCACCGGCCCTACCGAAGTTCGTGAAGA
>Ga0080005_163737_pt1 | contig 10439 bp, 12 predicted proteins | sample JossMetagenome_2_FD_69208 | JGI IMG/M metagenome (GOLD analysis project Ga0080005, IMG submission 69208) | Hot spring sediment microbial communities from Joseph's Coat, Yellowstone National Park, USA - JC3_ASED (SPADES assembly) (version 2) | ecosystem: Environmental > Aquatic > Thermal springs >... | reverse complement strand
CACCGACCGGGCCCTCTTGACCAGGCTGAACTTCCTTCCGCGGTAGATCACCTCCTCCATGAGAGGCGGGGCAAACGGGTTTTAAAAGGTCAGCGACCAGAAACCGTCCGCACCCATCGGCGCCCTGGGTATCGTCACTGGAAGAGAAGAGGTGGGGAGTTATTTCTTTTCTCCACAACACGGCGGTCACCAACGACGGCCGCAGATTAGCCCAGCGAAACAGCTTGAAGCCGTGCGGAGACTTGCTGAGGTACCGGGTTTGAACCTAGCTAGAAGAATTGGTGGACCGGCCGGGATTCGAACCCGGGATCTCCCGCGCGCGAGGCGTATGCGCCGCGGGCCTAGAGCCACGCGGCAGGGCATCCTTCCGCTAGACTACCGGCCCCGTTGTTTCGTTGCTTCATCTTTAAAAACTTTATCGGTGATAGACATTTGCTGTACCGACAGATAATTCGTGGGAGTTATCTCTCCACCATTATTAAAAGACGTAGCGAATAACTACCTGGACGTGCGACTCTACTTTGCAGTGATTCCATACAGCAGTAGAGTTCGGCGTCTTCGTTTAGGCCTGGCTCTCGGCGCGCATCTCAGTTTCGCGCAGGTACGCCTATCCGCAATAATTCCTTACAAGCCCAGACCCACTGGGTCAGACCTATAGAGCGGACTCACAAGCAGGCTGTCTGTGGATATTTGCGGGCCCGCATGTGTTTGGTTTAGTCATAATATTGTGGCGAGCCTCCTTACGTCGAATCTGTCTCGACCGTTGTTGCCGGACAGTTTTAAACTTCCGCCGAAGCTCCCCACGGTGGCCGGCGGAGAGGTGCTTGCTTGACGCGCGGGAGGTCCGAATTCAGGCTGTCACCTTTAATTTTATTAGTGCCGTTTTTTGGGGGTCCCATGGCTGAGGTTTCTCTCGTCCCGTCGATTGGGCCTTTTGGGGTTGTGGCTGGCGTTGTCTTGACTATCTTGGCTGGTCTTTTGATTGAGCAGCTGGTGCACTACATGTCTTGGAGGTTTCAGCGGGCGGCTGTGGGGGTCGCCGCGATATTTGTGCCCATCATTACGTCGAGCCCCGAGCTCGCCATGTTTACTGTGGCGCTTTTGTGGGGGCAGGTGGAGATCGCTTGGGGCTCCATCGTGGCTGAGCCCTTCATGGCGGCTACCGTGATATACCCCGTGGTTATAGCCGTCAGCTTGGTGGCTTGGGCGTTGGGGTGGCGGAGGTATAGGTTGCCTCATGTACGTCGAAGAGTGGCTGTCCCCTTGTTGGTCTTCACCATACCGCTTCTGCCTATTCTCTTCCTGCACCCCGAGCGCTATGGTATCTACGGCCAGCTATATGGCGTGTTGTTGCTTGTGCTTTATTTCGTATACGCTAAGTTTATGCTTCGTGAGGAGGAGGTGAAGAAGGCGGGTTCTTCGTTGTGGTTGAGGAATCCCGTGTTGCAGACGGTGGCGGCGGTGGTGGCTATGGCCTTCGGCGCCGAGTGGATGGTGGGCGGCATAAAGGAGCTGGGTACGGCGCTGGGTCTCGACAAGCTTGCTCTCTCCGTGATACTGGTGCCCGTGGCCACCGTGATACCTGAGTCCATCGTCGGTCTCATATTTATCGCTAAGGGGGAGGACGACGAGGGTGTCGTCGTTATCGTGGGCGAGAAGGCGCTTTACAGCACCTTCTACCCCGGACTGGCGATGGCCTTCGGCGTCTACAGCCTAGAGCCAGCTGCGGCGACCGCCTTAACTATAGCGATAATCGTATCTATGTTTGAAATCGTGGCCATCCGGTTCGGCTACTTCGGCCTCACAGCCCCCATAGGGCTGGGCGGCTACGTATATTACGTCGCATGCTACACACTACAAATGCCCTGTCCGCAACTCGGCGGCTTCGCCTAGACGCGGCTTGGCGTTAAACGTCTCTAGAGACGGCCCTAGCTGAGGCCTTGCGTGTCTCTGATGCTCTTCAAAGTATATAAAGTGGCTTTTTAGATAGCCTATGCATCGGGATAAGGTTATCGGCGTTGGTCTTATGGCTGTGGGTGTGATTGGGATTTTGTTGTACGGCTGGCTTGTGTTTTTCTCGCCGTGGCAGGTCCTTATACTTCAGCTGACGGCGTTTGTGGCGGTGGCCGCCGTCTTGGGCATACTGGCCTGGGTGGGCTACGCGCTGGCCACCACGCCGCCGCCGAAGCCCATAGAGGAGATAGAAAAGGAGGTCCAGAAAGCCTTGGAGGAAATTGAAAAACAGCTAAAGGAGGAGGCGCAGACCACCTCGTAGGTTTCGACAAGGCAATTTTCAGGTACCTCTTCTTTACCTCGTGTATAACCTGGAGGATGTCCATGGGGCAGACCTCTTTGCAGTTTCCCGCGTGGACGCACTTCAGCGCGTGGGGCCCCGCCGCCTCTTTTCTCCTCGTCACAGCCCAGTCTCAATGGCCGCGTTGTTATTTCCCAGGTCCACCTTCTCTCTGCCTACGATATTCGCCGGGGTCTCCACGGCGTGTTCCCTCTTCCCGGCTGGTTGCAACGGCCTCCGACCCTCTCATCGGATTTTCTGATTTAGTGGTCTATGTTCTTGATTACCTCCTCCTTCGCCTTCTTCACCTCGCGGGCTGGTTGCTGAATGTGGGGGTGTTTTGCTAGGGTCTCGTATGTCTTAGGTACGCTGTGTGAGGTAGCTCTCTCGATGGCGATCACCTGGCTCATAGCTCCACTACCTCGGCTGCATCCCTAGCCTCTGCTGTCTTGGTTCGCGAGAGGGTTGCCAAGCAGATTCCCTGTTTAAAAATTGGTCGTTGTTATTTTGTCGGTTAGTGCAGGCCGTTGCATTGCTAAGTGTGCTAGGGGGGTTTAGAGGTGGTTGAGGGGTGTGACTCGGTGGGTTTCTGGGTGGTTGCGCATGGCTCTACGTGGACTGAGACATCGCCGCCGAGCTCCTCTTTGACTGATTTCTCCACCTTGTCGGCGATTTCGTGTGCCTCCCTTATGGTGAGGTTCTCGTCCACGGTTATTGTCACTTCGGCGTGGTATATGCCCCCGGACTTCCTAACCTTTACTGCCTTCACGGTGCGGACGCCGGATACCTCCTGGGCTCTCCTCCTCGTCTTCTCGACGATGTCGGGAGGCGCGTAGTCCAGTAGCTCCGACACGGAGGATTTGAGGAGGTTTAGGCTCAGTCTCACGAAGTAGACGGTTATCGCGGCGGCGAGGGCCACGTCCAGCGCGGGGCCCCACCGTGCAAACGTCTCCGGGGCGTATATAGACGCCGCCGCGCCGGCTACTAGCATCGCCAGTATTGCTGAGGAGGAGGCGAAGTCTGAGGTGAAGTGGATGGCGTCGGCCTCTAGCGCCCTGGAGACCCCCTTGAAGCGTCGGAGGAACACAACTCTGTTGAGGTCTATGAATATCGCCGCCGCCATTATAGCTATGCCTATCAAAGTAGGCGTGTAGGGCTCCCAGTGGATCATCTTCATGGCGGCCTCGTAGGCTACGAAGGCGGCTGACGCCAACACGGCCAGCGACCCGCCTACGCCGCCTAGGGTCTCCGCCTTGTGGTGGCCATAGGGGTGCTCCTCATCTGGCGGCTTCAGACTTGCCTTTACAGCGAGGTAGGTTATGGTGACGGCGAGGAGGTCGACGGCTGAGTGTACGGCGTCGGCGAGGATGGCCACGGAAAAGCTCTGGGTCCAGGACAACAGCTTGAGCGTGGTAACCGCCATGCCTGCGAGGAGCGAGGTTAGGGCGGCTCTCAGCTTGTCCATCACCGCCTCGCGAGGCATCTCTCGGCGGTTGCCCTCAGCTCCTTGGCCAGCTGGGGGTTCTTCATGAGCGCTGTCCCCACGAGGATCCCCCTGGCGTAGAGGAGGCATGCCTTCTCTGCCTCTTCTGGCCGTGAGATGCCGCTCTCCACTATGAACTCCACGTCGCCTCGGAGCGCCTTCGCTATCTCGAAGGCTTTCTGAAGGCTCACCTCTAGGGTCCGTAGATCTCTGGCGTTTATGCCAATTACCACCTTTCCGCCCCAGGTGGCCACCTCCTTGGCGTCTTGTACGTTGTCCACCTCGACGATGGGGGTGAGACCCAGCCTCTCGGCGTGTTCCGCCAGCTCCATGGCCTTTTCCCGTTCCACAAGCCTGTATATTATCAAGACGGCGTCTGCACCGTAGCCGTAGGCCATATCTACCTGTCTTTTGTCTATTACGAAGTCTTTCATAAGCACGGGCTTGAAGGCCTTGGCCATGGGTATGAAGCGGTAGTCGCCGAGGAACCAGAAGGGCTCCGTCAACACTGAGTAGGCCGCGGCGGAGTTCTGTAGCTCTGCGAAGTAAGCCCAGGGGGGTAGGTCGAGCCTCACGACGCCGCGGGGGGAGGACCTCTTGTACTCGGCGATTATGCCGAAGTCGCCGAGCGCCTTGACGAAGTCGACAAGCGGCGCCGTGCGGGGCGGCGGCGGGGGCTCCGTGGCTAGGCGCAACTCCACAGACCTCTTGACGGCGGCTAGGAAGTCCACGAATTCGACAAATGCCTGCTTTATATTTTTAAACGCGCCTCGTCTAGACGCCATGCTCTTCCTGTTTATAGCCTGGGGATACGGGGTGGCACTCTACCTTTTCTATCTGTTGCTTATGCGGCTGTGGAGAGAGAGGGCAGACGCAGTTCTCGTGGGCCTCTTCTTCGGTAGCTTGACGGCGGCGCAGTTCATCGCGAATAAGCTCGTGGACTACGGAGTCGGCGTCGCGCCGGCGGGCACCGTCATATTTATGACAAACGTGGCTGTGCTGGACGCCATGGCGATATATTTCGGGAGGCAGTTCGCCCTCCGCGCCGTGAGGCTGGGCTTCTTCTTTCAAGCCGCTGTGGCGTTTGCGGCGTGGAGCGCCTCCACCCTTCCACCCCCGGCCTGGTTTGCCGACAGAGCTACCGTTGTGGATTCCGTCATAGCCCCCTCGGCAAGGATCGCCGTGGCCTCGCTTACTGCGTACCTCGTGTCTTCTACTGTAGACGTCTACATAGTCACCAAGTGGCCTCGTCTACATGTCTTGGTGAGAGCCTACAGCTCCTCCTTGGTGGCGCAGGTGGTTGATACTGCGGTGTTTATCTCGCTGGCCTTTGGGCCTGAGCTTCAGATTATCTGGGGCCAGATCCTTGTGAAGTGGCTACAGATACCGCTGGAGGCGTTGCTTATCTACGGCTCGCGGAGGTACGTCTCTGCCCTAACCGGCGAGAACCCTCAACAAGCCTCCAGCCACAGCTAAGGCGCCTATCACGAAGTTCACCAAGACGACGTGTTTGCTTCTGGCGAATCTCAACAACGCCTTTATCGTGACGAGGCTTATCGCTATGCCTACTGCAAACGCGGCTAGGGCCGTGGACGTCGCCACGGTGCCCCCCTCGGAGAGGTACGACAGGACTGTGGCGCCGAGCCCAGCCACGGGGACGAGCACGAACGATGCTTTAAAGGCCTCGTCCGGCCTAAAGCCGAGGAGCAGAAGAGTGGTTGTGGTAATGCCGGATCTGCTGACGCCCGGGAGCACAGACAGCGCCTGGGCGACCCCCACCAGCGCCATGTCTTTGATCTTCATGTCGTTGAAGGTCTTCAGCCCGGCGGCCGACGTCTTGGCTCTCTGTAGCAGTACCGCGTTGAGGATCACGGCGGCGCCTAGAGCCGCCATGAGCCAGCCGGCGCTTGCGCCTACTAGAAGCCACCTCCTCGCGACGTAGTACAGCGGGATCCCCAAGGCGCCTGTTATTAAGGTCGTTATCAACATGTACGTCAGCCATCTCCGTCCCTCCACGTCGCCTAGGAGGCCCCGGATGATTTTGAGGTAGACCCGCCAGAAGTAGATAAGTGCGGCTAGGATGGAGGCTGCTTCTAGAAAGAGGCCGAGGGAGTAGGCGAGCTCGGGCGAGGCTCCTAGGAGGTACTGCGAGACGAACATGACCTGAGTTTTGCTACTGACGGGAAGCCACTCGCTTACGCCCTGCACCACGCCTAGTATAAAAGCCGCCGTTATATCCATGGCGAACTGTTATCAACCCTATATAATGTTTGTCGGGTGTTTTCTGTTGTCGCCAATTGCACCAGAGAGAAGCTAAACGCGGCGGCACCTGCGAGGCAACTGTATAGAGGCCCATCGGTCCAGCGGATAGTGAAGGTGGTAGATGAGGTTAGGGCAACCGGCGCGCCGGTTGCGTTGTACATAATCTCGGCCAAGTACGGACTGGTCCACGAAAACCAAGTGCTGGAGCCATACGACGAGACCCTCAGCGGCAGACCACTTCACGAGATAAAGACGTGGGCTCAGCAGACCGGCGTCGTGGAGGCCGTGGAGAGGCTAGCACAAGCCTCGACTGTAGTTCTGGTGGTTTCTAAGCCCTACTACACAGCCGTTGAGGACGTCGTCTGCGCCTACGACCCCTACGTCCTCTCGCCGTATAAGGCGTGCGGACGCTGGATAAAGACTGGAAACTTCAACAAACACTTGGCGCTTAAGAAGCTCCTATTCGAACTATGGAAATAACACCACAAGGGTAAACATCGGCAAAGAGTATACTCCACATCTACAGACCACCAGCGGCTCATCACATACAGAAAACCACCAGGCTGTATCAGCCATACCGCCGGAGCCTCTCCGTGGGGCCGTCCACTCGCCGACCCCAACCCCCAGTCCCCAGCCAGGTGGCGTGGGAACCAGAAACTTTTGCAAGAAGGCGTCTAGCATTTTCCTCAATACGTCATTGTGCACCTCCCATGCACCACCTCTATTTCCGCCGACATCCGCGTCTTCTCTTTGACGATCCGAATCAGCTTCTCCGAAGCATCGGCCGTCACCTCTGCGGAGGCGCTTTGGAGGACCTCGCCAAGTGGAGACCTCCTCGAGGACGGGACCAGCGGCGTCAGCCGCCGTAACTAATGCCGTCTCTATCTCATCTACGCCGACCGGCGGCCGTATGCTTATGTGTTTCGGCGAGGAGATGGGCTTCGGCGCAGGATACCCTCTTCACCTCTCAGGCCGGGTTCTTGTCCTCACCAAGTCGTCACTACCTCTGCCTATTAAGCTCTTTGTAGATGGCGGCGAGGAGCTCCCGCCCCCTCGCAAGCGCCCCCTCCAAGTCTCCGCTCTTGACGAGAGACGTGAAGACCCCGTCTTCGGCCAGTTGCTGGTAGAAGCGGAGCCTCTGCTTGGCGTCCGGGATCCAAGCCTTAGCCTCCTTCTTAAGCACGCTATATACCTCATAGAAGGCAGGTATCCAACTCCTCTTGATACACTCCTCGATTACATCTAGGGAGAGCCTCGCCGGCGTCCCCGCGGCGCCTTCACTAGTCACGGCGATTCGCAGGCCGGCTACCTCCCTCTCGTAGGGCACCACCACGTGGGTGCGGGAGGCGTCAGTGGCATCGTTAACAAGTTTGCCCATCCCCTCTGCCAGCTTAAACAACCTCTCCGCAAGTTCGGAGACATTAACCGCAATAACCACGAGGTCTGCCCACTCTATGTCTTGCCTAGGGTCGTACTGCCAAAGATCCGCCCGCCTTATCTCCACGCCCAGCGCCTCAAGCTCCGGCGACACGTCGCGAGCCACAACCCTGACCCGGGCCCCGGCTAAGTGGAATAACTTGGCCCGCCGCGTCCCCACCGAGCCTCCTCCAAACACCAACACCTTCAGACGGGAGGCCTCAACCCACAGAGGGATGCGCATATCTCCTCCAATTAAGTTGTTTTTATTTTTCGATATAGAACGTGAGAGGGGCGGTGCTCGTTGAGGAGGTGCTACTGTTGCTGGTTGCCGTGGCGCTGGTTAGCGCATTTGCGCTTACAGTCACCGGCGTGGTCCAGAACGCCGTGAATCAAATGCTAGGCTTTAAAAACGCCACTAATAGCATCTTAGGACAGCTCGTTGACGGCGTGAAGCAACTAATCGGAATTTCCTAACCCACGCTTTTTTCCCAATTTCTCAACGCGGTCTTCACTGCACTTTCTATAGTCGCCTCCTCAGCCACCACGTGGGGCACGCCCAGCTCTCTTAGCTTCTTCGAAGTCACCGCGCCTATGGCCACCACAATTTTCCCCGCCAGATCGACGCGGCTGGCCATTATTTCGGCTATGGTAGAGCTCGTAAGCACAACGACCTTTGCGGCGGAGACCGCCGAGACCGCCTCGCGGATCTTTTCCTCATCAAACACGAGGTCGTATACCGGCACTTCAACCACGTCCGGCACTAGGCTTCTCAACACGTCGTTGCCTGCGCTTGAGCGGAGCACCACCGTCCTGCCGGGGGCGAGCGCCTTTAGGAGCTGCGCCACGCCGTAGCTGGTGTACTCACGCGGCACCGCGCACCTCCCGCCCACGGCCGCCGCTGTGGAGGGTCCAACGCATATGACGCACTTAAACCGCCCCGCAACGGCCGCCACGTCCACGGCGGAGGCCACGGCGGGGCTCATCACGACGAGGTAGTCGCCGTCGGGGATCTGGACGCCATGTCTAGGACGAATCGTGCCAATGGAGACGCAACGGGCCCCCGGGGGACAGGGCCCCTCTCTAACCCTCACCACTACAACTTCCTCGCCGCCTCCCATAGCCTGACGCCGCGCTCAACAACCCTCCCCACCACAATTATGCTTGGATTGGGCACCGAGGAGAGGTTGGCGAGCACTGTGGTGAAGAACTCCTCGTCGCTGAAGTAAGCCGACTTGATGACCGCAACAGGCGTATCCCCTGGCAGACCGCCGGCCATGAGCTCTCTGGCGATCTCCCCAGCCGTCGACGCCCCCATGTAGATCACCAACGTGTCCACCGCAGAGGCTAACTTCTTAAAATCCACCTGCCGCGCGCCCTTTCTGGGGTCCTCACGCCCAGTCGCCAACGCCACAGAGCTGGCGACGCCGCGGAGCACCGGCGGGATGAAATACTTCGCAGGCGTAGCCAAGCCGCTGGTGACCCCCGGCACAAACTCGCACGGGATCCCCCTCGACACGAGGAACTCGCATTCCTCAAAGCCGCGGCCAAAAACCAGAGGATCACCGCCGTGGAGTCTGACCACCAGCTCGTACCTCTCGCCGTAGTAGAGGAGCAGTTTATGTATCTCCTCCTGACTGGGCCCCACTCCTCCCGGCTGCTTCCCCACGTCGACCACCACAGCCCCAGGCTTCGTCCGGCGAAGCAACTCGCGGGAAACAAGCCGGTCATGAAGTACGACGTCTGCCCTCTCTAGAAGCTTAAGGCCTTTGACGGTTATAAGCTCAGGGTCGCCGGGCCCGGCGCCCACTATGTAGACGCGGCCCATATGCATAATTTAATACATAAAAAATTATGAAATACATGCTCTTCGAAAGAGCGAAGCAGGTCTTCCCTGGCGGCGTCAACTCGCCGGCGAGGGCCCTGAAGCACCTCCCCACGCCTCTCGTTGCCAAGGGCGCGTCGGGGCCGTACCTATACACAGACAGGGGCCGGCTCGTGGACTACTGCCTCGCCTTCGGCGCGGTGATTCTAGGCCATGCGCATCCCCGCGTGAAGAAGTCCGTGGAGGAGCAACTGGAGCGGGGCTGGATATACGCGTTGCTGACCGAGCAAGAGGTGGAATTCGCCGAGAGGATAAAGAGACACGTGCCCTCCCTCGAGAAGATGCGCATAGTCAACACCGGCACCGAGGCCACCATGAACGCCATACGGCTGGCCCGCGGCTTCACGAAACGGGACGTCTTAATCAAATTCGACGGCAACTTCCACGGCTCCCACGACTATGTATTAGTTAAGGCGGGGTCAGGCGCTGCCACCTGGGGCGTCCCCACAAGTGCAGGGATACCGCAAGACGTAGTTAAGCTAACCGTCGTCGTGCCGTACAACGACACAGACGCCTTCATAAAGGCCGTAAGAGGTGTGGACGACCGCTTGGCCGCGGTGATTGTAGAGCCAGTCGCCGGCAACTACGGCTTGATAATCCCCGACTTGGAGTTCCTCAAGACGTTGAGAGAGGAGACGGAGAGAGACGGCGCGCTTCTGATTTTCGACGAGGTCATCACAGGCTTTAGGCTGGGGCTCTCCGGCGCTCAGGGCCGCTTCGGCATAAGGCCTGACCTCACGACCCTGGGCAAGGTGGTCGGCGGCGGCTTCCCCATAGGCATCTTCGGCGGAAGAGCAGACGTCATGGACCTAGTGGCGCCCAGCGGCCCTGTTTACAACGCCGGCACCTACAACGCCCACCCGGTCTCCGTGGCGGCGGGCCTCGCCGTGTTGGCCGAGCTCGAGACGGGGGAGCCCTACCGCGTGGCGGACGAGGCGGCCCGGCGGCTGGCCGAGGCCGTGGAAGACGCCGCGGGCCGGGCCAGCTTCGACGTGGTGGTTAAGCAGATAGCCTCCATGTTCCAGTTCTACTTCAAGAAAGGCGACGTGAAGACGCCGCAGGACGTAAGAGAAAGCGACGAGAAGCTCTACCTAAAGCTA
>Ga0080005_161850_pt1 | contig 10441 bp, 14 predicted proteins | sample JossMetagenome_2_FD_69208 | JGI IMG/M metagenome (GOLD analysis project Ga0080005, IMG submission 69208) | Hot spring sediment microbial communities from Joseph's Coat, Yellowstone National Park, USA - JC3_ASED (SPADES assembly) (version 2) | ecosystem: Environmental > Aquatic > Thermal springs >... | reverse complement strand
CACCAACGTGGGTCCACCTACTACGTAGGACACCACGGCTAGGGCTAGGATGTTGCCTGTTGCCACGAGCTCAGTGAGTTTGTCTGGCAGGAAGTGGCTGTGGGCGTATGTGAATATCACAACCAGTGCTGATGCCACTGCTCCGAAAATAAGTGGACCCCAGAAGATTATGAACAATATCATGAACCACATGGCAGAGGTGATGGCTCCCGTAATAGTGAGTGAGGACTCGAGGATTCGCTTGGTGCTCACGAACCCAACCAGCTTCTTCTCCTCGATGATTAGGTACACGGCGTAGGTTATCGTGAGTATGACGTTCACAATGAGCGTGATTAGGAAGAACTCAAACGTGATTGTTATTATTGAGGTGCTCATTTTAATCGCCCTAAAGCTCAATGACTACCTCACTATAGAGTGCCCTTATTACCAATGGCGTTAGGATTACGGCTCCTAAGCCTAAGCCTAGTGATGTGCCTATGAAACCGATTGAGTATATGGAAATCGGTGGCATCAGGGCACTGATTGGGCTTGGTGGTGTTACGCCGAAGACTGACTGTAGTATTGTGTTCACAAGCTCCCATGCCACTATTGCCGTGAACATGGTCCTAAACCCACCCTCCACGGTTGTCTTCGGCACAGGCAAACCAAACATCTCAAGCACTGGTCTGGCTCCTGCCGTAGCCATCTCAATACCACCAGCAATGACACTGGCAATAACCAACCAGAAGAACGCCACCCACAGTATGTTGAACACTATGTACTGAAACACCGAGCCAACACCACCGCCCTGCAGGGTATAGGACACCTCCAGGAACTTCATGTGGTTAAAGGCGCCCCATGCCAGTGCCGAACCGAAAGCCACAGGTAGTGCAAACGCTAGCGTCTCACTAACCATGGTTGCCACGTCCAACCTGGACACCATACATGCATGTAAAAAATAGGAATTATTTAAGGATTTAACGTCAAAAACCATCGCCTTCTCATAGGCTTATCGTGGGTTCGATGGGGTATAAATCATGAAATACAACGTATTACGCGCACTGCCCTACCTATACTAACACTGTGTTGTTTCTTTGTTTTCTTTATTGAACGAAACAAGGCAGTCTGGTGGGTAGGGAGGGTGTATAGAAATATTAACCACTTGCGTGGGAGAAGTTACAGGCGAAATCTATGGGTAAAAAGGTTGCTCAGTTTGTGTCTAAGGATGAGCTTTTTCCTATTCGGTATAAGGCTGATGGCACAGCACATGTTACACTAAACATTTACTACTTGAATGCGGATTTCCTCAAGTTTCTCTATGTCATGACTAAGTACTATCCTGCAATGAGTTACCTCATGAGACTCGTGTTTCCACCAGTCTGGGTTGCTTGGGAAATCTGGCAACGAAAGGCAAAGAAAACTGCCCCTACTGACCCAAATGAGGATGTTGCCATTGACGTCAGGGTTGCACGTTTGATAAGGGCGATTGCCACTGCCGTGGCTAATGACAAAATCCCTGAGGAAATAGCTGTTAGGTCCATGGCTCTTACCATGGCTTTATTGCGTGGCATGGAGGATGGTACTTACCACGAGATTGGCGAAAAGGCGGGTAGGGTCCATGCAATGGCTGAGGTTTATCATAAGTACCTAAGGGGTGAGTTGGGTGATGAAGAATTGATAGCACATTTAGGCTCGATTCAGTTGTCCGTGTTAGCCAGGGCTCCCCCACCACCTCTCCCTAGCCAATCCACAAGGGATGCGAGAAATAACGGTGAAAAGCATGGGTCTAACCAACCTGGTGAGGATGGTGTTTTTGCAAGGCTTTTTGCTAGTTTGATGTTTTCAACCACAACCTCCAGGCACGAGAATTACTAAATCCTTATTGTTACTCTGGTGTTAATCCACGTTAAAAATATTGAGAAGCCTATTAGTCCTAGTCCTACTAGTGTGATTATTGGTATGCTTACTGTGGAGATGGTGATTTTTGTTGTTAGGAGTGGTAGGTATTTTTGGAATAATTGGGTTATGTTGGGGAATAGGTTTTGGGCTATTCCTAGTCCAGTGAGTGCTGAGCCTATGCTTGCCGTTGATGCCGGGAGTATGAACTCCTCATATGGTGCATACGCTATGATTGGTAATTCCATCTCGCTCTCCTCCTCACCCCAGGGCTGAACCCTCTTCTCTCTAACCCTAACTCTCTCGCCAGGTCTCTTCACAACCTCAAACTCATATGGTGGATACTCCTCAACCTCATACTTCGCCCCTCGGGGTAGTGCCTAACCTCGTAAGGCTCCTCCTCACTCACAAAAACCAAGAAACAACACTTACTTATTACTCTTATGCCACCAACCTTCGAACCTAGGGTGTAGAATCCTCGCTACCCGTCTCCCTAAGTAAGTCATAGAGTTTATCAATCGTTATTTTGGTGCTTGTGTTTGCGTTTAGGAATAATTGATAATGCGGGTCTAAACCAGCCTCGATTGGCTTTATTCTACCTGCTCTGACCTTCTCTCTATATAACTCCCTCACGTCCTTGAAACCATAGAGCGCCTTGACAATGCTCGTTAGAATGTCTATATCAACAGCGCTCTCGACATTGAATGGGATAATGGTTAAGACACGCTCTGGGAAAAACTTGCGCAGCTCCTTGTGTTCTTCGAACCACTTCGACATCCTCAGTGGCATTGATATTGAAATTGATGGTCCTCTCCTAACCCTACGCATACTTATGAGTCCCTTCAGAATACTTTTGTGCGGTGTGTACAACTCAAGTATTAGAGCCTCTGAGTGCCCTCCTATGGGTATTAACCTGTAATAGATTAGTTTCTCTTCCCAACTCATCAATTACGCTTTAAAACACGGGCTTATAAACCTAACGAATGCCTAACCACTCCTCAACCCTCAATATAGGCGTGTAGGGCTTAAACCACTCCAGGTACCATTTATTCTCCAATTCGGAATCACTAATTACCTGGTAACAACCAGGGCACCTTTTCTGCAATTCCTCCTTTGCATCTTCATTTGGTGCCAAATTGAAAGCATCAGTATCGGCACTTAGGACGTGTCTCGCTAAACCAACCTCATGCAAATACGTGAACGTCCTTTTCCTAATGCCTAGGATGTGAATGTCCCTACTAAACCCAGCATAAACCAACTTCGTTACCAACGACGCAATGAACTTATTGCATCTATTCACATCCTCCACGCACTTGAACTTTCCCCTTATTGATGTTACTATGGTGCCAGGTATGCCAATAACCACTGAGTGCCACAGCTCCCTAACCTCATTCGCCCTAGCCACTGTTTTCCTAAACACCTCAGTATCATCGCAATAGTGGCATACTATGATTGGCACGGCATACCTCATAACCTCGTAAAACCTGGTCTTCCTGAAGTACTCAATCGACGCATCCATCTTCCTGAAGTGCTCATTAATATCATGGCTATCTGGCACTATGAAAAGCGTGATATCATTCCAAAAACGCCTAACAAAACCAAAATACTCACTCAAACCAACGCTCTTAATAACATTCGACTTATAATCACCTGTCTTGGGATTATCAACACCAACATCCACCATAATAGCCCTAGGTCTCTTGTTAGGAACACCATCCCCAGGTCTAACCTTAAAGAATTCACTAACATCCTTGGGTCTAGAAAACACGGGAAACAAAGCTCTCATTTCTAATACGCTCTAAATCACGTGCTTATAAACATTACGCAAAAAGCATATGCGGAGTATTGTAACTGTATCTTCAAATGACCCCTCCCCGTCCTTAAGGGCGAGATGCATATGCACTTGGGAGAATGGTTTTCTTAAAATGGACAGATATTGTTTGAATTATTCAATCATACAGCTAGCTTGGCATGAGTTGTACTCAATATAATCATCAATCCTTGGTTGTTTCTTGAACCTCTCATACCACTCCGTAAGCGTGAGTCTCTTTGGATACAGCGGAGCTGGGTAGCTCGGTCTCATGCTTTTCCTGTTTGCCTGGACTTTCCTGTCTATCTCTACGAGTTTCTCCATGACGTTGGGGTAGTGGATAGCGATACGTATCAACTTCTGCTCAGTCGTGCCTGCCAAACACAGGCACTCACCACTAATGCCTACTTTTCCCCATACAGGGTTTATTGGTATGTTGAATCTCTTGATTAGTTGGTTCACCTCGGTATCGCTTAGATGCAGAATTGGGTACCAAGCATGGACGCATAAGCCGTTGCCGTAGCACTTATTCGTGAACACCTTGTCGTAGTTCAACAACCTAAACAGGCTCTCGCTACCCCTGATGCCCATCACGACAAGGTCGCCCTTCCTATAGTTTCTCTCTAGGTACTCGATGGTTGGTTTTCGCTTCAGTTCATAATAACACCATCGATTGTTCCATAGCAGTGGATAACTATACTTAACGGCTAATTCCTCATACGTCCTTTTTGGTCTCAACTCAATCAATTCAGCCCCTAACCACTCGGCATACTTGTATACATACTCGATGGTGTCAGGGATGGCAATCGTGGTGTTGATAAACACCAACCTAAAGCCCCAGCCCTTAACAGCCACAACCTTGTGGGCAATAAAACATGCTAAAGCACTGTCCCTACCACCACTAAAGAAACAATGAATACCCTTCCTTACGTTCCAACTCATCACTTATGTTCTAAATTGCGGACTTATAAACATTACGCAATAAGGAAATACTTAAAAATAAGCCCTTAACACATATAGGTATAGAGAGTTCATGATTGCTCATGGTAATTACGTGAACTCACGAAACCTTTACATAAAACAACTGTACTACGGCATTTCCCCATTTCCCTACTTTCCCCACTGAATTTTTACCGTAAGCCATACACGATAACGTGAAGTTTGTTGATAAAAATACAACAACTACTTACGTTTATCGTGTATGGCTTACGGTAAAAATTCAGTGGGGAAAGTAGGGAAATGGGGAAAACCGTGAAATGGGTTTACATAGTTTAAGGATTATTTTGCTGTTGTTTAACTGATAGTGGGTTTTTGGTCTCTAACGGTTTTTCCGTAGGAGTCTCGGTCTCTTTTGTCTCTTCATTCTGCTCCTCATTATTCATGTCTTCGGAAACCTTATTGAGGAATATCTTTACGAAAAATCCCAGTGGAATATAGTAGCCTCTTTTGATTTTGCCACCAACACTGACTTTGTCTTTCTCAACACCTAAGAATGTTTGAGGCATACCTCTGACTAATTGTCCATTGGCTAATAATGCAATATAGACCTTTCTATTTTCATGTAGGTTCTTAAGGATTGAATAAGCAATTACTGCATCAGGGTCAGGTCCCGTTGGTCTGCCACCATCCTCGCTTACATTGTACATCTCTTTCAATTGCTCCATTGCACTGTAAAGCTCATCCATTAACTTATCTGCCTTCTGCTTATCTCTGGCACTGGAGAATACTGCGCCCGCTTGGTGCGGATTCTCAAGTATATAACGCAATACCCTAATCGCCGTTGGATTAGAAACATTTAGTTGATTGATTACGAAATCATAGGCGTTATTAATTAACTCATTGACTGGGTCCTTTACCTCAACCTTCTGCTCCTCAGTAACCTCACTAACCTCTCTAATCGCCTCCATAGAAAAGTCATGAATCTCCTTAGCCAATGCCTGGTTTTCCTGGGCTATCTCCCTAGCTATCGCTATGGTTATCAACTTCATCAAATCCAATAGGTCTGAAGTCTCTAGGAATACGTCCCTATACTTTTTCCATAACCTAACCACGAATCCAATTATCGGCTTAATCTGTGGTAAGTTCTTGAATGCCTTTGGACTTAGTGGTGTCGCATCCCATGGCACTATCACAAATCTCCTAACCACCGCAAAATCACTAGTCTCATGCAACACCTCCCTCAAGAATGCGTTGAATTGAACGTTAGTAAATATGATAATACCTCGCAAATTCCAGAATTTAGCACCTATGCCGTGCCCATACCTAGACGCATGAATCCCGATTTTAGCGAAACCTACTGTAACCGCTAGAATGTTCGGGATATTCTTCCTAAGGGCTTCTAAGGTCTGTTCATCAAGAATGAGGGGCATCCTGTTTAGGTCCACTAAGTTCCTCAACTGCTGTGGGGTGTTTACGGAACCTGCCATGTAGAAATCCATCTTCATGTCAGCATCCTCGCCACCCAACAACGGCACTAGAATATGCCTAGCATACGTGGACCTACCAACACCACCTCTAGCCACGTTATACACAATCATGTCATTAAAGGTCTTTGACTTACCGTATTTGCGGATTAACGGTGTCATTAACTTAGCAATGACGGCTAACACGTTGAACCAAGCACGCATAGCATTCGTTGGTGGATAGTATGCCTTGGTCCATTTATAAGTCTCAATCAAGGGTTCGGGTCCGTAGTCAGTAGTATCGATTACCTTATACGGGTCCACAAACCCATCATCCGTAAGTCCAGGACTAATGGGATACGTGATTACTGGGAATAATTTCCTTATTTCTTGTAAGTACTGCTCATTCTTGATAACGCTAAACCTGTAATCATTAGTCACCGCATCGAGAAATTCATTAAAGTCCGTGCTTTTGTACTGTAATTTACCATCAACTATTGCCACGTAGTACGTCTCTTCATAGAATGGGTCCACAACAATCGCTACCTGCCTAGGCAATATAGCAATTCTTTTCCAATCTATTGAAACACTACTACCTCTATCGCTATCATTGTTTTCCTTTTTCGTGGTTAAGTGAATCTCTACGTAATTATCAGCACCCTCTGGAATCACAACCTCAAGAAACTCCTTACATATCTCTATCTCCTTACCATCCTCAGTAATCACCCTGTTACCGTGAATGCATATTTCACGTTCATTAATTGCTATGTTATCGATAGTGGCACTCATGCTTTACCACCTACACAATAACTGCATCACTTGATTAGCCACATTCTGCGGTATGTTCAACGCCAATAACACCTCACTAATTGATCTGCACCTCTTGTCGGCATTGATTAACCTAAGGGCTTTCACTAGGTACTCGGCATCATCAAGTCTCCTAACCCTCACGCAATTGTGCTTAGCATCATCATACGTGATACCCAAACAAACTAAGACATAGCAATCATTAGGATTAACAACACTACAATCACGCTTGATTATGTACACGGCATCCTTAGCCATGATAACTTTCTCCTTTTTCTCCTCACTCATTATCCCTCACCTCCTCACTCATTCCGTAAAGCTCAGGGTGGGGTTTAGAATCACAGTACTTGTTCACGAAATCCTCAACATTATTAATGCCCGCCTTTTTCGCTATTTCTCTAACGGTGTCACAATTGAAAATGTTCATGGCACCAAGCACCATGGCTAATTGCTCCATATTGCCGTATTTGAACCAATAGCACTCGGGCTTACCATCCTTCTCCCTACAAACAACCACGTTATCCCTAATCCTCTCAACGTAAATATTGCTCATTGTTTCTCACCTTTTTCCTCGGGCAGTGGTGAGTACATGATTATGTATGCCTTGTTGATGTAAGCCACATCACGAATAAACGGTAAGTTCGCCTTCTCGACCTTAACAACAACCCAGAAACTACCCATCGTTATGACTGTACCAATAACTACATTGGCTACATTACCTGTTTGCACATAGAGCGCAACCTTTCTCCCCACCAATGTGCCGTCTATATCGATACGAGTAGCAGGTTTAGGACCACTTGGCTTAGCCTGGGCTTTTCTCTCGGCTTTCTTTTCATTGCCCTTGGGCGAAAGATTTATATTACCTTGGCTTGAGTCCTTACCTTGAGGTTTAATTCCGTCTTTCAAGTTTGTGGTTTCCGTCATCTTATCACCCCACCAAAAATAAAATAACCAAAATTTAAGTGTTTTCTTTCTACGGCTTTTAAATCATATAACGGGCTGAGGCAAATAAAACATCTTACCTGCGCCAATGACATTATACCTATCCATGACAACCCTACCAATCCTCTCAACACTTATTAGTTCCCCAATCTCATCATAGTTCTCACGCATCAATATCCTAACTACCATCGATACATCATGCATTGAGTGCTGTGCCGTTGTTGGGGCACCATCCTCACCATACCACAACCTACCAACACTGGGTGATTCATGCGTTATTAGGATAACCTTAATCTGTCTCTTACTCTGCACCCACTTCAGTGATAACAAGTGTACTATGTTTGCAATCAACCTATTGGTTGGTGCCGTGTCGCTCAGGTTGCCTCTACCGTAGAATGCTACCCAATTCTCCCTAATACCACCCAGGCTATCAACAATAATGACATCGCCAGACTCAAAAGTCATGTGCTTCAGTGTGCTGAATACCTCGTAGGGTTTGTAAATCGGCATGACATTGGTGGCGTATTTCTTGATTGCATCAATCATTGGGTCGTTATTCAACTCCGTGCTTACATAAATCACGTCCCTACCACTCTCCAAATCCCTCTTAGCGATTGATATCGCCAACCTAGTCTTACCAACACCTGCCTTACCATACATCATATAGACCAAGTTCTTATCAAACACCTCATACCACTCAACAACCTCCCTCCTCTGAACCTCTCCCTCCTTTGCTTCGGGTTTTTTCTCGACCTTAGTCTCGGTTTTCCTCTCCGTCTTTGCCTCCGCCTTACTCATCATATTTTCTTATGCTCTAACCCACATATAAACACACCGCTTACATCCATATACATAGAGAGAGTACACTAAAAGTATTGCCTAACTTACTCGAGCGCCCTGGTTCCTTAAAAACCTAGTGAAACTTTAGATACGCTAACGTGACTATTAACGCCCCACTCAAAGCAATGAACAATATATTCACTAACGGGTTATCCCACTCCACGTATGTGTGTCCTACGGGTCTCCTCATAATGAATGTATGCCCTGTAATACTATCAAGCATTAGGTGGGTGTATAGTGTTATTGCGTTGATGATGAATGCCGTTAGAAATGACACGGCGAAAAAGAACGTAAATGAGTAAAGCAGGGATAGGGGTATGATAAAGATAAACAATGAATAAACCCAGTCATGGGTTATCCAAATCCTGTGTGGAATACCGTGGTTTTTACTATGTCCCAATATGTCAATGAATAATGTAGTCAATGACGCCAACACAAACGTTTGCCATGTCGGTACTACCCACAGGGCAACCACCGTCGAAAAGAAAGCATGCGTAATGATTCTCATGCCTAGCACCTCATGCTTTTCTCAACAACCTCACGATTAAAACTAATCCGCATCGCAAGTACACGCAACAACTCACGTGCATAGACACATGGGATAGCGTTCACAATCCTCGCAATATCACGTTCAATGTGGTTCTTCCTCACAACAAACTTATCATCATAGTACTCAATAACATAGTAATCACCATGGTCCTCAACCCTAGTGAAATACGCCACAAAAGACAACCAACCACTCATTAAGAAACACAATAATTTTTAATGATTTTAAAACCTATTGTTGATTACGGCAAATAAAGCGTCAATATACCCCTGGTACCACCTTGTTGATTAACCAATTCCGTTACATCATCAATACATATGGTGCAATCAGTATCCACAACCACAAACACCGTGTTCAAACCTGGTATTTTGTCCCTGTTCTCCCAAGACCAAACATAGAATTTAACCCCTACCTTGAATGTCACGGGTTCTCCGTATTTGGATATCCTCACAACCCCGTAATACTCACTACCACTACTCAACTCACTCAACAACTTTTTTCGTGTTTCTCTCCTCGGTGGTATTAAAACAAGCCTTTTATATTTCTTCCACCACCTAACCCTTACGAGAATATCCAACTGCCTCATACATGGTAATAGTGCATAACCGCTATATAAATCTTACCTCACGTGTAAACCACGTGATTAAACTCACGTTAGCATCCTTCGAGCCTCACCTGTAGATTACACGTATAGTAACCCACCGTGTCCGCAATTTCACGATAACCGTATTTCGCAGGACACCTGTAGATTACGCCTGTAGAATTCACGATAACCCTAGGTCTAAGGTACCCTAGGATAGAGGAAAGAAAGAAAATAATGAAAAAATAGGATTTTAACGCTAAGCCTTAATCCGTGGTGTATTCCTTCACTGTCCTAGCCTCACCGTTCCTTACCTCAATGATTTTCACGTGAGTCCTGTCCTTGGTAATCCTGGCGATTTTGTAAACACCATCAAATAGGTGCCAAACTCTCTCATGGATATAACTACTGTGGTCATGGGCAATAACATTAATCCTGATTGGAAAGACAGGTAAATCACGCTCAATATCAGTAATTGCCGTAATATCAATGTGACTCTTGTGTACAATCACCTTAGCACGAATTTCATAGTAAGGCTTTTTCTCCCTGGGTTTTTCCTCAGTCCTAACGCCAATGAATTCACGCATATCCATGGTATTGGTACCCATTAAACGCATATTCCTGTGCTGTCTCTCACG
>Ga0080005_142611_pt1 | contig 10446 bp, 3 predicted proteins | sample JossMetagenome_2_FD_69208 | JGI IMG/M metagenome (GOLD analysis project Ga0080005, IMG submission 69208) | Hot spring sediment microbial communities from Joseph's Coat, Yellowstone National Park, USA - JC3_ASED (SPADES assembly) (version 2) | ecosystem: Environmental > Aquatic > Thermal springs >... | reverse complement strand
CGTCGCCTAGTCTCTCTGAAAGCTTTAGATAAAATTTAGATATTGCCACACCCCACATATCATTAATATAGATACGAAGCCTCTGAGCCCTTAAAGAGTTGCTTAACAAAGCAATACCCAAGAATCCTCCCATAAACATTATATTAATCAGATAAATTAAAACACATACTTATTTTCAATTCTATAATAGATCTTCCAATTATAGCATTACATCATAACTCATTATCGAAAGAAATATAACTTTCAATTCTACAAGAGATCTTCATAGAATTCACTTTGGTGATGACCTCAACCGCATCCAAAACTTTCAATTCTACAAGAGATCTTCATAAAGCCTCTGGTTTTGATGTTATGAAGTCTATATACCATTTCCTTTCAATTCTATAAGAGATCTTCTTGAGAGAGAGATTTAAGCTTTTACATGTGCACTTCAGATATCTTTCAATTCTATAAAAGATCTTCAAAATGTAAAGAACCTATCATACAGGAAATAATAGAGATAATCTTTCAATTCTATAAAAGATCTTCTTGATCGGTCTTGAAAGTCTAGGTCTTATATCATTCACTAAGCTTTCAATTCTATAAAAGATCTTCTGTTTTTCCTCTTAATATAGTGGTGATGTATTCTCCAACCGCCCTTTCAATTCTATAAAAGATCTTCTCTTATGCTAAAGGGGTATATAAGCTTTTCGGTTAAAGATCTGCTTTCAATTCTATAAAAGATCTTCGTTGAGTTCGCAATATCAAATGGAAGATGGGTCGTCATAGGCTTTCAATTATATAAAAGATCTTCATATTCACCGCGCCGAAGTGGACAGATCTAGCCAGAGGAATCTTTCAATTCTATAGAAGATCTTCCTCGTGCGTTTAGCTGACAAAGTCGGATTCAAACTTAAAGTCTTTCAATTCTATAGAAGATCTTCTCAGCAACAACAACATCTGTCACTACAAGCGTATCTATATACCTTTCAATTCTATAGAAGATCTTCTCACAACGCCTTCAATTGCTTCAATTTTCGGCACAAGCTCCTTTCAATTCTATAGAAGATCTTCTTTGTCAGGCTGATAAGAGGCTCTAGAGACGCCTGCAAGACTTTCAATTCTATAGAAGATCTTCTGTGTTTCAAAGCTTATAAATACGTGTTTCTCTGGTTGATCTCTTTCAATTCTATAGAAGATCTTCGACTTTCCAATGCCTCTTCGCCTAGGCTTAGAATAGTCATACTTTCAATTCTATAGAAGATCTTCAGAAGAGAGTGCCTATTCACGTAGACATATTCATCAGAGACTTTCAATTCTATAGAAGATCTTCGATCTTGCTTTCGTCGGCGTGGGCACAGCTGTGGTCGTGCCTTTCAATTCTATAGAAGATCTTCAGATATCGTGCCATCAACTTTCGCAGCATTACAGACAAAAAATATACTTTCAATTCTATAGAAGATCTTCTCCACGTAGATTTCATGATTTTGACATTTTATTTTATCAACTTTCAATTCTATAGAAGATCTTCATGAAGAATCAAACTGTAACTTGTTACAGGGACAAATCTTGAGACTTTCAATTCTATAGAAGATCTTCCACACGGATAGAACAGTAATCTGTGGAAGAACAGCTGTTCGCTTACTTTCAATTCTATAGAAGATCTTCCTGAGATCTTGTTTTTGTTCAGTTGAGACCTCATATACCTGCTTTCAATTCTATAGAAGATCTTCAGCTATCGAGAAATATAGAAACGATCGTGATAAACAATTCTCACTTTCAATTCTATAGAAGATCTTCAGACCTTCTCCACCTTCTCAGCCTGTTCAACAGCCTCAGCAACAGCCTTCCTTTCAATTCTATAGAAGATCTTCGATCTTGAGCATGTGATTCGATCTTATGAATCTCGATCTCCTTTCAATTCTATAGAAGATCTTCGAGCATCTCCACGATAGAGATATGTCTATCGGGGCGGGGAGATACTTTCAATTCTATAGAAGATCTTCGAAACTTCCAGAAGATCATCTTCAGATAGATTTTATAAAAGAGCTTTCAATTCTATAGAAGATCTTCATAGTAGAGGTATAAAGATGATGGACATGAGGACATGTCTATATCTTTCAATTCTATAGAAGATCTTCATTTTTCGAATCATTCTTATGAAAAAAATAAAAATATTAGCGAAGCTTTCAATTCTATAGAAGATCTTCGCGTTCAAGACGCCAGTATATCTTGCGTATCCTATCGAGTTGAACTTTCAATTCTATAGAAGATCTTCAGAGATCTTCCATACAAAGAGTGCTACAAATGGATCAGCAACGTCGAGATACTTTCAATTCTATAGAAGATCTTCTATGATATAAGCAGAACAATAGTTAAGAATGTATCTGATATCTTTCAATTCTATAGAAGATCTTCTTAAAAAAGAAAAAGATTATATGATAGAGTTGTCAGAACTTTCAATTCTATAGAAGATCTTCTCGGAGGCTCTCTTCTTTTTTGAACATGTAAAACTAAAGCTATTGTCTCATATCTTTCAATTCTATAGAAGATCTTCTAGAAAAATAGTTAGAGAATACACAGAGAGAATACTGAGAGCTTTCAATTCTATAGAAGATCTTCTTTCAGCGTCTCATATGATGACATCTTCAAAACAGTTTAGACTTTCAATTCTATAGAAGATCTTCTTGGAAGATAGATACGAAACCAGATACAGACTATAGAGTAATCTTTCAATTCTATAGAAGATCTTCTCGAGAGGGTTTGATCGCTGAATCTATGCCCCGCATCCTCAGCTTTCAATTCTATAGAAGATCTTCGAAGATCTTCTGGTTTTAAAGTGATTAGAAGTTATAGAGTTGCGGTAGACTTTCAATTCTATAGAAGATCTTCACTTTAGGGTTGCTCTTCAGGAGGATAACATTGGTCTCACGCTTTCAATTCTATAGAAGATCTTCTATGTCAAGGAAAACGATGGAAAAAGAATAGTGAAAAGAGTCTTTCAATTCTATAGAAGATCTTCAGATAGAGTTCATGGGTCTAGGACCTTTCATACCTCGTGGAGTCTTTCAATTCTATAGAAGATCTTCAATGTTAAGCTTGAAGACGGAAGAGGCTTCACATTGTTTACCTTTCAATTCTATAGAAGATCTTCGAAGAGCGAACAGCTGGTTGCGGATGGAAATATCTTTATGCTTTCAATTCTATAGAAGATCTTCACAGAGCAAGATGGAATTTCGATTATAACAAAATTCTTATGAAAAACTTTCAATTCTATAGAAGATCTTCTCGACCAGAGAATTATTCTTTCAAGCTCTGGAGAGAGCATTGCCTTTCAATTCTATAGAAGATCTTCTTATACTCGAGAGTGATAAAATGAGTGAAATAGAGAGAATGGCTTTCAATTCTATAGAAGATCTTCCATGGTTTATCGATCAAGTAGTTAAGATCCCAGACATGATGAGCTTTCAATTCTATAGAAGATCTTCATGTTAGCGACAGTAAGGTATGTGTGATTCACAAAAAAGATCTTTATAGCTTTCAATTCTATAGAAGATCTTCACGCACCTCCTTCCCGCCCGATCTCCAAGACAGGAGATCGGGATCGCTTTCAATTCTATAGAAGATCTTCGTCTCCTTCATAAGGCTCCATATCTCATCACGATATTTAGCTTTCAATTCTATAGAAGATCTTCGAGGCTAAAGCTAATCATCATGGTTTTGCTGCTTATGGCGTGATCTTTCAATTCTATAGAAGATCTTCGAAAAAAGAACATGTATGTTGTGCGGAAGAATGTTATTATACTCTTTCAATTCTATAGAAGATCTTCTGAAACTCTTGAGGAGTGGGGAGCTCTGTGTTGAAACAGCTTTCAATTCTATAGAAGATCTTCATGAAAAAGGTTTCTATGGAGTAATGTTTATGACAAATAAAGATGCTTTCAATTCTATAGAAGATCTTCAATACTGAGACAACAGTAGTAGAGATAACTGCTCAAAGCGACTTTCAATTCTATAGAAGATCTTCCAATCTTGGAATCGTGTTGTGGGCTATAATTCGCTTTCAATTCTATAGAAGATCTTCACAAAGGTGAATGAATTGGAGGGAATAATAAGATTCGTCAACTTTCAATTCTATAGAAGATCTTCCTCCACCGAAACGTTTATCCCAGCTTCTATAATCATCATCTGTGTACTTTCAATTCTATAAGAGATCTTCGAAAAGAATACTTTATCGAGCACTTCAGCATTTCTACAATAAGCTAACTTTCAATTCTATAAGAGATCTTCAAACTCATCTGATCTGTGCGAGCCATCGTGATGTTGAAACTCATCTTTCAATTCTATAAGAGATCTTCAGAACAATGGCATGGAAGATAGGAGAGAGCTTCAGAAAAGTCTTTCAATTCTATAAGAGATCTTCTAAGTATCCTCATCAACTGTGACAGTTTTAAAACCTTTCTTCTTTCAATTCTATAAGAGATCTTCGTGAACGGTCCTCCTTCCCCTGAGTATAAAGAGCTGATAGACTTTCAATTCTATAAGAGATCTTCAAATGCTCAAAAGATCTTTCTCAAGATCTATTGTCAAAACGTTCTTTCAATTCTATAAGAGATCTTCCTACAGGATTCCAGAAACAATATATTCTAAAGCCTGTCTTCTTTCAATTCTATAAGAGATCTTCGTAAGATCAGCATCAGAGACAAAAACATTATCATCAATTGACTTTCAATTCTATAAGAGATCTTCGGTATTACATAGAGATTGAGAAGACAAAAAGACGAGAATACATCTTTCAATTCTATAAGAGATCTTCCGGGATCTACGCCAGATCAGGATTCGCAGTAGATAAATCACGCTTTCAATTCTATAAGAGATCTTCCAGCGATCGTTCTCGGCGATCGTTAGGGGGTTGTGGTTCACTTTCAATTCTATAAGAGATCTTCAGATAGAAGTTAGAGACAGAGAAGGCAGAGTGATACAGAGCTTTCAATTCTATAAGAGATCTTCTGGATACGATAAGGATAATATTAGAGAAAACATACTTTAAAGCTTTCAATTCTATAAGAGATCTTCTCGGCGAATGGCTCTACAATGGTGTGAAAAGCTTTATAGACCTTTCAATTCTATAAGAGATCTTCATTGATATGATACTTGCTGAGTTTCGCTATGACGAGAAAGAAAGCTTTCAATTCTATAAGAGATCTTCGTATAATAAGATATTACATCGAGTTGGAGAAAACCCATAGACTTTCAATTCTATAAGAGATCTTCTCGGACTCGAGCTTGAGGGCGGAATCAATTCTATAAATTTGGCTCTTTCAATTCTATAAGAGATCTTCGATGATGAATTCAGCAATCATGTTTCTCTCGTTACGCCTGTCATCTTTCAATTCTATAAGAGATCTTCTCAAAAGAGCTGTATCAAAGTCTCTGAGAGATGCTTCCAGCTTTCAATTCTATAAGAGATCTTCACAGGACATATTAAGACTGATGAAAGAGATATCTAAATATACTTTCAATTCTATAAGAGATCTTCGCAGAGATCTCATCAGAGATTCTCAGGAGGAGCTTAAAAGACTTTCAATTCTATAAGAGATCTTCATCGCTATGAGACTGACGTCTGAGCTTCAGATGAGAGGCATAACTTTCAATTCTATAAGAGATCTTCTTTTTCTTTCTGAACGCCTCGCTGAAGTCAAGCTCTTCAGGCTTTCAATTCTATAAGAGATCTTCTCTTATGCTAAAGGGGTATATAAGCTTTTCGGTCAAAGATCGCTTTCAATTCTATAAGAGATCTTCACATGTTTGAAGAGCTGAAAAAAGAGAGAGAAAAAAAGAAAGCTTTCAATTCTATAAGAGATCTTCTCTCTTATATGTTGTAGTTGTAAACAAGGATCGTGTGGATTCTCTTTCAATTCTATAAGAGATCTTCATATCTATCAGCTCGATATGATATTTGTTGAGCTAATAACTCTTTCAATTCTATAAGAGATCTTCTCGGATTTGAATATAAGAAACCTCAGAGAAAGTCGATTCTGATCTTTCAATTCTATAAGAGATCTTCATGTCATGCTGATACTTTTGTTTGTTTCTTCAATAGTCTTGTTCTTTCAATTCTATAAGAGATCTTCATCTCACCAGCGCCATGAATGATCTGTATAATATCAGTATGCTTTCAATTCTATAAGAGATCTTCACATGATGTTGTTGTAGAACCATCACTCCTAAAGATCGGCCTTTCAATTCTATAAGAGATCTTCGTAAATAAATACTCTAGATCGCTCGACACGTGGATAAGCTCCTTTCAATTCTATAAGAGATCTTCAGCAATCCTGTTCCAGTTGGTTTGTTTAAAACATTTACAGCCTTTCAATTCTATAAGAGATCTTCTATCGGTTTTAATAATTCTTCAATTAATCTCTGGAGATGGCCCTTTCAATTCTATAAGAGATCTTCATCGCTGAAAAAAAATTTTTAAGCTCCCTAGAGATATAATACCTTTCAATTCTATAAGAGATCTTCGAAAGTAAGTGTAAAATTAAAAGGATATATCAATAAAGATGATAAGCCTTTCAATTCTATAAGAGATCTTCTGGATCTTGGTAAAGTATCTGACTGCTTATTTGTGAACAGACTTTCAATTCTATAAGAGATCTTCAAGGAGCTTCTGGCGAAATCTGTTGTATCGACAATTGAGAAACTTTCAATTCTATAAGAGATCTTCACATGTGGTGCAATAATTCGGATAAACACATAGTATTTTTCCTTTCAATTCTATAAGAGATCTTCACGTATATGAGTGTGTAGTTCAGACTATGTTATGGGATACTTTCAATTCTATAAGAGATCTTCGTAATTTTGTTTACATAGATCAGGATTTGAATTAGATTCACAAACTTTCAATTCTATAAGAGATCTTCCTGATGATGATATGAGAACATCATCAACATATATTTTATATGACTTTCAATTCTATAAGAGATCTTCATTAGCCTTTCTTCATCACCCGTTGTTCTACTATCTACATGCTTTCAATTCTATAAGAGATCTTCACCGAGTGGAGCATCACAAGGGACAGGACAGATAGTTTTCGGGCTTTCAATTCTATAAGAGATCTTCACAACAATTATTCCAAAAACTCAAGAAACGTTTCTTGAGTTTCTTTCAATTCTATAAGAGATCTTCCTGAACTGAAATTGTTAATACTGATCCAGCTGGAGCGTTTGCCTTTCAATTCTATAAGAGATCTTCAAGAAAAATATAAAAACTGAAAGCCAGAGATCTAAGAACTTTCAATTCTATAAGAGATCTTCCGTTGTAGAATGTCGGGTCGAGAAAGAGGACTAAATTAGCTTTCAATTCTATAAGAGATCTTCTCAACCGCATTAGCATTAACAATAAAAGCCGTCCAATTGAGCTTTCAATTCTATAAGAGATCTTCTTAAGCTTAACGAAGCTAACTTGGGTGGACTCGGCTGAGGAGCCTTTCAATTCTATAAGAGATCTTCAGAAGAGTAGGTAGATCAGGGAAAGAGCCTGTGATCTATCTCTTTCAATTCTATAAGAGATCTTCTACAATAGCTGGGCAGTCAGTAACTGTTAAAGCTCAGTTGACTTTCAATTCTATAAGAGATCTTCATATCTAAGTATATAAAGTCTTTAGGTTTGGAGCTTGAAGGCTTTCAATTCTATAAGAGATCTTCTTATATGAGATATATTTCTTTTATGGCTCGCATCAGAATATCTTTCAATTCTATAAGAGATCTTCTCAAAGACAGCTGATAAAACAACCATAAGCCCGACAAAAATCACTTTCAATTCTATAAGAGATCTTCGTGAAGATTGGATAAAAGCAGGTGATTCATGGTATTGTAGCTTTCAATTCTATAAGAGATCTTCTGCCAATAGGATTACACGCAGTATTAGGAGCAATTCACAACTTTCAATTCTATAAGAGATCTTCATGGGCACCACCCAAAAACAAAAACCTAAAACAATTTTCAGTTATGGGCTTTCAATTCTATAAGAGATCTTCTTCTAGAAAAACAATGCCTCCTCCATTATATGTTAGAGAAGGCTTTCAATTCTATAAGAGATCTTCATGGATGGAGAAGGCAAGAGAGATCGTTGAAAAAACACCTATGCTCTTTCAATTCTATAAGAGATCTTCTAATGCTTTCAGAAACATCACAGCTGTGTACAGCATCTCTTTCAATTCTATAAGAGATCTTCCTGAAATAAGTATTAGCCAAAGCTCTTATCTCATCAGCAAGCTTTCAATTCTATAAGAGATCTTCATATATGCATCTCCGAGTGAGCAAGACATTTATCTTTTTATCCTTTCAATTCTATAAGAGATCTTCTTTGTTATACGGTTGAATCTCTATCACTAGATCAAATTCTCTTTCAATTCTATAAGAGATCTTCCGATCCGTCATGTGGAATCTATCCTTATATTTTTTCTTTTTTGGATCTTTTTTAACCATATTGGTTCTTTTTCATCGCCGAGAATCGTCTATAACAGATCTACGGCTCAAATAATATTGTCTTAGGAAACTTATAAATATTATTGATCATGATCACTGAAAACTGATATCCGTAAAGCTTATTAATTTCAAAAATTTTTGATCTAGATCATCCATAGATCATTTGGGAGGATCTGATGAAAACATAGATCAGGATCATTCTCATCTAGAGGAAATGATCTTTTGATCTAGGATCTTTATGATCTTTTTTCAGCGATCTCTCGAGATCACTCGGGATGATCTTTAGATCACGAATCATAAGAATCAAAATGATCTTTTGATCCTTCAATGATCTATATTGAATCATTCTAATGGTCATATGATCATTATAAATATTTTTTGAAAAGATCTTTTGATGATCTTTGTGATAAATGATTCTCTGATGAATTTTTTCTCTGCAAAAAATTTTTATTTTTCTATTGTCTCTGATATCTCTGTTAGTGTTATTGTTTTTCTATGTTTCTCTATTTTGTTTTTTATTTCTCCTAGTTTTGTGAGATAGAGGTTTTGTGTTCTTCCTTTTGATGCTATTAGTCTGTCTTTCTTAAGATCGTTTATATGTGTTGTGACCGTCTTCTCAGATCTTTTTATTTTCTCTGCTATCTCTCTTATTGTTGTTCCTGGGTTTTCTGCTATCTCTTTTAATATTCTCATTTTTTCTTCGCTATATTCTTTTGATAATATTCTTATCTCTTCTATATCTATCTTATATTCTTCTCCTTGTCCGCTCTCTTGTGCAACGTATACCATAGATCTTTTTCTTGACATTTCTACTCCTATGTAGGTTGCGATCACGAGAATTCTCATTCCACCGCTTAGATCTGCTATGATAGGCTCCTCAAGATCTTTTAATACACTTATTATATCATAGACTATCTCAATAAACTCTCTTCCAGAAACCTTGATCTCTACCAGCTCAGGTCTTGAGAGACCTGCGGTGGCGCAGAAAGCCTCTAGATTTTTAAAAGCTTTCTCAGAAGCTCCAGAAACAGGAGACACTGTAAAAACGATGATCCTCTCACCTTTAGATGTCTTGCTGTTCATAAGTCTTCTGATGATAAAATCCTCGTGAAAACCTAAAGTAAATATATAGCTGGCCATGTATCCCCCCTTGTAACATTGTGATTCAAAAATTATAAGACTCAGGATCATTCGAGAAATTCATTGAAATGATCATGAGGCTCTGAGATGATCATGAGAAGATCAGAATAGATCATCATGGGATTCAAAATAGTTTAATCATGATTATGTTGATAAAGATTTTATGACAAGATACAAATGGCGAGACATATGATCACTATATGGGATGTTATTAAAAAGATCAGAAAGATCCATTGGATCAGATATAAAGATCCTGTCCCAGAAGAGCTCAGAGGATGGAGTCATCACACACCTCCAGTCAGACCTAGAGCATTTCTAGGCCTAGGGGTCTCTGAGATAACAAATAGATATTGTGAGACTAGAAGAGATGTGTATCTAAGAAGAGTATTGAGAATAAAAAATTTCGAAAAGACGCCTCCTCTAGCCACAGGATCTTCTGTACACAAGATCTTCTCAGAAGCATCTAGAGAAGTGAGAAAAATATTGTTATCAAAAGATCCTTTGAGAGAGATTGAGAAGACACTTGAAAAAGCTGAATATATCTCTAAAAACATATGTGGAGAAGATCTTAAGAGATACTGTGTGAAACTATACAAGACATTGATATTATCATGGGGCTCTGAAATTGTCAGAGAGAGAAGTCTATATGGAGGAGACACCATAACATCTCTACCATGGATCTCTGAGTTGAGAATAGACGGCTCTCTAATAGGACTTTCAGACAGACTGATGATAGACGCTATAATAAATCTGTCGACAGTGGTAGAGATAAAGACTGGAGTTGAGAGAGATTTTCATAAGACAAGTCTAGCCGGATATGCTCTGGCCATAGAGTCTA
>Ga0080005_126818_pt1 | contig 10469 bp, 6 predicted proteins | sample JossMetagenome_2_FD_69208 | JGI IMG/M metagenome (GOLD analysis project Ga0080005, IMG submission 69208) | Hot spring sediment microbial communities from Joseph's Coat, Yellowstone National Park, USA - JC3_ASED (SPADES assembly) (version 2) | ecosystem: Environmental > Aquatic > Thermal springs >... | reverse complement strand
CAGAAGGGCCTCGGCCCTCCTCTCGGCGCCCCTTAAATACGTCTGGACAAGGCGGATCTCCTCGTAGGCCGCCTTGGCCCTGAGGGCCGCCGCGAGGAGCCTCAGCCCCTCAGCCTCCGCCCTAAGCCCCTCCGCAGCCTCCCCGCCTGCCTGCGAGAGCAGCAGCTCGGCGCGGGCCCTCGCCAGCTCGGCCGCCTTCTCGAAGAGCTGGGCCTTGGCGCCCCGGATCGTCATCTCCGAGACTTCCCTGAAGGGCCTCCCCTCTCCCCTATAATACGCCTTCAAGCCCCTCGCCACAGCCTCTCTGCTGAAGTCCCCCAGCCAGCCCATCATCTTGCCGGCGTAGCTGAAGCCGCCGGTTATGCCGACCGGGGCGCCGGCCTTGGCCGCGCTCGTCCTGGCGTGCTCGAAGGCAGAGGCTATGTACGGGCCGTAGTCGGCGAAGAGGCCGTACCACCTGGCGTACGTCGGCCGGAGCAGGTCGGGACCCAGCCTGTCCACGACGTACGAGTACAGAGGAGCCCTGACGAGGGCCCTGACCCTCTCCTCGTCGATCAGGTGCTTCACCTCGTCGTAAAGCGGATTTCTGAAGATCTCACGGCCCTCCCTAAGCAGAAACAGCGAGGCCCTGGAGAGCGCCTAAACAGCCTGTCCGCCTCCTCAAGGCCGAGGATCCTGGCCACGGCCCAGGCCCGTCCGAAGTCGGCGTCGGCGCGGGGCCGTCTGACGTATTCGGCGAGCTCTAGGGCGCCGTACAGCCTGGCCAGCTCGCGCTCCAGCTCGCCCAGGGCCTTGGCGGCGCGCTTCCCGTCCGGCCTCTCTAGGGTCTCGACCACCTTGGATAGGCCCAGCTCCTCGGCCACCCTCTTGGCCTTGTCCAGCTCCTCGGCCGGCCTCTCCTCGGCGGTGCCACCGGCCTCCCTCTCGCCCTTCTGGAGCCTCCGGTAAGCGTCGAGCGCCTCTCTGTTCGAGAGGAGGCGGTGGAGGAGCTCAAGCCCCTCTATGGCCTTGCCTCCTTGCTCCGGCGACAGTAGGGCGCGCATCCTCTCGACTGAGGCCCTGTCCCCGACCTCCCCGGCGATCCTCTCCGCGGCCCTCCTGATGCGCTCGGCCGCGACGCGCATGCCCTGCCCCTCAAGCCTCCTCGCGGCCTCCTCGGCCCTGGCCTTGAAGGCCCTAGCGAGCTCGGAGGGGCTTTTCGCCTCGGCGTAGGCCTCCTCGAAGGCCCTCGCGACTGCCGGCAGCACGACGGACACGTCCTCAACGGCCCTCCAGCCCACCCTCTCGGAGGCCTTGGCCAGCTCGGCCGCCGCGCGGCGGACCCTCTCGGCGCCCTCCACATCTCCCCGCCTGTTGAGCTCCTCCGCCAGCCTCTCCACCCGCTCCATAAACGCCTCGCGGAACGCCCTCTCCCTGCGCTGAGGCGCCTTGAGGGCCTCCGCCAGAGACTCCTCGAAGGCCCTAACCACGGAGCGCACCTCAGGCACCTCCCGCCTGACGACCCTGCGGCCCTCCAGGAGGTCCCTGACGAAGAAGAATTCCTCTTGAAATCTCCTATAGATGTTTGCAGTTTCCTGCAGGACCTCCCGCCTCAGCCTCTCGGCGTCGGCCGTAAGCCTCTCGACGGCTTGGGGCGCCAGCCTCAGCTCCTCCGCCCTCTCCAGCATGTGCAGGACGCGGCGGTACTCCACGGCCTTCCTAAGCGCGTCCAGCGCCTCCCCCCCGACCCTAAACCCGGCGAGGTATCTGGCGTAGTCCGACAGAAGGACAACGTCCGGCCTGATCCTGACGGCCTCCGTAGCGTTGGCCCTCTGCTCCCTGAGGAGCGACGCCCTATGCACCACCGCCTCCCACGGGGCATCCTCGACGCGCCTCGCGGCCGGCCTCTCGGCCCAGGACCTAAGCGCCACCTCGCCCTCCTCGGCGCCTCTAGCCCCCAGCGCTATGCCTCTGGCGAGGCCGGCCATCCTCAGCGTGGGGATGCGCTCCTCGATATGCCATCTGACTATCTCCGCCGCTATCTGCCTAGCGTCGTACCTCGTGGGCGCCACGGCGTAGTGGGCTTCTAGATACCTCTCGGCGCTCCTGAGGGCCTTCACGGCCAGGCCGAGGTCCATCAGCGCCAGGCCCTTGACTATGTCCTCGGCGGAGGCGTCCCTGGGGATCTGGGGAGGCCTCCCCTCGGCGACGTGCCGGAGGGCCTCGTTCAAGGCAGAGACGACGCGGGCCCTAGGCGCCTTGTCGATCACGGCGAAGTGCCTCAGCGCCTCCTCCAGGCGCTCCACCGCCTTCTTGGCCTCCCCCGCCGCCTTGGCCCTCTCCCCCTCGTCGCCCGAGAAGTACCTCCTAAGGGCCTCGTACCGCCTCTCGAAGTCTGCTATAAACCGGCGGAAGTCGGCGAGTCCCTTCTCCGCCTCTTCCACCATCTTCTGCCTAGCCTTCTCGAACTCCTCCCTCGCCTGCTCCACATACTGCGACACTGAGTGCAGCCTTGCCCAGCCCCACCTCAACTCCCTCATATAGCCTTGTACCGCGGCGCGGAGGTTCAAATACACGGCGGCGTCCTCCGGCTTAACCCTGCCCTCGGCCACAAGCCTAGCCACCACATGCGGATCCAGTCGGAGCAGGCCCCGCCACGTAAACGGGAGGCGGTCGAGGCGCCACCAGAAGAGGTAGTATGAGAGGGAGTGTCTGCTCGCCTCCACCCTCTCCTGCACCCAGGCGTCGAACCTCGGCGAAAGCTCCCTAAGGACTTCGATGATGTTGTCCGCCTTGAGGGCGTTCCAGATGCGCCTAGCCGCCTCGATGCGAGCCCGCCGCTCCTCCTCAGCTCTGCGCCTATGGCTCCGAATCCACTCGGCGTCAGCCCTCTCCTCAGCCGCCTTCTTTATCCTCTCGAGGGCTTCTTCCCTCGCCTTGGTCTTGATTTCTTCGCGTATCTGCTCCGCCGGGTCTTTAATTGCAATTTCTCTCCGCCACAGGACGTACCGCCTGTAGTACTCCTTGAGGTCGGGGCTCCGGAGGTATCTGAGGCCGGGTACCCGCGCCGCGAAGAAGGAGTGGACGCGCGCCGCCGCGCGGACTGTCGACCTCATCACCGGCCTCTTCACCGCCAGCCATATGCGCGTAAGCAGCTTCCCCCTCACCGCCGCCCGAAACGGGAGCCAGTAGGTCCAGTCCTGGATTACGCCTATGACGAAGCCGAAAACCGCCCTCATAGGCGTCGGGAAGTCGAAGAGGGCGCCCAGGAATTCAAAGACGGCAACTATAGAGAGAATCGTGACGAAAAGGACGGTGAAGAGCCAAGCCAAAACGTTGCTCTGCGTCGTCTGGACGTCCTCAAGATACTGAATATTCCAGAGCGGGATCCCCGTCTCGTTGTCGGTCGGAGGCATCTTCATGCCGGAGTGGTAATACGGCTTGTAGGGCAGTGACCTGTTGTTCCAGGGGATCCTCCACCTCACGAAGCCGCTTAAGTTTTCAGGCGGCGGAGGGGGCGGCGTGCCGAAGACGTATTTGAACATGTCGGCCTTCGCCGCGACGACGGCCTCGGCCACCTTGGAATCGCCCATGGGATACGCCGCAACCCACCACTCCCTAGCCGGGTGGAGGCGGAGCTCAGCCGTGAGGTTCACCGGAGCTCGCCAGTCGTACATGACGCATGCGATGAGGACGTTCCTCCCGCTGTAGCCGTCCGGCGACGTGTAGTAGAGCGGCACGGCTCCGGGCGTCTGGCCTATCAGCGCCAGATACTCCCTGACAGTTGCGGCGGCCGCCCTGGCCAGAGAGGAGTTGCTGGCCTCAGCCGCCTCCAGGTAAGGCCCCACCCTGGCAAAATATGCGAGGGAGACGTTTCTAATGACTATAAGAGTCAAGTAGTTGTCTTTCAGAAGATTAGTCAAATTATGCTCAGCATCAGCCACAGACCTCCACCTCGGTTCCGCCGTGGGGACGAGGGCGGGTTGGCAGTAGTGCCGATGCTCCACGCCCTCTAGGTACTCCACGACCCGTATGCCGCCTATGTCGGTGTAGTCGGCCAGCACCTCCGGCAGGGGGTCGCCCTGCTGCTTATGCACCCAGACGCCTACGTTGTCCATCCACGCGAAGGCATATAAGATCCGCGGCGGCCCGGGGACAGCCCTGAAGAAGGACAGCACCATGTAGGTCCTGTTGTCGTGGGTGTAGCAGTATGCGCCGCTGGGCGGCGTGCCGTCCCCCTCCCACGGCCCGTACTCACGCCAGATTCTCACATCCCACGTCCGCGTGGTGACGGGTATCTGTCCGGTGTAGTTCCGCTCCTCCTCAGGCACCCAAGGCCGTGCGTATATCGTAGTGTTGTACTCATAGCGGCCGGAGCCCAGTCTCTTGGTCACATTTGCCCTCTGCCAGACGTCTCTAGAGGCGGAGCACCACCGCGCACACGTCCCGTTGACGTATTCGCAACACCACTCGCAGGTCTCCACCCAGTGGTAGAGGTTAATAGATCTGCTGAAGACGGGCCGGGAGGCGTTCTGCACCGTGAAGTTAAACACCGAACGGACTACGCCGGCGACCGGGTCCACAACCCGCTTCTCCCCAGACCAGACTGAGAAGTTGTAAACGCCTATCCTAACCGTCGTGTCCAACACGGCGCACGTCGTCTTGTTGCCCAAGGCGTCGAAGCACGTCTCGTTGTCCGGCGGCTTTATCCAGCCCCACACCCCGTTGTGAGCGTACGTGACGCCTCTGTCCACCACCCCGTGTCTGTCCTTCGCCGTGTAGTTTACCGCCACTGTGAGGAACCGCCAGTGGGCTGGGACGTCTATCCGGAGGTGGTAGCTTCTGTAGCCGAGCCGCTGATGGAATTGACAGATGGCCTTCGACAAGTTGGCCGCCCGCTCCTTAAGCCTCTGCGCCTGGTCGGGGGGCATCAAGTAGTCGAGGAACTCCCGGAGGTCTCCGTAGGATATACACCCGCCCTCCTCCGGACTAGGCGCGGGGAAGTCCAGCCAGGTGTTTATGGCTGTTGTGGAAAACCACGTCTTGTTGCCGTAGGCCAAAGGCGTTACGGAGCTAACTGTAGCCGTCACCCAGTCTGTCCCGTTGAAGGCGGCTTTATCAAACACTTTGTACCTCTCGGCCAGCTCCAGGGCGGTGGCCGCCGCCTTCTCCACGTAGGTGGAGTTCAGCGGCACGTCGGTGAGGTTCAACACCTCCCGCATCTTCTCCCCCAGCTCCGCGGCGTTAGGCTTGACGAAGGTGTTGTTGTACCTAGCGAAGAAGAGGATGTGGGGAGTGCCCTCCACGGCCATGAGCGGCACCGGGGCTATGCCCGTGGCGTTTGCCGCAGTGGCGTTTAGCCACTTCGCCGTCTCCAGGCCCCACACGGCGAATTCCTTCCCCAGAGGCGCCAGGTAGTAGCCGATGTAGGAAGGCACGATCATGATCAGCGCGAAGAACAGCAGGGCGCCACCGAGCGCCCGCGTGGGGCCGAAGATGACGGCGAGGAGCGAAAGGGCAAGAAGCGGCACAGCCATCTTCACCGCCGCCCCGGCCATAAGCTCCAGGAAGTGGAAAACCATGACGAAGGCGGTGGCGGCGTTGTAGGTAGTTAGGGAGATCTGCAGAACTGGGTCCCCAACCTTGGAGACGTATACGGCGTATTTAGAGAGCTGGACGAGGGCGCCTCCCGGCACCAGCGACGCAATTATGTTAACCACAGTCTCCGCCGCCGCCACCGCGAAGAGGGCCGTGTAAGAGGCCTGCTGAACCGTTAGGAGAGCCTCAAAAGTCTCGTGTATAGCTTTGTAGTTCCTCTCCAACGCCTCCTGCAACGAGCCGGCCGGGTAGGGGTAGGGGAAGAACTCTCCCTGCCTCACCTCGAAGAGGGGTGGGAGGGGGATTCCCTTGGGGGTGAAGTAGGCTATTGTCAACATGGTCACGGTGGGCACCATAAACAGCGCCACGGCGCCTATCAACGCGGGGAGTGCCCACTTGGGGTCTCCCCTCAAAAGCATCACGAAGGCGGCTACGCCTATCAGCGCGATTATGCCTAGGTCCAGCATGTTAATCTAGCGCTAGGTGTGCCCCTGCATGGTCAAACAGCCTCGACGCGGCGTACGTCGCCACGCCCAGCACCAGCCCTATCAAGCCCAGCAGAACCATGGCTTGTATCAGCGGCACCGCGCCGAAGGGCGTGGCTGTGAGCGGGGTGAAAAGTATGATGGGGTTTACGGCGGATTTAAGCACGTCCGCCCCCGCCGCTAAGACGATGGGCGCCACTACTGAGACGGCGAGGAGCCAGGCGCCCAGGTTCCGGGTGCGTTCATAGGTCGTGAGAACCGCGCCTATGGGCAGTAGGGCGGGCCAGCCGTATGCCATGGCCGCGGCTACTCCGTATACCGCGGCCGAGATCAGCACAGTTGTGGCGGCAGTCACGATGTATGCCATCCCGTTCATGATGGCCATAGATATGGGGCTGGTCCACGGCAGTATGCCTGTGCCGATGACTGCCGCCATGTAGCCTGCCAATATGCCCCACGCCGCTCCCATGTAGCTTTGATACGTCGACGCCGCTATGCTGAGCGCCGTCTGGACGTTGGCCCCGAAGTCCTGCCAGCTCTTAGTCCGGTTAAGCACTTGGATGGCTGAGTTGTCTGGGAGCCTCACCCCCGCCATCGACAGGTAGATGCTCAGCCCCCACAGGGCGAAGTTCACAAGCACCAGCGCTATGCCGAAGAGGACACCTGAGAGAATTACGTGTTCAAACCCCTCCATGGCCCTCTCCCTATGCGCCCTGTCTCCCAAAAACCAGTAGAGGGAGTAGTAGCCGGCCTGGGCCGCCAAGGCCATCAACCCGGCGGCCGTGAGGGGGTCGGAAAAAAACTGGGGGATTTCGGGAGTCGGCATTACTTGCCGACTCCCAGCTCGTTCATCAGCTGGGTGATGGGGTCTACCATTATCCACCTCACCACAGTGGCGAAGGTGTTGAGGTCCATGCTGCCGCCGTTGGCGATTATCCCAATCGCGGCGTATATGGAGAAGATCAGCAGAAACAGCCAGGCAAAGCCGTATATGACGTCCTTCGCCCGTTCTAAACCGTCCCAAAAGGCGCCCATCCTCTGGAACCGCGTCGGCGACACTTTGCCCAAGGCGAAGTGCGCCACGATGATCGAGATCGCGGCCCAGAACGCCATGGCGATTGCCAGCCTAACGCCGAGGACTACGCGTTTCAGAAACTCCTTAAAGCCGCCTAACGCCTGCTCAGGCTCAGGCATACCGCCTTGTTGTTGCTGAGCCTCCACATACGCCGCCAGCGCCACAAACAGCAGAAGCGCCACCGCCACCGCCTTCACAGCCCTCTTCCCGGCTTTGCCCTCCTCAGCCTCCTTCTTCTTTGTCTGTGGTTTAGTTGTGGGCGGCATGAACCCCCTCTACGGCCGGCCGGATAAACCCTAACTCCGCCGGCCCCCTCCCGGCCTCGGCGTCTTACGCCGGCCGAGGGCAGGCGCTGCCTGTGCCGGTTCTTGACGCAGTGGTCCGGCCCGCGGGCCTCCGCTCGGGCCTCAGCTAGGCTTTGTTTTATCGAGGGGGCGCGCCGCAGAGCGCCTCAAGTGTTTGGCCCGGGGCGCCTCAGGCGTTGGGCTCCTCCCTCCGGGGCGGTTTAGAGCTTGCTTTCAAGGACCTCCAGGACGTCGGATCTGGTGAGGTAGCCCGCGGCGGCCTCCACCGCCGCGTCTACGAATTTGTCCTTTAGGTCTTTATACGGCAGCACCTTCTCCAGCAGGTATACGTCCTCGTCGACGAACTCCGACAGCCTCTCTTTAAGCCACTCCGGATCTAGCTCCGCCCAGTCCCAGCCCCTCCTTGCGGCCTCCATCTTCCACTTCTCGCGCCACTTCTCCGCGGCTCTACGCAACTCCCCCCTCAACTTCCTAAACGCCTCCTCAGCCTCCCTACGCGAGACCTGCGCCTCCTGCGGCCTGCTGGGCGGCGCCTTAGTCTCAGGCGTCTCCCGCGTATCCGCGGGGGGCTTCAGCAGGTCCTCCACGGCGGCGTGCAGGCCGTTGATCAAGAGCCGCAGGGCCTCCAGCACGTGGACGGCGCCGGCCGCCAAGACGCGGCCTATGACGCCGCCTATGTCGCTTTTTTCGATGAGGCGCGGCTTATGGCGCGTCGTGGGTCCTTTCATGTAGACGTAGAAGGTCCGGCCGTACTGCAGTAGCCAGTAGGTGTGGCCGTCTTTCTTCCAGGTGAGCGACGGCTGTGCCGTCTGCGCCGTGGTTTTCTGGCTCTCGATGGCTTGTTTCACAGCCTCTATGTCGGATTTAATCCGCTGAAGGGCGTCTGCGCCTGTCTTGGCCAGCATTTCCTTGACTTCGGCTATCGACCGCCGGCCTAGGTATCTAGTCTTGGAGCCTTCCTTCTTGTAGACTAAAAGCCCAGAGGGCCCCGGCATAATCCAATATCTGACGCCGCCGACAACAAAGTACACGTTCTATGGGGGGAGGGGAGTATTTAACAGTTACACACCTCAACAGTTTAAAACGACGAGTTCACGCGCCGTTTTGCACTCTGCAGTTTAAGACGACGTCGCCCCACTGCTCTATTCACCTAGATGTTGAGCGCAGTTTAAGACGGCGGCTAAAACGGCAGAGGCGTGTTTAAAGCAACTAGGCTGAGGATCGTGGTTTAAGACAGCGGAAGAAGAGGCAAGGCTTGCCGGCGCGGGGAGGAGGTGGGGAAAAGAGTGTGGTTTGTTACTTGAGTTTTTCGAACTTCTCTACGAGGTCGTACAGGGTGGCGCGCTCCCGCCTCGGCCTGGGCTTGGTCCAGCGCTTGTACCTCCGCCTACGCCACCTGCTCGGGGGGACGACCACCTCCTTTGGGGGCTCCTTCTCCCTACAGAACACGTCTATGGCCTTGGTGTACAGCCTAGACAACCCACGCGGCTTCTCCACCTCGCACCTATACCCGTCGTCCCCACTCAGCCACGCCCTCCACCTCACGTAGTGATGCCGACGGTAGGGGTGCATGGCCACGTCGTAGGCTCTGAGGCGGTGTATCAAGTGGAGCTCCTCTGTGAAGAGCCAACGCACCCTGATTACGGTCTTGGCCGCCTCAAACTGAGGCGCCTCCACCACCAAGACGTCGATAGAGCGCAACCAGAACCCCGCATCCACCGGGCCGGCCGTCGCGATCATGGGCCACAGCTCCCTCCTCAGCTTGATCGCAACTAACGCCAGCGCCAACGTGGTTACGGCCTGCACGGCGAGGAGCTCGACCATCACTGCATCTCCTGGGCCATCTGCCTCACGACGCCCTTCCACACATCCTTCGCGTCTAGCGGCTTCTTGTACACCCGCGTCACCGTCAACTCCCTATACCCCTCCTCCCTCTTCTCAGAAACCTTAACGTCGATGGTCTCGGCCAGAGGCTTCTCGTTGCTGAGGAACCGCTCGGCCAACTTGTCGAAGTCGTATTGGTCCAGCGCAAAAACCACCTTCCTTAACGTCTGCCAGACGGGGATGAGGAGGCGGAGAAGCCACACCGTAACCGCCAGGTTGGCCAGCGCGATGGCTATGACCACCGCCTGATACAGCTCCATGTCTGCGACCCCTCAGGAGCTTATAAGGATATCGCTTCGTCGAAACTGCGGTGTTTGCCGAAGGTGTCAGTAAAGTCCGTCGTCTTTGATTACGTAGCGGATTTCCGTATCCGGCGACATACCGGGGACGTCTAGAGGCCACATGTATCCCTCCGGCTTCGCCTTGTTAGGCCTAAACGCCATAAACAGCGCGTTTGCGCCTTGCGAGTATATGTTTCCTCCGGCTGGTTTTTTGATCTTAGCGGCAAACACCTCCGGCACGTCTATCACCTGGTCCGTGAGGATGGACGCCGTGCCGAAAACTCTGGCCATGCGGCGCAGTATGTCGAGGAGGTAGGCCAGGAACTGCTGCCGCGCCGCGAGCCTCTCCCTCCCGCGGAACTGCGCCCTCAACGCATGCGACACGAAGGAGTCAATCACCACCAAGTCTACAGGCTGCCTCAACAGCCCCAGGAGGATCTCCTTGACGTCGAGGACGTCTATGGCTTGTGTAATGGTCAGCCTATCCATCAGCGCGTTCAGTTCCGCTCCGAAGCGCTTGGCCATCTTCTCGAAAAGATCGATGTTCAGCGCCCCCTCCGTCTCTATATAGACCGCGCGCCAGCCCTCCACCGCCGCCTTCACCGAGCACTGTATGGCGAACATGGACTTGCCGGCGCCGAACTCGCCGGCGATGCCGTATATCAGCCCGCGCCTAAGCCCTCCCCACGGCGTCTTCCCGTCGAACTCGGCCACGCCGGTCTTGAGGACTGGGAGCGCCTTCTGGGCCTTGAGGGCCTCCAGCACGTTAACCGGCCTCGGCGCCACGCCCGCCAGCTGCCTGATCCTCGCAAGGGCCTCCTCGGCCCTCTCCAGCTCCTCCTCCCTGCCCAGCAGCTGCGCC
>Ga0080005_122893_pt1 | contig 10480 bp, 6 predicted proteins | sample JossMetagenome_2_FD_69208 | JGI IMG/M metagenome (GOLD analysis project Ga0080005, IMG submission 69208) | Hot spring sediment microbial communities from Joseph's Coat, Yellowstone National Park, USA - JC3_ASED (SPADES assembly) (version 2) | ecosystem: Environmental > Aquatic > Thermal springs >... | reverse complement strand
GCCGTGGAAGCCTTGGAACAGGTGGAACGTGGAGCTCTACGACGCGGCCAAGAAGGGCGACATCGATAAGGTCATGAGGGCGCTGGAGCACGGGGCCGACCCAAACGTTAAGGGCCCTGACGGCTACACGCCCCTTCACATAGCGGCGCACGAGAATTACTCAGAGCTCGCCAAGGTCCTCATAAAGTACGGCGCCAAGGTTGACTTAAAGGACAGGTACGGCAACACGCCGCTCCACGTGGCGGCGTACAGGGGGCACGCAGACGTTGCCAAGGTCCTCCTCGAGTCCGGCGCTGACCCTGACGCCAAAAACAATGAGGGCAACACCCCACTTCACGCGGCGGCATACAGAGGCCACATCGACGTCGCCTCGCTGCTTCTGGAGCACGGCGCTGACCCATGCGTAACTAACAAAGACGGCGACATACCTTTAATCACGGCCCAGAAGAGGCGCGCGGAGGACGTCTACGTGCTGCTTGAGGGCGTGTCCCGTAAGTGTCGCAATGCTACCAGGTGACCAAAGACTTAGCCCCTGTGATAGCGGCTACTAAGGGGAAAGGCTTACCCTCACATCGCTCTGGGCCCTCTGTCAGGCCTCCTCGTCCCTCCTGGCGTCCCTCAGGTCGTTCAGGGCCTCTTCAATAGACTCCCTTAGGTCCTCCAGCGCCTCCTCGTCAACGGCCTTAGTTAAGTAGCCCCAGGCGTAGAGGACCATGCCGTTGGAGAGCCTCGCAAGGTCCACGGCTATATGCATCCTCCTCAGGAGCCCCCTCACGGCCCCCTCCTCGCCCTCCTCGTAGTCACGGCATGAGCCTATCGATGGGGGGAGGCTCACCACGTCATCCATGGCCTCCGCGAGGGCCCCCTTCCCCCTGCCAGGGGCGACCTGGATTAGCCTAGAAAGGGTGACGTAGGCCCTGTAGATGAAGTCCACGGGCTCGGCCCCAAGCTCACCCCTCAGCCACCCAAGGGCCTCGTTGATCCTTCCCCTAAGGCCCCTGTACGCCTCTCCCCTGGCGAACTCCCTGAGGCTGACCCCCTCCTCAAGGGCCCTCCTGAGCCTGGCCTCTGCTGCTGGCCCCCTCAAGGCCAGGTCAGCAACCAGGCCGACGAGCAGGGAGCCCAGGGTTAGCCTAAGGCCCAGGTAAAGGGAGGGGAGGGAACACCTGAGCGCTGAGCGTATGGACTCATACGCGTAGGTCGAGACCACAGCGCTCACCACTTCGCTCATCGCGTACCCCTTAACGTCAGGGAAGCCGAGGAGGTCCTCCATCATGGCGTCAAGCGCGTCCAGGAGCCCTGGCCTGAGGGCCATGATGGCCCTCTCGTTGAGCCTGCAGAGGTCGTCAAGGTCGTCGCAGAGCGTCGGCGTTCCCTCAGCCCCCTCGTCCTCGTCCCTCCACCTCAACTCGGGGCCCGCGAGGGGCCCCCTTGCGGCGTTAAAATGCTGACACCGGTTGCAGGTTAGAAAGGAACTAACGGAGTCCGCGCGGCCCCTCAAGGCAACCCTTAAGCCCTGAGGGCCGAGGCCCGAAGGAGGGAGGGCTTGGCGGGTCCTAGGGAGTCCAGGGAGGTCCATGACGGGGCTATAAGGGAAGGACGCGGAGGAGAAGGCCACAGCCAGGCCCTCTCCCTGGCCTTCCTCCTAGCGTTCTCCCTCACGCTCGTGGCCTTCATGCCGGTCATATGGCCGTCGCCCCTTCAGAGCCTCCTAGGCCACCCCCTCGCGCAGTACGTAATCTGGCTGAGGTGCAGGAACCTCAACGTTGGCCTTGACGCCTTCGGCTCGCTGGTCCCTATGACAGCCGCGGCCCTGCTGGCTATTGCCCTGAGGGCGAGGGGCCTTGGGGCCCTCTTACCCTTCGCCGCGAGGGGCGTAAGCGTCGCCAGGCTCCTGGCCTACGCTGCCGCAGCCCTCCTGGCCATAGGCGCCCTGCTCCCGTTGGCCTCGCCGTCAGCCGCCCTCCTGGCAGTCAGGGGCTCAGCAACAATAGCGGCGGTCCTGGCCCTCTGCCTCGTCTACGCGGTACCAGTTGTGGCCGCGATGCAGGTCATGAGGCCGAGAGGCCGGCCGCTTCACTTGCTGGCAGAGGAGGCTGGGCCCTGGCTGGCCGCAGAGGCCTACGTCACGGCCCTGGCCCTCTCGCTCCTCGCAGACACATTTGCCGTAGCGCTCTCTTCTGTGGCCGAGCTCAGGGGCCTTCTTCCCTGGCCGACCTACCTGGTGTACGGAGGCTGTGGGCTGACCGACGGCCTTGTGGTGACGCCTGTAGGGGTTGCAATGGCTGCTCTGGTAGCTGTGGGCATCTTTAAGTTGGTAATGAGGAGAATGCAGACCTCAGGGCCTAGAGGTCCTCAACCCCGATTGATCATTATCATGAACTTTGACCTCTTTCCCTTGGAGTGCATTATTTTAAATTTAAAGATGTTTACTTAAGGGTCTGCATGAGTGCTGATGAGCTTTAAGCATTGGCGGCTCCCGATGAAAAGGGGAGGGAAAGGTGCATGGGTGCTGATGAGCTTAAGCCGTTGTGTAGGATAGCGTGTAACTACTGCGAGTCAAACCTGAGGTTTATATCTGGTAATAGGCCTGGCCTCCTTAAGGATCTTAGTGACTTAATTAGTGACACGTACTATTTAACGCCAGCCACCGTTGCGTCCGACCCTAACTCACTCTTCACGTTCGCGTTGATAAACCTCGTACAACCAGTCGCTAACTACGCACTACACTCGGTGCTTGACTGTGCGCCATACTCCACTGTATTTTCAATAAGGCTCATCATAGAGTCCTTGGCGGCAGGCCTCTACGCCGATAGATGGTTCGGCAATGCTCGGCTTGAAGAGAGGTTACGTTTGGCTAGGAGCTTTGAGATGGGTATGTTCAGGAGGTGTGGGGAGGGCAGGGGTGAGGATTTTGCGCTCTGCATCCAATATGAGAGCTTGAGTAATAGGGTTAATGAGGCGTTGGGCTGGTTGAGGGATCGGTTAAGCAGCTTCTTTGGCACTGGTACCGAGCCCATGGACGTCATATATGATACCTATAACTCGCTATCAAAGCTCATCCACGCTGTGGCGATGATTGATGGCAAGGATGTGCTTGGAGCCTTGGGAATAATCGCGGCTGATTACATGTTTTCAATAGACGGCTTCCCACCAATGCGGACGATCGTGATGCCAGCTGAGTGTGATGAGAACGACCTAGTATTACTCGACGTAATTCACTCGGAGTTATTATTCACTAGGTTATCCATGGACATGCTAATCTACGCGTGGGGAGTAGTAACAAAGAGCATGAGCGATAAGGAGCTTGAGAAGGCTAAGGCGAAAATCGAAGAGACATTAAAAAGAATAGATGAAGTGGATAAGGAACTAAAGAATAGGTATAAAATTGATACCGAGACCAATCACTAAGTGGCCCACATTGCTCTCAGCTAACTATCCTAACAGGACATTAACCATCCTCTAGAAGGTTAAGGATATTAGAGACGCATTGGCAAAAATAGGGATGAGACGGAGGAGTTATTGATGTTAAGGGGTTAAGGGGAGGTGGAGTTCATTGCAACCGAAGCATCTATGTTAACAGCAACAGAACTGCCTATTAACGCCCACACGCCCTTAGTGCGGCTATGAAGGTGATTCGAGCTAATAAAGACGTTGATGCACGAGCCTTAGACCCTATTGCATAGCTACGTGCCACCTGCTTCCACACAAATCTGCGTGGAAAGGGCAAGAGACCTAGGGTCAGCCGTGGACCTCTTAGGCTCTAGCCCCTTACCTTAACGCTCAGTCTCTCTAGAGGGAACTCGCCTGGGCTTAGCTTGTGCAGCCAGTCCCTAACCCTCTGCCTGTACTCAAGGGCCAGGTCCGCCACCTGCTTCAGCTCGCTGTTATCAAACTGCTCGTGAGGGAAGAGGAGCTTGATGAGCCCGCTCATTATCCTCTTAAGGGCCTTCTCGTCCCTTATCTTGAACTCGCTGGAGAACTCTACGTAATTGCCTACCTCGCTCGCTAGGGGAACCTTCCTCATGGAGTGAAGGGCCTCAGAGAAGTAGTCAGAGGCTATGCCGTAGCCCTTGGCGAGGTGTACCTTAGATATCCTGATCTTGGGCAGCTCCCACCCAGATATTACGCCGTGAACCCTGTCTATGAACGCGGGGTCCCTCATGGGCTCAGGCAACACGTAGGTCAGGTCCTCCACGGGCACATAGCTCTCCTCAGCCGACTTGTCCCTCTCGACCTCGACGTTGCCCATGAAGACGAGGGACGAGTCCGAGGAGACCCTCTTGTCGCCCCTCTCGTACTGCCCGCTCTCCATGTAGTCCTTGAGCTTTCCCATCATCTCGTCAGGGTTCGGGAACCTGACCTTGCTGACCTCGTCAAATACAACTACATCCTTCACGGCCAGCTCGCCTGCCACCCGCGTCCTAAGGTTGTAGAAGAGGACAGCTGGCGTTATTGTGCCGCCAGATATTATCCTAGTGTAGTTGCTCACGTTCCTGTAAAGGTAAGTCTTACCGGTCTGCCTTGGGCCGAACTCCATCATGTTCATGTTACCCTCAACCAGAGGCACTAGGCGTGAGAGCAGGAGCAGCCTCTGTCTGCGACTGTATACGTTCGGGTCCAGGCCTATGGTAGTTATTAGGACGCTAATCCACTCATCGAGACTGAAGCAAGTCCTAGCCTCCTTAATTAAGTCTAGGTCGCTCCGAGGCGACTGAAACGGCTCAAAATCGTCAACTACTACTGAGATTTCCCTGCCCCAGATCTCCACGGCCTGGTTCTCGTCAAGCTTTGTTAGCGTTATCAGGCCCCACATGCCGTTGATTAAAGTGTTCTTATTCTTCTCAACTATATCTACAGGCACTATGGTCCAGAGGTCCAGAGACTGGAGGACACCGACGTGGGTCCCAGTAGTCACATCGACGTAAACCCTCAGCTCGTCAATGACCTTCACGGAGCCCTGAGTAACAAGCTCATGCCTAACTAACTCCTTCTCCTCAGGCTCGCGATAGTACTTCTCTACGAAATTCCTTAGCTTGCTTTGCCAGTCACCGCTTTCGAGCAGGAACTCGGAGATGAGGTACTCAGCGACGTACCTGGGCAGCTTGGTCAGATCAAGATCATAGGCGAGACTCTTATCGACGGCGTACTCGTTAAAACACTTTCGAACCTTGTTGTCGAGGTCGCCCATAACGATCACCTTAAGGCTTTAATAGTGTCCTGGGCCTCTTGGGACCCATTGGCTCCGAGACCTCGACCTCGAACTCCTTCGTATACTCGACGCCGCGCCAGGTCCACCTGAGGACCCCCTTGTACTTGCCAGGGTTCAACGGCGGCGCGTTAATTCTGTGCTTGCCCTCAGTGATCCTAAAGGAGCCCTTGCCCCACGGCAGCTCGTAGGTGATCTCCAGCTCCTCGCCTGAGGGATTGGTTACGTCAACCTCTATGTAGGACTCGACGCCGGGCCTAAGCAGCGTGCCAGGAACGTTTACATCGGGGTTCTCTGGGACTTTAACCTCGTCCTCAACAGGGCTCTCCTTGCCTGAAAGTATGGCCATCAGCCTCCTGAACCCCTTGAGCTCACTCTCAGAAATTCCATATAGCTCAGCGACGGCTTTATCTATCTCGTCCTCTACCTTCCTGAGCTCGTCCTCCGCATTAATACCGGCGCAATAGCTAGGCTTGCTACTAGCATAGATGCACCTAGCCAACTCATGAGCTCTCCTGGAAAGCTCGGCAATCCTTCTATGCAATTTATTATCAGGATCAAACTTAGGTACCTTGATGACATCTATGACATGAGTATATTGTCCTAACTCATACGTATAAGATGCTATAGCTGAACGTACTATAACTGTGTTCAAAACGCCAGCAATGTAATATGCTTCATCAGGCGTTTCAGCAGGCACTAATATTACAGAATGATCAGGTACTACAGGCCTTTCATTGATAGGCTCAACAACAGCGCAGGCAAAGCTTACCGCCTTACCGGTAATAGCGCCAGCTATAGCTCCCCACACAACCTTATAAGGCGCAAATGTGTATGTGCCTATGTTATCAAGTATATAGAAGTTTTTATCGAGCTCTTCCTCAACCGCCTTCTTAGCAGTTTGGGATTTGGCCTTCTTAATCCTGTCTCTTAACGAAAGAAATGGCTTTATGGTTCTCTTTTTTAGTTCGTCTCTATATTCATTAAGATAACTAAAGGCGTTGGGAAACCTTGTAATCATCTCATCTAGTCTAAATGGTTGGCCAGTGCGTGGATTATGCGGTACTATTACATACCTATCCTTAAACTCCACATACCATCTCTTCACATCCTCACCCCTAATCAATGGGTAAACAAGATCAGGCTCAACCTTAGCCTCAACCTGTTTGACCTTTTTCTTCTGCCCACTCTCAGGCGGGTTTGTTATGATTAACATGCCGTCAGGAGCTTTCTCGAGTACCTTGACGTAATATATCTGGTTAAGACTTGTGTAAACTCCTGCATGTGCTTCATAATGTTGACCTCCACCTAATACCTTCCTGACGGCATCCACGATATCAGGCGTAACCTGCATCCACGGTGATTTTGGATCATTGGACTTTGACGGCACCATGATTACCTCGTAACGCCTTGTCGTCTTAAGAACCTCCTCCAGCAGTGCGTCTGGGTCTACCTGCTTGCCGTTCCATACCACGTGCTTAATGCCACTCATGTTTGCCTTCCATACCTCACTAATCGCCTTGCATTCACCACTATTGATCTTCTTTAGGTCGCATATCTTCTCAATAACAACAGCTCCTGCTCTGTTTGTGGCGCCCTCAAACGGCATTAGGGTCACCAAATCATGGATGACGTGTATCTTCGTGTTCCTGGCTAGGAAGCCCCTGAAGCCAGCTCCAGCTTGGGTTTTGAATACCGTGAATGTTATTAGGAATCCCAGCTTACCGCCCTCCTTTAGGTAACGGTCAAAGCTTGTTACTAGGAACAACATAGCCAAGTCGCGCTTAAATCCGCCCGTGCTTATCGTCTCTGCTAATCCATATTTAACCCATAGATCTTTACTTATTTCTCTATATTGCTCTGGCAGGTTCTCCCAGCTAACCCAGGGTGGGTTGCCGACCACGAAGTCGAACTTTCCTTTCAACAGTGGGGCGAAGGCGTTTCTTAATACTGAGATCCATACACGGTCCTTGCCTTGCCTCTCAAGGTCGAGCAACTTATTGTAAAGTTCAAGCAATATCTTTATGTCGTTAGGGTCTAACTTGTGTAATTTAAGTCTTTGCTCAAAATGAGAGGGTATACACTTAATCTCCAAGCACATCCTCACCTCATCTAGTATTTTCCTTAGGAGGTTACCATCTTGTGCAACGCCTATAGGTACCCTAAATTCACCAGCTGCAGTTCTCAACAAATAGACAGGGCCATAGACAGGGCCTGTGAATTCACTCCTCGTCTCAACCATTACTGAGTCTGCCAAGTAGATTGGGATCTCGATGCTCCCAGGAACATACTGAAGTAGGTCAGCGATAGCTAAAAGGTAATTGGTCCTAGCGGTCAACACGGCCAACGGGTTCAGGTCGTAGCCGACCACGTTCTCAAGTATGTACTTCGGTAAGACATCAACCAGATAGTGTTCCTCAGCGTACCTCCTAAGCCTACTAATATAGAGGACTAGGAACGTGCCTGAGCCGCAGGCAGGGTCTAGAACCCTAATATTGAGGGGTTTTAATGGATCCTCCTCACCCATCTTCATTAAGTTCTCTAGGCTTAGCCCAACCTCGTCCAGCATTAGCTCAGCGAGCCAGTCAGGCGTGTAGTACTCACCAAGGTTATGCCTAATATCCCTCGGCACAAGGTTCTGATAGAGCCTCTTCAGCAGGTCCCTGGCGAACTCAGGCTCCAGCTGAGGTGTCGCTATCTCGTAGGTTGAGAGGGTCCTCGCGACCTCGGCTATAACGTCAGCTAGGTCCTTATCCATTTCCTCAAGGTACCAGGAGAAGTAGTCGCCTTCCAGGAAGTTCTCAATATTGAGCAACTTAACGAAGACACCGCCGCTCTCAAGCTCGCTGAGCGCTGCCTTAACCCCGTCAATACCACTCTCAGTATACTTATCCTCAAGCTCATTGATGTATGACCTATAGAATCTGCCCCCACCGTACAGGTAAGTAACCTCAGCGGCTATGAGCTTCATTATTAACGCGTAGTACGTATGTATAGCAAAAATAAGGGCGTCAGGGTCGGCATTGGCCAAGCCGTACTCTGTCATCAGCTCCTTTAGCTCCTTTAACTTACTTGGGTCGTAGCCTGTGGCCTGACTGAAGAGCCTCTTCCAATCACTGAAGAGCAGCTTCGTCCTCTCGCTCCTGGCGTTAAGTAACCTTTCATATAATAGTTTAACGGCCCTTTTGGCTATCTGTGATGAAGGCCCAAAGTCTTTAACTATATTGTCGACGCTTAGGCTCTTCCTGCTGAGGCCCCTTAACGCCTCTATAAGCTTAATGACGGACTCACGCCTGATATCATAAGGCCCCCTGAGTATCCAGGTGTCATTCCTCTTATCATACCTTACGAAGGCCATCTTATCGCTGATGATAACCCCCAAATACCTGTCCCATGCGCTTTGATCCCGGGCCTCATCCTTGATGTACTTTATTACTTGCTCCTTAGCCTGCTGAATTCCTGACTGGTTAGAGAGCTTACCTGGCGCCTTGTACTCAATAATTACATGCCCATAGAGGGCATCGGGCCTGACGCCTGAAACTAATGTGACGTTATGGTGGCCTAGGCTGCCTACCTGGCTTATGTCTATGCCAAGAGGACTCAGTATTTTATCTATAATGCATCTTTCCACCCAAGTCTTGACGTCATCCTCTGTAAGTGCCTGCTTAACGGCGATTCTAATACAGTTAGTTACTTCGTCAATATTCAACTGGCTGTTTAGCTGAGCACCGCTGGACAATAATGACACCAGAGAAAAAGATATTCCTTGTGGGCCTATTAAATTTACCGCTTTATTAGCACTATTACTATATACCAGTGTAGCAGTTATGTAGAGACAGGGCTAGACCTTGCCGCCTTAACTATACGCTTGTCGTGACCTGCCTCTCATCAAACAGGGCTTATTCCCATACGTGCTAAAATAGAAGCGTTCCTAAGCGACATCCCCACCTTATAAACAAGGAGCGCCTACATACCAAATACGGAGTCTTGTTGTTAATAGCTTGCACACCTATACTATTTTCTTAAAAAGAATGTGAGAAAATGTAACACACCTAACTATATTCATAAGAGGTAAGAGTTTTTACAGGTTCTGTTCTACTATGACATCATATTAATACGACATGTTGTTGACGACTTTGCGTAGCCTTATATCGTTTCCATACAAATTTGCGTAGAAATATGAAGGCCGTAGGGCTCGACCAGCCCGCTGAGGGCGACGGGACAATATGTCAAAGGTTTAGGCAGGCGTCAGGGCTGAGAGGCCTTGGCCTTCGGCCTCGGCGTGACCCTTATCACGAACTCCGACCTCTTCCCCTTGGGGCTCACGCCCTGGTAGTAGTTGAAGATCCCGTGGCACCGCAGGCACTCCATCATGCTAACGTCATAGAACCTGAAGCGCCACGTCTTGAGGACCCTGAACTCGCCCTCGTAGCCGCAGTAAGGGCACTTGACCAAGCCGTGCCCCCGTTCACTGCCTGTGATCCTCGCCCTAAAACGATTTCAGCTGGGCCTGAGGGGCCTTGAAGTCATTGCCCTCCTGAGGCGTATTACGACGGCCCTGGGCAGGGCTTTACCTCGGTCGATCAGGGAGGGCACGTCAACGTACAAGGACTTGTAACCGCTTCAGCGGCCCTAAAAACCCGCTTCAAGGCGTGTCGTCGCGACCCCATTGCCCCATTCTACCAGTTATTTCAATACCCTGAGGTCACACGAATAAAAGCCTAATTACAGAGCTTTCGTACCCATCCTTGACGTAAGACCCCCGCGCCGGGTAAGCTCATTACTTTCCCACCGCCGTGAACCGCCTGTAGCGCTTCCTGAGCTCTTTGAGCCTGGCTATGCCCTCCAGCCTCCCCTCCTCCTCGTACCTGTCTTCAATGGCCTTGGCCAGCTTCATGAGCCAGCGAGCGAAGAACGGGGGCACCTCGCCGACCTCCTTCATGACCGCGACAGTGTACTCAAGGTCAGCGTTGCCGTCGGCCTCGCCCCACCACATCTCTGGGCACGTGTAGAACTTCCTGATAATAGCTGGATGAACCCCATACCTCCTCATCAGGCCAAGCGCGTCCGAGTTGGGAACCCACACGTGCCTGTGGCCGCACTGCTCTGGCGTCAGCTTAACGTCCTCGACAGGTATCATTTCAATTGACTTCTCTGGCGGCACATAGGCTAGCTCAGCCTCTGCGGCCGTCATGTACTTCTGAGGCCTTATGGGCCTGTTCAGGCTCTTCGCTATGGACTCGAGCCCCTTCCTGAGGTTCTCCTCCATCT
>Ga0080005_126860_pt1 | contig 10481 bp, 3 predicted proteins | sample JossMetagenome_2_FD_69208 | JGI IMG/M metagenome (GOLD analysis project Ga0080005, IMG submission 69208) | Hot spring sediment microbial communities from Joseph's Coat, Yellowstone National Park, USA - JC3_ASED (SPADES assembly) (version 2) | ecosystem: Environmental > Aquatic > Thermal springs >... | reverse complement strand
GGTCCAGCAGTGGTTCAACGCGTTCACAAGCACGGTCAATTCGGCGCTCGGCAATCTGCAGAACGCGCTGTCGTCCGGCCTCCAGAACGTCTACAGCGTATTGTCGAACCTCCCGTCGACGCTCCAGAACGCGCTCCAGGGGGTCCAGAACGCTCTGCAGAGCGCCCTCCAGAGCGCACAGAACGCGCTGTCCAACCTGATCTCTGGACTCCAGAGCGCGGTCCAGTCGGCGCTGGGCAACATACAGAGCGCCTTGTCGGGGCTGTCCGGCACGCTACAGGGCTGGCTGTCGTCGATCTCCGGAGTGCTGTCAAGCATGGCGTCGGCCCTCGCGGACGGCTTGTCGAGCCTCCAGAGCATGCTGTCGTCCGCCCTCCAGAACGTCTACGGCACGCTCCAGACCGGCATATCGACCCTCCAGAGCATACTGTCGTCCGTCGCCAACGCGGTCCAGACCATACCGGGCCAGATACAGAGCTTCTTCGGGCAGATCTACAACGCGCTTCAGTCCGTATACGGAGTGCTGTCCGGCGTCGCATCCGCCGTCGCCGGGCAGGTCCAAGCCGCGTTCTCACAGTTCTTCGGGACGGTGCAGAGCTTCTTCTCCCAAGTCTGGACGGGGCTGCAGAACATCTACAACGCGATCACGTCGATCACGATCCCCCAAGTGCAGAGCGTCTTTACGCAGATATACAACGCAATTACGTCGATACCGTCGGCCGTCGAGAGCGGCATATCCGCGATCAGGTCGGCGTTCGCGTCGTTCCTCGGCGACGTCAAGTCGGCGCTGTCCAAGATAGGCGACCTGCTCGGCTCGCTCAGCACGGCCGCGGCGGCGTTCGTCAACAGCTTCAACTCGGCGCAGTCCGCCGTGGCGTCCGGCATGCAGCAGCTGCAGCAGTTCGTCGCCAACGTGGTGCAGACCATCCAGTCCCTGCCCCAGCTCTTCGCCACGTTTCCGCTGGTGCTCGCCAAGGCGACGTACGCCGCAGTGTACGACGCGCTGGTGCAGTCCGGCCTCTCCGAGAGATTCGCCAACGTAGTCAACGCGTTCATGCAGTTCGCCTCGGCCCTGCAGGGCGAGGTGCAGACCTTCGCCAAGTCGGGACCCCTCGGCTACGCGAGCCACTTGGTCGATCTGCTGATCCAGGGCCTGTCGTCCGTGGCGCCGTTCCTCAAGCAGATGTTCGACAAGCTGTGGGGCTTCTTCCAGGGGGTGGGGAGCGCCTTCATAGACTTGCTCAAGAGGGGCCTCGCAACCGTGTCGAACGCCTTCCTCGGCTTCGTCGACATGGTGAAGGGCGGGCTCAAGAGGTTCTTCGACACGTTTGTTGAGCCCGCGCTCCACGCGATATACGACGTGTTTCAGTTCTTCGTCCACGCGCCGATCAAACTGCAGGCGGGGCAGGACCCGGTGACTGTCTACGGCCCGAACATACTTACGCCGATTCTGGAGATAGGTGGGCTGTCCGCCCTCGCCTTGCTCGCCCTCGCGACGCCGGCGGCCCTCGTGAGGGGCCTCGCCCATGCGGCTGGCGACCAGGAGGTGGCTGTGGAGCCGGCTGGCCTCGGCGTGAAGGTGAGGCTGAGGCTCGGGGAGATAGTCGCGGCCATGGCGAAGGTGTTCGAGGAGATGCCGAGGGAAATAGGGCGTGCCATGTCGCTGTCGGGCTTCCTCGCGTTTCTGGAGCCTCTGCGCTACATCTCCAGATATTTCTACTGGGTCCTGTTCACGTCGAGCGGCGCGACGGAGCTGCCGTTCGAACTGCCTGGACATGGGGAGCTGTTTGAGGTTGCGAGGCGGTTCGACGTCTATTCGACGTTCAACAGGGTGGCGTCTACGTACATGTTCAAGGGCTTGCCGTACTGGTACATCTCCTACGTCGCCGAACTGCCGCAGACGCCGTACGTGTCTATACCCGTCCCGGCGCTGGACGAATATAGGAGGGAGATGCAGGCCGGATACATCACGGTCGTCGACAGGTTCGGCAACACGAGGATGTTCCCGCTCTCGCCGCTGTTCCGTCTGCCGACCGAGAGCGACCTCGTGCACTTCATGCTGCGCGACCTCTTCCTCCCGCTTACGCAGAACCCGGCCCAGGCGCCGCCCCTCGCGCTTAAGTCCTTCCTGAAGGCGATGTGGACCCACGGCGTGCCGCCGGACGTCGCGATGTTCTACTACCTCCGCGCCTTCGAGCTGCCGTCGCCTACGCAGCTGTGGAACTTCACGGCGAGGGCCCTCGCCGGCATGGCGTGGTTCAAGCCGCCTAGGGCGATCATGGACTTCGCGGCGTCGGAGGCCCAGCTGCTGGGGGCGTTCCAGCCCGCCGCGCCGGTCGACGTGAACTTCCAGTACGAGCTGGCGCTTACGGCGCTTGCCGAATATCAGAAGTGGCATGGGCGTGCGCACTTCGCTTGGCTGCCTGGATATACCTCGGACGCGTGGATAATTATCGACCAGGAGGCGCACCTGGCCGATAGGGGCGACATCGCGCACATGATCCGCTTCGGCGTGTTCGACTACATGTCGCAGAGGGGGGTCACGATGGAGACGGAGCTGAGGGACACGGTGGCGAAGGTCCTTGACGCCGCGCCGGCGTCGCCCATGACGCTGGACATCAGGCAGGCGTCGAGGTTCCTCGTGGCCAGGGGCTTCCATCCCTACGTCGCGCCGTTTATAGCGGTTAGGGATCTGCTGGACGTCACGACCGCGGCCAGGACGCTGCTTCGGACCGGCTTGATAAACCTGGTGAGGGAGAACGCGGAGACCGTCAAGGTGCTCGACGCCGCCATGTCGGGCCTGTTCAACATATCCGCCCTCGTGGCGTACTTCGACCTGGACCAGCTGAAGTGGGTGGAGGGCTGGTTCAACATACCGATCTACTACCTGGCTCCCGAGAGGGCTCTGCTGCTGCTGCGCGCGGTCTACGACAAGGCGGTCCTGTACATGCGGCACATGCTGAGGGCGGCCGCCGCCGCGGCGCGCGACAATCTGCTGACGGTCGGGGACGCCATCAAGGCGGTGGCTGGCTACGTCTCGACGACGCTGGACGCATACGTCAGCCAGCAGGTCAAGGCGATAACGGGCAAGGAGCTCCACCTGACGTGGGACAGGGACTTCGAGGCGGCGATTTCGCAGTACATGTCGCTGGAGCAGCAGATAGCGGCGCTGAGGAGGCTGAGGTACTACGCCAGGTACTCGCTCTATAGGGTGCTGTACCTGGTGGGGCGGGGCTTGATCCCGGCGCAGTCGATAGCGGGCTACATCTCCGACGTGGCGGGCAAGATGATGGAGACGCCGCAAGCCAGGGACTTGTTCAGCTGGATCGCGAATCTAGTCTATACGTACTCGGTCAAGGAGCTGGCGGTGAGGTACGCGATACATGCCTTGAATAGGCACGCCGCGGCGCCGCAGGACGTGCTCGCGTTCCTGATAAATACGGCGAAGATAGATCCCGAGTACGCGAAGGCGCTCGTCGACGCGTACGCGATACAGTACTACCCCACCGCCCCGCAGCTGGCGGCCTTGGCGGCGTACGTCCCGTCTGCGCTGCAGTACGTCGACAAGGTTCTGCAGGTCAACAGGATCCCGCCGGAGATGGCGGCGGTCTGGAGCCAGTACATCAACACGAGGGCGTACTACGCATACGTGGCGCGGATGGCGGCGGCGCTGATCGCCCTGCTGTCTACAGCCAAGCAAGACGTGGCGGTCCTGTACGGCGGTAAGTCGGCCGCGGTCAAGGACGTGCTGGGCGCCGTGTCGGCCGTGCTGAGGAACTACGGCTTCGACCCGACCAAGATGGCGCTTCTCGTGGGGGCGGCGGATCTGAGGATGGCGCTGTATTCGTACAGGCTGTCGTACCCCACGCCTAGGGAGTTCCTCGTGGACGCGAGGTATCTGCCTGCGCCCGGAGACATGATGGCCAAGATGGCGAACATATGGCCTATGACCGACTTCGGCCGTCAGTACTACAGCATGCTGCTGCCCCTCCGCGCCTACCACGACTACGTCATGCGCGCACTCACGGCGTTCCTGACCTGGGTCGCCAACGTGCCCAGCACGATACAGATCAAGCTCAACGGCCAGATAGCGACTTGGGACCAAGCCGTCAGATCGATACAGTCCCTCCTGCAGCAGTACGGCTTGGACGCGGTGAGGATGAACTTCGTCAACTTGATCGCAGACCTGCGGTACTCGCTTACGGAGTACAGGCGCTCCTTCCCGACGCCGCGTCAGTTCCTGATCGACATGCTGAACGTGCCGGATCCAGACGCCCTGTTCGACCAAGTGTCGAGGTACTGGATAATCAACGACTGGGGTCGGCAGTACATCAAGGGGCAGATCCCCTACCGCCGCTACCGCAGGTGGGTATTCATCATCGTGGACTACATCGCCAGGGCGGTGGGCAGGGGCAACATGTCGCCGCAGGACGCCGTCAAGCTACTGCAGCAGCTGCAGAGGTACGGGCTGTCCAAGTACGACCTGGAGATCATCAACTATCTGATCACGGCGATGCAGTGCTACTACAGCGGATGCGTGGTGACCTAACGTCCTACATCGCGCCGTCTGTGTGGATGCGGCGTGCCGCCCTATGGATTTCCGCGTCCTTTACATACATGTGGAGTATGTAAACTACATATTCGGCGCTACGTAATTTACATACACGCCGAGAAAGGAAGAGGGAGAAGAAAAAGGAGGCGGGTTATGTCCTAGAGGCCGCGGCCCTGGAATTTGCGGTCGAGGATGCTGTCTACTATACAACGTATGTGTCTGTATCCGGCGTATTCGTCGCAGCTCTGTTGAGCCATGTAGCGCAGATATGCTCATCTATTTAAATGTTCCGCCCTTGAGAAAAGGCCGGAGAAAAATTAGATTAGAGACGCGGCGGGCTCAGCGTCGGAGGTCTTCACGGCTCCGCGGTTTAGGACGTCATCATACATGACGGCGGGACGGGCCCGGGCCTGGCTCTGAGCGCGTCTGCGGCTTGGCTTGGCATCCTTGGCCCGGGCCCCGGAGATAGGATATTCTACAGATTTAAAAACATTACGTAGATCACAGCATACAGCTACCTTGACATGCCTTGCCCTCGTACTCAATATAGTCCGAAAGCGTCGGTTGCCTCATGACGTCCTGTAGCCACGCCTTCAGCCGTATTTTGTCTTTTTTCAAGAATATTGGGTAACTCTCACCGTTACGCCTATGCTCATGAATTATGTCGTCTATTTTAGCAAGTTTCTCGCCGAGCTCTGGATATGCCCTAACGGCCTGCGCGACTTTCCGCTTTGTTGCTCCTGCCAGACAGAAGCACTCGCCCGACGAGCCTATGACGCGCCACACTGGCGATTTCGGTATTCCGAGCTTTTCTATCAACTCATCGATACGGTCATCGGTTACATGAAGCAGAGGCAACCAGACCTTGGCTTGTACCTTGCTCTCGCCATAATATTTGACCGTAAATACGCTGTTGTATTCGCGCTCTCTAAACAACGATTCGCTTTTACGTACGCCCAGGACCAGCAAATCGCCACTGCGGTAGCTCATCTTTAGATAGCGTTCAAACGGTACGCGTTTCAATTTGTGATAGCACCACCTCATGTGTGGCGGATACACGTGAGGCCAGTAGGGGTATTTCGCGACGTACTCCTCAAACGTGAGGTCGGGACGGAGCACAACGAGCTCCGCCCCCAACCACTCCGCATAGCGCTTGACGTATTTCTCAGTGTCCTCCAAGCCTATTGTCGTGTCTATGTGGATTAGCCTAAACCCCCAGTTGCGCAGTTTAGCAACGCGGTGCGCGATAAAACACGACAATGCCGAATCTCGGCCCCCGGAGAAAAAGCAGTGTATTGCCTTGGTTGAGTCTCCTTTATTTTTGTCGTTCATGTATTTAGAAAATGGGCGGGTTTATAACACCTCTTCGCCTACCACTCCGCAGTAAGCGTGTAGCTGATGAAGCTGTCTGGCGACGGCGGCGCCGCGCGGGGGTCGGCTGGCGCCAGCGCGGGCGGACAGCACGTGGGGGCCGCAAGCTTCTCACATACAGAGCGCCACCCCTCCGCCGCCGCCCTATGGCGCCGCTCGAACACATGCCAGCCGTAGTAGTTCCACACGCTCCCCATCGCTGATATGCATGATATAGATCTATAACCACACGAGCCAAAAACACGTGGCCGTTTCTTTTTCTGCTGTATTTTGTTTCGCTTTTTGCCGTACACGCACCTGGAGGGGGTCCAAAAACTCGAAAATTTTGACTTGTGTCTAATTATCGGATTTCCGATAGTTTTAGTCTGGTGCCGCTTTCGACACCGCTCCAGGGCGGATTCGACACGCCTGGAGGCCCAGAGAAAGGTGGCTCCAAGGCGGTTTTGAGGAAGTTGGTATTATCTGTAATGAAGTATGAATTTTGGTGTATTGGTGCCTATCCAGAACTAAAGCCATGTAGGCCCCTCTACACTAGATAAACAACTATCTCCCTCCCTGCGGCTACTACGAAGTAGCTCTGGGTGACCACCAATGCGCAAAAATTCATACCTGCCGGGGGTCCCCCCACCCCGGGTCGTTACCTCCCCCCTCCCCCCGCCTGTCCGCCCGCCGCGGCCGGCCTCCGCGGGGTTTTTCACTCGTTTGAGTACAGAACGTTCGGCGGAGGCGCGCATCCGCCCGCCGTAGTTTTCGGCGATGCGGTTTTTCACTCAAACGAGTACAGAATATTCAGCATTCTGTCGGTTGGGGTTTTGTACTCGTTTGAGTACAGAATTCCCGATATGGCGAGGCCCAGGACCCGCGTCAAGTACCCCCGGAGCCTCAACCAGGTGCTGAGGATGGCGGGCGTCCGCCCCACATGCCCCAAATGCGGCCGCGAGGGCAGGCTGCGGATAGACGCACGCGGCTACATGGCGGTGGTCCACAGCCGCAACGCGGTGCACACAGTCCCCCCAGACCTGGAGCCCCAAGTCCTCCTCCAGACAGCGGACTACCTCGACAAGGTCGGAAACGCGCTGAAGACAGCCGCGGAGGAGCTGAGGGACGCGGCGCAGCAGCTACTCCAGACGCGGCAGCCAAGCCGATAGACATATCACGCCCCCCAGCCCCCACCACGTGAAGAAGACCCCAGAAGACAGCTACAGGAAGTGGCTCGCCAAATACGACCCCCAAGTCGTGGGAGAGAGGATAAGGCAGAGCCTGGAGTCAAGCTAGCACCAGCCGCATCCACACCTCGACCATGCTGAGCACGCGCAGCCTGGACACCCCAAGCACGTACATCCACAGCAGCAGCCCCCAAGCTCGAGCAAGCCACAGCCCCGACACCCCATCCAGGCAGCTCAATGCTCCACAGAACATTATTACCTTCAACAAAAGACGAAAACACGAAATAGATACACGCCGACGCAGTAAACACCGTAAACACCACCCCCCTCTCGACACTACAGCAGACAGCAGACAGGGATCAGCTCCCCACATAAATACAGGGAGCTGAAGGCATTCAACCCCCAACAGCAATATAGAGAATAGACGCAGTTCAACCCCCCACCAAAATATAGACAGCAGAAAGCCGAATATATTAGTCAACACAAAGATAGAAGATAGAAAGCCGAAAACCAACAGTAATACAAGCAATAGAAAGCCCAACAGCAATACAAAGAACAGAAAGCCCCAAAAAAACAATAAAAAAAAGAATAGAATGCCAAAAGAATTGAAAACCCAATCAAATAGTGATATAATGATGGATATCCATCATTATATCACTATTTGATTGGGTTTTCAATTCTTTTGGCATTCTATTCTTTTTTTTATTGTTTTTTTGGGGCTTTCTGTTCTTTGTATTGCTGTTGGGCTTTCTATTGCTTGTATTACTGTTGGTTTTCGGCTTTCTATCTTCTATCTTTGTGTTGACTAATATATTCGGCTTTCTGCTGTCTATATTTTGGTGGGGGGTTGAACTGCGTCTATTCTCTATATTGCTGTTGGGGGTTGAATGCCTTCAGCTCCCTGTATTTATGTGGGGAGCTGATCCCTGTCTGCTGTCTGCTGTAGTGTCGAGAGGGGGGTGGTGTTTACGGTGTTTACTGCGTCGGCGTGTATCTATTTCGTGTTTTCGTCTTTTGTTGAAGGTAATAATGTTCTGTGGAGCATTGAGCTGCCTGGATGGGGTGTCGGGGCTGTGGCTTGCTCGAGCTTGGGGGCTGCTGCTGTGGATGTACGTGCTTGGGGTGTCCAGGCTGCGCGTGCTCAGCATGGTCGAGGTGTGGATGCGGCTGGTGCTAGCTTGACTCCAGGCTCTGCCTTATCCTCTCTCCCACGACTTGGGGGTCGTATTTGGCGAGCCACTTCCTGTAGCTGTCTTCTGGGGTCTTCTTCACGTGGTGGGGGCTGGGGGGCGTGATATGTCTATCGGCTTGGCTGCCGCGTCTGGAGTAGCTGCTGCGCCGCGTCCCTCAGCTCCTCCGCGGCTGTCTTCAGCGCGTTTCCGACCTTGTCGAGGTAGTCCGCTGTCTGGAGGAGGACTTGGGGCTCCAGGTCTGGGGGGACTGTGTGCACCGCGTTGCGGCTGTGGACCACCGCCATGTAGCCGCGTGCGTCTATCCGCAGCCTGCCCTCGCGGCCGCATTTGGGGCATGTGGGGCGGACGCCCGCCATCCTCAGCACCTGGTTGAGGCTCCGGGGGTACTTGACGCGGGTCCTGGGCCTCGCCATATCGGGAATTCTGTACTCAAACGAGTACAAAACCCCAACCGACAGAATGCTGAATATTCTGTACTCGTTTGAGTGAAAAACCGCATCGCCGAAAACTACGGCGGGCGGATGCGCGCCTCCGCCGAACGTTCTGTACTCAAACGAGTGAAAAACCCCGCGGAGGCCGGCCGCGGCGGGCGGACAGGCGGGGGGAGGGGGGAGGTAACGACCCGGGGTGGGGGGACCCCCGGCAGGTATGAATTTTTGCGCATTGGTGGTCACCCAGAGCTACTTCGTAGTAGCCGCAGGGAGGGAGATAGTTGTTTATCTAGTGTAGAGGGGCCTACATGGCTTTAGTTCTGGATAGGCACCAATACACCAAAATTCATACTTCATTACAGATAATACCAACTTCCTCAAAACCGCCTTGGAGCCACCTTTCTCTGGGCCTCCAGGCGTGTCGAATCCGCCCTGGAGCGGTGTCGAAAGCGGCACCAGACTAAAACTATCGGAAATCCGATAATTAGACACAAGTCAAAATTTTCGAGTTTTTGGACCCCCTCCAGGTGCGTGTACGGCAAAAAGCGAAACAAAATACAGCAGAAAAAGAAACGGCCACGTGTTTTTGGCTCGTGTGGTTATAGATCTATATCATGCATATCAGCGATGGGGAGCGTGTGGAACTACTACGGCTGGCATGTGTTCGAGCGGCGCCATAGGGCGGCGGCGGAGGGGTGGCGCTCTGTATGTGAGAAGCTTGCGGCCCCCACGTGCTGTCCGCCCGCGCTGGCGCCAGCCGACCCCCGCGCGGCGCCGCCGTCGCCAGACAGCTTCATCAGCTACACGCTTACTGCGGAGTGGTAGGCGAAGAGGTGTTATAAACCCGCCCATTTTCTAAATACATGAACGACAAAAATAAAGGAGACTCAACCAAGGCAATACACTGCTTTTTCTCCGGGGGCCGAGATTCGGCATTGTCGTGTTTTATCGCGCACCGCGTTGCTAAACTGCGCAACTGGGGGTTTAGGCTAATCCACATAGACACGACAATAGGCTTGGAGGACACTGAGAAATACGTCAAGCGCTATGCGGAGTGGTTGGGGGCGGAGCTCGTTGTGCTCCGTCCCGACCTCACGTTTGAGGAGTACGTCGCGAAATACCCCTACTGGCCTCACGTGTATCCGCCACACATGAGGTGGTGCTATCACAAATTGAAACGCGTACCGTTTGAACGCTATCTAAAGATGAGCTACCGCAGTGGCGATTTGCTGGTCCTGGGCGTACGTAAAAGCGAATCGTTGTTTAGAGAGCGCGAATACAACAGCGTATTTACGGTCAAATATTATGGCGAGAGCAAGGTACAAGCCAAGGTCTGGTTGCCTCTGCTTCATGTAACCGATGACCGTATCGATGAGTTGATAGAAAAGCTCGGAATACCGAAATCGCCAGTGTGGCGCGTCATAGGCTCGTCGGGCGAGTGCTTCTGTCTGGCAGGAGCAACAAAGCGGAAAGTCGCGCAGGCCGTTAGGGCATATCCAGAGCTCGGCGAGAAACTTGCTAAAATAGACGACATAATTCATGAGCATAGGCGTAACGGTGAGAGTTACCCAATATTCTTGAAAAAAGACAAAATACGGCTGAAGGCGTGGCTACAGGACGTCATGAGGCAACCGACGCTTTCGGACTATATTGAGTACGAGGGCAAGGCATGTCAAGGTAGCTGTATGCTGTGATCTACGTAATGTTTTTAAATCTGTAGAATATCCTATCTCCGGGGCCCGGGCCAAGGATGCCAAGCCAAGCCGCA
>Ga0080005_124848_pt1 | contig 10483 bp, 16 predicted proteins | sample JossMetagenome_2_FD_69208 | JGI IMG/M metagenome (GOLD analysis project Ga0080005, IMG submission 69208) | Hot spring sediment microbial communities from Joseph's Coat, Yellowstone National Park, USA - JC3_ASED (SPADES assembly) (version 2) | ecosystem: Environmental > Aquatic > Thermal springs >... | reverse complement strand
AATTTCCAAATTATAGAGATACTGAATTATTAGAAAAATGGGGTTTAAAACCAAAATCAATAAAAAATTGTAGAATATTGGTTCCTAAAGGTTTATTAGATGAATATAGAAAAATAAATGTCCCTATAGATGATACTTTTCAATTAAATCCATCAGATCTTTCAGGAATTGAATGGGTTTTAACATTTAATTTAGATCCGGCATCAAATATTGCATTATATATACAAAAAATTATAAAAAGAATGAAGGAAAATAATAATGGATACTCTATACAGGATATAATAAGTTATACAGAAAAATTAGATATAGATAGTAATATTAAAAATGCTATAACTACATACTTTGAAAATGCAGATAGCTGGGGATTATTTTCTGAAAAAGCTGAAAGCATAAGAAATTTAATAAAACCAGGTTATATAAATATATTAGATATATCATTATATACTACAATAACTGGAGGATGGTCAGTAAAAAATCTAGTAATTGGATTGGTATCTAAAAAAATATTTTATCAAAGATTAATATATAGGAAAGTAGAGGAATTGGAAGAAATATATATTTCAAAAGAATTAGGTACAAGAGAATTTCCATTAATATGGATTGCAATCGATGAAGCACATGAAGCAATTCCAAATGATTCAATTACACCAGCAACAGAACCATTAATACAAATAATAAGAGAAGGAAGACAACCTGGTATAACATTAGTATTAGCAACACAGCAACCTGGTAAAATGCATACAGATGTAATTACACAAAGTGATATAGTTATATCACATAGAGTAACTGCAGAAGAAGATTTAAAATCTTTAAATGAAATAATGAAAAACTTTACTGCGCAAGATATTGATATATATATGAATGAAAATATACCAAAGAAAAAAGGTGCTGCTTTAATTTTAGATGATAAATCTGAAAAAATATATCCAGTTCAAATAAAACCAAGGGTTTCCTGGCATGGAGGTACAGACCCTACTTTAATTAGAAAAAGATTATGGTTAGAGGGATAGTAAAGGAAATAGAAGGAGTAATTGCAATAGTAATTTTTATTTCATTTTTAACATTTTATTTAACAATGTATAAAGAATATATAATAAATAATGTTAATAATTATAATCAAATAAATTATTATAATAATTATATAAACAATATATTGAATTCAATTGAGAGCAAATATTATTTATTATCATTAAATGTTTCAATACCATTATCTATGTATTATCAATGTTTACAAAATTTTCCAATATATTATAATTTAAATAATGAAAATGCATATAATGATTTTTGTACATCATTTCCAATATATTATCCGTTAAATATATCTTTTTTAACAAATTATTCTGGAGTATTAAATAATACAAATAATACATATTTAGACCCAAATGTTGGTATATTCTTTTATGCAAATTTTACAATTTTTAATATAAACAACAATCAACCACAATATGTTTTAATAAATGTTTCAAATCCTTCAAATCAACCTTTAACTAATTATCCTGTATTTATAACTTCTACAGATATTTTTTATTGGCTACAAAATGGTTCTAATCTATCTGTAGAAGATTTGAATGGAAATAATTATTCTTTCTGTTATTTAAATAATAATTTAAATTGTAATAGCTTTAATAATAATGCCTATGGAATTTGGGTTAATTTAAATATATCTCCAAATAGTTATGTAATATTAAATATTTCTCCAATAAATGGAACAAATAGTTATTCAGTTGATGGAAAAGAAATATTTCCAGTATATGATAATTTTAGTTATCAAAATTATCAACAATTTAGTCAAAATTGGATAAATAATACTCCTATAAATATTTTATACATAAATCCGGGAGATTATATTTACAGTACACAGTATAATAACTTTAAAATTACTTATAAAAATAGTGTTCCTAAAGGTAACTATTTAATATTATTTAATATTCAAAATAATAGTAATTATAATGCTTATATAAAATTAGGAGATAATTGCAATATAAATCTACCATCTTCTGGAAATCCAAATTCTTTATATGTTTATTATTGTTATAATGGCAATGACAAAACTAAGTTACAAATATCTGGTCAAAATATTATTGCATATTATATAAATTTAATTCCATATAATGTAATACCAAATATAAAAATAATTTATCAACCGAATTTAACCAATAATTATAAATTTATTATAGGTCCAAATTTAACTTATGATTTTTCTCAATATAATGATTTAGATAGTGGGAACATTTCATTATCGAATTCTAATGGTAACTTCGCAATATATAATAATAATTTAAAATATTTTTCTTATATAACAGATACCAATGGTACTAATTATTATTCTATTCCATCAAGTTATTTAAATATATATTATTATTCAAATATATATCGTTTATACCTGTTTATTGGATTTTCATTTTATACTTCTGAATATGAACCTTATAATTTAACTCCCTATGTTTATAATGATTCATTAGCTTTATTATATTTATATAATTCTACAAATCTATCAATAAGAGACATAATATTTTCTAACACTTATTGGTATATATTTAATACAGAAAAATATTATAATTCAAATAATATGATATTCTGGAATACTTCACAATCTAGTTATGGTTTTGTTTTAAACTCAACAAATATTTATAATAAAATATTCGATCTAAATAATTTACTTAATGAATATCCTTATCTTTATTATGAATATGAGAATGGTATAATATTAAGAAGATAATATAAAGGTAATGATTGTTCAGGATACTTATATTCTGTACTCTATACAAATTGTAATCCAATAATAAATATCTCTTATGCTTCTTCATATGACAATTATAACAATCTTTATTTCTTAAATGCAACATTAAATGATAGTTATAATTACCAGAATTATTACTTCTATTTATATTCAAATCCATATTTAGATAAACAAACAGCACTATATTTAGCATTTTCTACTCAAATTCCATATATTGAAATAAATTATATCAAACCAATAAATGTAATAAATCTAAATAATTTAGTTAATTTATCAGAAAATTATCAAAATGCATATTTTTATTTTAATAATTTAAATATAACAATATTTAATGGAACAATGTATCAAGGGAATATTGTAAATAATTATACTTATTCAGAAAACTTCAATATATATGTATTGAATAATACAATGGTAAATACATTATATAAAGATCAATTAACAATATATATAAAATGAGAAGTTGGATAATATTAGTAGAACTAGCATTTTCAATAATATTATTAACATTTTTTTTCTTATATACTTATTATAGTAAATCTAGCAATTATAATATTTATTCTTTTGACCCAAATAATTTAATTTACCTAAATTCTTCATGTAACAATAATTTATATATATATGAAATAATAAATCTAACAAATAATAATATTACAATATGTTATTTTGGAAAACAAGTAAATTCAACATATATACAAAATTATGAACCAATATTTGAATATTTATATGCTGGCCAAAATTATTTTAATCCATATATATTAATTATATTTAGATGAGATCTCAATATATATTATTAGCAACAATTGCAATTATCATTATTTTATCTTTTATTACATATTATAATCCTTCTCCAATAAAAAATATTAATCCAAACTTAATAGGAGAAAATTTTGAGGATCAAATAACATATATATATCAAAATCTTGGATATAATTATATATCTAATTATACATTATATTTTGAAAATTATACAAAAGATATTAATTACAATTTTTCTTTCATTTGTATATCTTCATATAATTTATCAATTCAAAAATGTAATGGAAATAATATAAATTGCTGTTATTATTTTAATGGATATTTTATTGTAAATCAAAGTATATTAAAATATTGTAATGAAAACTTTATTTTATATAATCCACCAAATTGGATTTGTTTTTGTTATAATATAAATAATTCTAATAGTTATTATATTAATTTCTTTTGTATTTAACATAAACTAATATATAAACCAGATTGATTCTTATTTAATAATAAACATAAATTATTTGTAATTGTAAGATTAGAACCATTTATTATATTAAATGGGACTGTATTAATAGTAAAATTATATTCATAATTATATGCAGATAATTTAGTTATATTTAAATTTATATATGGAGGAACTTGTAAAGAATAATTTACAGTAGAATAATATATACACATTATTTCTCCTGGATAAATATATATGATTGTTTTTGATGGTAAATTATCATAAGCTTTATAATTACATGAATAACAAGATCCAACTGTCTCTATTTGATAATTTAAATTTGTCAATAAATTTACAATATATTTTAAGTTTAATTCATCCTGTTGATTTTGAACTGTTAAATGAACAAAATATATAACAAAAGATAATATAGAAAGGGCAAATGCCGTATATATTAAAAATTCAATCCATAAACTTATACCCTTCATGAAACAGATTTTATATAATCAATTAAATTCTTATTTTCATTATTTAATTCTTTATATATTTCATTAGCTAATTTATCTAATAAACTTCTTCCATTATTTGTTACAACTCTTCCCTTTTTCTTTCCTTCATTTACTTTCATAACCAATCCGGCATTTTCTAATTGATGCAATATTTCTCTTATTATTTTTCCATATCCTCTTACGACTTTTCCAGGTTCCATTCCCCTTTTTCTCAATCCAGAATATTTTCTTCTTAATCTAGAGATACCGATTGGTCCATATAAATATACTTTCCTTAAAATTGATGCTGCTCTATAATACCACCATCCAGGTCCACCATTATAATCTACATCAGCTGGAAAATCTGGATTCCTTTCTTTATCCGGTCCTGTTTTAATAAAAAATGCCCAACTTGGTGGTTTTATTATATCTTTATAATTTTCAAATAAATATTTAGCTAATCTTTCTACAAGCATTTGGCCATTTACATCTCTTACAGATACCATAATATGCAATATTTATAAAATATTTTTAAAATATATGTAAATTATGAGTCATACTAAATTATTGGGTCCTGTTGCAAGATTCGGTTCTAGATATGGAAAAGGTATAAGGGAAAATTTAGTTGAGATTGAAAAGAAATATAGAAATAAAAAATTAAAATGCCCATTTTGCAATAATATATCAGTAAAGAGATTATCTTATGGAATATGGTATTGCACACATTGCGGCAAAAAATTTACTGGAAAAGCTTATAGTATACAATGACCCAATATATTTGTATAAATTGTAAAAGAATAATAGATGGAGAAACTGCATTAAAAAAAGTTAAATGCATATATTGTGGATCAAAAATATTAGTAAAACTAAGACCAAATACAATTAAGAAAATAAAAGCCGTATGAAGATAATAGTTAATATTGAAGATAAAGATTTAATAGATATATTAAAATTTTTGGAATCTCAAGAAGGAATAAAAATTGAAAATAATAGTATAATAATTAATAAAAAAGATATATCAAAGGCAAGAGCTCAGATGAATTTAATATTTAGATTATTAAATATATATGATAATCTTAACAGATTCTTGTCCAGTTTGTAATTCAAAGGATATTGAAGTAAAAACAATTGAATATGATTTTCCAGAAATAGGTAAGTCATTATTTTATATATTTAAATGTAATTCTTGCGGTTATAAAACATATGAAATAATACCATTAGAAGATAGAGGCTATGTAAAAATAGAATATAAGATAGATAATATAGAAAAGGCAAGAAAATTACTTTTAAAATCTCCCTATGCAAAAATAATATTAAAAGAAATTGAAGTAGAAATAAATCCAGGTATTGAATCTAAATTTGAAATTAGAGCAATAGATGATTTTTTAATGAATGTAAAAAATAATTTAGAAAGCTTTAGGATATTATATTCTGATGATAAAGAAAAATATGACAAAATAGTAGAAAAAATAAATTATATAGAAGATGTATTGAATAATAAAAAAGAATTAACTATAATAATAGAAGATGAAAAGGGATTATCAAAAATATATTAAGATTACTAACTTTCCTGTTTTGCTTCCTCAACTATAGGCATTTGTTGCCCTCTCCAAATTCTTACATATGGTGGTGTAGCAATAATCCAATCCTTATTTACAGCAGCTATATCACCACCAATAGCATCTACAACAGACTTTATTCTAGATACAACTCTCTTTACTTCTACAAGATCCTTACCTACACTTAATCCAGATATATCAACAAATACTATATAATTTCTTTCCCTTAATGAATCTACAACTGCCTTAACTTCTGATGGATCCTTTATTCTAAATACTCTAACATAAATTTTTACTTCCTCAGCCTTCTGAGTAGGTATTACTTCTACATACTGATCAGAAGTTTCTTTCTTCTTTGACTTAAATATGCCTCCTAAAGATACCATATAAATATATATTTCTCTACCATTTTTATGCCTTTGGTTAATATTTTTGATTATCTTTTATGATATTATTTACTTAGATTGTAAATTAGATTTCTTTAATAAATCGTTTAATTCCTTCATTAGAGAATTTAACTTTTCTTTATATATATCAGACTGCTTTTTTAATTTTTCTGCTTCAACATTTAATATTTCTTTATCCTCTTTTAGCTTATCTATCAATTCTTTCTTATCCTTTTCCATTAATACATTACCTATCATGAAATAAACTTTTTTTCCATCTGGTAAGTTTGATAATTCCTTTAATGCATTTTCTGTCTCAGCCAGATCTTGTAAAACTTTTTGTCTTTTATTTTCTATTAATAAATATGCTTGTCTTAAATTTTCAAATTCTTCATACTTTGCTGTGATTTCTTCTTCACTAACCATTTTTATATATTATAAAATTCATTTAAAAATTATTTGTGCATATATATTAAGTAATCCTTTTCCCTCTTAAAGAAACCATATCTTATTCCATGAATTACTTCCCCATCTTTTGTTAATTCTAATACATATTTTTCTGCAATTGCATCTATCATACCATCTTTTTCCCATATTTTTATATTAATTTTATATTCTTCAGGTACCCATTGGACAATTTTTGCATTCAATTTTCTTGCATCCTCTATACTATCTGATAAATATTTAGCAATAGCATGATCTTCCTTTTTATCTATTATTTCAATATTAAATCCTTCAAATAATCTTAAATATTTATTATTTATATCATTTATATCTATATAAATTATATTGGATTTTATTATAAATTCCCTATATCCCAAATCTACTTCTGGATGATTTTTAACTTTTATTATTTTATTTAATGGTAGATCATTTATTATAACTTTTATTGGATTTCTTATTATAAAAAATCTCTTAGCCTTTTTATCATATATTTCTCTATTATATGTATATAATTTCTCCCAATTTATAACTATATCTACAGGATTTGGACCTATTTCTATTATATATTTTCTTATCGCCTCTCTATCAATTCCCCTTCTTTTCAATCCTTTTAATGTTGGTAAAAATGGATCATCCCATCCAGATATTTTTCCTTCCTTTATTAATTTCCTTATTTCAGATTTATGTAATGGTAAATCTTTTACCAATAGAGCTCCATAATTTATTATTGTTGGAAATTCCCAACCAAAATATTCATAAATATATTTTTGTTTATATGCATTTACCTCATGTTCTTTCATTCTTAAAACATGTGTTATTCCCATTAAATGATCATCTATTGATACAGAAAAATTATATGTTGGCCATAACCAGTATCTTTCTGCATAATTTTCTCCATATTTTTGTAATAAATATGGATGGGGATTTTTATTTGGATTAACAATCCTAAATGCAATCCAATCTCTTATAGATGGATTTGGATGATTTAGATCAGTTTTAATCCTTATTACTGCCTTTTCTTCATCATAATATCCATTTAACATCTTTTCAAACTGTTCTAAATGCCATTCAGGTTCTTTCAATCTATATTCTGTAGGAATTCCTTCTGCTCTGTATTTTGATATTATTTCTTTTGGAGAAAGATCTACATATGCAAATCCCTTTTCAATTAATTCCTTTATATATTTATAATATATATCCAATCTTTCAGATTGTATATAAAATTCATCTACCTTATCATTTATTAACCATTCAACGTCCTCCTTTATTGATTCATATACATTTGGATCGGGTTTCTTAACCTTTGGATCTGTATCTTCAATCCTTAAAATAAATTTTCCTTTATACATTTTTGCATATTCATAATTCAATATAATTGCCCTTGCATGACCTATATGTAAATATCCTGAAGGATTTGGAGCGAATCTTGTCCTAACTTTACCTTCTATTGCATTCTTTAATGCTGGCAACCCTTTTCTTTCCTCTTTTTTCTTTTCTTCTAGTAATTCTGGATACTCTTTCAATAATATATTATAAGCTTCTTCTCTAGATATATTACTTAAATTATTTATTTCTTCTTTAACTTTTGGGATTATTTCTTTTATATTTTTCTTTAAATCAGGATTTTCATATACTATTTTTGATACAACAGAATTTAAATCTACATTTCCATACTTATATTTATTATATAATACCCATTTTTTTATTAATTTATCTATATCCATCTTATAATACTCTTATTGCCCACTTTCCCTCTTTTAAATTTAATTTCTTAGAGAATTCAGAATTATTTTGATTCACAATTATTATAAATCCAGAATAATCTTCAGATAGATCTGTAGAACCACAATATGGACATCTATCTACATCTTTATCAATTATTGCTTTACAATTTCTGCATATTTTTCTTTTTGGTTTTTTATATGCCATTATTTACTAGATTTTTTCTTTTGTTCAAGCCATTCCAATTTTCCCAATCCTGGTTGTTTCATTGTCATTGCAATCCTTGCATTTGATACACCTTTATAACTTACTGTAACTATTCTTGCTTTTACCATATCATTTACTTTCAATACTTTTCTGCTATTTTTTCCAATTAAAGCTTCCTTTCCAGAAACTGCTACTTCATCATCCATTATTTGAGAAATATGAACTAATGCATCTATAGGTCCTATATTTATAAATGCTCCAAATTCTGTTATAGATGAAACAAATCCATATGTTAATTCAGAAATAATTGGCAAATATGAAATTGCAGTAAATTTTACTTTATAATATACTCCTCCATCTTCAAAAACCATTATACCTTCAGATATTTCATCTATAGATTTTATTGTTACAATTATCCCATATTCTTTTCCACTCATTCCAACATAATTATTTAATAATATCTTTTCTATCATTTCATTTACATTATCTGTTATTTCATTTGGAGGTACCCTTACTACATCATATATTTGAACTTCGTAAAACATTATTAGAATGATTTTATAAATTTTTATAAATTTTTGTAATTTTTATTTTTTTACAATAAAAAATTATTATGAGCATAACAATAAATAATCTAATTAAATTCTATCAAAATAATAAAGAGATTCTGGAAGATATGGTAAAAATTTCACAAAATAGAGAAGTTGGATATTTATTATCAAATAATAATTTTGGACATAGACCATCAAAAATAGAAACAGAAGATGATATAATAAATTATATTAAAAAAGGTGCTATTTCATTTCATATATCACTTGAGAGATGGATCGATTTAAATATTTTGAATGAAAAAGTTTCAAAAAAAGATTTAAATGAATATAGATTAGGATGGGATTTTATAATAGATATAGATACAAAATCTTTAGATTTATCAAAAATTACTGCAAGAATTATCTTTGATTATTTAAAAGAAAAAAATATTAATCCAATATATATAAAATATTCTGGAGGAAAAGGATTTCATATAGCAATTCCATGGGAAATATTTCCAGAAACAATAAATATATATAAAAAGGATAATGTTGTAGAAGAAGAAACAAGGAAATTATTTCCAGATCTTGCAAGAATATTAGCATTATATATATCAAAGGAAATAGAAGGAAAGTTAAAGAAAATAATATTGTTGAAATTTAGTGAAGATGAATTAAAAGAATATGGGGTAAATGATATAGAAAAATTTAATCCATATGATATAATTGAAATAGATACAATATTAATATCATCAAGACATTTAATTAGATGTCTATATTCAATAAATGAAAAAACAGGAAATCTATCTATACCAATAAAAGAAAACTATATAGAAAAATTAAATCCTGAAGATTCTAATATAAATAATTATTCATATGAAGGTATACCATATTTAACAGAAGATTTGGAAAGAAAAGAATCTAAGGAATTAAAAAAATTAATTAATGATTCATTATTATGGAAAATAAAAAATGAATTTGAAGTAATGAAAATTAGTCAATTAGCAGAAAATTACAAAAATCAGGAAGGAATTGAAGAAACAAAAAAAGATGTAGAAGAAATAAAGAAAAGAAAAATAGAAATAAATGAAGATTTATTTCCTCCATGTATAAAAAATATATTAAATAATAAAGAAATGGATGATGGAAGAAAAAGATCTTTATTTATATTAATAAATTTCTTTGCAAATATTGGATGGGATTGGGATAAAATTG
>Ga0080005_176647_pt1 | contig 10484 bp, 8 predicted proteins | sample JossMetagenome_2_FD_69208 | JGI IMG/M metagenome (GOLD analysis project Ga0080005, IMG submission 69208) | Hot spring sediment microbial communities from Joseph's Coat, Yellowstone National Park, USA - JC3_ASED (SPADES assembly) (version 2) | ecosystem: Environmental > Aquatic > Thermal springs >... | reverse complement strand
TGTCGAGGACCTCGAGGATTGAGGCCAGTGGTATGTAGCGTTCTGTCTTGGAGTCGTATATGACGGGGTCGACGGGCCCGAGCTCCGCCACCGGTAGCATGACGACCTCGTCGCCTGATAGGGCTAGTAGCGTAGCGGCGCTCTTAGCGTACCTGGGGATGTAGAAGACGAGCCTGCCTCCGGCCATGTCCTGGAGGAGGGTTGCCAGGAGGTAGGCCTCGTTGACGTCTCCCCCCATGCTGAACAAAACAACCCCCAGCCCCCGGGAGGCGTCAACTTCCCTCAGCACAGTGTAGACGGAGTCCACGGCCCCCGGGTCGATATACCTACGGGGGCTGAAGAGCAGGGGCACGATAGGGAGGCCCGCGGCCCCCTCCAGCTCCCTTAGAACACTCTCCGCGGCCTCCGAGAAAACCCTCAAAGCATGTATTTTTCCCGGTAATCTCGTTGAGTAGCAGAGAGGACACCTAGATAAAGTAAGAGGAGACCCTTGAAATAAACGTTTTGTAACGCTGAAACCAAGTCCTGGAGCACGGGCAACAGCCGGTGTCACAGCCCATGGATCCCCGATCCCTTATCAATTCAAGTCTCACTATTTCCCGGAATCCAGTAGGCTGTTGGGCAACCCATATGGTTTTCCCGCCTGTCACCAGCGAGGACTCTATATCCCGCATTCATAGGCCTCCAGTAATCGTCTGAGAGGCGACGAGGGATCATGGTTGATAGCAGATAACCCCCCCCGGCATGCACGTGAAACGGGGTGGTACGCCAGCTTTGGTGATGCCCAGCGCTAGAATGGAGGAGTCCTTGAAAGACTATGTAGCGCTCCCGGCATCAGCTTAAGGGAGGTTGAGGGGGTTATGGGAAGGGTTTGGGGAGCATGGGTGTCGGCGTGGAGGAGTGGGTTAAGGATGGGGAGGAGACTAGGCTTGGGGGATAGCGGGTAGTAGAGCCCTCTACTAACCGATTACACTGGTAGCAAACCTGCTGGGAGCTGTTGAGCACGATAATTACGTCGATCACCATGAAATCGGATGAGAGACCTCGCAGATTAAAAGCAAGACTAGCACAATGTCTTCGGGTCATTTCCTCGAGACCCTGAAACCTAGACTTATGGTGTTGTATTTGACAGTTAGCTAGGTTTATTAGCTGGCTGGAGGTATGTTTCACGGGTGGATGAAAGTGGCCTCTGAGGGTAAAACCGGTAAGGAAGAGACCCAGGGCAGCAAGCTCGCCCACGCCGTCGTGGGGGGAGTGTTCTTGATAGGGCTAGCCGTCTTATTCTACTTCGACTTGTTCTGGCCTTGGATATTGGCGTTAGTGGGCGTGGTGGTCATACTGGAGGCGTTGTTGAGTGGGAAGCGTTGACTATAGGGGTTGACGAAAGCTGGATTGAAGTTTCAGGTGTTATTACCCCTGTAATAGGCGTTTTTTACCCGGAATTTTTAACCCTGAGACACCACGGTGGTAGAGGGATCGCGGCTGGGCGGGTTGCCAGTTCTTTGATCCACGAAACGTATTCAACACGGTTTCCCTTCACAGGTATTGCGTTTCTACAAGACACCTCGAGTGAACGTTGCGATCCATATGTGGGAGTGGTTGCGGTATGATTTGGGGGAAGCTTTTTAACTGCTGGTGATAAAGTTGGAAAGGGGGCTTGCATGGTTAGGTGCCCTTACTGCGGCTACGAGGGCGAGTTCAAGGTTCTCAAGACCTGGCGGTTCAGGTTCTACGAGGTTAAGAGGCTACAATGCCCCAAGTGCCAGGGGATTTTCAACCACTACCAGGGGGTCAGCCCCACAGGTAAGAAATCCGAGTTCGTGATCAGGGTTAAACCCAGAGCACCCGCTAATTGAGGCAAGCAGGAAGCAGGCTCTCACCCACCTGGTTAAATCTTTTACCCACACTCCCCCAGGGCACTCCACGCTGAGGCTACCTTGAATCATCGTGGAGGGAATTGCGCAGGTAAGCTTTATTACGAAGCTTGTAGGCCGACTCCCGGGAGGCGCCAGCTGATTACACCTGGTAGAAAAGCGGTTACCGGGCTCTGGACTCCATCCACTCTATGATAGGCGGGAAACCAGTGTCGAAGCCGAGTTGCCGGGGTTAGGGCTTGAAGATTATCCTTGCACGCCTCTCCTCCCTGGTCGCCTTGATTATGGTCTTCGGTAGCTCAGCGTAGACCCCGCAGAGAGTTGTCCAGGACTCCGGCTTCTCGCTGGCTAGGCCGGCGACGTTGCAGACCACGTAGTTCCGGGGGTTAGCTTCAGCGAACTCTGTCTCAGGCTCAGTCAGCTCAGCCACTAGTATTTGGCCGAGGTGGCTTTTCACCTCTATGAACACCTTCTCGACGCCACTCCCCCCAGGGCACTCCGCGAGGATATCGTAGGGTTTCTCAACCCCAATATTCTTCTCCAGTATCCTGCAACCCCTTGCCTCATAGAGGCCCGCCACATGATTTACACTCGCCTCCTCCATCCACCTCCTAGTATCCAATGGGAGTGATGCAATGAACTCATTGTATTCCCTCACCCCTTGAACCCCCATCAGCCTCACAGCCAAAAGTCTAAGGCGGGGGTCGAGGAAACCTACAAGCTTTTTGCGACGAGTATTTGACTGCGTTCTTGTTTTCACTGAGAGCAGTGTAATCTCCACGCAACTCTCGCGACGCGTATGCCAGCTACAGTAGTGTCCAGCGCTGAAAGCGGGGGGGCATCGGAAGACAGCTCGGTGGGGGATTAGCATTAATTCAATGAAGGCTGTGGAGAGGGTTCTCTAAGAGGAGATTTCTAGCGTATTCCATGGAATAAGATAACAACCTCGACTATCCCTGTATGGGAAGATAGCCCGAGAATATATATAGGATACGAGAGGCTGGGACTCCTAAACTTGGCTTGGATTGCCTTGTCGCGTTCGGATTCTCATCTGGGTGGTTGCCTGAACATCACGTGTCTATCATGGTGGACTTTGATCTGGGCGTACACAGGTGTTGCCTAGAAGAGAGAAGAGTATTGTGATGCGTGGTGAAATCATGCAACTTGCTGTCAGACACCAATGCATCCCAATGGACGGGACATAGTGGAAACCCCTGGATTTAAGTGCATTAGCGTTTCAAGAGCATGATCATCTATTAGATGAGCATATGGATGACCATGCTAACGTAAAACATGATCATCTATTAGATGAGTAAGCAAGTAATCTAATAGATGACCACGCTTTCCAGTCTCGATCAAAAAGCATGATCATGTATTAGATGACTTTCTTCACAATCAATTACATGATCATGCTGACGCAGAGCATGACCATCTATTACATGATCATGTGGGTAATCAAATACATGACCATGCTTTGGAACGGGTTAGCATGATCATCTAATTGCTTATCTACATGCCCATCAATTACACGACCATGCTTAGCTCATCTATTAGGTGGCCTTTTACATGACCATTTAGATGATCATGCAACCTAGTTAGCCGCTGGGACGCTCTCTAGTTTCCACGATGTCGGAAAGTCCGGCTATGAGGAGGTATTAAAGGTATTTAGTATCGAAGTTTGGGCAAGCGAGGAAAGGGTTACTCAGGGGTTCGACTTCTACCACACGGGCATAGTGGTAACCGATGTTCCAGTCTAGTCAACTCTCTTGGGAATAAGAGTGTTGTAATTGTCCCCGTCTCACAGTGAGGCATTGAAGACCCACCTAGCACACCCGGTGGGAGGCAAGTGCCTTGTATACTCGAACCCTCGCGGAGAACACAGTGTCCTGTGACTGGGACAGGCAAGTAGAAGGAGTAGAGTTACTAACAATACAGCCACCCGAAGAAACCCAACGAGAGGTCTCATCAATGCTAGTATAACACAAGGTGTGTCTAGGAGTTCTAACTCGCTAGCTAAGACGCTCAAAATATCTAGAGGAGAGTCGCGAGCTCTACTACTTCATCTATAGGCTGATGCTGGAGGGTGGGCTGAGGGTGCGCACGCATTTCTGCCGATCGAGCCCTTCAGTCCCAAGGAACTAGTCGAGATACCTGGCGTCGGCTTAGAGACAACTGGGCTGGTATTCTTCCAGGACAAGGGCTTCTGCGGTTACTACGTTGGCATTAAGGGCTCACGGAAGCCGTGTTAGTGGGTATACTTCTCAACCAAAACGCTAAAACTACTCAAGGAATACGAAGGAGAAAGATTGAATAAAAGCAACATGAGGAAATACACTAAGAGAAAGGGCCTTCTTTCATCAAAATACGTGATGAAAGCGGCTTGGAGGCTAATGATAAAGGCAATGCCTAAGGAGGTGGCCCGGTTTATACAGAGCCGCTTCGGAGAGCTAAAGATATACGAAGCGAGATACGAGTATCTACTAAGTGAAGCTGACGAGTATTCCAAAGTATGTAGAAACGCTTTCACAACTAGAGATACTGAAAGTTGACCCCTAGAAGGCATGTTTTAGTATTTTTTCAGTCTTGTAGAATTGCTCGGTATTCAATGGAAGCCAATAAGTATCTATGCATTGTTAAAATTACTTGTTTGCAAACTATCGATAGGTTTTATATTAAAGCTATTAAAAGTTTTTTAAGCAACCTAGCATTTATTACAAATTGGGGGAATGTATGTGGAAGGTTATAAGCGAGACGGCTACCTCAAAGGTGCTCGAGTATAAGTCTCCCGGGAGAAAATATATTTTAACTATATCTTACGCCTTCTATGGGCAAGAGCTGAGAATAATAAGCATAGTATTAGAAGGCAATAAGAAGAAATATGCATTTCCTTCAATCAAGGATCTAGAGGAATTTCTCTCAAAGCGTAAAATTTCACCACCACCCATGTAGCGAATTTCTCAAACTATGGGATCTCCATGGCTGGGAATAATAGTTCCCAACGCGAAAAACACTTCAATCACAAAGAGAAGGTATTTGGGCAATTCTTCACTCCATACGACGTAGCTGAGTTTATAGTGGATTTTGCACTGAGGCACGTTGACAATGCTGTTAGAGGAATAGATCCAGCTTGCGGAGACGGTGTCTTTCTAGCAGCTATGCTAAGTAAAGGACTTAGAGAAGTATGGGGGATAGACATAGACTCAGAGGTATTAAGATACATTCCTCAATGGGTAAAGGAGAAGTCGAAAATACTAATTGGAGATGCACTCGTCAGAAGTTCTCTTCTTGGTCTGAGAATACCAGAAAACTACTTTGACATAGCGGTTGGAAATCCCCCGTTTAGTGCGAAATATGGCAGAGTCGCAGATCACAGGTTAAAAATGTATGAGATCCCAAAAGACAGGAAAAGCGAGGCAATAGAGAACTTGTTCATAGAGCGGTTTATAAGGCTCGTGCGTCCCGGAGGTATTGTTGGAATAATTATACCTGATGGAGTATTACTTAGTAAGACCAATGAGCACGTTAGAAGGTATATATTGAGATATAGAGTTATTGCAGTAATTTCCTTACCGAGAGGAATATTTAGGTCTATTGTTGGAACGACTTCTAAAACAAGCATTTTATTCGTAAAGAAAGAACCAAACAACGGTGAAAAAGCATTCTTCTACGAGGTCAAGGAACATGTTAGAGAAGCGCTGGAAGCATACGAGAAAAGACAAGGCTACTGGGAAACCCCCAGCATAGAAATGCTTCATCCAAAACTATGTCTAAAACCAGAACTCGAAATTCAAACAGAATACCCTTTGAAACCCCTTGGAGAACTCATCATTGAAATGAAGAGTGGGAGGACAGAGTATGGTGAGAAAAGGAAATTCGTTGAGAAGGGAATAAGATATATATCAGCGAAAGTAGTCATGCCATACGGTTTGGATTTCAGTAGAGATGAAAAGTTCATAGAGCCAAATAGCCCAATGGATAAAAAATCCGCTTACGTCAAGCCAGGAGACGTTTTGTATGTTAGAGTTGGTGTTGGATGCATTGGAAGAGCGGCTGTTGCAATAGATGAAGAAGACGTAGGAGTCGCTGATGACTGGATATACATTATAAGAGTTAATGATAGACAAATATTACCCCACTACCTCGCAATCTACTTCTATACACAGCTAGCCAATAAGCAGATAGAGAAAATGAGCCGAGGAGTAGGGACGGTGACAATCCCGCAATCTGAACTAAGAAAACTACTGGTAGTTATTCCTCCACTAGAATTTCAAGAAGAAATACGCAGAAAATATGTAGAAATGGTAAAAATACAGAGAAGCGGAGACAAGGGGAAAGCCATGAAAATATTTAACGAGTTAAAAAATAGAGTTGAGATCGCTATAGTTAGCAATCACCAATAATTCTCTGAATGAGCCTCTTTACGTCATTGCGGTGGTCATTAGACGCTATCAGAAATGCCTTCAATAGTCCTAATATATGATCCTTCTCGGGTCTCCATAAAACCACTTCTTTTTCATATGCTTTCCTTCCTATTAGAGGTCTATTTGTATGAAGGTTTTTAACTGGAATATAAATATAGACCATGGGTTGATATCCAACGGCTTTTTGTTTATGCCTTAGTGCTACTTCGATATAGCAACCATCTCCTAAATTATAAAGTAAAATTGGGGTTTTCTCGAATATGACCTGGAAATCCATATAGGTTTGCCGTTGAAATTCCCTTGCGATTCTAAATTCTTCATTAAATGGACGGATTTTCGAGTCGCCATAATTCCTTATGACTCTGCAGAGCTCTTCCTTTGATATCATCCCATTTTCATACGCTAGTTTAACCATTATCCCAAGCTCTATCGGGCTCTTATCCTTACTTTGATACGATATTTGCCACTCCACATAGTCTTCACTGGTTATCTCGGTTTTTCTCGTGGCGATTGGCTCTATTCCTCTCCTTTTTACGCGGGCTTTTGAAGTAGGCTTTGTAATGGGTAGTTCGCATTCAATCCATTGTTGTCTAAATTTGCACTGTATTTCTTCACTCAGAGGCCTCACCTTAAACCATGTTTTTGACATAAATTAAATCATACTAAGTCTTATAAGTAACTACGATGAAAATAAATAATCTGACTTGAATCTACTTTGCCGTAAAGATGGCAATAATTAAGCCTGGATTTACCTGGTATTTGCACAGATAAATTATGTCATGTATTATTGAGCATTAGTATTCCAAAATTACCCGTGAATTTTTGTGATTAATGTCATGTCCCAGAGTCCGTGGATCGTGAAGAAACTATTACACGTGTTCAAGGTAAAATCGCAATATAAACTATAAACATAGAGTAAATCGTTACATTAAGAAATAGCCTATACACCTGGGAGAAGAGTTGTATATGAGTATATAGTGCGTGGATATATTGCTCTATTCTATTACCTCATTCTTTTGTTTACGTGTCTACAACTTTGTCGTCTAAGAAACTAAAATTGTATCAACTAATTTGTTTACCCGGCTCATTGATTCGTCTACTGGATAGTGACCCTGGCATTGCTGCTAGTTTAGTTGTCATCTCGTGTCGGCTCGCCTAGGCCCATGGTAGGCATGTTTGAATCCGGCTTCACGCTGTGTATTTTAAACTCGGGCAACGGTTTGCAGGTCTTCCTAGAGTCCACAGTGAGCCCGGAGACTCTCTAATATTCCATGGTGTCAGGAGACTTAATCGTTCAAGTCCTAAAGCGTGGAATACGCCTGCCGAATAAAAAAGCCTTTAATCTATATAGCTGAAATTATTTTTCTTTATGGCGTTAAGTAGTTCTATGCCTAGGCGATCAGCGTGGTGAGTCGCAAGCTTCTTAGTCTCGTCTTTCTCGGGGTCTAGAACATGGATGATAAGGTTATAAAGTAGTCATCAGCAAAACTCTTAGCCCAAGCCCACTCTCCTCTACGTCTCTCTTCATTCCCCTTACACTCTTTATAGCCTAAAATTCTAAGTAAATGCGGAGGGTAAGTTCAATCTACCTTTATTAAGAGGAGAAGAAATGAAGAGAGTTCATCGAGTTCAAGGATTGCCCCGTGATAATACCTCGTGATTCTCGAAAAAGAATCCAAACCCTGATACCCCTTTGAAGCTGGAATCAACTATAAGTTTTTAGATAAAAAATAGTTTTCCTCCGGCCCCACCGATCTCCACTTCCTCAGCTTTTACACTTGCGTGATTTCTTGGGTTTCTCCTTCTTCTCTTTCTTTGACATGTCCCCTACCTATGAATATTATAGGGTCTCACAGGGTTATAACACGTGTTCCCCCTGGTCTACGTTGAAAGAGGTTTGGTTTGACCCCGCGGGGGGAAAAAGCTCGTGGTTAGGGGTTAGCCTGTTGTCTTGTAGATCGTGTAGTAGGGCATGAGCATCGGCGGCCCTATCTCTATCCCGTGGACGCTCTTCGAGTGTACTACCATTAGGTTGCCTTGTAGTAGGGGTATGAAGGGGGCGTCCTCGGCTAGTATCCTCTGTACCTGTATGTATATTGCCTCCCTCTCGCTCTGGCTAACCTTGACCTCGGCCTGCTTCAGCAGGTCGTCGACTGTTTGGTTCGCGTAGTGGGAGCCAGTCCACTTGTTAGCCGTGCTCATGAGGAAGGGTGTGGTGTAGTCGTCTGGGTCGATGTAGTCGGGGTACCAGCCGAAGAGGCTGAGCATCATCCTGCCGTTCCTAGCGTTGTCGACGTAGGTAGCCCACTCAGCGCTCTTCAACTCCACCTGTATCAGACCAGTCGCCTCAAGCTGCTTCTTGATCAACGCGGCGACATCCGCCTCGGTGTCACCGTAGTGTGTCGGCGTGTACCAGAGCTCTAGCCTCAGTTTGTTGCCCTCGCTGTACCCTGCCTGCCTGAGGAGGCTGACGGCCAAGGTGAGGTTGGGGCCCTCACCGTAGGCTTCCTTGAATGCGTCTATGTGGCTCCACATACCCATGGGGATTAGGCTGTAGAGGGGTCTCATAGTGTTGAAGAAGACTCTCTCAGCTATCTCACTCCTATTCAAAGCAGCCGCGATAGCCCTCCTCACGAGGACGTTGTCGACTGGGGACATGTTCACGTTGACTATAATGTACCTTATGAAAGAGCCAGGTATACTCTCCACCACGAAGTTGGGGTTGCTTGCCAGCGCCGTGTAGTCTTGTGGCCTCAGAGTCCTCCACGCAATATCCACCTCACCGTTCTCCAATGCCAGCCTGAGGGATGTCGCGTCCCTGTAGAACTTTATCACAATCTCCTTCGTCAAAGGCTTGTCGCCGTAGTAGTAGGGGTTAGCTTTGAGGACAATGTACTCATCCCTCTTGAAGTCGCTTATGCAGTAGGGGCCTGCACCACCCCAGGTCGCGTCGCTCACAATCTTATCCGGGGGGTAGTTAGGGTGGACGGGGAAGTAGGGTGGTGTAGCCACGAGGGATAGGAAGTAGCTGGCGGGCGTCTTAAGCTTGAACTCGACAGTGAAGTCGTCAAGGGCCACGACGTCTTCAACGAACTCGGTGACAAGCCATGAAGGGTCTCCCCGAATAGCCATAACCCTCTTAATACTCCTCATCACATCGCCCGCCGTCACCTTCCTCCCATCGCAGAAGTAAGCGTTCTCCCTGAGCTTGAAAACCCATGTGGAGCCGTCGCTCGAGACACTCCAGTTAACGGCCAGGCCCGGCACGATCTCGTCTGTCCCAGGCTTATACTTGACAAGCCCCTCCATGACGTTGGATAAGACCTCCCATGTGAAGAAGTCGTAGGCGTTAGACGGGTCGAGGTCTGTAACCTTGTCTGTGACACCTATCACAACCCTCTCAGCGTAGAGTGGGGTTGTTGTTGCAGGGGATTGAGTCGGGGATGGAGCGGGCTTAACCAAGTAGACATAAGAGGCGGCGGCCACAGCCGCGATCAATATGATGGCGGCTATTAAATACAGGGTTCTACGGCTCACACTCCCACCAACAGGTATACCAGATTTACCGGGCTGAGGTTTAAAAGGTTAACCCTGATACACCTGCACGTATATGAACGCAAATGAGTTGGGTGAACTCGAGTGGGATTGCTGAGGTACATCGCTGTCAGGGGCTTGCTCATAATACCCTCGGTCCTCATACTCTACACCCTCGTCTTCATAATACTGAGGATCCTCCCAGGAAACCCTGTGCTCGCGGCCCTGGGCACGAAGAACATACCGGAGGAGCAGTTGAAGGCTTTAATGAGCGAGCTCGGGTTGGATAAGCCGCTTTACGTCCAGTACTTCGAGTACCTGGCCAACTTCCTGAGGGGCGACATGGGCATGTCCATGGTTGTCAGGGGGAGGCCTATAGCGAGCGATATAGCCGACAAGTTGCCCGCGACGCTCGAGCTTACCGTATGGTCTATAGCCGTCAGCCTGGCGGTAGGCCTGGGCCTAGGCTACATCGCCGCAAGGTGGGGTGGCAGGTACTTCAACGCTTTCACAAGGCTCCTCGGCTCAACGCTGTTCGTGGTCTTCATACCCGCCCTAGGCCTAGGCCTCCAGCTGGTTTTCTCAAGCTACCTCCACCTGCTCCCAAGCGGGGGGAGGATGTCTAGTGTAGAGGGCTTCAAGCCTATAACAGGCA
>Ga0080005_133623_pt1 | contig 10541 bp, 7 predicted proteins | sample JossMetagenome_2_FD_69208 | JGI IMG/M metagenome (GOLD analysis project Ga0080005, IMG submission 69208) | Hot spring sediment microbial communities from Joseph's Coat, Yellowstone National Park, USA - JC3_ASED (SPADES assembly) (version 2) | ecosystem: Environmental > Aquatic > Thermal springs >... | reverse complement strand
GGGGGGGGGGTTCCAGCTTTCCATTGTCAGAAATGTCAGAAACGTCAGAAGCCATCGCCTAGGGGTATGTATAGGGAGGTGCGATCGCGTCCGCTATGGATCGGATCCCGGAGTGGACCCGGGATTCGAGCCAACTCGGCCGTGGCACCACGCTAAGGCGTGGTGCCACGGCTGGACCACGTGATACCAGTGCCTCGGGGACTCCCGGCCGCCAGAATAATTATCGGCCGCGCCGGACCTCCACCCCTAGCGTCGTCCCGCGTGGAATCTCCACAGCATCTCCACTGAATGAGACCCCATCGAATTTATTTGAGGCAGACCGGCCGTATCGGACCACATTACGCCCGCGAAGAGGGTGGGTCTACAAAGAAAGAAGGAGAAAAACGAGAAGAGGTGCTCGATGGTATATCGTCAGGAATATGGGACGTAGTAGGTGACGGTCAGGGTACCTGTGACGGTCTTGCCGCTGAACACTGAGAACGTGTTGTCAAACACGACGTAATAGGTTCCACCACCCGGCAGCTGGATGTTTATGTTGAACGCGGTCTCCTGTCTCCGAACGTCCCATGGTAGTGCTCCAGACCCAGCTCCCGGAGGGCCCACAAGTACCACGGTCCCTGTCCATGACGAACGTCGGTTTGTTCGTGCAGACCCCGAGCACCCTCCTCAGGAAGAGGAGGGCGTCCATGGAGCTCCCGGGCCACGTCGCCTTCATCGCGGGGAGCTCCCCGATGTCCACGTCCATCGCGGCCTAGGTGCTGACCTCCCGGCCGTTGGCCTTCTCCGCGGTCTCGTCCACCGCGATCAGCCTCCTCTCCCTCGGCGGTATGGTCCACCTGACCGAACCGAGCGCGCGGGCCCAGTTGAGCACCGACGCGTGGGACGGCTTCCTCCCGCAGCGATCCTCCCTCGCGTCGGCTATCCCCAAGAGGATAGGTCAGCCGTGTAGAGGTGGAGCGCGTGCGCCATCTCCCCGATGGATATTTTATGTCGCCTGAGTATACCAGAGCGCGGATCATCCACTCCAGCTCCCTTATTGGGTTGAGGTGGAAGGGTACGTCTATGTGCATGGGGGCCGGTGTGGATGGTCCGCCCATTTGGGCTTATCTGACCAACACCCTTAGTATCTGGTACTTAGTATCTGGTACAAGGCATAAATATAGGATCGGTGCATAGTTCTTCCGTGATTGAAAAGGAGAAACTGACTAGGGGAGGGAGGGTCGTATGGGTCGAAAGAGATATGCAGTCATTGAAGGTGACCTCGGGTGAGGGTCTAATAGAGCGGCTCTCCATCTACGATCCCAAGTTTCCCCCGGATATGAACGAGGTCAGGGGGGGTCCCACCGTCATAGTGGAGGGTGAGGGGTTCACGCTCGAATTGACGAAGAGGCGGAAGGGGATGGAATTCTGGCACCGGAACTTGGACCAGGATGAGTTGATATTCATCGTCAAGGGGAAGGCCATTTGGCGCACCGAACTGGGCACGTACGAAATGCAACCGGGAGACCTGCTAATAATCCCCAAGGGCGTGGCCCACAGAGTCGAACCCGTCGACGAGAACGAATATGTGGCACTAGAGATAAAGTCATTGACTCTCAGGAAGGCTCCATTACCTTAAGCCCACCCCCTACCCGAGCGAAAGGATCGGGCGCAGCCCGTTCAGCCACGGGGGCATCCACTCCTCCCTCCACACCGGTGTGGAGGCCTCCCTAGGCTCTCGGATGTTCTCCTCGACCTCGGCCTGCTCTTCCTCGCCGGGAACAGGTCGTCGAACGCCTCCGTCCCCCCCCGGATGTACTGGACCACGCGCTCCATCATGTTCCTCAGGGGGCGATCGTAGACCACGTGCTCCACGCCGGCCCACCTGCAGGCGTCCGCGTACCATGGGGCGCCGTCCGTGTAGATCGGGACCCCGCCGCACCTGCGGACGAGCCTCCTGATGAACAGATAGGCATCGATCGAGTTCCCGCGCCAGCTCACGTGGAAGTCCAGCATCGCGCGCAGGTCGGGCTCGAACGCGACCCAGATCCACGCGGGGGTCCCTCCCAGGTCCACCATGGTCTCATCCACGAATATCCTGCGCACTTCCCTCGGGTCGGCGCCGATCGATCCGAGGGCGGGGCCCAACCTCTGCGCCCACCTCCACATCGAGGCGTGGCTCCTGCTGGCGATGAGCCTCAGGGACCTGGCGGCCCTCCTCAGCGGGGGCCCGAGAAATAGGGATAAACCGCGTAGGACATGACCGGAAGGGGAGTCCTCCTCCTGATCCGTACCGAATTTGCGCTCATTGCGAATCGGGCGGATGGCTCCCCTCGGATTTAGGTTAATCGATCGGCTTAAGGTAACGGAGCCGCTAATGACGTCAGCTATCGCTCCCCAAGATTCAGGTTACGCGAATCAAGTCATATCGCGAGCAAGGGCAGCCGCACTAGAAATTTCTTGAGCGCGCTGGAGAGGCGCCGTTCCCGCCCGGTTCCCACGCGCACCTCGGGGCACGCCTCGGGGTGTGAGAGTTCCCGATTACGCGTGATTTCCGGGAACTTCCCACGCGTAATTTCAGGCCTTCGGAGCCTGAAGTCGCCGGTTCAAGTCCGGCCGGGCCCATTAACCCTCCGAGGCACGCGTGGAACTTTACACAGAAATGTAAAATTCGGGGCCTTCACGAGGCCCTTCAGGGAGTTCCCGCATGACGCATGGTGTCGGGAACACCCCTAAATACCGCCGGATTCCCACCCAGGGGCGTGTCGGAGGGCTGGAGGGATTCCGTGAACGTGGGGGCGCTCTCAGCGGAGTCCCGGCGCGCGATCCTGGAGGCGGTGAGGTCCAAGCTGGGGTGGTCCGGCGCGCTGGCCGCGCTGGGGATATCGAGGGCGGCGCTCTCGCGCTACCTCTCGGGGGAGCGCGCGGTCCCGGACGAGGTGGCCAGGAGGGCCCTGGGGCATCTGGAGGAGGGAGAGTTCCTCTCCGCCGTGGGGTCGGCGGAGAGGCTCAGGGCCCTCGGGATCCTCGGGGAGGACGGATCCGTGGACTACGGGCTGCTCTCGCAGATCGTGGCGGTCGCCTCGCGCGACGAGTACGCCAGGAGGCTGATCCTGGAGTTCGCGGTCCGCAACTTCCGCGAGGACCTCCGCAAAATGCTGGGGATCTCCGCGGCGGGCGTGAAACTGCACTGGGACGAGGGCTTCGAGGCCTTCCTGAGGGAGGGGAAGAGGAGGAGGAAGGTGAGGACCGATGGGATGATCCAATATTATAGGAGCCTGTTCGCGCGCCGCCTGGAGGGCAGGGAGCTCACGGCCGAGCTCGTGGAGGAGGTCGCGGCCGAGAGGAACGGGTGGCTGCGGAACGTGTTCCGCCACCACGCCCAGTACCTCTACAGGAGGAGGCTGATCGGCCCGGAGCTCTTCGGGTGGATAATGGAGGCGGTGCCCGCGCGGAGCTACCGCTTGGACGTGCGGCCCTACAGGGTGGACGAGGGCGAGGCGCGCAGGACCCTGGAGTTCCTCCGGGAGAACCACCGGAGGTACTACCTCCTCTACCGCCTGATGCTGGAGGGCGGGCTCAGGGTGGCACATGCGCTGAGGCTCGCCCGCGAGTTCGCGCCGGGCGAGGAGGTCGAGGTCCCCGGGCTGGACCTCCCGGTGAGGAGGCTGGTGGAGCGGGAGGGCTTCGCCCGCTACTACTGCGGCTTCAGGGGGTCCACGAAGCCCTGCGAGTGGGCGTACATGAGCGCGGAGACGCTGGCGGAGCTCCGGAGGGTGGCGCCGGCCGACGTGGATCGCACCGGGCTCTATCACTACGCTGGGAGGCACGGCCTAGTGCTCCCGAAGATGATGAGGAAGCTGTCCTGGAGGATAATGGTCTCATCGGTGCCGCGCGAGGTCGCGCGCTTCCTCCAGTCGAGGCTGGGGGAGCTCTCGGTCTCGGAGGCTCGCTACGAGGACCTGCTCTCGGAGGCGGACGCCGCCTACCCGAGGTACCTGGAGGCGCTGAGGTCCAAGTTCGGACCGGCGCTGGGATAGTGCTCGGGGGAGGTCGCCTGAAGTTCCGGGATAGCGCTGAGGGTCGGCTCCGCCCCGCGGCGGCCCGAGCTTTGAGGACACTGTCGTGAAGGCGCCCTCGGGGAATAGCTCGGGTCTTCGAGGGCGGCCAAAGCGTACGTCTTCTTGTTGTGATGTATGAAACATAAAATGAATAAAATTAATTTAATAAGCGTTGCTAACCGAGCGATTGGCCCCCTGGCCGAGGGATCCACGCGTGTCGGCCCATGGATTCATGGTACCCTAGTAATCCTATCAGGGTCCCCACACAAGATGGGACCTCAATCTTCTGGCAGTTTCAGCGGTTTACCGGTTCAACCGAGGAGTGCCGGGGAGGGCCTGGAAAGGGCGCGCCCGTGTGGGGGGACCGCGCGCATCCACGTATGCGGGGGGTAACCCTCCACACATGGATGCTTAGTGTGGGGGTCTCCATGACTTTGGGACGATTGGAGCGGATTGGAGCACGATTGGAGTCAAATGTGTGGGGGCATTGGAACAGGTTGGACGGGGATTGGAGTCAAATGTGTGGGGGTTTAAGCGGGTTCAGCGTGGGGGTTCAAGTTAACTTATGGGGGTTTTAAGCGGCTGTGTGTGGGGGTACCCCGCAAAGCGCCCCCTGAACGGCTCCTATGCCCCCACACATGCGCGTGCAACGTTAGCTATACAATTAATAAATCACATGTGCCCCGAGTCCCCTGGATGCCGAATGTGAGCCCCTTGGATGACAAGATATGCCCCAGGTGCGGCGAGCCGTTCGCCTGGCTGGAGCGGAGGCTCCGCGGGGACCGCGTGTACCTCTACGCGGTCCACGAGCACAGAGAGAAGGGCGCGCGGCGGCGCAGGCGCTGCTACCTGGGGCCCGAGGAGGAGGCTAGACGGAAGCCAGAGGAGACTCGGGCCGCAGGGAGGGAGGTCCCGGGCGAGGGAGAGGAGGAGATCTCGCCCGCGGCCCTCACACCCCTCACAGCCCCGACCGCGGTCGGGGGGCCCGGGTCGTATGAGGACGAATTCCGGGAGCTCGTCCGCTGGGCCCGCTCCCAGGGCCTGACTCCGTGCGACGTCAAGCGGCTGCTGGGGATGCGCTCCCCGGGGTGCGAGGAGGAAGGGAAGGAAGGGGAGGCCGCGCCGAGGAGTGAGGAAGAGGACGATCTCCTGGCGGAGGCGAAGCGCGCGATTAGGATGAAGGTGCAGGTGGATCTCGTGAGGGGCATGGGGATCCTGAGGGGGGATGAGGGAAGGGGCGGGAGCGCGACGCTGGATGCCCCGGAGATCCTGCTGATGTCGGCGGCGGGCGGCAGGGACGAGGTGGACCTGAGGGGGATGCTTCCCTATATGGTAGTTATGAAGGCGCTGGGCGGCGAGAAATCGAGCGATTGGAAGGACCTCACGGCGGCCCTAGTCTCGTTAGCACGGAGGAAGCAGGAGTTCGACCCGCTGGCGCTCCTCGACCTGATGGAGAAGGCGGAGCGCGGGGCGAGGAAGGAGGAGAGGGAGCGCTGGAGAGCGCTTGCGGAGGCGCTCCGGAGAAGGAGGCCCCCGGAGGAGGACCTCGGGCTCGACGAGGAGGTCGGGCGCCTGGTGGGGGAGCGCCTCAGGGCGGCGCTCGCGGCGGAGGAGCCCCATGGGGCGGGGGCCGAGGGCGCGATTATGCGGCCCAGGCTGCTGCAGGTGCTGCGCTGAGGGGAGGTATGATGAATGTTGTAAGCGCGTGGAAAGACTTATATAGCGTTCATCGGTAAAGGTTTACCGATGAAGAATGCTGATAGAAGGGGAAAGCCGCTTCAGATCGTCGGGGAGTCCGAACCCAAGCCCGAGCCGATTTGCCCTCGGTGCGGCCAGCCCTATAGGTGGTTGGAGAGAAAGATGATTGCTGGTCGTGAATATTTATTTGCAGTCCACAATGGCTACAGAAGATGTTACCTCGGTCCGGTGCATGGGTATAAGATTGGCGCAAAGACGCATCCCTTCCTTCAGCTGACTGGCCTCAGAGCGAACCCGCGCGAGGAGCTCGAGCGGCGCCTGAAGTACATCGAGGAGAGCTTCCAGAGCTTGCCGGAGCTGGTCTCAACCGAGGAGGATCGCCGGAGGGTCCTGGAGGCGCTGGAGAGGGCGAGGCGCATATTCGAAGGTGGCGCCGGGCAATCGACGGACTCCGGGGGTGGTGGATGAGAGGTGAGCGAAAGGGTTCCCGTCCAGGCGGTGGCGGCCGCCTGGACGGGAAGGGCACCTTTGTGTGTTGCCCAACAGGATCAAGAGCGCACTCGCTCTAAAAATATTTCGCAACCGCTGGTCGCGCACGAGGTCCTGGGCGGCGGGGGCCGCGCACTGGCGCTCGCCGTCGAACTGGGAGGGGTTGGTTGAGATTGGAGAGCCGGAGAGCCCTCGCGCCCGGGCGCGATGGAGCGATGCGGGCCGAGGAACGGCTTCCGCGCGCGGTCAGCCCGGTCGTGGACATCGGCGTGCGCATAATAGCCAGGCAGGGCGGGCGCGCCGGCGGCGAGCCCCGGTACCTCCTGACGCTGCCCAAGCAGCTCAACCACCTGTGGACCGAGCTCTGGGAGGACCACCGCGAGGTCCGCTTCCTGGTGGAGGTCCTGGATTACCGGCGGGAGGAGGGCGCCGGCCCGGGCGCGCTCCCGAGCGTGATGAGCCCGGTGATCGACCTCGGGACGCGGCGCGTGTCCAGGCAGGGGGCGCGCTCCTCGCGCGGCTCGCCGCGCTTCACGCTCGTCCTGCCCAGGTCGCTCGACCACGTCTGGGAGAAGCTCTGGAGCTCCCGCGCGCGGGTCCGCGTCGTGGCCGAGGTCCTCGGACCGAAGGGGGTGGGCGGAGGATGAGCGCCGCGCTCCTGATCCGTGCGGACCTCGCGGCGGTCCTGGCACTGTGGGGGGCGCCCGGTGCGGGGCCGCGGTCGCGCGGGAATCGCGCATTATCAGCGAAGGAGCTCCTGCGCCGCGAGCTGGAGCCCGGGGTCCACACCATTGAGGTCCCGGAGGGGGCCGCGTGGGGAGGCCTGTTCGACCCGAAGTGCAAGCCGCCCCTGCTGATAGGGGCCTTCCGCGTGCTGGACGGGCCGCAGGAGGTCCGCGTGGCGCGGCGCCCCGCTGGACCCTATCTGGAGGGCGAGGGGGTCCTGGAGCTCCTCGGGCCCAGGGAGTTCGACCGCACGCTGAATGCGATCCGCGCGGCCGGCCTGCGGCTCGATGCGGACGGGCCGTTCTCCCCACCGGTATTGCTGTGGTGGGCACGCGTCGGCCCGATCGCCCGCCGGACGCGCTCGTCGAGGGGCACGGTGGAAGGGGGTGGCATGGTGGGCGTGAGCGCTGCGACGAGGGGTGTGCCGGTGGACCAACCGGTAGAGGTGAACCTAGAAGCGGTCGCCCTGGAGCTCTACGATAAGGGGTTCAACGTGTTGCCCGTGGGGGACGATAAGCGCCCCCTGGGGAGCTGGGGCGTTGACAGGCGCCTGGATCTCAGCGAGATCGGTCGGCTGTTCAGGAGCGGGCGGGCCAAGGGCATCGCGCTAGTCGCCGGTCCCCAGAACTCGGTGGTGGGCGAGGGGAAGTGGCTTGTGCTGATCGACGTGGATCGCCCCGACGCCCTGAAGGAGATGCCGACGCTGCGGAGCGTGGTCGAGAACACCATTGCCTGGCGGACCGGACCGCGGTGCCCCCACTGCGGGTCGAAGCATTTGGAGGTCCTGGAGCCGGGACGGCGCTGGAGGTGCAAGGAACACGGGCACGAGTTCACCATTGAGGATAACCCGCCGCGCGGCATGGGGGCGCTGGCGGCGGTCGACGCCGAGGACTACGAGCGGTACCTGAGGGGGACCGTGCGGGGCGGGGACGTGGAGATCCTCGCGAAGAACTACGCGCTCATTCCTCCATCGCTTCATCCCAGCGGACTACGGTACGAGTGGATCCCTAACGGCACCAAGGCGATCGCGCGTCTGGACAGCTCCACGCTCCGGCGGATCTTGGGGGAGATCGGGGTCCGCGCGGGGCCGCGCGCTGCTGTAGCGGTCGGCGCGCCGGCCGCGGGCGAACTGAGGCGCCTCACTGAGGAGCAGATCGCGCACCTCGTGGACCTCTTGAACGGGATCTACCACCCCGGGCACCGCCAGATGCTCTGGCTCTACACCAGTGGGTGGCTCGCGAAGGAGCGGGTCGACCCGCGGGACGCCGCGCGGATCCTCGCTCGGCTCTACAGTAAGCACCGCGACGAGGACCCGACCTCCCAGAGGGTGACCGCGCTCGTTGCGTCATACAGGAAGGCCGGCGTGGACCTGGAGCCGTACGCGGAGGAGCTGGAGGGGATCCTCGGCACCAAGATCTCCGGGATCGCGAGGGACCCCGCCGCCGAGGAGCTGTCGCTGAAGGGCATATCCGGCCTGGAGGAGATCGCCGCCGATGTCCATGAGGACCCCGATCGCGCGCATGCCCTCGCCGCGGAACTGAGGGGGGCGATCGGCTCCCGGCCCGATGAGGCCGCCTGGCTCCCGGGGGAGCCAGGCGCTGAGGGGAGGAGCACCTATGAGCTCCTGTATGAGGTCGCCGATGAGAAGGTGAAGGAACTGTTCAGGGACGAGGAGGGGGAGATCTGCGCGGTCGTGGAGGAGGGGGATCACTTGGAGGTGTGGCCGGTCGAGAGCGACGTGTTCGACGAGAAGCTGAACCTATGGTTCTACACCAAATACGGACGGGGGGCGAGGAGGGACGTAAGGCGGGACGTCATAGAGACGCTGGAGGCCAAGGCGCTGAGAAGAGGTGAAGAGAGGAGGCTCTCCCTCCTGTGCTCCTTGGAGGAAGCCGGGGGCCCGGAGATAATCGTGGATCTCCTCACGCCGGACTGGAAGGGGGCCGTTATTCGCCCCGATGAGGTAAAGATCGCCCCGCTGCCTCCGAGGTTCCGGAGGCCGCCCCACCTGGGTCCGCTGTGGAATCCCGAGGTGTCGTTCAGGGGGGAGCCGAGGGAGGTAATGCTGGACTTCCTCAGGAAGATAATCCCGGAGCCGGAGGACCCCAGGACCTACGACCTGCTGGCCCCAGTCCTGCCCGCCCTCTTGCTCCCGATCCCCAGGCCGATACTGGCGTTCCTGGGCGGGCACGGATCCTCGAAGAGCTTCGCCCAGAGGATGATCATACGCGCGCTCCTCAGGAGGCAGGCGCCGAGGCCCCGCAGCCTGGACCAGGAGGACATGGCGCTGACCGCGAGGGACAACCCGATCCTCTTCCTGGACAACGTGAGGAGGATGAGCGAGGACCTGGCGAGATTCCTCGCGGTGGCCATAACGGGGGAGGCCGTGGGCGGGAGGGAGAGGTACACGGACAAGGGGACCGTCTACTACGAGTTCCGGAGGGCAATCCTCCTGAACGGGATAACGCCGAACATTCACTCCTATCCGGACGTGGCGGACCGCACCCTGATCATCAGGCTGAGGAGGGTGCCGCCTGAGAAGCGGAGACCCGAGGGGGAGCTCGAGGAGGAGCTGGAGCCGCTGCTGCCCCGCGTATTTTCGGCCTCCCTGGAGGCCCTCAGGAGGGCGCTGGGCCACCTGCGGGACGCCAGGAATGATCTGAGGGGGTCCCTCCCCCGGATGGCGGACTTCGCGGTGTGGGGCGAGGCGATAGCCCGCGGCATGGGGTACGCGCGCCGCGAGTGGTTCGACCTCTACCAAGAATGGGTGGGGGAGGCGACGGAGGAGGCTGTCGAGATGAGCGCCCTTGGGAGGGGGATATTGAAGCTGGGGGAGATGGTGGTGGCAAGGTCGGACCTGGGGGAGATGACGCTGGAGGGGGTGGTGGACGTTGTGGAGGACAGGGGGAGCGTGGAGTGCCTGCTGGACGGCAAGCCCACCTGGGCCGGGACGACGCGCGACCTCAAGAAGAGGATAACTGAGGCCCTCGGCGGCACCCCCGAGGAGCTGGAGCGGGAGGGACTGCCGCGGACCCCGCAGGGGATCGGGAAGGAACTCCGGGACCTCCAGTCCTCCCTCCAAGACCTCGGCGTGGAAATCTCATTCCGGAGGGGCGGGAGCAAGAAGGGCACACGCCTAGTGCTGATACAATTCGCCCGCCCCCCTGCACCGGCCGGGGGAGGAGAGGAGGAACGGCTCCGCGCAGCATCGGCCTAGCGCGCCGGGCTTCTGACAATTCTGACGTTTCTGACATTTCTGACAATGGAAAGCTGGAACACCACCCCCGGCACTTCTCGTCCTTCTGACATTTCTGACAATGGAAAGCTGGAACACCACCCCCGGCACTTCTCGTCCTTCTGACATTTCTGACGTTTCACTGCCCTTTACACCCTGAGCTCCAATAGATAAATTAGATATATATAGGTGAGAAGAGTGCGGAAAAGGGTGAAGTGTAGGGGGTTGGGGTGGGGGTGGGGTTCCAGCTTTCCATTGTCAGAAATGTCAGAAACGTCAGAAGCCATCGCCTAGGGGTATGTATAGGGAGGTGCGATCGCGTCCGCTATGGATCGGATCCCGGAGTGGACCCG
>Ga0080005_109494_pt1 | contig 10571 bp, 15 predicted proteins | sample JossMetagenome_2_FD_69208 | JGI IMG/M metagenome (GOLD analysis project Ga0080005, IMG submission 69208) | Hot spring sediment microbial communities from Joseph's Coat, Yellowstone National Park, USA - JC3_ASED (SPADES assembly) (version 2) | ecosystem: Environmental > Aquatic > Thermal springs >... | reverse complement strand
CGGGGCGCCCCACGCTGCTGGACGTAGTGAACCAGCAGGAGGTCACGAAGCTCAGGGGCACAGTTATTGACCTGAAGCGCACCTATGAGAGGAGCATAAAGAGGATCGTGAGGGATCCCGCGGCGCTTAACGTGATTGGGGAGCGCCTCCTGAGGCTAATGAAAGAGCTCGGAGTACCGCCCTGACTGACCCGGGGGGGCGCGGGGCAGTTTTCTGTATATAATTACTCCTGACTGACCCGCGGCCCCCCTCCCCCCCTCCCCGCGCGAGCCCTGAGGGGCGAGTTTTTTATAAATAACTAACAAACTCACGGCCTGGGGGGGAGGGGGGCGGGGCCCGCGGGGAGGGGGAACGATGCCAAGGCCGAGGAAGTACCCTGAGAGGGGCGTGGTCATAACTGCCTACATACCTCGCGAGCTCTATGAAAAGGTGAGGGAGTTGGCTAAGTCTAGGGATACCAGCATCTCGGAGGTCGTGCATGAGCTGATCAGAAAGGGCCTTGAGAGCATGGGAAGCGGTGTCACCGCAGCTGCAGACCCTCCTGACCCGTCTGGGGGCTCCCTCCATGTGGCCCTCAAGGAGCTTGAGCCCCTTGAGAGGGAGAGGGTCCTGCAGTTCATGAAAGAGCTCGACGACGTGGAGGCCAGGCTGGCAAAGCTCGGCCCTAGCGTGAGGCAGGCCAGGACGGGGCGCCCCACGCTGCTGGACGTAGTGAACCAGCAGGAGGTCACGAAGCTCAGGGGCACAGTTATTGACCTGAAGCGCACCTATGAGAGGAGCATAAAGAGGATCGTGAGGGATCCCGCGGCGCTTAACGTAATTGGGGAGCGCCTCCTGAGGCTAATGAAAGAGCTCGGAGTATCACCGTAGGAGGTGATTAGCTATGGAGGGCCTAGGCGTGCCGTCAGAGAAGGACGTTCAGAGGGTCAGCCAGCTTAGGCCAAGGACGGTCCTCTATATGTTCTCGGGCGGAAAGGACAGCTCCCTCGCCCTACTGCTTACTAGGGACTTCATTAAGGACTTCTGCGAGAGGAACGGCTGTAAGGTCTACCTCTTCTACATCTACATAACGGGGAACACGCACCCCCTAAACGCCTACGCTGCCTACTCTGTCATGCTGTGGCACAAAGAGCGCTACGGCTTTGAGGTGATGGCTGGGGCAAAGGACAGGCTTTTCCAGGAGTACATGGCGAAGTACGGCCTTGAGATGGGCCCTGCCAGGTGGTGCTACACTGACTTCAAGCACAAGGTGATAGCGGAAAAGGAGAGGCTGCTGCCGAGGCCCATACTTGAGGTTGACGGCATGAGCCCTGGGGACAACCTGTGGAGGGCCCAGGGCTTCATGAAGGACAGCGTTGAGGAGTTCGAGAGGAACGGGGTCAAGGTCTACGCCTGGCACCCCCTCTTCGGGCTCAGGCTCACAGAGGGGGAGAAGCTGAAGCTCCTTGAGCAGCACGAGGAGTTCAGGCCGATTGTTGAGCTCTACAGGAGGTTCGGAGACAGCATGAACTGCATAGTCTGCCCCTACAAGCGCGCCCCCAAGTACGCCAGGCTGAACGCAGTAGAGAACCTATATGCCGTGTGGGCCTTCGCCGATAGGGCCCTTAAGAGCAGCAGGTGGAAGCACGAACTTGCCCCAGCCAGGGCCACGACCCTTTTGGACTATGAGCATGGCCATAATGAAACTTAATAACAGTATAAGGTATAAAGCAAAAAACAGAAGTGAAGCAAGGCGCGGGGCGCGGCGCGGGGCCTGCGCGAGCCCCGAGGCCCGCGTTTTTTATAAGATATAAAAAACCATGGCCTGAGGGGGGTAGGGGGCTCGGGGCGGGGGGCTAACTTTTGTATTTTTAAAATAATTTTTGAAGTAAGACGTAGAAGATTTTTATGCCTTCGTTCTACCATATGTTGAAGGGGTAGTGAGTAGTATGGTCGATTGGATGGAAATATTACAAATGAAGAAAGAGCTCACACCTGGCGAACTACTTGAACTCTTCGAGCGATATGCTAATGAGGATCCAGGCACCCTGTTAGCTTTCGTCTTAGAGCCCCTTGAGCCTTATATGGCAAAGGCCATACTCGCGACCGACGCCGATGCTATGACAAAGGCTGAGACCATCCATTTGTATGGACATCTTATAGGCTCATATAGGGCACTTTACCTTATCTACAGGTCTGCTTTGCAATATCCACAGGAGAGCCCCTTCAAGGAAGACCTGAAGAATATTGTCCTTACCGCGCAGAAGGTTGCGAAGAAAGTCGTAGAGTTGTACTCTGACATCAAGAAAGGGAAGCCACTCGAGCTTGCAATACATTGGCTTGTGTTTTCGATCCTTGAACTCGAGTCCAGCATTGAGAGCTATCTTGCACATCTCAAGTTGTATATTTATGATAAACTGAAGCCTTCCTGAGCTGGCTCCCTCTATACTATGAAAGGGTTCCCCAGGAGCTTTTTGGGACGTTTCAGAAAGGCATTTAGCCTTCGTGGCCTTTCCTATATGTGAAGGCAGGGACTCCAATATGAGCTCCGAGGACAAAGAGGTCTCTCCTGAGGCCCTCCTTAAGCGACTCGAGAACGCTAAGACGCTAGACGACGTGTTTTACCTCTTTGAGAGCCTTCGATCCCTTATAATGGACATTATAAATAAGGCAGACGTTGACGCTAGTACAAGGACTCAGGCGATCGAGCATTTAGGGCTGTTAAGCGGTAGGTTTTACTTACTTTTAGACGCCTACAAGATAGCCGTAGAACACAACTTCACTTACAGGTATGAGCTGCACGACGAAATAGAGGACGTTCTAAAGAAGCTTATCGAGATGTACGCCTACCTTAAGAAGGGAGGGTCGCTGAGGAAGGCGATAGACACTATTTCTTGGGTGTCCGTTTCGGCAGAGAACAGGGTTAGGGACTTCATGAACTACCTCGCACAGATGGTAGAGGACTTAAGCCCAAGGCCATATTATTAAGGACTTAGGGCTAATCTAGCCCTTAGTGCTGCCGTCAAATTTTTAACCTCTCGTATAGCCTAGTTTAATTGAATAAAAAGTGGAGGAGTATAAGTTAAGGAACGGAACGGTCTGCACGGTACTGGCCATAGGGGAGGAGGCGGTAGATGAGTCAAGGCTCCCAGTCCTAGAGGCAAGGGTGGCAGGCATCCTAAGGCTCGAGAAGAGGAATGAGCCCTTCCCGTATATGAATGAGAGGGTGGCCGCAGCGCTCCGCGCCTCAGGCCCCCTAGCTATTCAGAACGGCAACACGTACATTCTGACAGAGAAAGGGTTAAGCCTCTATCGCGCCCTCATTGACCTGATATATGACGTCTGGGGAAGGGAGGTAGCGAGGAAGGTCATGGAGGTAAGGAAGGCTAGCAGAAAGCGTAGAAAGCGCTCAAGCGCACGCCCTGTTGAGGCCTCCGCTATGTCAATGACGCCCTGAGCACGATACCGCAGTTTTGCGGTATTGATGTTTGACACATCACGGAAAGGCGTGGTAAGCGGGTAGTACCGCTTAAAAACGTTATCTGCGTTATAGGTTCTGGGGCGCGGCCCCAGGGAAGCTGGAATGGCTTCGAGGGGTGAGTGACACGGCGTCGAGGGCCGCGCCCCTCGTATACAATGAAGCTAAATATGTCAAGGCGTAGGAAGGCAAAGGTCCTTGAGCAAGAGATAAGCCAGCTAGCCTGAGGACGCAGCGCTGCTGGCCTGTGAACCCTTCAAGTACTTCCAATATTCTTTAGGCAGGGGCAACAGCTTCAGCTGGGTTATTGTGGTGTGCGGCGTAATGTCCTTGTACAGGGTTCTCATATACCACTGCACCTCCTTTGAGTTCAGGTACTCCGTCACTTTCCTTAGCTCGTCCATGCTCAAGGGAACCTTGGGGATCAGGTGATTCTGCTCCAGCCATGGGTAGCCCCTGTCATCGATCGCTGCCACAATATTTCCGCCCGCGGTGTCCCTGACTACTATGTGTGGCACAGTAAAGTACTTCTTGAACTTCCCAACGGCGTCCTTAGGGATCCAGAACCCTGAGTAACAGTGGTCGTAGTCTATCCTGTTAGGCCTTATGTTATCCCCCTTAAGCACACAGACGTAGTCTTTTAATGGGATCATTGAGAGCCCTGGGTAACTACGGTAGTTTGCTGTTGTTGGGCCAAAATATATTTTGAACAGGTCTTCAAGCTTAGGCTTCCCTTCCTCGAACTTCCTCGTCTCCTCGTTCTCAAACCTTATGATCTCCCCCCTGAAGTCTTTCTTCACGTACCAGAGCTTCATGTCCCTAGTGCGGTAGTTCCTTACCTCATAGAGCTTCAGCACGCCCCTGAGGCTCGGATCCTTTGTAACAACTATGACGCTAACGCCCACGTTCTGTTCAAAGATTCCCCTACCCAAGTAATATATGTCAAGCTCGCCCGTCCTGCTGAGGAACTCCCTCAGCTTGCTGAACTCGTCAAGTATCATGAACGTGCTGGGGACTATGTAGACGAGCCTGCCCCCTTCCTTAAGGAGCTTCACGCCCTTCTCAATGAAGTACCCGTACATGTTGTACTTGCCCTTGGCGGTCTCAAAGAGCCTCCTGTACATCTCCCTGGTCTCCTCAGGTACCCTTATCGGGTACCTCCTACTGCCTGGAATTCCATATGGCGGGTTCCCGATAACCAGGTCAAACCTCTTGTCAGTCTGCCAGAGCAGGAAGTCACCGAACACTATATTAAAGCAGGGGAACAGCCTGCTTATGACTTCATAGACCTTCTCGTTTACCTCAACACCCCAGAACTCATTTTTAGGGTGGTCACAGTAGATCTCCCTTGTGAAGCTGCAGAACCCGCAGCCAGGCTCGAGCACGCTCAGCCCCTCCCACCTCTTTATGCCAGAGACGTCAATCATGAACCTCACTACGTCTACAGGCGTCGATACGGCGCCGAACTTCTTCCACTCCTCTTCCCTAAGGTAATTTTCAAGGCTCAGGGAGAAGGTGGCGGTACATATGGACTCGCATTGAGCCATTAGCTACACCAGATTATCACTCAGTCTGATAACCCTTTAAAATGTACTCATACCATAGCATAATTAGGCCGAAGGCGAACACCTCAAAGACAAAGATGGCCACCAGGAGGGCGAAGGCAATGGTTGGCCAATATCGGAAATGAAGGTCTATTCCTGGCGCTACGGTAGCCCATATTAATGTAGAGGCTATGGCTATAAGGGCGTTAAAGACTGAGGACTGGCGAACCTTAATAGATGCAACTACTGCCACGGCCACTGTGAGAACCCAGACAAGCGTGGAGCTCAAGGTTATGGGGCTAAGTAACACCGCTCTCACCAGCTAGGATGTTCAGTAGGTCGCATTTAAGCGTTGGGGCCTCTCCCGTGGCGTCCTCGGGCATCGGAGGTCCACAGCGCACCCACCGCTTGCCTCGGTCATCGGCCCCAGGGCCTAATGTGTGCCTGGGTAGCATTTAAGCGCATGGGGCCTCCCCCAGGAGGTCCAGGCCATCACTTAGCCTGAGGTCCCTCAGGTCATCGGCCCTAGGGCCTAGGGCCCAGGTGGGGGTGCGGAGCGGTGTACGCTCAGGATGCGCTTTCTGTGCAGGGTTAATAAACCAGCAGGGCCCAAGAAGCCATTTATAGGGGCATCCCTCACTCCCTTAGGTGGGTGGGGGTGCGTGACTGACGTAGGGTCTGACCTCTCCTCACCCGACGATATTTTTGATGGAATCCCTTATGTCCATACGCCTGAGGGAGACCCTCACTGGCTGAGCAGGACTCACTTCACGGTAGAGCCGAAGGCCCCATACGTTGAGGTCACCTTTAGGGGTGGGCACAGGGGGCTCACGCGCAGTGAGCAGGGCAGGGTGAGGGTCATGAGGGCAGTCCACGCCGTTTCAGAGGTCATGGGCCTAAGCAAGGACGAGGAGGCAGAGGTGGCAGACCTAGTCTTCAGGTACTTTAAAGGAGTCCCAAAGGTTAAGTCAGACCTCTTACGTCTCGTAACCATTGCTTCGGCCATAGTGGTCATGTGGAGGAAGGGGACAGCCGTAAGGGCTGAGGACGTTTACAGGGCCTACGAGGCACTTGGAGGAACCATCGAGGGTGAGAGGGACAGGAAGGCGCTTGACTACGCCCTCAACGCTACAATGATTGACATGTTCAGGAGGCTCCCAGTTATGAGCGATAAGGACGGCCTAAGGGAGTCGGCTGCGAGGATGCTGGCTGGGGAGCTCGGCCTTGATGACGCGTCCTCAGTTGTGCTCGTAGCCTTAGCCAAGGCCATAGACGAGAAGCCGATAAACGCGGCTAACGCTGCAGCGACTGCGATAGCTTACCTCATAGGTCACAAGAGAGCAAGTGACGTGTGGAAGGTGGTCTGGCCCCCTAGGACCCAGAGGATAAGGATAGACGGCGTAACTCTCGTTCTTGGCGACGGAGACCGTACGGAGGCGGAGGCGGAGGAAGGGGTGGCTAAGGTTGTCTGCTCCCACTGCGGCGCTGTAATCTTCGACAGCCGTAATATACCGAGGGACAAGAGGAGCAAGGCAAGCGAGCAGGAGAGGTTCAACGCCATCAAGTGGTCTATGCTGAGCAGCCTGATGCGGGAGGTCCCGCAGCGCTGCCCAGCCTGTAACGCAGTGCTCATGGAGGACGGGAGGGCCCTCATAAGGTCAATAGGCCTTGCGTACCACGTACCCAACGTGACGTCAGAGGGCTTCAAGATAGTGAAGAGGAAGGTGAGCGTGGCGATGCCTAAGGGCGCGTCGCTAAAGATTAGCTAAATAGCTTAGGCTGCCCAATATATAGGGGGCAATATGACCAACTGCATAAGGATGTGGAAGAGCCTCCGCGAGGGGCAGTGGGCATCACTTCTTATCTGTCAGGCAGACAGATACGTCAGGATAGCCCTCAGCTGGTTCTACGGTGACGACTATGGTATGTACACCATAACCAGGGAGCTAAGGGACTACGCCCACACCTGGGAGGAGCTGGAGCGGAGATCCAGGGAGGATTCAAAGGGGCTGTGGAGGCAGGCGCTGCAGGACATCATGGAGGACTTCAGGAAGAAGATAAACATGGCTAACGTCATAAAGGTGGCCGAGGCGATCCTCGATAGGCTTTCCTAGCTTTCTTTAAAATTTAAATACTCAAACTGCCCCTGGGGAAGCGGGTGGGGGACTGGCTATGAGGGGGATAGACTGGATCTGGCAGGTATCTAAGTACGTTGTCCAGTTAAGCCCAGACGACCCATGCAGGGCAACAATCTGGTACAGGAACTTTGAGCACTGGGCGGCCAGGAACGTCACTAAGGCCAACAACTACTACGTCACGGAACACACGGCTGAGAGGATCCTCAGGAGGCTGGCGCAGGAGGGGTACCTAATAAGGGAGAACTGGGGCCCATTCGTTGTATTTAAGCCCTCCCCAAAGCTGTGCGAGTACGTCAGGAAGCACTTGGAGGAGCTCAGGAAGAGGGTAAAGGTAGGACAAAAAACTAATATTTAGTTTAATAAAAATAAAAAATTAATTTATTTTTGCTGGGCCTGAGCCTCCGCCTTCTCGTACTTCTCGTGTGAGTACACGATGCCAAAGATGAACCCTAGAACCATGCCCAAGATGGTGATTTGCATTGGTATGGTGCTGAACCTGAGGATGAAGAAGCTGGCCTGCGTGGCATTGGTGTTGTAAGAGGCCGAGGAGGCAAGCAGGGCAAAGGCAAGGATGCCGACTAGGTATCCTGCCAGCATGCCTATTGCCAGCCCAGCCAGCCCATAGATGAAGTGCTCCCACTTGAACGGGTTAGCCATATTTCTCCCCATGTCAAGTACACCTTAGAGGCCTATTAAGTTTTCCCCTTAAGCCTTGAGATGTCCAGTACTTAACAGCCAATGTATGTACTCGATCAGCTGGTCAACCGTCTCATATGGAAGAGGCGGGGGCTGCAGGGCCTTGATGTACCTTATATAGGTGGGGAAGCCCTTGCGGCCGTTGACCCTGCATATTTCATGTACGTCAACCTTCTCGTCGGTTCCGTTCACAGCAAAGTAATCCCTGTTCAGCTTGTGGAAGTAGAGCTGAGGCCATATAACCAGCGTGAACTCCTTGAGGGAGGACTCTACGACGAGGTATATGTCGCTGTACCCCCTTGACACTCTGGCAGTGCCGCTGAAGTACTGTCTCGTGTAGCTGCCCCTCGGGCCGAGTATCATCAGCTTCACGTCCTGCTCAAACGGCGACTCAAGGCCTATGTCAAGCAGCAGGGCGTTAGTGAGCGTCGGCATGTTCACGTCAAAGAACAGCGGCCCATAGCCGACGTAGGGCGTCTCGTCCATGCACGCCAGGGTGCCAGGCTCCTCAACCGTCTGGGGGAACTCCACCTTTCTCTCAAATGGCACGGCCGCTGGCTGGGTCCACGCGTATATGAAGCCGAAGTAGGTGTACGCCCAGAGCGAGGGCAGGTTGGGGAAGTACGTTATTATCTCCATCGTGAACGACTTATTTGCCGCCGCCCATATGAGGAGGTAGTCGTCAGGTATTATGACCCCGTTCGTATCCAGCGGTATCTGGTACGTGAACGTCCCGCTGACCCCGCTGCACTCCCTGCACCCCCACACCTGCTTTACGAACTTAGCGTAGTCCTGTCTGTCCCAGCACCTGTCAGCTGGGAACGACAGCGCGTACCTGATGTAGCCCTGGGGCGTGCTGACGTAGGCGTTCACGGTAAGCGAGGTGTACCCTCTGAAGTAACAGTCCAATAAGCATAAGATGTCTGGCTCGCAAACCCTGCGTGAGGCAGACACGACATGGGCGGTCCACCTGTTCGGCGCTGGGACAGGGAGGCCTATAGGTAGAACCCCCAGTACCCTTGCGCTCAGCTCGGCTTCACTAAGCGACATTCTTACCACACTATAAAAAGCGTGCGAAGGCCTAAATAATTATTGTGATATACCACACTGACATGGCCCTAAGTTCTAGGCCTCCCGAGCGCTTTCCTGCTTAGGGATTGCCTGCCAAAGTACGCACACCTTTACTTAAAGATAGCCGTGTTTTCCTGTATAGATGATGCCTGTGCCTCAGCTGCCTGCTGCGTAGCTTGGGCCTGCGCCTCCTTAAGCCTGGCCTCCAGTGCCTTCCTGCCATCTTCAAGGAGCGCCATACACCTGTCAAAGGCAGCAAGGAGGCCGTTTCCATTGAGCGCTATCGCCTTCTTTGGCCTCCCCCTCTCCTTTATCCTCTCAGGGAACGCTATTGCTATGCCAGCAGCCATGAGCGCGTCGAGGCTGCGGAGCACTGTGGCGTAGCTGACCCCCAACTCATTAGCTATGGAGGCAGTGTTCACAAGCCCCTTGTTCAGGAGCGCCTCAAGTACGTGGGCTGCTATGTCTGGGTTAGGGACTCCAAGACAACGGACAAGGGCCTCCAGGTACCTGGGCTCTCCCTCCAAGCCTGGCACCGCTTACTGTTTTTCAGGAAAGGTTTATAAATTTTGTTGAGAAAAGCCAAATGAAGGAAAGAGGGTCACGCTGGTAAAGCTTAAGTATGCTTGCCGAGCTCCTAAGCGTAGGGAGCTTAGCAGCTCCCCCTGGCGGCGCCCGCGGCGGAGAGCCGAGGGAGAGCGGCGCTTAGGCCGCCGTCAAGGCAAAGGGGCCTCACAATGGTCGGCCGCGCGCCTGGGGCCACCTGCCTGGCCGCCTTAAAGGCGGTGGGCGTCGCTGGGAGCGCGGCTCCACTTAGCGTGATCATATGGGCAAAGCTTCAACGCTGATATCAGCTTTTCTCCCCGCTCTACGTCAGCAGTTATGACCGCTAGCTAGGGAACCACGTAAAGTGCTCTAGGTTCACGCTCAGGCCCTTAAGGTCCACGCCAAGCTCAGAGGCCAGCCTCTCCACGTGAAAAGGCCGCACTGGTATTGCATATAGAAGGACCACTCCCAGGGCCATGAAGAACGCGTCCTCGTTCAACACTGTCGTCCTCCCGTCGTAGTAGAGCTCCTCGACCCTCTCAAGCGCCTCCATGGCCTTCCTCCTCCTGTCCTCGTTGTCCATCATGTCAAGGGCGTCCTTAAGGGCGTCAATTATGGCCCCCACGGTGACCCCCAGCACTAGGGGGCTGGGAGGCCTTAAAAGTTACCTAGGTATACTTTTTAGCTCCCGTGTGAGTCCTTCCTTATGGGTGAAGGCCTCAGGGGGAAGGGAATAATGTGTAACTTCCTAAGGAGGCTTTACTCGCAGCTCTGCCCGTCGGAGCAGGGCGGCCAGAACACGGTCTCGTTCACCGACGACGAGGTCAAGCTCATAGAGGCCACGAGGCAGAACCTGAGGCACTGGCTCGACCTGGCAGGGGCTGGTGTCATAGGCGCCCCAGCACAGCAGGGCCTCAAGGCCGACATAATGGATGCCATGAACGTGGCCGATAAGCTGTACGAGTGGTACGTCCCGCCCTTCCAGATAAACCCAGTGCCCCTCAAGGAGGCCGAGCTTCAGTCGGTGGTCAATGACCTGAAGTCGAAGGGGGGGATGCAGGCGTGGCTACGGCTTGACGGCACTTACTACGCGGCTGACCTCGACACCATCAAGAAGAT
>Ga0080005_130409_pt1 | contig 10623 bp, 6 predicted proteins | sample JossMetagenome_2_FD_69208 | JGI IMG/M metagenome (GOLD analysis project Ga0080005, IMG submission 69208) | Hot spring sediment microbial communities from Joseph's Coat, Yellowstone National Park, USA - JC3_ASED (SPADES assembly) (version 2) | ecosystem: Environmental > Aquatic > Thermal springs >... | reverse complement strand
AGCCTATCCCTAAGATCTAGCCACTTCCTAACCCACTCCACGCCGAAGGCCCCCAGCTCCGGCCACTCCCTCAACAACTCCTCCGCCGGGTCGTGCGGAGGCGGCGGGGGCGGCTCCCTCATTCTCTCCAGCTCCCTCCTGTAGTCTCTTAGCATCTCCTCAACACACTCCTCCACCGCGCGGCAGTGGGGCTGATCCAGCCTCACCCCGCCCACAACGACGCCACAGAAGACATCAAACTGGTGCGACCACGTACCCACCCTTACATACTCATACCACAGCCCCACCTCAAACCGCCCGCTCAGCTCCCACAAGGCGTCAGCCACCTGTTGCCTAATACAGCCACCCGCCTCCTCACCCCTCCGTCTCCTCCATTTCTCCTTCACCTCCCACCTCCTCCTATCCCTTGAATGCACCCACACGCGGTACTTTATACACACCCCTCTGCGACAGCCCTGGGCTGTCAAAAGCCCTTCATACAGGCACCCATCCTCCGCACACCACTCACTCGGAGGCGGCTCATACTCCACATACTGGAGGATGCCCAATTTTTGAGGCAATTCAAAAACAGAGGCCGTGGTCCTAATCCTTCTAGCGGCCGTCGTCATATCCACTCCTTCAAGGCCGATATGACCACCTCCACCGCCCACCTCTCGATTAGGTAGGTGCCTTTCTTGTGCCTCCTCGCGAGTCCCTTCTCCACTAGCCTCATCATAAGGCTGTGTACAGCCCTACCACACCGCCTATCCATGCCGCATATATCGCGAGTACGCACCGCGATCAAGAACCCCCTCTCACTACCCACACGCCGCTGGACATACAGAAGCAAGGCGGGGAGGTACTGCTTTATCTTCCAGACCTTCATACCCTTATCCTGTTGGCGGTGTTTCTGATGCTTGCGGGTGTTGTGCCAGCCGCCTCTGCCAGCGCCTTCAGAAGCCCCAGCTTCTTAAACGACGCCAGCCACAAAGCCGCCGCCGCAGAAACCCACGGGTTTTTGCCAAACAAAAGCCTCCTGTTCTTTTCAAGAAGCTCCACCGCGGCTTTGACAATAGGCGCCGGCAGTTTGACTCTAGCCGCCAGCATCTTCACATAATCCTCTACGGAGGGTCTCCTCCCCAGCTTCGTCTCTTCTTTCAGCCTCCACGCCACCCTCCTCACCCTACGCTCATCTGCCTTACTACACCTTAGGAAATCCTCCAGCGGCCTAGGCGCGCCGGCCGCCTTAGCGGCTGTCCACAGCAAAGCCACCGCCACCACCTCAGCCGGAAAGCCGGCCACCACCTCGAAATACTTCTTCACCAGTGATTCAGCCACCTCCACCACGCTCTGCGGCAGTCCGGCGCACTCCTTTACGCGCTTCAGCTCGCCTCCGATTTTAGCCAGCCTCCTCTCGTAGCCGTGAAGCGTCTCTCTGTGAAACTTCGCCAACATGCGCCACCTCGCCCCGTGCTCCGGCTTAACGGCCATATCCGTCTTGATGACAAGCGGCGCCGCTCTGGCGCGCCTCTTCTCCCTCTCGTCGAAGACGCGCCACTCCGGCCCCATGTCTACCGCCGCCTCCGAGGAGTCGGCTGGAGGAGGCCGTCGCCAAGGCCGTCAAGGACGTCTTGGCGGCTTACTACGGCAAGCTGAAGGACGCCGCCGAAAAGGCGGCAGTCTACCTGGCGTTGATTAAAAACGACGAGAGGTATGCCGAGAAGGAGGTGAAGAAGGCGTATCAAGCGCTTCAGAAGGCGCTGAAGGCTAAGGATAAGGAGGAGGCTCTTAAGGCGTTGGAGGAGTTGAAGAAGGCGTTGAAGGACCTCGGCGTAGAGGTGGAGGGCGGAGACGTGAAGACGGTGTTGAAGGCTGTGGAGGAGAAGACCAGGCCCTTCTACGAGGAGTATCTCAACGTCAGGAGGGAATACATATCTGCCGTGGAGGCCATCGCCAAGTTCTCGCCTGAGGCGGCTCTTGCGCTGGGCGAGGCGGCTAGGGAGGGCGGCTTAGACTCGATAGGGAGGTGGATGGCCCTCACGGCGTATGAAACGGCGAAGAGGGCTTTGGAGGAGTATGCGCGGTACTGGGCTAGGCCGCTGGAGGAGAGGTGGGATGCCCTCCCGCAGGCGGTGAGGGAGGCTGTGGCTAAGAAAGAAGAGGAAGCTACCTACGAGCTGGTGCGCGGCGTGTTGAAGAACGTCGGCATCGGCGTGAGGAGGGGCGTGGAGATGAATTTGGAAGGCTTTGAGAAGGCGCTGGAGCGGGTCTTCACGGCCAACGGCGAGTGGCCGGAGTTGAGAGACTACGTGAAGCAGGTGGTAGAGACTGCCAGAAAGGTGCAGAGGGGAGAGGCCTCTACGGACGAATTGACCAAGGCCGTAGACGAGTTGTTTAGGGCATACGGCGCCAGGGCGGCGGAGCGCTTCGTGCGTTCAGACAGGCTGGAGGACGCCGTCGCAGAGATGCATGAGGGGATGCGGCACTATGCGAGGGATACGGGTCTGAAGATTGGGAGGGAGGCGGCTGAGAGGGCGCTTCTGCTTGGCCTCTCGACTATGCCGGAGGAGTTGGTGGAGGCTTACGCGAAGGGAGGCTGGCGCGGCCGGCTTGAGCCGTATGTCGCATACTGGACTGAGGATGCAGAACTGGCGAGGCGGGCGGGGGAGGCTGGTTGGGAGGTGCGGGAGATCAAGCGGCCGGTTTTGTTTGAAGAAGGCGTCCCCAAGGAGTGGCGCACCGCATACATCATGGCGCCTTACGGCTTTGACTTGTCGGCTGTGGAGAGGGCTGTGGCTCAGTACGTGGACGGGGCGCGTGAGGGGGTTGCGAGGATTCGCGTGGTGGAGTGGCCTGTGCCTGAGGCCTTCCTTTGGTTTGTGCTTAGGGATAGGGAGCCGGTTAGGGAGGGTGAGTGGATTACGGCTTACTCAATTGCTTGGGTTAGTGTGGAGGAGCCTCTTACGCGGTTTAGAGAGGCTCTGCGCGGGAGGAATTTCGACGAGATGAAGAAGATAGTGCGGGAGCTTTACGAGGCTCGGCTGAACAGAACGCTGTGGCAGATCGTGTACGAGTTCGACAGGGAGAGGGCTGAGGCGGCGCTTGAGTATCTACGCGGGAAGTACGGCGAGCCGGAGTCTAGGGTTTGGGAGCGCCACGACGAGCTCTTCGCCGTGTGGCTGGCGTTTAGGCTGGCCGACGAATACGCCGACTATCTGAGGAGCGGCGCCGGTAGGGGGTTAAAGGCTAAGGAGGAGGTTGCCGGCGCGGTGTTTATGCCGTGGCTCCCGGTGGATTTGGCTCCGCTGTTTTGGCTTAGGCTGGTGGGCGACGCCGAGGGAGGGGCTGAGTTTAAGGCGGCGTGGGTCACAGCAGTCAACATGTGGTTTGAGCAGATGGCAGAGCCCTACAGCCCCAAGAAGCCGGCGGTGGCTAGAAAGGCGGTGGAGCTCTTCAACGCCTTTGTAGGCGCCGGCTTCAAATACGAAGAGCTCTTCCCGCCGCCTCCGCCGAAGCCAGCCGAGACGGCTAAACCGGCCGAGGCCAAGAGAGAGGCGGCCAAGCCCGAGGTGGCTAAGCCCGAGACGGCGGCCAAGCCAGAGGCAGTCAAGCCAGCTCAGAAGCCGGCTGTGGAAGTCGTTGAGGAACATGGTTTAAGACGGGAGGTTGAGAAGCAAGCCGCCAAGTCTGAGGCGGCTAAGCCGGAGGCTGTTAAGCCGGAGGTTGGGCCTCAAGTTGCTAAGCCAGAGACCCCGAGGCCCGAGGCCGCCAGGCCTGCCGCTCTTAAGCCGGCTGTGGAGGGTGTTAGCCGCGGCTTGAGACAGCTTGGTGAAAAGCCTAAGGCGCCTGTGGCGGACGTGATTCCGGAGAGGGTTTTGGAGACTGTGGATTATCTGCTGGAGCGCTTCGGCGTTGTTCTCGACATAGAGGCGGCGTTTAAGGCGAAGAGCCTAGTGACGGCAAAGGTAAAGGCGAGGCTGGAGAAGGTGGCCGTAAAAGAGCCGGAGTTTGCGCATCTGCTGGCCGAAGTGGCTGAGCACGTGTTGAGCTCCTTTGGTAAGCTGATGGCTTCTCCCGACGCCGCCAGGCATGTGTACAACGCGCTGTTTTACTACTTCGAGGGGTATGAGACGAGAGACGGCGAGGTGCTGTTTGCGCGTATCGAGCGCACTGTTAGGGAGGCTGTCAGAAAGGCGGAGGAGGCCGGCATCCCAGACGCGGAGTACCGCGTCAAGCAGTTTGTGCTTGAGGTTATCGACGTACTGGCGAGGGCTGGGGAGCGGTACAGGAGGCAGGCGCTGGAGGGCGTCTCGACTGTCGAAAAGGCGCTTAGGGCGACTGCCTTCGCCGGGCTTTCCGCCGCGGCGTTGTATTCTGTGTACAGCGGCCTCTACTCAGAGGCTGTGGTTTCGTCGGTGGCCTCCGCCGTGGCGTTGGCGGAGGTTGGACAGTTCAAGGAGGCGGTGCAGTATGTGCAGAGAGCTGCCAAGGCGCTTTACGAGGCGGCTAAAGAAGTGTTTGAGCAGGTGAAGGTGGCGGCTCAGCGCCTCGTGGAGTTGTTTGTGGAGGCTGTGGCGAGGGTGCTGGCTTGGGTGGATGAGCACAGGGCATACCTCTTCTTGATGGCCGCAGTCGCGGCTGGAGTGATCACGTTGGCCACAGCGTTGAACCTGTGGGGTATGATCGAGCTTGATAAGCTGGCGTATGCGGCGTCTCTGACGCCGTTTATACCCGCAGGTGTCGAGAAGTACTCTAGAGAGGAGGCGTTTAAGATGTTGAGGGAGGCCTCCGACCCCTACGAGAAGTTTAAGGAAGTGGCGAAGGCGGCCAACGCCGGGAGGGTGAAGCTGGCTGAGCCTTGGGAATCGTTGAGGATGCTCATCGCGCCGAAGCCGTCTGAGGAGAAGAGACTTATGTCAGGCTGGGGCGCCGGGCTGTATACTAAGTACCGCGGAGACGAGAACTACAGGCGCGCCCTATTCTACGCGACACTCGCGCTGGAGGAGGCCCTAGGCGTCTACAGAACTGCGTTGAGAGAGGTTGCGGAAGGGCTTAGGGAGGCGGTGGAGAAGAGGGAGGTGGGCGAGGGGCCATTTAAGCGGATTAGGTACATGCTTGACCTCGGCCGTCTAGCACAGCTGGCCGAGAAAGAGGAGGCGGCCTTCGAGGACGCCTTGAAGATCCTCAGGGAGCGGCTGAATGAATATGCTGTAAAGTACGGACTGAGAGACCTTCTCGACGTCAATGAGAGCAAGGCGAGGGAGCTGTCAAATGCGGAACAAAAGGAGCTCTCCGAGTTTAACGATGTAAACTTCGGCGTTAAGGCTTTGGCGGCTTTAATTGCGTATAGGGAGTATGCGCTGGGTAGGAGGGGTGTCTTTGGCAAGGCGGCTTGGTATTGGCTTGAGGTGGGTGGGTCTGCCTGGCTCCTCTACTATACGCCAAGGACGGCGTACTTTAAGGCCGAGGGGGCGAAGGCGGAGAGACCTGCGGCGGTGGAGGAGTTGGCAGCGGAGGCGCTCCGCCGCCTCCTCCTAAAGCCAGGCGCCGACCGCTACAGCCGCTTTGTCGAGGAGCTCACAAAGGTCGGCAAACTGGCGCTGATGCCTGAGAGGGAGAACAACACATCCCTCGTGTTTAGGCTATTCAGGCTTGAGGAGGGCGGCGGGCTCGCGGATCTGGGCGTAAGGCTGAGCATTAGGAAGGTGAGAGAGAGCATAATCTACGTCTTGGAGTTCGAGGATGTGGAGAGGTGGCTGGGGTTCTTCAAGCCGGAGCTTGAGGCGGCGGAGAAGGCGGCGGAGGAGATTGGGGGGCGTCTGCCCGTCGAGGACCGCTTCCCGTACATGCTGGGCTGGGTTGACTCAGACGTGGCGATAAGTAAAGGGCAGTTGGTGATGACCACCTCCCACCTGTGGCAGTTGGCTGAGACTCATGCTCTCTTCGACTGGTCCGACGTCACTGTGTACGGCGTGAGTTTGACTCTTGAGGGGCCGAAGCCGCAGTTTGACGTATATACCTCTCTCGATAAGCTCGACGACGCGATTAGGAAAAGTGCGGAGGGCGGGTGGCTTAAGATGCTGGGCATTAAGGCTGAGAGCTGGGAGGGCCTGAAGCAGTGGGTTGCTGACCACAGGGACGTCGTGGTGGACGCCGCCGTGAAGCGGCTGGGCGATGAGGTCCGGAGCGAGCTGGAGGCTCTGAGGGAAAGGCTCAACGACGACAAAATCGCGAGGGAGGTCGTTGCGCCTGCTCTTCTGCTTATTCAGGCGGAGAGGCTTGGTGTAGACGAGACGACGCTGAGGTACTTCGGCGCGGTGGTCTCCGGAGCAATAGGTGGCGATGGAACCGTGTCAGCGGCCGAGAGAAAAGTTGTGCTGGCCAGCGGCAAGCTCGAAGTCGCCCTGCTCTGGGCGGCCGCCTTCGCGGCGCACGGCTTCAGGATGAAAGCAAGGAAAGTCATTGGTGCGTTTATCGTGGCCGCGTCCGGCGATGATGCCGCTAGGCTGGCGCGCCTATACTTCCTCTACGGGTCTCCTCTGCTTGAGGGGGATGAAAGATTTATCAGCCACAAGCTGGCTGAAGCCGTGAAGCTGGGGACCGGGCGGCTTGACATCCACTGGGAGGGGCTGAAGAGGACCGAGGGCGGTCTCGTCGCCGCGGATTTGACCATATCGGAGGCTGGCGTTGCCGTGAAGTACAATGTCTATCTGCGCGAGAAGGCGATTGAGCTCCAATTCCACTCGACGAACCGGGGCCGCGCCGAACTCGCGGCGCGCCTTCTGAGACTTGCTGGCGTCGCCGCAGAGGTGACGAAGGTGAGTAGCGGAGACGAGTGGCAAGTCTGGGCAACCACCGACGAGCTAGCGGCAGGACGCGAGGAGCTCAGAAAAGCCCTAGCTGAAATCGTCAGAGAGGCGGTCGCAAGGGGCTGGGTGGACGCCGGCAAGGCGAAGCGGTGGCTGAAGAAGCTGAAGGAGGGCCGCGTGTTGAAGGAAGGATGGCGGACATACTACGTGGGGCTTGCGCGTAGCGGCGCGCTGGTGGTTAGATTCAGCTCCACCAACCCCGACAGCATAGAGCAGGAGGCACAGCGGTTTAGGGATATGGGGCTTGAGGAGGGTAAGCACTTCACGGTGAAGAAGCCGGAGGGCGGCGAGAAGGGCTACGTCTCGATCCACAAGGAGGGTTTGGCGCACGCCGCTTGGCTTTCCGTATACGGCAAGGATGAACAACAGAGGAGGCTGGCGGCAGATTTCGTGGAGTACATACTCCAGAGGGCGGAGAAGGAGGGCGACGACGTCTACGAAAAAGCCACAAGGATCGTGGAGGAGGGCAAGGCAAAAAGGTCCCTGACGTTAAAGGGCTTGGAGAAGAAGGTCGAGGTGGATGGCAAGACATATGTCGTGAAGGTGATAGACGGAGGAGCCGTTGAGGAGGACAGAGGCGGCAGAAAGTTGCTGAGGATTAAAATAACGGCGGAGGTGAGCCGCGTGGAGGGCGAACACACGATTATGGACCGCGTGGTGCGCGAATACACAATTACCTACGGCAGATATGGAAAGCTCAACGCGGCCGAGGGACGTGCCTACGCCAGGGCAGACGCCCCCGGCGGCAGGAAGGCAGACGCCGAGAGGTACTCGGCGCTGATTAAGGCTCTGACGGGGAGGGAGCCGAGGGTAATTGAGTTTAGCGACGGCGAGATAGATGTCAAGTGCGGCAGAGAGCACCTAGACGGCTTCAGGCGCTACGCCGAACTCGCAGACGCCATTGAGGAGTGGCTAGAGGAGACAGGCCGGTAGATCACAGGGAGTTACATATAACCACCGGTCAAGAGTCTATTGACTGCCCACGGTGCCCATCACGTTCTCCGGCTAGCTCAACAGCCTTCTTGGCGGCCTCCTCTGCGCTTTCAAACAGCGGCACGCCCACCTCCGCGAGTATTGCCCTGCCCAGCTCCTCGTTTGTGCCTTTCATCCTCACCACGATCTTCTTCGCGGTTCCGCCAGCCTCGGCCAAGGCGTCTTTAATGCCTAAGGCGACCTCGTCGGCGCGGGTGATTCCGCCGAAGATGTTGACAAAGATCACCTTTGCCCTTGGGTGGTTTAACAACACCTTAACAGCCTCCTTGACCACCTCCCTGCTGGCGCCGCCGCCTATGTCGAGGAAGTTCGCCGGCCTTCCGCCGAAGTGGTAAACCAAGTCCATCGTGGACATGGTGAGGCCGGCGCCGTTGCCGATTATGCCGACGTCGCCGTCCAGCTCAACGTAGTGGAACCCGATCTTCTTGGCATAGGCCTCAAACTCCGTCACGTCCCGCGGATCCTCTTCAAGGGCCTTCTCCAGGTCTGGGTGTTTAAAGAGGGCGTTGTCGTCCACTATTATCCTCGCGTCGAGGGGGATTACGTCGCCTTCCTTAGACACGGCGAGGGGGTTGGACTCCACCAGTTCCGCGTCGTGATCCACCATGATTCTGTACATAGCCTGGACAATGGATGCGGCTTGTTGCCACTGGGGGGTGCCCGGCTTGAAGCCCAGCCACGACACAATGCTTCTTATGTGGTAGTCCCTAAGCCCCACCGAGGGGTCTACATACACCCTCTTGATCTTCTCCGGGCTGGTCCTCGCGATTTCCTCAATGTCCACGCCGCCCACCGGCGAGGCTAGGAAGAGGTATCTGCGGGTAGCTCTGTCGATAATCAGTGAGAGGTACATCTCCCTCTCTACCTCCACGTACTTAGTCACGTAGAGCTTCTTGACCGTAAGACCCTTGATGTCCATGCCGAACATCTTTTTCGAAAGCTCATACGCCTCCTCTGGGCTGTTGGCCGCCTTTATCCCGCCGGCCTTCCCCCTGCCCGCCACCACCACCTGCGCCTTCAGAACCACGGGCGTCCCGATTTCCTTCGCCGCCTTGTGGACCTCCTCCGGCGTCAGGGCTAGCCTACCCGGCGGAATCTTGACGCCGTATTTAGAAAATAGCTCCTTCGCCTCATATTCATGCAACTTCATGAAACTCTCAGTAAAAGGTGTTTATAAAATGTTACTCCTTGACTCGTTGCTGAAAACTATTCGACAAATATTAGAAGATACACGCCTGGCTCCTTGGCGGCCATAACCGCATCTCTCCTATCGTTGAACACCCCAACGACGTTCCCGTCTCTCAACAGAAGCCAGCCCCTCCGCCCGCTCCTCCTCGCAGCCTCAGCCCACCTCCTCAGCTCCTCCTCAATCATATGACTAGCCTCTCCTCTTCAAAACACCGGTTGTGTCTCAGCACGTTGCTGTCCACCACCACCCCGCCGTAGAGCTCCGCCTTCTCGCGGCCCAGGGCTAGGTATGCGGCGACCCTGCCGATGGCATCTGCCTTCATTATGCCCGAGCCCGACGTGCCCGCAGCCACGTAAAGCCCCTCTACCAGCCTATCCACCACCGGCTGGTAGTCCACAACGTTCTCGTCGTAGTGGCCAGCCCACGCGTTCTGCGGCATGCGTCCCTCGAAGGCCGGCACGTACTTCGTCAAGACAGGGTAGATGCCGAAGCGCCACAGCGCCTCCTCCGGCTCCGGCGGCTCCTCCAGGCGGAACGGCCTCCGGTCCGAGACGCCGATCCAGTAGGTCCCCTCGCCGGGCTCAGGCCTGAGGTAGACGCCTCTCGGCAGTATGATCATCGGCGAGTACTCCCTGTCTGCCAAGCCGGATCTCAGCAACGCCTCCAACTCTCCTGTCGCCCTCACCACAAACACCTGTCTCTTCCTCGGCTTAAGCGGGAGGCCGAAGCCCAAGGCGTCCATAAGCCTCTCGGTCCACGCGCCGGTTGCGAATATTATGTTCTTAGCCTCTACAACCCCTGCCGACGTCTCGATGCCTACGGCCTTCACATCTTGCCACGGAAACGGCTCGCCGGGTATGCCGAGCGGCTTCTTAGGAGAAAAGACGACGGACTCCACCTTAGTCCCGAACAGGACCTCGCCGCCTTCTCTGGTATAAACCTCATAGTAGTATTTCACCAGCTTTTCAGGATCCATAATGCCGGCGTCCCGCACCAAAAGCCCAAAAGCCACGTCTGAAAGCCCCATCTCCCTCGCCTCCTCGTCGTCAGACACCCTAAGCTTAATCGGCATCTCCAGCCTCTCGTATGCGTCGACGGAAACGCCCATGGCCCTCAGCTCCTGCGCCGCGTTTCGCATCAAGTCGGCGTTTTCCTCAGGCACGAGGAAGAGATACCCCACAAACCTCATGCCGAGATCCACCCCGCCCCTCTGCACCTCGCGGTAGAAATCCACGCTGGTCTTTGCCAATACTCTGTTTATCCAGGAGGTGAAGATCGTGCGGAAGGCCGCGGCGGACTTCGCCGTATCCCCCATCCCCACGCCTGGGTGCTGATCCACCACCAAAACCCTTAAACGGGGCAGAAGCCTCTTTAGATGGTATGCCGTCGCCATCCCCACCACCCCAGCGCCTACAACTACATAGTCATACATCGGGGGATATGTAAATATACCTATATATCAGTTGAGTCTAGTGATGAGGTATACCGCGCCGATGAGCCGTGACTAGAGAATCCACAACTGATGCGCTATTGCGTACAGACTGCCTTCACCACGATGGAGCTGGGGTGTATGCCCCGCCTCCTCAAAGCCCC
>Ga0080005_130825_pt1 | contig 10634 bp, 9 predicted proteins | sample JossMetagenome_2_FD_69208 | JGI IMG/M metagenome (GOLD analysis project Ga0080005, IMG submission 69208) | Hot spring sediment microbial communities from Joseph's Coat, Yellowstone National Park, USA - JC3_ASED (SPADES assembly) (version 2) | ecosystem: Environmental > Aquatic > Thermal springs >... | reverse complement strand
AGACAGGAGCCGAAATCAGCGCTTACGATTATGTCATGAATAGGTACCAGCAAATGAAGGATGCGCCACTCCTGCAAAGCCTCCAGGGAACAGCCCTGACGCATCAGTACGAATCGCTGAAGAGCGTGTCAACAAACTTAAAAGCTATACCAAAGGTGCCCGTCGCACCCTCCTTCGACCCGTTTGAGGGGCCGCTCAAGGGGTATTGCCTGTTAGGAGGAAAAGACGCTTACTCGAGGTTCTGCTCAGGCAAGCCAGTGAACTCCGAGGTAGTAGTGAAGGATGGTGAGAGGCTGACTCACGATGACCTGTGGAACATGGACTGGTTCGTTGAGTGGGTAAAGTACATGGGCAGGACCTAAAACAATATTTTTCTTATTTAATTTATTTTTGACATCCTCTGTAAGGTGTTGCTTTATTGGCCTTGATTTCGCTTGTAAGCATAACTAAGCGCTTCGGAAGCGTTGTGGCTCTCGACAACGTATCCCTGAGCGTGGAGAGCGGTGAGATACTGGGGGTGCTCGGCGAGAACGGCTCGGGAAAGTCAACCTTAACGAAGATAATCTACGGCGTTTATGTCCCTGATAGCGGTTACATAGAGCTCCGCACGGATGGCTTGATGCGCAGGGCTTTCTTCTCGTCTCCAAAGGAGGCTTTGCTCAGCGGAATCGTTATGATTAGCCAGAGGCCACAGCTTGTCGAGGAGCTATCCGTTCTAGATAACATAGCGCTTTTTCTCGGCTACTCCCGCGGAAGAACAAGAAAAATAATCGAGTCAACTATGAGCAGGTTTAATATAAAGCTCAACGCTGACGCGCTGGTAGGCTCGCTCAGCTACACGGAGAAGCAGCTCGTCGAGCTCGTTAAGGCCCTGAGCTTCAAGCCAAGGCTACTCATACTGGATGAGGCAACGACCTACCTGCCAAGAGATGTGAAGGCAAGATTCTACGAGGCTCTGAGAACGTTCGCGTCCATCGGGGGTTCCGTAATATTCATCACGCACAAGATACCTGAGGCTCTGGAGATATGCGATAGGATCGCTGTCCTGAGGAGGGGGAGGCTCGTGAGGATTTTCAGCAGAAAAGATGCTGTTAGCATTGATGATTTGAGGAAAGCCATGTTCGAGGAGGTCTCACCGAGCGTTGCTACCGAGAGAGTAGAGGAGGCGAGGGCCGAGGGTGGGGAGGTGCTCAGGGCCGAGGGCCTCGTGGTGCTCGATGACTACGGGAAGAGGGCGGTGAGCATTGATGAGCTGGTTGTGGAGAGGGGCTCCGTGCACGCCGTTGTCGGGGTCGCGGGGAACGGCCAGAAGGAGCTGTGCGAGGGATTATCAGGGCTCAGGAAGGCTGTGGAGGGCAGAGTGGTTCTAGATGGGGAGGACGTGACGAGGAGCAGGGCATCGGAGAGGGCCTCGAAGGGGCTTGTCTATATTCCCGAGGACCCATTCAGAACAGGAGTTGTCCTGGACCTAACAATTATGGAGAACATAAGGCTATTCGCTACCGGCAGACTTAGCAGTGATACCGTGAAAAAGGTGATAAGCGAGCTCCGGATTAGCCCGCCCGAGCCCAGAATCAAGAGCTACATGCTTTCGGGGGGCAACTTACAGAAGCTGTCACTATCAAGAGCCCTGCTACTTAATCCAAAATGCATTATTGTTCACAACCCAACCAGGATGCTTGACGAGGCGAGCTCAAGGCAAGTGAAGCTGCTTCTAAGGGACTCAGCGCGCAAGGGCGTGGGAGTACTGCTTGTCTCAGAGGATATTGATGAGGTTATAGACGTAGCGGATAAAATATCCGTTATAGCTAATGGAAGAATAGTCAAGACACTGCTAGCCATGCACCCGAGGCTAAGAGAGGAAATAGAGGAGGCCATGTCGACCTATGCCTAAGATAGCTGTTGTTAGGAGAGACCTTCCACCCACGCTGAGCGCTGTTGTCAGGCTCGGCGTAGCGCTGGCTGGGATTGGCATAGCGATTCTTTCAATATCAGTTATACTTGGGGTTGATGCCTGGACAGTCACGGAGAGAGTAGTGGGAACCTTTCTTAGACCTGACATGATTAGGTACCTCATCGTATTTCTCCCAGTGGGGCTCGGGCTAGCAGTGGCTTACCACGCAAGGCTCTGGAACCTAGGCGCCGAGGGCCAGATAGTGATGGGGGCTGTCGCCGCTGCCTACGTAGCGCTTTTCACACCTCTGGGGGAAATCCGCGTTGTAGGGCCTCTAGCAGCTCTTCTTGCCGCATCGCTTGCGGGGGCTTTATGGGCTCTTCTGCCAGGCATTCTCCGCGCTTACCTGAACGTCAATGAGGCCATAACAACGCTCATGATGAACTACGTTGCCTACAGCCTCTGTAACTACCTTGTCTACGGGCCGTGGAGGGGGAGAAGAGTATACGGGTACCCGGAGACGGACCTCATACCGGATGCAAGCAAGCTCCAGGGGGTCCACGGCTACAGCTTCTCTCCTTGGTCCCTGGTGATAGCCATCGCCTTCGTGCCCGTCATATACCTTTTCCTCTACAAAACAAGAATAGGAACGGCTCTCAGGGGGTACGGGTCAAACCCAGCGGCCGTCGAGCTGAGCGGCTTATCCGGCACAAGGCTGATTATCCTGGCCTTCTTTGTTTCGGGAGCCCTCGCCGGCCTCGTGGGGGGCAACGAGATACTGATGTACCACAGAAAGCTTGTTCCAGGCGAGAAGATAGGGGCCGGGATGGGCTTCGTTTCAATCATGGTCGCGTGGCTGGCTGACCTGAACCCGACTCTTATGCCTCTATCAGCCTACTACGTCTCAGCTCTCCACTACCTCAGAATGGTCATGCAGGTGGGCGAGCTCACGGAGCCCGTCGCCAGGTTCTTCATAGGCCTTGTTTTCATGTTGCTCCTCGTATCCATATTCGTATCCAAGTACAAGGTGGTGATTAGGAAGTGATTGTTGAGGAGCTTTTCGAGAGCTTCTTCCTCTTCCTGCTTCTAGCTGCTGTGGGGGACATAATAGTTGAGAGAAGCGGTGTCCTGAACCTGGGGATAGACGGGTTCATCACGCTTAGCTTCGCTCTCTGCTACTCAGCGACAATTGCTTATGGGCCCGTTGCATCGCTCGTCTTGGTACTGGTGGCTGGGGCTCTCTACGCTCTACTAATAGCGCTTTTCGTTAACCTTCTCCACTCATCACACGTGCTGACGGGCCTTGTTACAAACATGGTTTTCTATGGCTTAAGCGTCCTGATAGGGTACTGGGGCCTCGACCTGGCCACAGAGAGAGGCGTGCCCAGAACCCTCTCGATAAGCACCCCTCTGGACTGGCGCACTGTGCTGGCGCTGAGCATCCTGGCTGTGTCTGCGACGTGGGTATTTCTGTACAGGACGAGGATAGGCACGGCTGTGAGGGCCTGCGGGTACAACCCGAGGTCAGCTGACTACCTGGGAGTTAACGTGTGGAGAACCAGGCTGTTATCCCTGGTTTTGGGCTACATAATTATTGCTCTTGGAGGATACGTTTACGTGTTGTTTTACAGCAAGGCCTGGACCCCCTACATAGGCATGGGCTACGGCTTCCTGGCACTGGCCCTCGCTATATCCTCTCTCTGGCACCCTCTCCTCATAGCTCTGCCAACAGTGATTTTCAGCTACTTGCTCAGGTCGCTTTACGTCTACCAGCTGGAATACGGCATATCTCAGTACATACTATCAATGATTCCCTACCTCGCATCGATAATCTTCATAACGGCCGTTATAGCATCGCCGCTTGGGAAGAAGCTTCCCATCCCGAAGGCTCTAGGCGAGATTTACTACAAGGAGGAGAGAGCTGCCTAGCGGAATCCGAAGCCCTTTTTCAGCCAATTATGTGCATCAGCTTCTCGGGGTTCATGAGAGATAGCAGGGAGAGTATGTCTCTAGACTCGCCGCTGGCCCTCTTAGCCACCTCTGCAAGAAGCTTCTGGTAAGCCGTTTGTCTAAGCTCCCTTGTCACGGCTGAGAAGACATCAGCGTAGTCTATGGGTGCGGGTATGCCTGAGCCAGCGCTTACATGCATGAGGCTCGATATGAGCTTATTTTCATCGAGGGAGTCGCTGGTAACGTACTCTATCTTTGTTGATGTGGGATAAATAGTTCTGTGGGCCCTGTAGAACGCAAGCTTGACGGCGTATCCCTCCGGCATGTTGTTAACGAGGCTCTCGTACCAGCGAATCCTTGTTTCAAGCCACCTCCTGTTTACCCCCGGCTTCCCCCTAAGCCTGAGGAGCTCGTTGTAGATGTCTATGTGGTTGCCGGCAACCAGGTACTCCCCCGGGCTGAGCACGAGACTCAGGACAGCCTTATCGCTAAGACTCAGCTCGTGGAATCCCAGGATATTGACTATGTCTCTGGAGTAGCTTCTCTTGAGGACACCCACGATAGCTGTATCCGTCTTGTCAGCAAGCCTGAGAACCTCCCCGGTTACCTCAACGGTCCTCGACAGCACGTCCTCGCCGCCCGCTGTCCTCGACGCGAATCCCCTAGGCACAATCTCGCCGTCGAGGAGGAGAACATCGAAGCCCAGCCTCCCCTTTCTCTTCTCCTCAAGGAGCCTCCTAGCCGTGAGCCTCTCGTAGTACTTGGCTACCCCCTCGGTTAAGTCCTCGTTGAACCATAGCTTAGCGTATAGCTTTGAGTCAACGCTGCTTCTCCCGCACCTAGAGCCGTAGAGAACGGTTGCAACTATTATTATCCCCAGGTACCCGCCCACGAGCTCTATTGATGGAGCCGTGAATCCGGAGTCAACTGATAAGTAGCATAGCTGCTCAGGCTCAGCTGCTCTCCATATTCTCAGTAGATCGGCTCTGCTCTCAATAGCTCTTCTCACGTCGCTTATCAGGCCTCTCACCTTCATTATCTCGTCGATCAGCTTTCCCGTCGCTTGCTCCAGCGCCTTCTCAACTATCTCGGGCGCAACGCCAACCGACTCCTCCGGAATCAGCTCACCTGCCCGGCTCTCCAACCTCCCTCACCCTTATTAGCATTGGGTACTTCAGGGGGTTGCCTAGGCCGGCGAAGAAGAACTCCCTTGTCTCGAGCAACGATAGAGACTCGGGCCTAATCCCGGCCAGGTCAACGAAGTTCCTCAGCTGCTCGTAGTCATAGGGTGTCTGAAGCCTGCTGAAGAACACCGTGTTGACGTTGTTCCTGACGTCCGGCGATAGGTCTATGACCCTTTGGCTGGCCAGGAGCACTCCCAGGCCCCACTTCCTCCCCTCCCTCAGCGTCTTCTCTATGAGGGCGCTCGATGGGCTGCAGCCCTGCATGCAGGCGTAGTTGTGAGCCTCATCAATAACTATGAGAGTGTTGGCTGGCTCGAGCTTCTCGGACACCATGTCCCAGAGCCTCTCGAGGAATCCCTTAACGATGGCTCTCCTAGCCTCTATCTCAACCGTGCTGAGGTCCACAACCAGTATTCTATCTCTCCTTGCCTTCTCTACTAGCTCGTTGATTGTCAAGGACATGTTGTTAAGCCTCCTAATGTAGGTCTCAGCGAATAGAGCTATGTAAAGAGCCAGCTTCACACAAGTGCTTTGGCGAGCTCCCAAATTTTTTGCGACATCAGCGGTGGTCTTCGCCAGCTCGCTTGCTTTCCATCCTTTTTTCCTAGATAACTCGAGAGTTCTCTTCTCGAGTATCTCTCTGCTAATGTTTATCTCCATCTTGTTTGTGTCTGGGTAGTCCTTACAAGGGCTGGATCCGCCGCACAGAATGTAGTGAATGAGAGCCAACGGCACATACTCCTCGAAAAGCCTCTCAGCTGAGCCGATGGTCGCGATTAGCCCCTCAGATATAGTTCCGACGTCGAGAATAATCTCGTCTGCCCTGACCACTCTACTTCTCCAGTACGGGGCGTAGTCCATGCCGGTGTGGTCAAATACGATCACGCTCCAGCTAGTCTTTTCCAGCACCTCGTCTATTATTGCTTTGACGAGCCTTGACTTGCCCGTGCCCGTTGTCCCAACAACAGCTATGTGGTAGCGGAGCGCCTCGGCTCTGAATGGAATCTGGAGACCGCTGTGTTTGTGAAGACCTATAGCCAGGCCCTCCCCGAGCTTAAGGTCAAGCTCTCCTGGGGACTCAACAACGCTTACCTTGGACCTGGGGTTCGGAGGGCTGGATGGAGAGTCGATCCTTCCATCAATAATCTCCCCTATAATCCTGACGAGGGATGTCTCGTAGGGAATATCTAAACCCTCATCAGCTATCTCGGGCTTCTCGATGACAGCTGACCTCTGGCTTGGGTTAAGTAATGGGTCAAGCTTGGTGACGTACCTCAGAACGCCCAGGAACCTTCTCGAGAACTTGGCGTCATCGATTACGACTAAAGCCTCCTCCCTAACGAACTGCTCAGCGCCCTTGAATATCAGGACGGGGGCTTCATAGGACCGCGCGCTCGAGGCCACAACCCCTATCTCGCGCAAGAAGAGAGCACCATCCATAATACAGATTAGGATAGACGGGAAGAAAACCTTAACTTCGAATTATTGCTTGTATTTGGGATTGCACTGGGGGATGATTATGCTTATCACATGAACAACTTCGGCATAGTGGCCAAGGTGAATGAGCTTTTAGTTGCCAGCCCCATACTATCCATAGGGATACTTATCCTGACACTAGCGATGGCAACCGTAGTTAAGGAGGCTTGTGGGTTATTTGTGCTCATACCACGACCCCTAAGTTAAAAGACCCTATCTAGGCATAACGCTCTTAGCTTTTAGTGATTTAATAATGACTATTGCCTGGAATTACGAAATTCTGTTGAGCGGAACAAGCGGAGTATCTGTTATAGACCCATTTGTTTTCGTTGGTGGAAAAACCAGGTTTACAGTAGCCGCTTTGGTTGCGCTTGGAATAGCCATACTGGTATACTTGTATACTGAGCTTTTAGCTTGCTCATCTTTCTCAAGAGTGCTGAAGTCTATTCGAGACGCAGAGGTAGCAACGAATGTTTACAGTAAAGATATAGTCAAGGCAAGAGCACAGACGCTTATAATAGGGGGCGACATAGACGCGGTATCAGGCTCGCTGTGGGCTTTGTATACTGGAAGCATGAAAGCAGCCATATACACAAGATTAACTCGGACCTTCTGGCCATGGGCTTTCATGATGCTCGGGGGGACGGGAAACAACTTAGGCGTGCTAATTGGCGTTTTGCTGTACACAGTGGCGAGAACGGCAATCATAATTTACAAGGGAGCTATTTCAGCTGTTCTAGGCATCACGCCTGAGTGGCTTGAGTACATATTAGTAGGCTTGATAATAGTTCTAGTAGTTTTGTTCAGGCCAAAGGGTATTCTGCCTGAGAAACCTGTTCTCACATTACCTAAGGAAAAAATAAGAAAGATATCCGAAGAAAGCTGAATAAAAAACTTATTTTTCTACTTATTTTTCTGTAGATATAGTTGTTGTAATTCTTCTTTCTATAGCCTCCCTGCGAAGACTTATTCCGAGCCTTCTACTAATTAACTGTACACTCGCCCACAAAGCTGAGGTCGCTATTGTCATAGCTACGCCATTTGTTGCCATTTCATGCAGTGCTATAGACCATTCCTCTGGGTTCTGCATAGCTGTTAGGAATGGAGGCCATGGAACAACTTCTCCGTGCCAAATATGCTCTAGAGCTAGAAGCCCCGCTCCTCCCCATAACAGGACTTCCAGCATGCCAAGATTTATTTTCTCCGCCAGACCCCTACTTATCCTTTTTACAATACTCACTATTACTGCCAATGTCAAGGGAACTATAAAGCATGCCATAATGCTTCACCGGTCTTAACGGTTAATTATTGTTAATTAAACAAAAAATATTTTTTTCCTATTTTTATTTTTAGTTAAAAACTAGGTGTTGGCCCTTGTGGCTACTAATATTAAGCTACGCAGCCATATTCTCTACTGTAGCATGGTACACTCTCAAGGCTAACAACAAAGACTATTGCCTAAACTACTTGTCATTGATGCTTTGGGGAGCAACAATAATGGCGTTCGTCGACCATATATTTAGTTACGCCAGAGGAGAGGGTTTCTTTGAACTAAGCTCAGATTCATTGGCCCTGGGCTTTTCATTGATTGCTGTTGCTCTAACGGTTTGGCTAGCTATACTCCTATACAAAGACCCTCTGAAAGTTCTGAAAGCATGATTAAATGCACAACCTTTTTATTATTAATTATTATAAATGATAACAGTAACAAAAACGGGACAAAAGTATGTCCTCTTCAGAGAACACCTTTTTTTAGAAGAGAGTTTTTAGCTGGAGTGACGGGCTTGCCGAGAAGGAGGTTTTAGCGAATTGTGTCGCGGAGGTCATCGTCAAGTTCCCTTGTCGGGAGCGCTATTCAATGTTAGGCCCGTCAGGACTCTAATCGAGACAACTCTTGGTTGTGTTGCTAGGAGCTAAAGAGTTAGAAAGATAATTTTTACTAACAGTAATACCGTTAATTTATTGCCTAATGTTAGTAAAAGCTCCCATTTAGAATCGTATCTTGTCATGTTTGTATAGAGTTATCATTAGGAATGCTCCTAGCATCATTCCCCAGTAGTGCTCCATTACTCCAACAGCTATTCCTGTTGCACCGAATGTTTCCTGCAAGTCTCTCAGGGTCAACAGCGTTGAGGGATAATAATACACTAGAAATAAGAGTAATAGTGCTTCAATAAAGTAGAATAGTAACGTGTTGTTCGTAATGCTGTTCAAATCATTGGCAATTATTTTAATGTAGCTCTTGCCGTAAAGCCTGACCAGCCTGTAGAGAGTCCAGACCAGCATCATGATGCCAATAGCAACGAATAAAAGAGCATAGAGGAAACTTTTGTAAACAAGATATGTTGCCCCAAGATAAACCGATAATGTGCCCATAAAGAGAAAAAGCGCTTTTGCTCTGCTTCCTCTGGCAAACAACAGGAGAATGCAGGCTAGTCCGCCTGCGCCTATGAAGGATACTATTGCTGAGAATCCATAGCCGAATCCAGATAGATAATTTGTTGGGTCAGTCAGCGTGGATAAAGCCGAGACTAGGAATGGAGACACTGTCACTGATAAAAGGAGGAACAACCTCGCCTCGAAGTCAAGCTTATATAGAGAGACAGCAACTATCACGAAGACAAAGTAGTAAAAAGTAAATGCGACAAGGTTATTAACGAGGTGATTAAAGCTCAGGTGAACGAAGTGGCATGTATAGAGATTATAGAGCTTAGCCAGGCTAATGTCTTGGGCATCAAGAGCTAATCCCAGCTTAACGTCTTCTGGCAATATGTATAAGTAGATTAACAGGAAGACTACTAGGAAGTAGAATGAAATGTAGCGTAGGTATCTGCTGAGGCGGTTCTCCGCCCTACCAGTATGCATAGGGATCTTTGCTTCTTTGCCTTTGTTTAAGACTGTATTATTACCAACAGAAATTAATATTACGCGGTGTTAGGCATCAACTTTTTCTAGCATCTCTATCAGCTTTACAAGGAGCTTCCTATTAATTTTGTCACTTTACCTACGCTTTGTGAATGCGCTGGCTCCCCAAAGGGCGAGATTTTCCTTAGGATAACTCATTGTTCATCCCGCATTTATTCGGGTCTACATCTTTCATTTGCAGGGGCAACTGGGTGGCCAAAGACATAATTTTTATCCTGACAATCGATTGTGGTTACCAGCCTTTAACACGGGTGCTTATGTGTATAGGCACTTATATGTATCAATGTTATTTAGTTATTTTATTTATCAAAAACGATGCTTTAAGGTGTGAATACATAATGGATAATACATAATATCAAGATTGGGTGTAAGCTTTGTTTAGAGGCTTCGGGATAGTTTTGACTGGGGATGAGGGCCTTGTTAGCACGTACAGCAAGTCTCATCACTTGGGTTTTGCGTCGGGCCTGCCTATGGATGTCTTCCCCTCATTTTTCGATAAGTTGCTTTTCCCAACAGCAAGCGGCAAGCATGGTAGAATGAAGACGAGCCAGTACGGATTGTGCAAGATTGAGGCCTCTCTTTTAGATAATGGCTTCTCAAGAGAAGACGTTGCTATCGTTGACCCTAGAAGACTTGATGAAGCTGTTGGCCCAAATACAAGGGCCGTGGGCATAGGAGTGCTGGACCCTCTAGGCATTAACTACGGGACCATGTTGCTGAGATATGTTCTGAGGCTTATGGGAGTTAACGCCAGGCTTCAATCGTACATGTCCTGGGCTACCATGAGGATTCTGAAGCATCCCGTGATTAAAAAGTACAGAAGCAGGCTTAAGGTGATTGTTGGAGGTCAGGGTGTTTGGGAGATTATTGACTCCGGCCTGAGAGCGAGGTTGGGGATAGACACGCTTGTCGAGGGCGAGGGGGAGCTCGTTGCACCATCGATATTCGCCAAGGCTATAAAGGGTGAGGAGCTAGTGCCACACGTAAAGGGCCCGCCTGTGCCGCTCGAGAAAATACCGATTATTAGGACTCCTTCGAGAGGTATCGTCGAGATAACGAGAGGATGCGGGCGCGGCTGCAGGTTCTGTAACCCCACGCTACTGATGTACAGGAACATACCGCTGGAAAAAATAATCAGGGAGGTTGAGGTTAATGTCGCTGGCGGGGAGAGAAAAATTCTTCTCCACTCAGAGAATTTCCACAGG
>Ga0080005_115187_pt1 | contig 10636 bp, 12 predicted proteins | sample JossMetagenome_2_FD_69208 | JGI IMG/M metagenome (GOLD analysis project Ga0080005, IMG submission 69208) | Hot spring sediment microbial communities from Joseph's Coat, Yellowstone National Park, USA - JC3_ASED (SPADES assembly) (version 2) | ecosystem: Environmental > Aquatic > Thermal springs >... | reverse complement strand
CTCCGAGCTCTCAGGCGTAAGCAACATACGGCTTGCCCTAGATTACATACGTAAATTAAATATGAGGTGCCCAAAATGTAAATCAAACGAGTTAATGTTGATAATTAAGTGAGCTGCCATCTCCGGAGAGACAGCTAATAAAGCAAATACAGGATTGTGAGCCTGGTCGACTGCTTAAGGAGGTCAATGAAGTTGTTAAACTCTTCAAGTAGCTTGCCCCTAATGAGACATACCCCTTTCCTCCCAAGCTTCACAACCTCTCCCGGCGAGAATGGCGCAGAGTCCGTAAATACCTCCTCCGTTCCCCTCCTTTCAAGCCGTGCATTATACATGTATGTTTCATTTATTTGCGAGTCATAAACGAACAGTTGAAGCTCAACATCCCACACCCACTTCATTAGAGGAGGAGGTGCTCTCCTAGTCCCCATTACGCCGAACTTTATTGATGGGTCAAAGAATTCATACCTTCCCATCCTACGTGTAATTAATGGGGCACGGTACTGGATGCTTGAAATAGAAAGAGTGCCTATCGCACTCCTGTCTGAAATTTGAAAGATGTCGTGCTCACTCCTCAGCCGTTCAATCAACCTCGTCTCCTCCTCCGAATATGACGTAGGTATTTTCTCTGCAAGTTTTTTGAAGCTGTAATAGAGTCCTTGGGTTAGCGGATATTCTGTTGGGCTTTTGCCATCGAATCCGAACTCCAAGCTCTCAATATCGATGTAAACTTTCACCAACCTATTTTTGCAGTTCAGAGCAATGAAACTCAAGTCATCAGCCCTCCTCAAGGGCTTACAAGTCATGAGTAGGTAGTTCAACAACAACAAGGTTGAAAGAAAGATATTCGTGCTCATATCAACTCTGTAAAGCCCCATAAATATATCGTCCAATCTATCCCTCATCTCCCTAAGCAACTGCATAGCACAATCCTCAGACATCAATTCTCATCACCAATAAGTAAAATAAAAAGGTTTAACCCTTTTATTTATGTTCAGAATACCCCCTCAATGAGCTTCTCCTTCTCGAAGGACGTGGTTGATTGGTGGAGTGAGCAGGCGCTGAGACTTGCACCGTATTGGGAGTTGTTCATGGGTTGGATGGCAGAGAAGCAGGAGGAAGACTTGACCTATAAACTCAAGGAAATTCTACAAATGGCAATTAGGTCTAGAAAGAATTGTAGACCATCAGCACCCCCATCTGAGATTGATGAAGTATTTAACTGCGGCACATATGTAATTGGGCTGAGGGGTGGATTCCTTAACCCGTTAACATTCATTGACAACTCCTCAAGGTATGTGAACTCACTGATGAACTTGAGATGGTTTGGTGTGGGCATAGTAAGCAGAGGAAACATAGGTGCCGTTGTCGTGTTCTTCAGCGATAAGGCGCCCACCGTTACTTACCAAGTAACGAGACTCAGTTTAATGTTAGAAGTTAAACTTCTCAGTTTAATGTTAGGGAAAATAGAGAGAGATACGTTTAGGCTGTTGTTATTCATTGACAAGGGTGCATACAAGGTTGTCCCGCTCTTGATAATTCCGTATAAGAAGTTAGACGTAACATCAGCAGATAATGCCGAGCTTGTGAATGCCCTCGCCACAAACGAAGAAGCGAGACAGCTATTGGAGGACTACATCAATAGGGCAATAGTCCCACTTACGGAGCTTGCGAAGTACCAAGCTATTTATATCCTTTATTAGTGATAACTTTGTGCCTTGGTATGGCCACACCCTATGGTTGAAAGTGAGAAACAACCATGCTTTTAGGTACATGTACGCATTAGCATTGTTTCTGGGTTGGATTTCTGGGCTATCGGTTAGGGCTCATTTACCGTTTGTGTTTATAATGATCGAAGTTGGTGGCTTAATACTGTGGATCTTGTATGAAGCACGCTTCGCAATGGCTACACGTCTGGCCTGGCTTATTGGAATACCGCTGATGGTTGCGGGTGCTTTATCGATATATGCATTGTTTGTTCTGTTTGTTCTAAATATGCGTACTATTCTGGCAATTGTTGGCGTGTTGGTATACGGCATCTTCGGAGTGATCATTAACCTAGATAGTTTGCACGAATTTACTACAACCATAAAGAAAGACATTGCCGTTGCTAGAGAAAAAGCTTTTAACTACTTGAAAAAAGGAATTTGCCGTAAATGATTACATTGAGGCCTTGGCAGTCAGAGGTGCTGGGTGCGATCCCCGAGGAGTTGGAGCCTAACACAAACATCTTCATTAATGCTCCAACAGGTAGTGGTAAGACCATCCTCTCCCTCATGATTGGCTCGAAGCTTGATGTTGATTTGATAATTGTTGCCACTAGGACTAGGAATGAGGGGTTCCGCTTCTGGGAGGACGCAACAGCAAAGCTTGGCTTAAGGCACTACCCCTTCACGTTTATTGCGAAGGCTGACTTCTGTAGGGCCGTTAAGGATCCCGAGCTTAGAAAGGAGCTGTTGGAGGATGAGGAGTCAAGCATCAACTGCGAGGGGTGCAAGCTGGCGCTGGAGGGGAAGAAGGAGACGAGGGAGTGGCTGAGAGAAACCATGGACTTGCCCCTCTACATCAAGGCCTTCAAGGAAGTGAACCCGAACCTGCCTCCGCAAGATTACGAAAAGGAGCTGTTGGGGAGGTTGAGCAACCAGTTCATGAGGTTCTGCGCCTACAGCGTAGTGAAGGGCCTTGCGAAGGAGTCCGCCAGGCGTGGGCATCCCCTGATGCTCATTGGGACTTACCCGCACCTCTTCACGGCATATAGGCTGTTCAGGACTATATTGAGCGAGTTCTTGGACTCCGAGGAGAGGTTCAACAATAGGTTCCTGGTCATCATTGATGAAGCCCACAACCTGGACAACCTCCCCGACATGGTTGAGAGGAGGGTGAGCCCCATAAGGCTTGAGAGGTTGATGAACACGGGGGAGAGATTCTGTGAAAGGGTCGAGAAGTTAGGAGCGAGGCCGCCGGAGTGCGAGGAGGCGAGGAAGAACATGGAGAAGTACAAGGAGGTTAGGGATGAATTCAAGAGGAAGCTTGAGGAGCTCGGGAAGAAGTATAACGTTGGTGAGAACATGTATAAGAGGGTCAGCTTGGACGATGTGGGGTCATTGTTAAGCATCTTGGAGAGATTCATGCCCTTGGCGTTGCTGTACCAACAAGCGATGGAGAGATTCATGGAGAGGGTGAACCCAATGGACCCCTTCATATTGACGCACGAGCTCATGAAAAGGGAGAGGGACTACTTGGATGGTGCCTCGGTTCCGTTTGATGATAGAGAGAGGTCCATCCTAGTCGATCCAGATGTGTGGAGGTTCTACATCCATGGGAACCGCACATTCGCCTTAGTAATGAAGCCAATAACGCCCAAGCCCATAATCAACAGCGCCAGGAGGAGGTTTAATGATGTGTGGATCATGATGAGCGGCACCCTCCAGGAGAAGGATTACATAGAGAAGAACTGGGGTTTGACCACGGACTACTACTTCGACATGAGCAGGGAGGTGAAGTTAGGGAAAAGGTATGTAAAGTTTGTGACGAACGTGACGTCTAGGTACGAGAGGAGGGATGAGGAGATGTTCGCGAGGTACGCCCTAGAAATCTCGGACATAGTAGCGAAGAACGAGGGTAGGGTGTTCCTCGTGGTCTACCCAAGCTATGATATGCTGAAGAACATTGTGCCTAAATTGAATGGCATAGGCGCACTACACATCAAGGAGACGGAGGTGAGGAGCTTGGCTAAGGTGAGAGAGATGGTGGAAAGCACAGACAAGAAAGTTGTTGTGCACGCCGTCGCTGGGGGTAGGTTCACGGAGGGAATTGAGATCGTCAAGGATGGCGTATCCTTGATCAACCACGTGGTGATGGCAGGAATGCCTATACCGAACATAAGGGACGACTACATAACCGATAGGATAAATGCCAGCGGAATGAACCCAATTGAGTGGTTGCTGGAGCACGCGAGGATCGCTACATTACAAGCAATAGGAAGAGCAATAAGGAGTAATAACGACGAGGTAACCATTTGGTTACTGGATTCAAGGTTCCCAGGTTATGCCATAAAATGGGGGTTGACATCCTAAACGGCTACTATAACCCTTTTAATCATATCACTCATCTAAATGTGATATATGAGTTGTGTGGATAGGTTTGGGGAAAGGATGAATGAAATTATAGATAAGTATAGGGCCGTGCTTAATTCGTTGACACCGCTTTTGCGGGCCGGCATAGTATTTGAGGAGGATGTATACTTCGCCGGCCTGCTAGGTAGCGACTGTAAGAAGTATAAGTACGGAAACAACATGGGGATCATCGGCATCTGCGATAGTGCACTCTTTGAAGTCACGAACATTACATCCTTCACATGGGAGGATGAATCACGGCCGCTTCATAATGTCCTGGTGGAGCTTTACTCCAAGTTGCCCTCAAGGACTCCCTTCGAGATTACCCTACTGGAAGAGGACAGAGTGGATGTATCATTGCGAACAATATATCCGGGTATGGGCGCAGGGTATGTAAAGGTGTTGCTCCCAAAAGGGGGATTGAGGAGCGTAGCCAGGAGATTCCACATCCCAACCCCTGGGCTGGGTGTTGATTTGGAGGGCGGACTCGTGATCATAGAGCTACGCATTGATAGGCGCCGCTTCGCCATTAAGTACAGCGGCAGGGAAGGAAGGGCATACCTAGAGGGCGGTTACCCGCAGGGTTTTGAGAATTCGCCAATAGCTTGTGCAGTCACAGATGCTACTACAAGGATAATTACAGAAGCCTTCAATCTCTTTAAGAACATTGTAGACAGCGGAATAAAGTTCGTAAGCATCTACTTATTATATTGATGTCATTGTATAGCCTCAGCGATCATTGTAAACATTTTTAAGTCCCATTACCCGTCTAGATACGGTGTATGAGTTGCATAGATAGGTTTGGAGATGAGATGAAACAGCTCATAGATAAATATAAGGCGGTGGTTAACTCGGTGTTTGAATTGGTTGAGCAGACTTGGATGATGTATGAAGAAGATATATACTTTGCTGGGCTACTCTATAGCAATTGTGAGAAGTATAGGTATGGTGGAGGGTTTGTTGGTGTTTGTGGCGATAGACTGTTTGGGGTTGTAAACATTTCTTACAGAAAGGAGAGGAGAGATTATCCGCTCCACAACGCCTTGGTGAATAATTACTACAGCAAGCTACCAGCAATATCATATGCCGAAATGTCTCTGCTAGAAAGGGGCAAGACGATGATTGGGATAAAGACATTTTATCCACAAAAGGGCGGTGAAAATGTATATGTCGTTACACCAAGGGAAAGCCTAAACGACATAGCCAGGAAGTTCCATATCCCATCGCCCGGCCTAAGAATCAACTTAGAGAGCATGTACGTAGACATAGAGCTCAGCATTAACAAACACCGCTTCGCCATCATACACAATGGATATAAGGCATACCTGGAGGGTAAGTATCCACAAGGCTTTGAGAACTCCCCAGCCGCCTGCGCAATTACAGATGCCGTAGTGAGGATAACCACAGACGCCATTAACCTCTATGAGGACATTGTAAACAGGGGAATAAAGTTTGTGAGCATCTACTTACTGTATTAATTATTCGTAACCAAAAGATTTATAGGGAAGCTTTTAGAAAAATTCTTGGCGGCAGGTGCACCCTTGGGGTTCAGCGGGCCGCCAGCGCCCACCACCGCTGGCAAGTTGTCCCCAAGGGGATGTTCCTGCCGCTTTTTGCGAAAGGTTTATAAGGGACCATTAAGGAACCCTCTTGGCGGGTGTTCCTCCGGGGTTCAGCGCGGGCCTGAATTGCCCGTTAGCAACCCGGAGGTCACTTCCCGCCGTTTTCTTTAATAAAGAGTTTAACTTCAGAAAGCTTTTTCCCTAAACCGCTTGCAATGCAATTGGCGGCAGTAGCTTTGAAATTTCCACAATGCCCTCGCTCTCTATCAGCTTCTTCGCAGTGACTAGTTGTGCTGAAGCGATGAACGAGTCCGGGTCGCTTGCTGGGTATGCGATTGCCCTCGTCTCTGGGTTCTTCAGTATCATGTCCACTGGGTATGGGGCGACAACGCCTAGCACCACCCAGGTCTTGATGTTGGACAGCGCCGTTATTGGAGCCTTGGATGCGTTCTCCTGCTCGTCAGTGAGGACGAACAGCAAGTCGTCCTCGCCTAACCTCTCCTCCGTGATGGTCTTCTGTATGGCATCGTAGAGCGGGGTGCCATCATCCGGCATATTGAGCAGGCCCAGGTAGTCGTTGAGCGATGATAGCTGTATTTGCTTGATTATGCCCTCGATGCCGGAGTTAAACACATAAGCCTTCTCGAAGACCTTGGTGAACGGTAGTAGCACCCTGGCCGCCGCAAGTATCCTCGCTCCCTGCATTGAGCCGCTCACGTCTATCAATGTAATAACTCTCTTCGGAGTTGCCGGCAACAGCTTGTTGAACTCTTCCTTGCCCAACTGGGCCTTCTCGAAGAACGCGTTAGCGACCTCCTGCCTACCTTGCACAGCCAGCCCAATGGCGGCCCTGGCGCCGGCTGACAGCGGTATCCTGCCCCTCCTCCTCACCAGATACTCAACGGAGTCCTTGCCCAACCTCTCAGTCAAGATGCTGGCTTGCATTGCTATATCGAATGGGCCCATAAGCTTGGCCGCGGCGTTAAACAACAGCTCGTTGGGGATGGCATCCAACTTCCCAATCCTAGACCTTATGACCTCCCACGGTAGGTCAGCCTCAATTGCCTTCTTCACTGCGTCGGCTGGGCTTGAAGCCTTAACCGCCTCCTCATACGCCTTTGTCTTATCCGTTGGGGCATCCCCCTTCTTTACCACCCACCTCCACAGCCTATTGATTTCATCAACCCAAGGCTTGGGATGGAGCATCCTCAATATGTCCCTGTACGTGGTTGGGTACTTTATCGCTTGTAGCTCATGCCACTCAAACGGCATCTCCTTGAGCGCATCTACAACAGCGTCCTTCTTCCTCGCTCCATAGCTCCACCCGTAATCCTTCCTACCCTTCTTCGCGATTTCGAGGAACAACAGCATCTTCGGCAATGGGTACAGCTTGAGTAGCTCCTTTATCTGCGCCTTGTCGGGCCATACCTGCGCCGAGACCAACGGCGGATCCTTGACAAGCCCAGCCCTCCTCATCCTTATGGCAAAGTCGTAAACCGGCGCCCACCCCTCGGCGTTAGCAACATCCCTAGTGGCGATAAGCAACAGCTCGGTGTACTCCCTCAAGTTCCTCATGTAAAAGAACCCCTCACCCCTTAACGGATAAGCTGCCAACGTCTTGAGCAGCAAGTACTGCGGTGTGGGCTGAACGAAGGGCTTGACAAAGCCCTCCGCCCTCTCCCTCCTCATATGGAACTCCCAGGCTTCACTTCTGTAATTCCTCGTAATCCACGACATTAAAGAACAAACATTTAGGTACCTTTTAAATTTTCTGCTATTAAACAAAAAACGAAAGCTTAATAAGGAGCTGATACATGCACTAAAATAATGGTTTCGGGTGGGGAAACGTTACGGAGAATACTGGTGGCTAGGGCTAGGGTAGAAAATAGGCAACTAAGGCAGTTGCTGGATAAGGCAACCACCGTAAGCGTCTCGCCACTGTTTCAATACATATGCAAGCCCAACCAAATGATGCCAATTCCATGGGAGCATTGGTTGTTTTACCTGGGGTTAAGAATGGAGGTTGTCGCTATGCCAAGTGAGAAAAGAGATGTAACTGTGAAACCGTTTGGTTGATTTTAAGGATGATTTTGATAGCATTACACCCTAAAGCACAGACCTAAAAATATTGAAAATATTGCACTAAGGAGGGATGGTGGAGGGGAACCTAGACGGGGTCAGTACCCACCACTATCCTTGACGCCACTAACCCCTCCAGCTCTTTCTCTTAGTAGTAGGGGTTAATAAAATTAGTGTTGGAGGGGTACGTTCACGTTATAACCTCGGGGATATTGAGGAACTGGTGGACCGATATACCGCGCTATCTCGCCCCTCCGATTATGTATGTGCTTGTCTGATTAATAAGGCTAACTCTTCACTACTCAATTCTACGTCGACCATGAAGTCCAAGGCGCCACGCAAGATCTCAAGTATCTCCTCTCTCTTCGTCCAAAATCTCTCGGTTAGTATGAGCTTGAAATTCCTCATCTTCGTTCTCCGGTGCTCATCTGTTGTTGATGTTACTGCATAGCACTTCCTCCTTGTTTCCTCATCCCAAATGAACCAGCAAATGTCCTCGCCATTGTTCATTGCCTTGATGTACTTCCTAAACAGCGCCCATACCCTCATGTCCTTCACAATAACTATGGCATGTGTATAACCACCACGTAGGTACTCGACCAACACAGCAATCGCCGATGCCCTATCATCATCGATAGGCAGTATCTTGTTGCCTCGGTTGTAATTACGCCAGAATTTAATAACAACGTCCCTACCCAGCCTATCCTTTGTAATCGCCCTACAGTGATGCTTCTTGTGTTTCTCACGACAACCCCAGCCCTCGATAAAGACTAGGACCCTCTTCATTGGTGTATCCTTGCGGGAAAAGCAAAATTTAAAAACTTAACCCAGCAAGGGTTTACGTATGGCGGGAGACAAGCTTGAGATAGGGGAGGCCCATAAAATAGACAATGAAACTGCCGAATTTAGGGTAACAAAAATATACGCTGATTCGTGGGAGCGCGGCTACGACATCTTCGACGTCATGACTGGCCTCCGCCTAGTGCCGGTTGCGATTGAGGAAAAACGGCTGGACGCAAACATCGTTGAGGAGTTGCGCACCTACCGCTTGAGGACTGGATACTATGCATTGGTCGAGATAGTTAAGTACTACTCCATTAAGGATGCTATAGTGGCACCTGGGGCAACGGGGCCTGCCATCACTGCTATCACCTATTCTCTCAACAAGGCTAAGTATAACATCCACCCGCTAATAGTTAGGAACGGCATGATATTTACAGTAGATGAATTGGCCATCGAAGGGGAAACAACAGAAATAGACGAGGTTTACAAGGCGGCAGAGAAGGCAATCAACGAGTGGAGGAACAAGCTCCCCAAAATATGAAACAAAGCTACCTAATCACCCATAAACAACCCTGCTTTTAACCCCACTCTTTGACTGGATCAAAACTATGGCAATTCTTTACATACCTCGAATAGCAGTGATCTCCATATATTAATGGCTTTCTTTAATGCTTTAACTATTTCATCCCACTGTATCGTTTTTCCCTCAATGATTAGCTCATTTACTATGTAGGCTTTGCCGTGCTTGACGATAAGTGGGTAGATCTTAAATTCCCAGCCGGGCTGAAGGACGGCCAAATCAACTGACCCGTCCGGTGATGAAATAAGAGCGACAAACGGCCCACTCCATGGTGATGGAAGCTCGGTTGCTTTTACTGCAATGCGCATCTTATGTAGCTCAAGCAGTGCATAGTAGCCGGGCGATTGTAGATGGTATGTGCGGTAAACTTTTACGACATCTTCATCAACCCGTTCGTTTTCAACGTTTATTGGCAATACTTGACGGCCTGATGATACCTCATATAGCATGTATTCAACCTTGTCTCCAGCTCCATACACCTCTTCCGTTCTTAACTCAACATAATCCCCCTTGCTTTGCACATCCAGTTTGGGTAGCATATTGACTTTATTGCTAGAGGAGTAAATTTATTTTTTTCCTTGTAGAGTTGTTGCCCCTCTAGGTGCTAGAACCCTTAAATATACACGAGACACAATGCTTGGGATGGACTGGCTTGCCTTTCCTAACTTGGTTACGGTGGTGAAGAAGTGGGGAGTTAAGTTTATTCAGTATGCAAGGCTACTTTCGCTTTTTAATATGGAGGAGTGGTTAATTCCCTTCTCCTTCTTCAAGGCTTGGATAACCGAATGCCAGGCCATTGGAAGGTATCTAGGTCTAGGCTATGTATATGTGAGATGTGACAATAAACTAATGACCCCCTCCCCGCCCACTAGGGGTAGGGTTTAACCCCGGGGGTCTCGGTTGTTACCCCCTCTACGGGGGTTAATGGTTTCACGCCATTACTTGTTACTATATAACTAAGTATCTTCTTCGGTATTGGCGTGTTATAACCCACCTTCTTCGCAATATTCCTTGCCGCATTTAAATCGGCGTTAATCTTTATGCCCGTTACTGGGCATACATAGAGTCCTCTCTTTACTCTACCGTTTTCATGATTTGAATTGCATATAGAACATTGTTTGCTCGTCTTATACTCATTCACTATATTAAGTTTGATTCCGTATTCCTGTAATACCTCACCAAACCACTTAATGGTTTTCGCATACCACCAAATGTTTGTATTATATTCATTACCGTTGTTCTGGCTCACTAAATAGGGATAACCAACAAAGACCTCGTCAATGCCCATCTGCCACAGTGTCTCGGCTAGGAACCTAATCGATGTCCTATAGTAATGTCTCAACCTCTCTCTCCTCTTGTAGATTGCGTGTAGGTAGAATGCGTGGTACTTTTTCCACGACTCAAAGCCGTGGTTCCTCAACCAATCCCTAACGGATTGGTAGGTGCTTATTTCACGCTTCCAGTAATAGTACTCTGCCTTAATTGTCGAACCCTTGATCAGAATAGCACCCCCACTGTGG
>Ga0080005_173030_pt1 | contig 10692 bp, 15 predicted proteins | sample JossMetagenome_2_FD_69208 | JGI IMG/M metagenome (GOLD analysis project Ga0080005, IMG submission 69208) | Hot spring sediment microbial communities from Joseph's Coat, Yellowstone National Park, USA - JC3_ASED (SPADES assembly) (version 2) | ecosystem: Environmental > Aquatic > Thermal springs >... | reverse complement strand
CCCCGATGCGCAGGTCGAGGCCGTTCTCCCGCACGGTGTCGGGATACAGGGGGTCCACCTTGAGCCGGCCCAGCGAAATGAGCTTCTTCAGCTCGTCGTGGGCCAGTATTCCCATGGGGGAAGACAAATGCCTATTATAAATTTCATTCCAGGAGCTTAGTCTTGCTCAGTGAATGCCATGTAGTTGTTGAGCTGTGGCATTTACTCTACTTCGAGTTAGCGGGTAGTTATTTAATAGGTAGTAAGTGATTACTAGCCATGAGGGGCGTAGTCCACAGAGTAGTTGGCTTTGTCGCCGAGACTTTAGCCTTTTTCGCAACGACACTATTTACCATTTGGGTTATGCACAGGCTCCGCAACGCCGCTTTTATAAGCCTCGTAGCGCCGCTGGCGCTTGCAGGTTCAGGTACCTATTCCACTTGCTACCAACGCAAGGCAGTCTCCTAATAGGCGGCAACAGGGACTTCTCTACAGGGATTGCCTAACAGGGATGATTATCCCTGTTGGATAATCCCTGTAAGGACGTTCAGACGGTCAGTTGTGGACACCAATGCCAGACAGCCGTGGGAAAACGTTTAAAAGACAGTACAAAGGATAATTACATGGAACCCCAAATACAAACATATGTGAAAGACTTGTTAGGCATTCACACGAAATCGTTTAACGTTGACCGCGGCGGCGCCTCCAAATATACCATTATCAATCCGGGAATATGGAAGACGTATGTGTACGATGACCTCAATTTAAGGACGGAAATCGGCAACCATCTTATTGTGGCAGACGAAAAAATAGTAGTAGACGGCAAACAAATTGATTCGCTGTGTTGGAAAACCAGCCGCGGCCAACTGCGTTGTTTAACCTCCAGCGGAATTAAAATTAGGATAGGGGCCATAATCCTAGCTCGTCACAGCATAATAGACCAGTTGCCAACAGCTTGTACTAGTAATAAGATGCTGTACCACATAAACAGCGTTGAAAGAGACCAAGACATGGCTGAATTCGCCGTTAAGGTATTAGCCGCGAAAAACACGCTGAACGATGATGCCTTAGTTGCGGCAATACTCAATGAGATCGGCAAAATACGCCTTGCGAAATACACGCGCATCTGAAACCCCTCTTTTTCCTCTCCGCACGCATGTGTCTGCGTCCCGGTGCTTCCACTGCACTGTCTGGCGCCGTTTTGGAGGCGCCGCTCCCCTCTCCGCAGTCCTTTAATGCTTAAAAGGGGGATTCCTGTCTTTTCCGTGTTGCGCGCGGTGTATGACCGGCTTAAGGTGGCGGCTGGGCTCCCGTGGCTTGCGGCTTTCAGCGGCGGCAAGGATTCGACGGCTGTATTAGACATCGCGTACCGGTTCAGCCAGGAGGCTCGTGCAGAGCTTGCGGTGCTCCACAACGAGGAGCTCCTCAAGCCGCCGCCCATATTTGAGTGGGTCTACGGCGTCCTTTCGGAGGTGGCCAGGAGGGGCGTCCGCGTCCTCGTCACCGTCCCCCGCGAAGACTACCTGGCCACAGTTTTTGAGAAGAGGTACTCGCCGCCCGGGCCTGCGTTTATGTGGTGCACGGCGCGGCTTAAGGAGCGGCCCACCGCCAGGCTGGCGAAGGTGCTTTCGTGGCAGAGGTATGCGCTCCTCACGGGGGTGAGGATGTCTGAGTCGCTTCACAGGGCTGTGCACATAAAGGCCAGGTGCAGGCTGGGCGATATCTGCGGCGAGGCGTACTTCATACAGAAGATGACCGACAGCGCCGTGCACCTCGCGCCAATTGTGGACTGGAGCGACCACGAGGTAGTTGCATATCTAAAAAGCCGCAGGCAACCGTGGAGCGGCCGAGACTACTCCTATCTTTTACAACGCGTCTACTGCGGCGAGGCCAGGATAAGGACTGGGTGCACCCTGTGCACCGTGGTTGAGCGCGACGCCATGCTGGAGATGTACGCCTTATGCCACGGCGACCCCAGGTACCTCAAGGCGGCGGAAATTAAGCAAGAGCTGAGGGCCGTGGGGCTCGACTGGGGCATGAGGCTGTACAAGTCCAAGAAGCTCAGCGACGCCGGCCTCAGGCGGGTGAGGGAGTTGCTGATAGAGCTCTTCGACGGCTTCCCGGAGTTGCTGGCCGGCTACGCCGCGTTCAAGCCTGAGGTGGTGGAGCGGCATCTGCCGGAGGTGGCGCACTGGTTGCCGCGGGTCAGATACCCGTTGCCCAGCGGCATCGAGGTCTTTGAACTGTGACAAAAGAAAAACGGGTTTTGCTACAAGCGGCTGTTTTCAGAGGCCTTGTCCCCCGTTCACCGCGGCCCTCCTGCCGCGCTGGGCGCATAGCTACGCCTTGCTAGCTTAAATATCTTGGCATTTCTTACCTTCATGGATCAAAACCAAATAAAACCCATCCTGTATGCGTACACCCAGCACGAGCCCGCGATTATGATTATCGAGTCCTGCGGCGTCGAAGTGATTAGACTGAAGCAGGACAGGACTAAGGACCCGGTGGAGGACGTGCTGGCGCAACTGCGGCCCGAGGCGAGGATGTACTACGTTGACGTAGAGGCGCAGGAAGTGCCGCTGTGCGGCATATGAACATCAAGGGCATGATCAGGGCCGAGTTCTGCCAGGGCGGAACGTATCCAATTGCGCTACGCCTGAGGTCGGGACGTTTGGAATTGGTGAGGCCGGCGCTGAAAGTGATCGGTAGCTTCGGGTGCGAGAAGTGGTACTACCATGACTACATCGTCGACGTACTGCTGTGCCTCGATAGGTTAGAGCTTGGGCGGCTCGTCGTGGTGCCGATCTGCCGGCTGGGCAGGGAGAGTTGCAAAACGCTGAAGAAAACCGCGGAAAAGCTGTGGATAGAGGAGGGAAAAAGCGAACATGAGGTTGAAGCCGCCTTGGGATCGCTGGCGGTTTAGCGGCTCAGTGCAGAGGCGCAATGTTGCCTGCGGCGCGTCCGCGGAGGCATGACGCCGGATTACGGCGTCAAGGACGTCGTCTACTTTATTGCGAAGAGGCTTCGTTGCTTCCACAACGCGGGCAGGCTGAAACTGCTCATCTTTTTGGCGCAGTACGGCGTTGACCCGAAGAGGCGCATCGCATGTGAATACAGGTGCGGCGGGCGGCCCCTGGCCCGTGCCGAGTTTTATCTGTGGCCCCCCGACATCGTAAGCGACGAAGTGCTGAACGCCCTTGAGGAGGTGGAGTTCGACCTGGTGATAGATGCGGTCGGCCCGAAGCTCTGCTATGGAGGCCCGGCTCCGCAGTTGCCGCCGCCGCTGGCGGCGCGGCTTTCCGCCGTGGTGGAGAAGTACGGCGGCTGGAAGGTATGGGAGTTGCAACGGCACATAAAGAGGCTGATGGGGTGGAGCGTGGAGGAGCGCTACGCCGCCTATCTCGGCTACACCGTATACGCATACTTCTACGGAGAGGGCTACAGGTTTGCGGTGCGTGAGGTGTGCACGCAGGCCCTTGATGGGGCGCCCAGCGCAGTTCCGGGATTGAGCTGACTCCGCGCCTCCAAAAGCGCCGCCAGCTCCGCGGCGCCGCACATGAAGCTGGCGATGTTTAGGCCGATCCTTCGGTGTCGCGGCGCCTCTCCTGCCGCGGGCTCTGGGCGCAGGGAAAGACGGCGGCGCCGAGCGGCCCAAGCAGGAGTGGACGTCCCCTTGGGCCGCTTGAGCTTGCACGGCGCCCTAAACCAGGCGCCGGCCGCGGCCCCGAGCGCCTCATGGGCCGCATCACCCCATGCTCCACTCTCCGTAAAGATGCGGCCAATGCGCCATCCGCCTGGGCGGCATGAGCTCCGCCAGCTTGTCCAACTCGGCGAGGCTGGGGTTCCGCCTCCTGGCCTCCTCCAAGACAGAGCTCACGTACTCCGCCAGCACATCCATGGGGATGAGGAAACCTTATTGCCGCTGTCAGCCTCTGCCTCAGCTCTTCCAGCGCTTCTGCGTGTTCCTCCCAGCCTCTTTTTTGCTCCCTCCCAGCTACAATCCTCGCCGCCCGCGTCGGCGCGTCCCTCAGCCCCGCCGCGGCGTTCAGCGGCCGCATTAGACGCCGCACGCCAGTTCAGCCGCGGGAGGGCTTGGGCGGCAAGATGCGGCCGCAGAAGACCGGCGGCCTGGAGGCTTCCGCTGAAGGCCTCAACGCCGGCCTTGGCCGCAACTGCCAAGGCATGCCGCCGCCGAGCGTCTGCGCCGCGCTTTTTGATAATCTCGAAAAAAAAAGGTGGGTTAGAGGAAAGACGCAAGCCTGGAGACATAACGCTGACCATTAAGCTGGTGCCCAACGTCGATGCGCTGACCTAGAATTTCTTCTGCCGTCCTCCACAGCTCTTCTGATTCCTCTTTTGCCCTTGAGTATTTGTCAAAACTGTCCCTGTCAACCCACCCCGCCACTGCTATATATCCAACAGGTATAAAATCACTGCATATCCAGCTCTTATCTTTGGCACCGCGCCACGCTTCAAGTGTTCTATACTTTCCGGCTTCGTCGTCATATATTGTGACCTCATGACTTTCGCAAACCACCGAAATTGCCTCTTCCGGTGTCTTCCGCTTCATTGCGGCGAACAGCTTCTCTACGGCATTGCCGTCGCGAACTGCAATATAGAGATATCTCCGCGGCGGCGCATTCTTGATCAGCTCATGAGACTGCCGTTGTAGCTCGATGGCATGTTGAACGTACCAACGCTTTTTCCAGTCCTCCACAAGCGGCAGATGGAACTTCTCCTTACGCTCTACTTGCCATGCACCACAACGACAACGCATTACCGTTTTGACAACATAAGGATCCTCATCTGTACTGTACACCTCCCAAACATGCTGGTGTAATTGACCAATTGCGTAGTTTTTGCCGCGCCTTATGATGTCTACCATATATTCTCTGTTTGGCTCAACCTTAAACTGTGGAAATATAACCAGGCCGCGATATTGTGACGGTTCAACAACCTTCAAAATCCACCGTTGCGGGTTTCCAAACCTGTCTGTAGATTTTCTATCTGGTATTGGGATACATTTGACAGTTTCCATGTATGTATAATTCGCAACGGTCTTTAAGTTTTCATTCCCCAACGCGTCCAGAGCCTCTGAGATGCGTATTGAGCCACCTAGATCAATAGGACGCTCATCACTTGCCGTCTCCGCGCAGAGGGCTGAGTTCCCCGTCATCGGCTCGAAGGCCGCCATTCTGCTTGAAGTCAAGCGGCGTTGTGTCCCGCCAGCCCGATTGACGCATTGCCGCCGACTGCGTCGGTGGGGAGGGCCGCCTGCGGCCGCTTCAGCTGGCTCAAGACGGCGTTTTCAGCCTCTGCCTCAGCTCCTCCTCCAGCGCATCTGCATATTCCTCCCAGTCCAGGCGTCCTTTTTCCTTGATCATCCTCAGCGCCGCCTTCATCGCCTCTGCCAGCGCATCTCTCAGCTCTGCCGCGGCTTCTCTGTGGTGCGCAACAGACAGCGGGATTAGTTGCAGGGCGTCCTCATGTAGCTTCACGTCGTAGCGCCCCGCCAAATACTTCAGCAACTCCGGCGCCGCGCCTCTAACGATCTTCGCCATGCCGTAGGGGCCTGCGAGCTCCCTCAGGCCGGGCGGCGCCAGCCTGTAGAGGTGCCTCGCCATCTGCCTAACCCACGGCCTGCACCACAGCGGCACTGCGCCTTCTGGCGAAAAGCTGTAGTCCTGCAACGCGTATACCCTGGCCGCGAGCCTCCAGAGCGGGTACGTCCTCGCTTCTGCGTACGCCGCTGCCTTCAGCTCTACCCGCTTCATCTCCGCAACGAGCTCCTCAACAACCGCCCTCATCTTTTCATATTCCACGTCAAACAGCTCGTAGAAGCTCTCAACAACCGCGTCCCCAACGTGGCCTCTGGGCTCAGCAAAGACGTCGACGCCCTCTTCCGCAATCCCCGCCTTCATGGGCACGTACTCGCTGGCGTAGATGTCCACGTCAACCCCCAGCTTGGCTATGCCCAGCTCGCCTTTTAGCATCAGCGTCAGTCCATCCCACCTCCTGCGTCTAAAGCCCTCAGCAATGCTGTCCACGACGTCGGCATCGACGCCGCCGCCGACATCTACCTCTTCGCCGCGTATATGCGCCGCATCGGGGACGCCCCTCCACGCGCGGGCCTCCACGCGTTCGAAGCGGCCGACCCTCCTCAGCGCCGCCGCCAAGGCCAGGCCCAAGGCCGCGGCCGCCCGCCTCCGGCTGGCCGGCGCCAGCCCCGCCCGCGGCTTCAGAATCTTTATCGCTATCATATGCGCCGCCTTGCGGTCAGCCGCGCCGCCTCGTAGAGGCACTTGATGTCGTTGCACACGACGCGTACAGCCTCATGCTTGAAGACGCCGCCCAGGTTCTGCAGATTGACTGGCCTGCCGCAGAAGTAGCAACGGGTTCTACTGGTTGCCACGTCTTGGTAGATCCCAATTTTCTTGAGCACGTCGACAAGGCCTCTGTCGTCGACGGCGTAAAGCGTAATCTCCCCTATGCGTTTAAGCATAAATACACAACTTTCCGCATTTATAAACTTGGCCGACTACCGCGTCTGACCAAGGCCAAGGAGGGGGGCATTTGCATCAGCTGACATGTGTCAATGCCGTCAAAATGTTGTACCACTCCTACGCCACGTATAGCTAATATGGCAAAAGGAGAGATGATTGATAGGCGTACAACGCAAGCACGGCCTACCGGCGTCGCAGACGCATAAGCCACCCTCAAGGCCTCCCTCAGCTTGTTGCGCTCCATGTTGAAAACTGTATTTTTAAGCCAACAGGCCGGTGCATGATTCTATCTTGTTGACAGATGGCCAGCTACCTCGCATTGCTCCGACGTGGCCACGGCGTCCGGCTTCTCGCCGGCTATCCCCGCCTGCACGGGCGCTTATTCACAGGTGTAGATGTCTATGTCCACTCCCGGCTTGGCAATCCCGAGACGCGCGTTAGATCTTTAGCTCTATAAACGGCGGCTTTGTGCTGTATTTCGGCGCCGCCTCCGCCGGCTTCTCTAGTATGTAGAGCTTCTCGTGGTATATCAGCAGGAAGTCCCTCTCCTTCAGCCTCCTCCACACCTCCCTGGTGGTCTTCATCTTGTGCTGTATCTTGACGACCTCCTCCTTCAGCGCGAAGCCCGCGTCTAGCAACGTCAGCAGGACGTAGTGCGAAGTCGGCACGTAGCGCCTCTTGATCCTCGTGTCGCCGATCAACACCCCCAGCACCCCTCCGGGCCTTAGAGCTCTGTACATTTCCCCCGCCGCCTGCCTAAACATCGTTAGGTACTCCTCCAGGCTCCTTGTCTTTGACAGGTCGCCCTCCTCCCCTCCGTATCTTATCGTGTTGAAATACGGCGGGTGGGTAGCTATCAAGTCCACAGAACCGTCTGGTATCTTGTCCAGCCTCCTGGCGTCGCCGTGGAACACCCTGTACCACGCCTTGACCTCCTTGAGGGCGCGCGCCAGGTGATATAGCCTGTGGTGCGTCAGCATGACGGCGCCGTAGTTTATGTCAACTGCTATGCAGTTCCTGCCGAGCAACAACGCCTCGATGCACGTGGTGCCGGAGCCCGCCATTGGGTCTAAGACGACGCCCCCGGGCTCCGTGTACTTGAGGATCAGGGCGCGGGGAATCTGCGGCGCCCAGTTCCCCCGGTAGTCACCCCTGTGGACAGCCCAAGACCCCCTCTTAGGGAAGCTCCAAACGGTAGTTGATACGTCGGCAAGCTCCTCTGGCAAGGGCTCAAGCCTCTTCACAACGATGGGCACCAGCGAGATGACCTGGTCTTCAACGACGACGCTCCCATTCTTCGAAACGAAGTCCAAATACTCTTGGACAGACACCTCCCTCATGTAGCTTAGACCTCTGCCTACCTTATAATCCTTCAACTTGTGGCAACACAAGAAAACTCGAATATTGCAGACAGGGATTTCCTTACAGGGATAAACCCACAGGGATGATTATCCCTGTGGGGGAATCCCTGTTGTCAACTCTGCCCTCGTGCCCCCAAAATGGTAAAGCCAAATCATCAAACTAAAACAAAATAAGGAGATGCATGGATTCGAAGAGAATAGTAATAGTGAACGGATTCAGCACGAGCATGTTCAGGAATCCAAATTTCCTGGTCGTTGCATTCAGAAGGATAACGCCAGAAGAAGTCCAACAACAACTGGCAGAGAACAGAGAAGTAATTAGTTATGTGCGTCATCAAGGGACTGTCGACGTCCTTAAGAGAATAATTCCCCAAATTAATGTCAATGCAGGGGTATATGAATATGCCGAAGGTGATGTTATAATAATGGCAGTTCTAGCGACACCTGCGAGAGGTGTAGAGGTTGCGAATCCGGACATCATATTATACCAGATAATTCCACACCGTCTAGAATAATTTCCCCTCTTTTTTTCCTTTTCTGATTGTCTTTTTAGTAAAAAAGTGGTTTGAGATTTCTTCTTCAAACCACCAATGTGACGTATTTCCTTAAGCTCTCTGTCTTTTTCACCTTGAGCGTCTCTCCGTTTTTCAGCACGACGTGGTCGGCGAGCTTCTCCAGGAAGCGGTCTGGGATGCCGACGTTTAACGCCCGCCACTCTGTCGAGTAGTAGTATCCGGGGCCGCGTTGCGACCGCTTCACGGGGTACACATAGTAGTAGACGTCGCAGTCCTCGCCGCAGATGCTCTTCGCCGTGATGGCGGCGCCGTCGGCCCAGGTGGGCAGGGCGGCGCGTATGGCATCGGCAACCTTGGCGGGGTCGCCCCACTTCTTCTCCTCCTCCTCCATGCGCCTCCGCGCCTCTTCCTCAGCCCTCCGCCTCTTTTCCTCCTCCTCCCGCTTCTTGGCCATGTACTCCTCGTGGAGTTGGCGCATGGCAGAGGGGTCGGGCTCTCCTTGGTAGCGGTACAGCAGAACCCCGAGCCCTGTCCCCATCCTGATCTGCACAGCTATGTACCTGCCGCTGTAGCGCCTCTCCTCGACCTCTGGGCTGTCGTAGTCGGAGCATGTGAACACGGGATCCTCCACAAGCGCCAGCCCCTTCACGCTTACCTCGTAAAGCGAGAAGTCCACCTCTGCGAGCTTGAACTGCGGGACGCATCCGCCTGCGAGGTTGTAGAACTCGCTGGCGGCAAGCTCCGCCTTTACCTTAAACGCCTTCTCCACGAACTGCTTGACCTCGTCTTTCGGAGGCTCAAGCACAAGGCGCCTGCGCTCCTCAAGGCGGTAGCTCCAGCTGTCATAGCGCTCGTCGCATCCGCGCGGGCAGTACGGCTCGTCGGCGTCCCACTCCACCACGCTTCCGCAGATGTTGCAGATGCCCTCCTTGTACGCCGCGACGCGGTGCTGGAGCTCTACGGCGTAGGGCGGCGGCTGTTCTGCATACGGCCTGTAGTAGTCGGCCTTGTCCGTCTCGTAGACCACATACAGCCTGCGCCTCCAGGCAAAGACCTTTCTTATCCGCGAGACGTCTAGGTGGAGCTTTTCTCCCGCCTTGACGCGGCCGTTTTTGATGGGGCCCTGGAGGCGTTCCGCCCTTATGGTTATTTCCATGTCTAAAGAAGTGCGGATGTTTTTAAACATGGCCGCCGCAGTGATGTGTCTTTCTTCCATCTGTCTCTGCGCCACATGGGCCGTGCAGAGGAGAAAAAGGGAGGTATTAGAATGCGGACCGTTGCTGGGGGCGGATGTCGACGTGTCAGATTAGGCGCAGGTGATGGCTATGCTATCCTTACCAGCTCTTTGTTTTCTACTGTGTATATCTCTACCAATTTGCCATCTTTCAGCGGCTTCAGCCGCATGAACTTAGGTCTCTGTGTTGCGTACCAGCCCTTTCCTTGTTCATAGCAGTACGTCTTTGGGTCAAAATCCCTAACACAGAAGCTGACGCAGACGCCGTCGGCGCTTCTATAGACATCAATTATGCACCGCAGATCTAGGTCGAAGCGGCCTAAGAACAGTATGGCAATGTTTGGAATCTCCGGGTTGTTTAGACGGCTTAGGAGGTTCAGCAACTCACGTCGGCCGCGTCTCAGCGCATCTAAGATCGTGTTTCTGTTCCACCACCTCAGCCATGTGTATCGTTGCAACAATGCTTCATATTCCTCTTCCTCCGGGTTACGCCGAGGCGGCGGCGGGGGGCTCTCCAGCTTCCTCCTGTACTCCTCCAGCATCTTCTCGACGCACTCGTCGGCAGAGCGGCAGTGCGGCTTCGGAACAGCTACGCCGTTTATGATGACGTTGCAATCATCATCGACCCCGACGTCATACTTCTCAGACAACTCCCACAGGACATCGGCGACCTGTTGCCTGAGACAGCCGCTCCCCTCTTCATCCCTCCTTTTCCGCCACTTCTCTATAACCCCCCACTTCCGGCCGTCTTTAGAAAATACCCACACGCGGTACTTGATGCAGATGTCTTTCTTACATCCTTCCACGGTTAGAATCCCCTCATACGGACATCCTTCGGAGGTGCACCACTCCCGCGGAGGCGGCTCATACTCCACATATTGGAGAATCCCCAACCGCTGAGGAAGTTCGAAGACGGTGGTTACGGTTTTGACTTTTCCCATGTCTACCACGCCGCAGAGCAGAAAGTTGAACCGAAACGCCACAGGGATAAACCCACAGGGATGATTATCCCTGTGAGGTAATCCCTGTAAACTTATCCCTGTCGGCGTCTTGGTTCAGCTTGTCCCTGGCGTCTCTTGTTTCCCCTCAGCTGGAGGGGG
>Ga0080005_142589_pt1 | contig 10699 bp, 9 predicted proteins | sample JossMetagenome_2_FD_69208 | JGI IMG/M metagenome (GOLD analysis project Ga0080005, IMG submission 69208) | Hot spring sediment microbial communities from Joseph's Coat, Yellowstone National Park, USA - JC3_ASED (SPADES assembly) (version 2) | ecosystem: Environmental > Aquatic > Thermal springs >... | reverse complement strand
ATGCCCATACGTAACCACGAACCCCCGCTACAACCTAAAGTTCATGCTCGCCGAGCTGGAGCGGGAGATGCCCTCCGTGAAGTACAACCTGTCCTCCTTCGGCGGGAAGCTTACGCGTATTTTGAAAGAAGCCACGCCGGAGGCCCAGCCGAAGAGGTGTAAACACTGCGGCGCCCCCTCCGCCCGGGACATGTGCCGCGTCTGCGAATTCTTCGAAAAGGCCGGCCTCCTAGACGCCTACCTGCAGAAAATCCGCCCAGAGATAAATATATAGACCTGTTTCTCTACATGCGGGTTGCGCTCCTCCTAACCGCGGTATGGCTTCTGGCACTTCTAGGCTGGCTTGCGGGAGCCAACGCCGTGGAGAAGCCCAGCGAAAACCCGCCCCCCTCCACTGCCGACATGTGGGAGAGACCTGTCATCAACATCACCTCGGGCCTCCCCTTCGGGGACAAACACCACCTGTGTAGAGACCCGCTGATGCCCTTGACGCTCAAGATCGGGATCAGGTGCGGCCCCCCTCCGCGTATCGTGTTTAGAGATGGTTAAGCCTCGACGCGGAGGCAGGCGCCTTCGTCTACAGTCTTTGCCCGTACGCCGAGTTCTTTGAAGAAGGCGTCTAGGTAGGTCCGTATCAGCGGCTGGACGAGGCTACATAGGCGTGCCTCAAGCCGTCCCTCTTTTAACATGGTTTCGAGGGTAGCCAAGCCTCTGAGCTGGACTATGTAAAGCGCCTCCTCCAGCGTCACTACGTCAAGAGTCGTCGCGACCTCTTTTAGAGTTTTTACATCTCTCCTGGCCATCTCCTCGGCGAGTTTAGCAGGTTCCTGGAGGTGAACTACAAGGTCTTTCTCAAGGACTAAGGCTGGTTTGCCGTTTATGACGTGGGTGATAAGACGCGGGACGAAGATAGACGCCGCCGATATTCTACGTTTCACCTTCTTGACGAAGGCAAACATATGGAGCTGTTTCAAGATCCCCTGCATCTGTTCTTCAGTCTGGAGGGTGAGGTCCGTAATGAAGTGTAGATGCTGGCGGGCGTCGTCTATTGCTATGTTGATTATATTTACGTCGTGTTCCGCAAAGACGTTTGAAAGCGTGGCAAGGATACCCGGCTGGTCGAAGTTAAGCTCCACCAGAAACTCGCCCAGCCTAACCCCGGTGCCGTTGGCTATGAGGAAAACCTCCCTGTTAAGCATTGTAGGGGAACCCACAGTATATTAAAATCTTTCTCCCGAAGGCTACACTATTTAAAAACATCCCTGAGTTCAGCTCCGTGGCACATAGGCTACCCACCAGGTGGGACATAAGGTGGGAGGAGGAGCTCATCCAGACGTGGGAGGGGGAGGGCAGATTCAAGACTAAGATAAGCGGAGGCAAACCCGTCTTCGTCATCGACACGCCGCCTCCCTACCTGTCCAGCAACAGGCCGCACATAGGCCAGACCGCCTCATACGCCCACTTCGACATGATAGCCAGGTTCCTCAGGATGAGGGGCTACGACGTGGTGTTCCCCTTCTACCTAGACAGAAATGGCCTCCCCATAGAGGTCCAGATCGAGAAGAAGTATAACATAGTGGCGCACGAGGTGCCGAGGGAGGAGTTCCTAAGGCTCTGCAAGGAGCAGCTGGACAGCTACGAGGGGGAGTTCGTGGCGTCGCTTAGGCGGTGGGGCATCTCCTTCGACTACTGGCCCCACGGCACAGACAGCCCCGAGTACAGGAAAATGACGCAGCGCACCTTCGTGGAGCTGTGGCGCAGGGGGCTCATATACGAGGCGGAGAGGCCTACGCCGTGGTGCCCCCGTTGCCGCACCGCGCTGGCGGAGCCCGAGATTGAGTACAGGGAGGAGGAGACCTACCTAAACCACATAAAGTTCAAGGTCCAGGAGACGGGGGAGGACATAGTAATAGCCACCACGAGACCTGAGCTCCTCCCCGCCACAGTCGCGGTGATCTTCAATCCTGAGGATGACCGCTACAAGAGGCTAAACGGCCTACACGCTGTGGTGCCGCCGGAGGGCCAGGTGGTACCCATCCTGCCCCACAGAGCCGCCAACCCCGAGTACGGCACGGGCTTAGTGATGATCTCCACATTCGGCGACACCAGAGACCTAATGATCGTAAACGAGCTCAAACTGCCGATTAAGATCATAGTCGACGAAAGCGGCAGGATAAAGACGGGCAGATACGCCGGGCTCACCATCAGGGAGGCCCGCGCCAAGATAATAGAGGATCTGAAAGCCGCCGGCCTGTTGGTCAAACAGGAGCGGCTGGTGCACAACGTACCGGTGTGTTGGCGCTGCAAGACGCCGCTTGAGATCATCGTCACCAGGGAGCTCTTCGTAAAGCAGGTGGAGTTCAAGGAGAAGCTGATAGAGCTGGCGCACAAGATGGAGTTCTACCCGCCCGAATACCGACAGGTCCTCATCGACTGGATAAAATCGCTGGAGCTGGACTGGCCCGTGTCGCGGCGCCGCTACTACGCCACGGAGGCGCCTATCTGGTGGTGCGTGAAGCCAAACGGCGAGCGGATCCCCATAGTGCCCAACGGAGGCGGGTACTACCAGCCCTGGCGCGGCGAGCCTCCGGCCGAGGTGAAGGAGGCATGCAAAGACGGCAGGCTGGAGGGAGACCCCAGAGTATTAGATACCTGGTTCGACTCCTCCATCTCCTGGATGTACGCCTCGGGCGCCACGAAGGAGTTCAACGTCTTCCCGAAGGTCTACCCGCACTCCATAATGAGGCCCCAGGGCTACGACATCATCCGGACCTGGCTCTACTACTCAGTCCTCAGGGCCTTCCTCCTCTTCGGCGATGTGCCGTTTCGCCACGTGAGGATCAACGGCATGGGCCTTGACGAGAAGGGAGAGGCCATGCACAAGAGCAAGGGCAACGTCATCGACCTTTTGGCGCCTGTGGAGAAATACGGCGCGGACCCAGTCCGCTTCTGGGCGGCGGCCGCGGGGCGGCTGGGCACAGACTACCGCTACAATGAAAACATAATAAGGGAGGGGAAGGAGTTCGCCACAAAGGTGTGGAACGTGTCGCGTTTCGTCCTATCCTTCCCTGAGCCTCAGACGGCGCCCCGACTCACGCCGGTGGACAAGGCGATGCTCGCCAGGCTTTACAACGTGGCGAGGAGGATCATAGAGGCATACAGCCGCTTCGACGTCTACGAGCCGGCCCACGCCCTTTACAACTTCATCTGGCACGACTTCGCGGACCACTACATCGAGTTAGTCAAGTCCCGCGCCTACAACAGAGAAGGCGTCTTCACCAAGGAGGAGCAGGAGGCGGCCATATGGACCCTCTACACGGTGCTCAAGTACAGCCTGAAGCTCCTCGCGCCCATCATGCCCTTCCTCACCGATAAGATATGGCGTGAGGCCCTCGGCAGATCCATCCACGACGAGGCCATAGAGGACCCGCCGGAGCAGTGGAAGGAAGGCGACGAGGGCCTCTTGGAGCTGGTGAAGAAGATAGACAGCGCGGTGTGGAAGTACAAGAACAGAAGAGGCATGAGCCTCGCCGACAAGCTAAACGCGGTGCTCTACATCCCAGAGGCGGCGATGCCCGCCGCCCGCGACCTCAAACACATGCACAAGGTCGCCGACGTCAAGCCCGGACGCGGAGCAGAACAAATCGACGAGGAAGGCCTGGTTTGGCTGGGCTGACGCCAGCCGACGCCCCCTTCAGCTCTCGGCCGGACGAGGGGGGCTCTCGAGCCCGGGAGGCGCAACGGCCCCCCGGGCTGGGGCTCCGGCCGGTGAAGGGGCGCCGGGCCCCCTCCTCAGCTACGCGCGTGGCGCTTGGGTGGGGCTCTCCGGCCCCGGCCCAGACGGCGGGCGGCTGTGCCGGGCCTGCCCCTCGGCCCGGCGGGGGCGCCTCTCCATGAGAGGAGATGCGCTCCACTATTTAATGATTTATTGCGCCTTTATAGTCGGTGTGTTGGTTTAGAATGCCTTCGCTGTCGTCTGGATGCTCGGCGCATTGATTCCATATTTGGAACTTCGCCGCTTCCTCTCTCGGCGCGTCAGTTCCAAATATCTGATTGGCTGATTCAAAACGGGTGTCTTTTTCATTTTGAATTGTCCACGAAAACTTTCGATTCAACGTGAGAGGGGGTCAGAAGATAAGACATGGAAAGGGCCTACCGGACGTTGGTGCTGAAATACGACCTGCTTCGGCTCCCGCCAGAAGCCGCCGAGAAGGTTTCCGCCCTCCTCAAGGTGCAGGAGGAATTCCGGAGGTGGGCAACAGAGTGGGCTAAAAGCGGAGGCTCTCTGCCTCTGCCGGAACACAATCCGTTGAGGTATTTCGCCAACGAGTTCCTCCATGCCAGCATGCTGGATTGGTTTAAAGGTTTGGAGAAAAACGGCATAGAGGTGAAGAAGATGCGGCCGCCGCTGATCTTTAACGCTCAGTTGCGGTTGGGCGGTGAGAGAGATATGAGCAGGGGCGTTTTTGTAGATCTTCCGAAAAGAGAATTGCGGATCAGGAAGTGGGGCGGAGCGCGCGGTAACACTATCACGTTGCCGCTGTCTGAGTCAGCCGTCAGGTGGATCCTAGAGCGGGTGCGGGAGGGCGGCAGGCTTGCGCTCGCCGCCGTTTGGGTCGGGAGGAGCAGAAGAAGCCACGCCGTGAAACTGTATGTTGCTCTCGTATTCCGGCGCGAAGTCGCGCCGATGGAGGTCAAGAGACTTCTCGTCGTCGATTTCAACGCCCTCCACAACGGTCTTGCTTGGGCTGTCGTGGAGGAGGGGAGGATAGTGGAGAAAAACATCTTGAGGCCGCATGTGTCTAAGATTCTGCATTTGCAGAAGGTTGTGGCGAAGCTCGATAGCGTTTGTGCCGAGAAGGACGAGGCGTGCGGCGGGGCTATCGCCGTGAAGAGCCGCATCTGGCGGATGCTACGGACATGGGAGGACGAAGCCGTCAAGAAGCTCGTGCGTTTGGCGCTACAGTACAAGGCTGCAGTTATTGTAGACATCCCAAACGATGGGTCAGTAAGAGAATTGAAAAAGAGCGGCTATATAGCCGAGAGGAAGGCCTTCCTCAACCTTGGCCGTATAAGGAGGAGGCTCAGAGGCCTCGCGGAGTGGTACGGCGTGTCGTACCGCGAGGAGAGGTTGTACAGCACAATATGCCCCCGCTGTGGGAGAAAAATGGAGGAGTTGTCGGATAGGCGTGTGAGGTGTCAATGCGGCTTCGAGGCCCACCGCGATGAGGTGCCGTTTCACTGGGCTCAGAAGCGGATCCACGAGTTGTCAATCCCCTCTTTTTCTTCCTCCTCGGCTCCCACACGCCGCGTCACTCCTGTGGAAATTGAAAAAAGGAGGTGGTTACTCGCTGAGTTGTTTGGTGAGAAACCGACGCCACAACACGTCGTAACGCCGCCTTGTAAAGAACAGAGGCAGGCGTTAGTGCGGAATCGAATAACCTCTTCTCCCGTTGGGAAAAAGAGGGGATTATTATGAGGACGGTTCATTACGTTTAATTGGCCACAGCGCTTCATGAATAAGGTTGAAAAGATCCTGGAGAGGTACAAGATCTACCTAGGTGTGAGGGATAGAACCGGAGGCTTCAGTAACCTCTTTTTTCTCCTTTTTATGGGGTCTTCCGGCGCCGCCTCGTGCTCCGCGGCTGGGGCTCCTCCGGAGGGATGTCGTGGGCAAAGAAGAGGAAAAAGAGACTTATCCGCCTGCAGGTTTTTCTTCACAGGACTTTCCTTACAGGGATAATTATCCCTGTAAGTCTATCCCTGTAAGTCTTTACCTGCAGAGCCGGCGCAGGTTTTTCCTTACAGGGATTTCCTTACATGCATAATTATCCCTGTAAGTCTGGCCCTGCAGGTGTCTGCGGGTGTTGAGGCCTCGGCTGCCGCCTTGGGGACGCGTCGGCGGAAGAGAAAAGGAAGGGAGGAGCTAGGGGAAAAGTACCCCGTAGCCCACATCTACGCCGACCTTCTTCGCACATTCTACCGCCTCCTCTTCGGTCATGCCGAAAACTTCAGCCAGGTACCTGTACGACACTCCTCTGTACCCCCAACGCCGCATCATAAGCAGTATTCTTTCACAATCCATGAAAAAGCCGCATCAACCACGTAAGATGAACCAGAAGTGGAAGGGGGGAGGGAGGCCGGCGCACGCCGTTGCACGCGGCGCCACGAAAAACCCACCTCTCCCCAAGCCTCGGCAACGAGGCGCCAGCGGCCGACCTACTGCTGACCCGCCGGCAGAAGGCGGCGGGCTGTACGCGCCAGCCGAAGCCGCGCCCCCACCGAGGGGCAAGAAGCGGCGCCGCCAGGTCGTTTATCTGTGTCATAGCCCCCGCCTTACCCCCAAAAGCGGGGGGAGGGCCCTCCGCGCGCGGGGTTAGACAATTCCTTTTTCTCTTCTTGGGATCTCCCTGAGGAGGGGGGCGCCTTCTTTATTTAGCACTGTCTGTAGAATCCTTACAGCGTTGCGCCTGGAGAGCATCTTGTTGTTGTTGCCGCAGTAGGGCGAGTAGACACATTTGGGGCACCCATCCACGCAGTCGCACCCCTTCACGATCTTCAGCGCGACCTCAGCCACCCGGCGGAAGTTGTTGATGAGCAACCTCGTGGTGCCGTTGCCCCCGACGTGGGAGTCGTAGATGACTATAACGCCGTCGGGGTAGCTTATGCCGCCTAGGTCCGTCTTGGAGGCGCCCAGGGCTATCTCCGCGGCCGATATGAGGACGTGCTCCGTGGCGTGGTAGCCCTTGGCCCGGGCCTCCCAGTCCACCGCCTCGTTTGTGCTGAAGCGGACGTGGGGCATGTAAAACACAGCGCCCTTGGTCTCGAACTCGTAGGAGAGAGGCTCTATCGTGTATTCCCCGAGGGTCTCCTCCGTGGTGAAGCGCTTGAGGGCGTAGCCGTAGACCGTGATCTTTATCTTCAGCCTGCCGAACTGGTAAGGCACCCCCTCCACGGCCCCCTCGTCGTATACCTCCACCACCTCCGGCTCCATCTCCTCAAGCGCCTGCGTCATTAAGTCCTCGGCGTCTGTCGGCTCGACGACTGCAACGCGCCTTGTCAGATCAAGTTCCTTCGAGACGTAGGTTCTCCCTCCGTGCATGTATATCGCCTCTGGATGCAACTCGTACAAGGCGAGGGGTAGCTCCCTCTCGCCGATGACTCTCCCCTCTGTCGTCTTTATCTTAACCACGTGGGGCGACCCCCGGAGGCTCAGCGACGCCAGCAACTCCCGCCCCTCTGGAGTCAGCCTGAGGAACCTCCCCCCCCTCCTCAGCCGGCCGCCGGCTAGGAGCCTCTCGGCGACGACTCGCTCAAAGGGGTTCAGCTCATCCGCCCTAAGCGGCATGTCGGCGGCGGCCGCCAGCATGTGGAGCGACGCGACGTCTTCGTTCTCCCGCTCAAATCCCAGCGGCTCAGGCGACCGGGAGAAGAACTCGTGGGGGTAGTTCCGGTAGTACTGAGAGATGGGGTCGTTGCCGAGGATTTGGATCACATAACCTGTCTGGCCCCGGCGCCCCACCCTGCCCACCCGTTGCAGGTACCTGTTGTAGGAGGGCGGTATAGACGCAAGCACCGCGGCGTCTACATCGCCTATGTCTACGCCCAGCTCCAAGGTCGGCGTTGAGATCACCACGTCTATCTCGCCCCTCTTAAACGCGTCTTCCACAGCCCTCCTCTCCTCCGGATCTATCCCGGCTCTGTGGACGGCAACTCTCTCGCCGCGGCCCGCCATCTTCAGCGCCCTGTATATTATCTCGCTGTATTTGTGGCTGTCTGTAAACACCAAGCATTTGAGGCCCTGCTCCATGCAGAGCGCCGAGAGGCGCGCCGCCTCGGCCCACTTAGACCTGAACCTGGGCCTCACCAGGGCCTGTATCAGCTTGCCCCTCCTGCCCAGGGGGCCCCACACCACGTTCACCCTGTCGCTCTGGAAGAGGGCCTGGGCGAACTCAGCCGGGTTCCCCACGGTGGCGCTTGTGGCCACGTAGAGAGGCTTGGTGAAGCGCCTGAGCCGCCTCAAGAGGTAGTACATATGGGAGCCGAAGACTCCGCTGTAGACGTGGAAGTCGTCGAGGACGACGTATCTAACCCGCCTCACGACGTCTCTGAACTTAGCCACGTACATCAAGGCCTGGCTGACCATGTCGGGGTTGCTGATGATTATGTGCGGCGGCATCTCGTAGAGTATCCTCCTCTCCCTCTGTGGGGTGTCGCCGTCGTACGTCATGACCCTCACCCCGAGCCGATCGGCGAATTTCCTAAACCGCCCCAGCTGATCCCTGGCGAGGGCCTTGGTGGGGTAGAGCACAAGCGCGAGAGGTCCGCCGAGGGACTCCAGCGCTTCCTCGAGTATAGGCGCTAGAAAAGCCTCCGTCTTCCCCATGCCCGTGCCCGCCACGATGACTGTGTCCCTCCCCGCCCTTATGCTCTGCACCGCGTCGTATTGATGCTTAAACAAGGTCCCTATCCCCAACGCCCTAAACGCCTCCGCCACCTCCGGCCTGAGGAGTTGAGAAACGTCGCAACAAACCTCAGCGACGTCGGCCTCGTCTGTCTTCACGTATACCACCTCTCTGCCTGGGTCCCCCAAGACGGCCTCAAGAAAACCCACGGTCTACCTCCGTGATCCGTATAAAAGCAGAACTGCGACGTTTGCGAGGAGCGCCGCCGGCACGTAGTGTAGCACAGAGAAGCCCGCCTTCTCCACGAGGCCGCCTGATATCGTGGGCCCTAAGATAGAGCCCAGGTCCCACCCCATCGTGTATATGGAGCTTGCGAGCCCGGCGTTTCTGGCGCCGGCAAGCGCCAGTATCTGGTGCGTTACCACTATCCCGCCTTGTCCCAGGCCATACACCGCGCCGGCAACAGCAAACATCACGAGGTCCTCGGCGTATGTGGCGATGAGCAGACCCGCCATGGCGGCCGCGGTTGAGGCCGCCGCCGTAACGGGGTTCACCAGCCCAGTCTTCATAAGCACCGCGCGGGGGAGGAGGCTCGTCAGAGCCGCCACGGAGGAGAAGAGCCCCCAGTACGTCAGGGGGAGTCCGTGGTCTTTTAGACGGACTGGCGTGAAGGTGGAGATGCTCATGTACACCGTAGCGTACACAGTCAAGAGGGCCGTGAACAACAACACCCGCCTCTCCACGGCGACGCCTCCCCTCTCGGCGGCGCGGGCCGGCAAGCCCCTTATAAACAGCCAGTTGGCGGCGTGGATCACCAGCGCAGTTGAGAAAGAGAGCCGGCCCCCGCCCATGTCGTAGATGGCGGAGCCCACCAGCGGCCCCAAGACGTTACCTATGCCCACGGCTAGGGAGCGTGCCGCCATGGCCCTGGCGCCCTCGGCGACGGAGGTCGCTATAGACATGGGGAGGAACGTGGCGATGGCGAGGCCGTGTAGAACCCTCCCAGCCTGGACCCAATTGGGGCCTCCCATCAGATACAGAAGCTGGGCTAAGACGGCGAAGGTCACGCCGAGCCTCATCACCCTTACGTGGCCCACGCGGTCTCCTAAGAACCCGCTCAAAGGCCGCGTCACTACCGAGACGAAAAACGCCGTGGAGACTGTGGCGCCTATCGCTGCCTCGCTCTTGACGCCGAGGTCGCGGAGGTAGGGCGGGATCGTCACTATGGCTACCCCGTTGGCGACGAAAAAGAGGAGTGTTGCGAGGTTTACCGCCTTCAAAGTTTGTACTTGGTGACTTCTCTGAGGAACCTCTTCCGCTCCTCCCTGTCTGCCTCGGCCTCCACGCCCAGCGGCGAGTGTCCATCGGCGACGCCTATCACGCCCCGCCTCTCGGGCTCCACCTCGGCCACTATCACCTTGAGGGGGTTGGCCGTGGCGGCGTATATCCTCACCACCTCCTGAACGTTCTTAATGGCGTTGAGCACGTTTATAGGCCAGGCGTTGCGTATGTAGATCACGAAGACGTGGCCCGCCGCAATCCTCCTGCACACCTCAACGGCGAGGTTTCTAAGCTCCTCGTCGTTGCCCTCGTGCCTGATGAGCCGCTTGCCCGAGGCTTCGCAGAACGCGATCCCGAACTTAACCCCAGGCACCGAGGTGACGAGGGCCTCGTATAGGTCCTCCACAGTCTTGATGAAGTGGGCCTGCCCCACGATTACGTTGGTGCCCTGAGGTATAGGCACCTCCACAACGTCGAACTTAATCGACATGACCACCCTGAATCCCAGCCTTTTATAGTTTTCAGAGAGGAAATAGATTTTTATATTACCACGAAGTATTATTAGATGGACACGTCCCAGCTGGCGCAGGTACTGAGGGATAAGGGGTACCGTCTGACCCCCCAGAGAGTGGAGGTTATAAACCTTGTCATGGAGAAGCTTGCGAAGAAGGAGCACCCAACCTTCAACGACATTCTTACAGAGGTGAAGCAGAAGATGCCCTCCATAAGCGCCAGCACAGTGTATTCCATATTGAAATTGATGGAGGAGAACGGATTTGTGGTTTCTTTTGAGCACGACGGCAGGACCTACTACGACAGCGTGACCCCCCACATAAACGTGGTCTGCGTCAATACAAACAAGGTAATCGACATTGAAGACGAAGAAATCGTCGGGGCTTTGAGGAGGCGGGGCATACACCCCAGCTCCATCGTGGTGAAGGCAGTCTGTACGCAATAGCGCATCAGTTGTGGATTCTCTAGTCACGGCTCATCGGCGCGGTATACCTCATCAC
>Ga0080005_125825_pt1 | contig 10705 bp, 10 predicted proteins | sample JossMetagenome_2_FD_69208 | JGI IMG/M metagenome (GOLD analysis project Ga0080005, IMG submission 69208) | Hot spring sediment microbial communities from Joseph's Coat, Yellowstone National Park, USA - JC3_ASED (SPADES assembly) (version 2) | ecosystem: Environmental > Aquatic > Thermal springs >... | reverse complement strand
CCTCCCCCCGTCAGGGGGACCCCCGCAAGGGGGTGGGCCCAGCGCGCGGGGCCCGAAGAGGGGAAAATGAGGGTGAGGCCGCGGTCGGCGGACGACCCCATGACGCTCTGGAGCGCCGCGGTCGGCGACGCCGCGGCGGCAATGAAGGGGGGCCTCTCCCTCGCCAACCAGGGAGAGGCGAGATGTGGGCGCGCGCGCTAAAGCTCAGTGAGGGGAAAGAGGCTCTTCACAGATCCGGCTGTCGGGGACTCATCACAGCGCGAGCGCGGCGCGCAGCACCTATTTAAGCCTGCGCCGCGCTAGAGCGCGGCGTGCTGAGGGTCCTGGCCTGCGGCTTCCTGGTGGCGGACATCGTCGTGGCTGACCTCGAGAGGGTCGCCGGCCCCGGCGAGCTCGTCTACGCGCCGCGCGGCATCGTCCTCTCCGTCGGGGGGCACCCGGCCAACGTGTCCGTGGACCTGGTGAAGCTGGGCGTGGAGCCGGAGAGCGTCGGCGTCTGCGGGGCCGTCGGCAGCGACCTCTTCGGCGACTTCATCGTCAGGACGCTGGAGGGTTACGGGCTCAAGCTCTTCATCGAGCGCGTGCCCGCCAGCACGAACAAGAACGTGATCCTCGTCGTGAAGGGCGAGGACAGGCGCTTCCACGTGGAGCTGGGGGCGAGCAACCTGCTGAAGCCGGAGGCCGTGATCGGGCTCGCGGAGCGCGAGAGGCCGGAGGTCTTCTACCTGGCTAGCGGGATCACGGACCTCGTTGACGCGAGAGTCGGCGAGGTTTTCGAGAGGGCCGCCCGCGTTAGCCGGATCACGTTCGCCGACGTGGTGCCGCCCCACGGGAAGGGCTGGGGCTACATCCTCCCAGCCCTCCCCCACGTCGCCGTCTTCCACTGCAACGAGAGCGAGGCGAGGGGCCTCACCGGCGCCCCCGACCTGGAGGGGGCGCTGCGCAAGCTCCTCGGCTGGGGCGTGAAGCTCGCCCTCGTGACGATGGGCGAGAGGGGTGCGGTCGCGGCTAACAGGCGCCGCGTCGTGGAGCAGCCGGCGTTCAAGGTCGAGGTCGTCGACCCCACGGGGGCGGGCGACGCGTTCTGCGCCGGCGTGATCTGGAGGCTCCTCGAGCTCGGCCTCTCGGCTAGCGAGCTATCGGAAGCCGGCGGGGAGGAGCTGGCGGAGCTGCTGCTGTACGGGCAGGCTGCGGGCGCGAGCGCATGCACGGCCCCCGGCACGACGGAAGGCGTTTCGAGGGATAAGGTAGAGGAGCTGGTGGAGGGGCAGGGCCGCTCCCTGCTGGAGAAAACCAAAATAAGGAGCCTCTCGCGGTGAGCTCCGTGAGCTACACGCCCAAGCTGGCTCTCGTGACGCTGGGCGACCCCCGCGAAGAGGTCCCGTGGAGGGAGGAGGAGGCGAGGAGGGGGGTCGAGCTCCTCCGAGCTCTTTCCTCTGCGGGCCTCGAGGTGCGAGCCAGCGGGAGCGTGGTCAGGAGCCAGGGCGAGGCGGAGGCGGAGGTGGGGCGCCTGCTCGACTGGGGTGCCGACCTTGTCCTCCTGTACATCCCGATCTGGACCTACCCCTCGATCACCGTGCGGGCCGCCGAGGTGGCGCTGAAGCGCGTGCCTTTCGTGGCCGTGTACGGGGACGTGCTGAGCGGCCTGCTCGCTTCGGCGGGCGCGCTCGGCCAGGTGGGGCTGCGGAGGGTGGTGCTCTGGGGGCCCGCCGGCGAGGTGGCGGGGAGGGTGGCGAAGCTCGCTAGGGCGGCGATGGCGGCGAGGAGGCTCGAGGGCTCCACGTTCGGCATGATCGGCGGCCGCGCGCTGGGGATGTACACGGTCACCGCCGACCCGGCCCAGGTGAAGGCCGTCTTCGGCGTGGACGTCGAGCACGTGGACCAGCTGGAGGTGCTGAGGAGGGCTGAGAGCTTAAGCGAGGAGCTCGTCGAGAGGCACTTCAGGTGGCTCGCCGAGAGGGTGGGGAGGATCGCGTACGACGGCAAGATCCTCACCGAGGAGAAGCTGAAGAGGCAGATCCGCGTCTACCTCGCGCTCAAGAGCATCGTGGGGGAGAGGGGCTTCGCCTTCTGCGGGCTCAAGTGCCAGCCCGAGCTCAGCGACGGCTACGTGAACGCTTGCGTCGCCGTAGCCCTGCTCAACGACCCGTACGACGCCGACGGGGCGAAGGAGCCGGTGGTCTGCGCGTGCGAGTCCGACGTGGACGGGGCGCTCACGATGCAGCTGCTCAAGCTCGTGTCCGGGGGCAAGCCGACGACCCTTATGGACCTCCTCGTCTACGACCGGGAGCGCCAGCTCCTCTTCATGGGCAACTGCGGCGGCATGGCGACGTGGTTCGCCGAAGCCTCGCCGAAGCCCGAGGAGAACCTGAGGAGCGTGCACCTGCTCCCCCAGATCCAGGGCAAAGCCGGCGGCGCGGCGACCCAGTACGTCGCTCCCGAGCGGACCTTCACGATCGCCCGCCTCTACAGGGTGGCGGGCCGCTACCACATGCTCCTCATGGTGGCGCGGAGCGTGAGGGTGGAGAGGGGCGAGCTGAAGAAGAGCATGGAGCCGTGGCCCCACATCGTCGTGAGGGTGCGCCCCGAGAGCGTGCGCAAGCTCGTGGAAACCGTGGGCGCGAACCACCTGCACGCGGTCGAGGGCGACTACAGCGAGGAGATCAGGGCGTTCTGCTGGCTCAAGGGCATCGAAGTTCACGAGATCGAGCCGTGAGCCAGCTTCCGCCGCTCCGACACCTCGCGCGCCAGCCGCACGAGGTCGCGGGGGCCGTACAGCTCGTCAGCTACGGGAGGCGGCTCCTCCGTCAAGCTCACCAACCCGGCCCTCGGGATGCCGAGGCTCCTGATCCGCTCCACCGCCCGCGAGGCTTCGGAGCTCGAGAAGGGGCCGAGCTTCACCTCGTAGCCCGCCACCGCCCTCCCGCCCTTCACCAGCACGACGTCCACCTCCCAGGAGCCCGAGACCGCGTACGCGCGCTCCAACCCCGTCGCCTCGGCGAGCAGCTCGCCCACGAAGAACTGCGCTTCGACGCCGAGGAGGCTGCCGACGGTCTCACGCGGCGGCTTGAAGCCGGCCTCAACCCCCCTCTCCTCGAGGGCTGTTAGCAGCGAGAGGAGGCTCGACCTGTGCCTGTAGTAGACCCTAGCGCCCCGCGTCCTCCACAGCCTAACACGCTCGACGAGGCCCATCGCGGCAAGCTGGGCGAGCAGGCCCGTGACGTGCGACGCCTCGGGCCTCGCCAGCAGCCTCGCCTCGTGCAGCTTCTGGGCGAGCGCGGCCGACGACCAGTAGCCGAGCGCGAGCAGCCTCAGCACGGCGTCGTACAGCTGGGTCAGCGCCCTCTCCTCCTCCCTGAAGATCTCGCCCACGAGGCCGGAAGCCGAGGCCGCCAGCAGGGGGGCTGCCTCCGCAAGCGCCTCGACCACGTCACCCCTCGGCTCAAGCAGGCCGAGCAGCCAGGGGTCGCGGGCGACCACCGCCCACTTCACAGCGTCCTCGGGGTTCAGCGCCCTTGAGAGCGACGCCACGGTGTCGGAGGGGGATGCTAAATCCACTTTGAAGGGCGCGAAGAGGCCGAGCAGCGGGCTCCTCCGGTCGAAAACCTTCGACGCGACACCCACGCTGGACCCGCAGAGGATCAGCCTCCCCCCTCCGCGCGCCCGCGAGACCGCCAAGAGGTCCCAGTACTCCTCGGGCAGCCGCTGGAACTCGTCGATCACCGCCGTCGACCCGCTTTCAACTGCGCGGAGGGCCGCTTTCACCCCCTCCTCGAGGCTTGCGATGCGCGGCTCCCCCTCTTCGACGATGCAGGAGCCGCTCCTGCCGACGGTCACGTATACGCTTGCTCCGGCGCAGCTCCTGAGCAAGAAAGTTTTACCGGTCTTCCTCCTCCCGTACACGAGCAGCCAAGCTCTCCCGGCCGGCCCCTTGCTGATGCTTCGGCACTCCCACCTCTCTATCACTACCATGATATCACGGTGATGATGTAACGGGGGTTATATCGGTGCCGCTACTCCTCCGCTTCCTCGACGCTCTCGACCTCGAGCAGTTTCAGCTCGAAGTCCCACTTGTCGTAGTAGAGGTTGCCGCCGCTCCACTCGACCTCCCCCCTCTGGCTGTCGACGGGGTCGGACCTGAAGTGGCGCTTCGGCGGGTCGAAGGGCGCCGAGATCTCGATGTTCGCTGCCAGCCTGTAGCCCTCGGTGGACCCGAAGTAGAACTCCGTCCTCCACTCCTCGCCGTGCCTCCTGCCGCCGAAGCTGGGGTCCGCGTAGAGCCACCCGTAGGGTTCGACGTAGAACTGCGCCCAATCGTGCATGCCGTACCCGACCGGGTTCATGTACCAGCCGGACTCCCACCTCGCCGGGACGCCGGCGATCCTGCAGAGGGTTATGAACAGGATCGCTTGCATCCCGCAGTCGCCCCTCCTCTCCCTGGCGACGTACTCGCTGATGCAGTCGTAGAGCGCGTAGTCGCGAGCGTACGTGTAGCGGACGTTGCTGGTGATCCACTCCCAGATCCTCCTCGCCTTGAGGTACGGGTTGCGCTCGCTGCCCACGATCCGCTGGGCTAGCTCCCTCAGGTACGGCGTGAACGCGATGTGGGGAGGCCTCTCCGCCGTGTACAGCTCGTAGACCTCGGAGCCCTCGTCCACGCGAGCTTCGCGCGGGTCCACCTCGGCGTGGAAGCCCCTCGCCACGAACTCGTACTCGATCTCGCAGCGGGCCCCCTCGCGCCCCGCCTCGACCTCGAAGTACGCGGTCCTCTGAGGGTGGTCCTCGGGCGCCACGCGCCTCGGCTGGGGCTCCGCCCGCAGAACCCTGACCTCAGGGGGGAGGCCCGAGACCCGCGGCAGGGGGATCCAGACCCTCACGAGCTCGCCCTCGGGGACGGCGCCGGGCTTCACGCTCACGGCCGCCCTCACGCGGTACCTTAGCGGCAGCACGTAGCCGCCGCCGACCCGCTTCGCTGCCTCGAGCACGCGCTGCGCCCTGTCCCTCAGCGCCAGCTTGGCGATCCTCGAGAGCTCGCCCCTCCCGCGCCTCCGCCTCCCCTTCAGCTCCGGGCAGAGCCAGAACGCGTTGGGGACGAACCTCCTGAGCAGCCTCACCTCCCCGTCGATGACCGCGTGGTCGAGGCACCCGCGCTCCAGCAGAGCCGCCACCTCCCCCCGCTCCAGGTCGGGGACCAGCTTCCTGAGCTCCTCGAAACCCTGGTCGAGCGTATAGGGGAACTCGTAGCGCCACCGCGCGATCCGATCCAGCTCGAACTCCAGCCTAACCCTCTCGGCTCCCGTCGAGGTCGGGAGGAGCTTCAGGATCTCGCCCTCCGCCCTCGATAGCTCGCCCCTCCGCAGCAGCTCCTCGACAGCCTTGGGCAGGGGCACGGAGGCGAACCACAGCTCGTTGCCGCGCTCGCTTTCCCCAAGCCGCACAGGGGGTGGTGGCGGCGCCTATGAAAAACCTATCTTAACGGCACTTTTATCCCGCGGCTGCCCGATTCACGGTTGTGGCTGTAGCGGAGCTCGAGGCGGTGAGGAAGTCGCTGCTCGAAGCGCTCGAGCGGCTCAGCGAGGAGCCGGACGCGGCCATCAGCGCCGCTATCGAAGCCGTGCGAAGGGCCTACGCTCTGATCCCGGTCCAGCGCCGCCGCGAAGACCGCTTCGTCGAGTTGGCGTTCAAGCTGCAGAGCTTGGAAAGGGCGTTCAAGGCTTCCAGAGCGCGCGTGCGCGTCGCGGCGCCCGGAGTCGAGAGGGAGCAAGCGCTGAAAGATGCTAGAGCAGATCTAGAGGAAGCGCTCTCGCTCATCGAGCAGCTGGAGCGGAGCCTCGGCTGAGAAGGGGTCACGCTTCCACAGCTTGGGCGGGGGAGCCGGGGGGTGCGCGCTAAAGCTATAAGGGGCTTGCCGCCCTCGAACCGGGAGCCGTGCCGAACATCTCGTTCCAGATCGAGAGCGTGAGGGCCGAGAGGTACAGCTTCGAGCCGGTCGCGCAGCTGTCCGTCAACATGAACATCGTGATGGGCAAGATCGAGAAAGTGAACCAGGGCTTCGCGGCCAGCTTCCTGATCAAGCTGGAGTACGCGCCGCCCGTCGCCGCCGTGGACATGAAGGGGAGGGCGCTCATCGCCCCGCTCAACGACGAGGAGAGGCAGGAGCTGGAGAAGAGCGCTGCGAGCGGCCAGCCGCCGCCCCAGCTGGTGGCTTCCATCTTCAGCTACGCGCTGCCGGTGCTAGCGCTGCTCACGAGGGAGATCGGGCTGCCGCCGCCGGTCCCGCTGCCCCTGCCGGCCCCCCAGCAGGAGAGGCAGCCGCGAGCCCCCGGCTACGTTTGAGCGAGAGCGCTCGCCATCTTCTCGAGCTCACCGGCCGGCAGCTGCCCCCTCCTCGCGTTGAACCTGTAGACGACCTTGAAGCCCGCCGCTTCAGCGAGCGCTGCCAGCCTGGCCGAGTAGTCGGCGGGAGCCAAGCTCGTTGTCAAGCACGCGGCCGGCTTACCCGCGCACCTCTCGCGCACGTTCAAGCTCTTGAGGAAAGCCGCCATCGGCGCGGCGGGCCTCCCGATCCATACGGGGCACGCGAAGACCGCAGCGGAGTAGGAGCAGGGGTCGAAGCCCTCCAGCGGCTTCAGCCGCGCCACCCCCCTTAACGCGTCGAAGACCAGCCTCGGGTTCACGTGCAGCGGCTTACCGTACTCGCGCTCGAGCTCGAGCCCCCGCAGCTCCACCTCGAACCCCTTCGACTCGAGCCCCTTCGCGAGCGCTTCGACCAAAGCCCGCGTCGTCCCTGTCCTCGAGTAGAAGACGACGGCCACGCGCGGGCCGCGGTAGGAGAAGCCCCCCTCCACCCTCTGCGAGTGGGTGACGAGCTCGGCGGCGACTCGGTACTCGCCCTTCGCGGGCGGGACCCACCTCAGGGATAGGCCGCGGTACCCCTCCTCGCCGGCCCTAGCACGCCAACCCCACTCCTGAACGATACCGCCCGGCCCCTCGACCTTTACCCTCCACTCATGCTCGAGGCAGAAGCACTGCAGCTCCGGCTTTATCGACACGCAGATGACCACCCCGCTGCCCTCCTTTAGCACTTTGAGCTCGAGGGGTTCCACGTAGGTGGAAAGAGCTTGTGCCTATAAGCTTTAGCTTTCAGCTTCTACCCTAGAGCTACGACCGCCACTCCCGCGATTATGAGAGCAACTCCGAAGATCTTGGCTGCGGTGATGGTCTCGCCGAAGATCAGGTAGCCGGCCAGGAGCGCGAGAGCGTAGTTGACACTAATCAGAGGGTAGAGCCTGCTGAGCTCGTCGTAGCCGAGCGCGACGAGCCAAGCGAGCGTTGAAAGCCCGTACAGGAGGAAGCCCAGCCACACCCTCCAGTCGAGCAAGAGCTTAGCGAGAAAGGCTAGGTCGAAGCCGGCACCCTTCGGTACCGCAGACCTCCAAGCCAGCTGACCGAGCAAACCGAGAACCGCAGAAACTAGGGCGAACAAAACCCCCGCTTTCACGCGAGCTCACCCTGGAAGGGGTAAATATGGCCATCTGACCCCTTTTCACACCAGCGCGGTGCGCGTTATCGTTAAATAGTGCTCCATACCCCCTACACGTGCCCAAGGTTGAAGCGCTGGATGTTTGGAGGATCCTTAAGGGCGCTGGCGTGCGGAGGTTAAAATTCGTTATCGTCGACGTCTACGGAAAGCCTAGAGGGGTTTCCCTCGGAATCGACGAAGCGAAGCGCGCCCTCGAGGAAGGGGTGTCTTTCGACGGCTCCTCCGTGGCAAAGTACGCCGAAGTGCACGAGAGCGACGTGACGGCGGTGCCGGACCTCTCCTCCGTCTACGTCGACCCCCTCGACCGCTCCGCCTGGGTCTTCTGCCGCGTCGAGGACCCGCCGAGGGCGGCCGGCTTGGACCCGCGCTCCCTCCTCGCGAGGACGGTGGAGAGGCTGGGGGAGAGGGGGTTCGAGGCGAGGGTGGGGATCGAGGTCGAGTTCTTCCTCGTGAGGGTGGAGGGGGGTAGGGTGGAGCCGGCGGACCGGGGAGGGTACTTCGACCTCTCCCAGCCGGAGCTTAAGGTCGCGGAGGAAATCGAGGAGGCGGCGGAGGCCGCCGGCTTGGGTGGGTCGAAGGTCCACCACGAGGTGGCTCCCGGCCAGTACGAGTACAACCTGCCGGCCGGCGACCCGGTGAGGGCGGCCGACAGCTTTCTCTTCTTCAAGCACCTGGCCTCCGAGGTCGCTCGAGCCAGGGGGTTGAGGGCCACGTTCATGCCGAAGCCCTTCTGGGGCGTGAACGGCAGCGGAGCCCACGTGCACCTGAACTTTTTGAGCGGGGGCGAGAGCGTCTTCGGGAGGGACGGGAGCCTCTCGGCCGTGGGCCTCCACTGCCTCGCCGGCATCCTGAAGCGGGCGCGGGCTCTGGCGGCGCTGGCGGCGCCCACCGTCAACTCGTACAAGCGCCTGGTCCCCCACCACGAGGCCCCCACGAGGCTCGTGTGGGGCTACTCGAACAGGAGCGCGCTCGTGAGGGTTCCGCGCTACCGGGGCCTCGCGAACCGCATCGAAGTGCGCGAGCCAGACCCCACGATGAACCCGTACCTGGCGCTCGCCGCCCTCCTCGAGGCAGCCGCGCGGGGGCTGGAGAGGGGGGAGGAGCCGCCCGACCCCGTCTCCGGCCCAGCCTACACGCTCGCCTCGGCCGAGGAGACGCCGCCCCACCTGGCCGCCGCCACGGCGGAGTTCGAGTCCGCCCACGGGGAGCTGGGCATCCCCAGCGAGCTGGCGGAGGCGTACGCGAGGCTGAAGAGGGCCGAGTGGAGCGAGTACGTGGAAGCGTGCGGCCCCTGGGAGGAGACTTGGAACAAGATCACCGAGTGGGAGTACAGGAAGTACCTTTAAAGCCGGGCGCGCGAAGAGCGGGCGGCGCTGCTGAAGAGTGACGATAGACTTGGGCGCGATCGGTGAGCGGGGGCGGCAACGCTTCTCGCTCGAGCGCGGTAAGCTTAAACCCCCTCGCGCGTGCCGCCTCTCAGTGATGACATACCTCGGGTGCGATCGGTGAGCGGTGCGGTCCTACGCGCGCGCCCGCGCGGGTAGGCCCGCGCTTTTCTGCCCCCTCTGGCCCGCCCGTCACCGGTCCGGCGGGCCCACGGGGGTGCAACCCCTCATCGCTTGGGGCCCGGCACCGGGCCCCTCGGCTCAGCCCCCGGCATCATCCCGGCGTCCGCCGGGTGCGCCCGGCGCGCGCACGGGCAGCGGGGCGGCGCCTGAGGCGCGACCCCGCCAACTCGCAGCCCGGCCCGAGGGCTTCCGGGTCGTTCTTAGGGTTCAGCTGTTAATTAACAGCTTCAGGTTTTCGGGCAGCTGCAGCTTCCGCAACGGGTGCTTCGGCATTGGTAAACCCAGCTCCTTGACCCAGTGGTAGAACGGCACGAAATCCCTATCGTCGTAGAAGCCGCACCTTGTGCAGTAGGCGACCCGCGTCCGCTTGGTATACACGATCTTCAGCTCCGAGCCGCAGTAGGGGCACTTCGTCGATGGATAGCACTCGAAGGTGGCGTAGACGCCGAACCAGTTCGCTAGATTCCTAGCAACCTTCCCTAAAGAAAGCAGAGTTTTCTGCAGATAGGAGTTCTTAACCGACTCTGGATCCGGTATATCAAAGTTCATCATCAAGCTCCTTCCGCTCGCTCTCTGGAAGGCCTTCTTGAATATCCGAGTTGCGGCGGACTTCACCCAGCCTCTCGCGTCGAACCTCTCCGATAAGCGCGCGAGCGCGTAGTTCACGCTCGGCTTTCTGCCGCTTGCGGCAGCGCGCATCCTCCTAGCAGCCTCCATCAACCGCCTGCCCCTGTTCGGCGGCCGCAGCTTCGGTGTCTCCAAAACCTTCGTCCTTACGCCGTCGGAGACCGCGTAAACGCACACGATCCCGTAATCCGAGTTCGCGTCCACGTAGCAGAGCAACGTGCCTCTGGGATCCGGCATCGCCGGCTTCTGCCGTTCAACCCTCAGCACGATCTGCACTTTGAGGAGCTCCGGTTCATCTTCGCGCCATTGTACGCGTACAATCTTCGTGACCTTTAGTGGCGCAACCTCCCTCTCCTTCTCCTGCAGCCACTCCAGCGCTCTCTCCGGCAAGGGAAGCTCCAGCCGCTCACCGTTACCCAGCCTCACGACCAGCGTGGTATCTTTAATATAGCAGCCGCAGTTCGGGTGCACCGCTTCAACGAGCGGCAGCTGCAATACCACCTTCCTCGGCCTCCTCATCCTCTCAACCTCGCTGAACTGGTAGACCTGCGACCTCTCGTCGAACGCGTGCCGGTAGTAGCTCGGCAGCCGCCGCGCGCGCTCCAGAGCCAGCCCCACGCCCTCGTCGATGTTCAAACGCTTCGACCAGAAGTAGAGCGCGCCCACCGCCCTGTACGCCTCGAAGCGCTCCACCAAGCGCTGGAAGGCGCCGGCTGGAAGCTCGCTAACACGGTACAGTAAAGTCAAGACCCGGAAGCCCTCCACCACACCCTTCTTCCCCCTCCTACCCCCCATAGCCCGCCCCTCGCGCGAGGCGGGGGCTTTCGAGCCTGGGGGCCCGGGGCTGAGGCCCCCTCACCGCGTGCACTCTTACCGCGTTTTCCACGCGGCTCACGGGCTCAGGGCGAACCGGAGGTTTATAAAGCTTGCCCAAAGTAGACCGAAAGTAAAATTTTCTAAACGGAAA
>Ga0080005_139997_pt1 | contig 10708 bp, 14 predicted proteins | sample JossMetagenome_2_FD_69208 | JGI IMG/M metagenome (GOLD analysis project Ga0080005, IMG submission 69208) | Hot spring sediment microbial communities from Joseph's Coat, Yellowstone National Park, USA - JC3_ASED (SPADES assembly) (version 2) | ecosystem: Environmental > Aquatic > Thermal springs >... | reverse complement strand
CTCAATACCCTCCACCAGTATTGCCAGAAGCGCTTGTGCAACCTCAACCAAACAACCCTCCTCCCGCCGGGTAAGGATAGCTCAAGCCTGACTGGGGCTATGGAGTGGATAAATTGGTCATAACTCCATGTGAACTCGGTGAACCTAATCGAGACACTCCTAACCTCCGGGTAGGGCTTATCCGCCAAGCCCTTCTTTTTCCTCTCCATGAATGACTTGGCAATTTGCACTGCCTGCCTGATTGCTTGGATGATTAGGTGCGCGTGCAAGTCTGGATACTCCAGCCTATATTTGTGATAAAATAGCTTATGGAGCTGGGTTGCACCCGTAACATTGTTCACAACGGCATACGTGACAACCTCACGAACAATACCGAGATACACAGACTCTACATCGTAGAGTAACTTGTTGAGCTCCTTGGTGGTCTCAAGCTCGACGGCAACAGCCCTACGCAGCAACAAAGGCAGGAGAAAACACCCGTTTTTAAAACCCTACTCCGCCCTAATTAGCATGTTACACAAAGGAGATAAGGAAGCGAGGGCCGATGAGCAAGCAGTCTAGGATTACGCAGTACACCGGGGTTGGGGAGGCAAAGTCAAGGGGGACGAGTCCTGCCAAGCCTAGTGGGGAACCACGCCCAAGCAGGGAGAGAAGGGCTGATGAACAAAAGGAGGCTGGGGTTGGTTTTAGTACTATTGAGGTTCCTGAGGCTGTTTTTGAGGGTGTGGCTAGGGAGTTGGGGACCGCTACAACAATTGTGAAGCCCCTTGTCGAGTGGGTCCTTAACTACCTAAACAGGCCGTGTTGTTGGTCGGTTGGGTTGGACAGGCTCGTCCAGGACCTCGCTAGGGTCAGGGGTGAGGAGGTTAGGTTCTCCCTCTTCGTTTTGGGCTTTGAGGGTGGGGCGAGTAAGGTCACTGATGATGGGTTTGTACTGCTTAGGCGGATTTTACTGGTCATTATTAAGTATTTGGAATTGGCTGGGGTTGTGGAGTACGTGAGGGACTTGAACGTGGTGAACTTTCTACCCCCTCATTCCTCTACTCCCTCTTAGGGAGTTACCAGGCTGAGGTGCATCCTGCTCGTGATCATCAAGTACCTCATCTTCTACTCCCTACTCTTCCACTCCCTCTAGGGCACGAGGGTTAGGAACGAGGAGGTTAGGTTCAGCCTCTATGTCCTCCTTCTACTCCCTCCTAGGGAGTTACTGAACCATGACTTAACAACCCCTTAATAAGCCTTTTCTCAATTCAATTCCTCAATAACGCGGAGCCTCTGGCGAAAGCACCAGCTGGTGGTTGTGGCAATCTAATCAAGAAACAAAACATGGCAAGAACGTGCTCTTGGTCGTGTACGAGGAGTTCGGGGGCAGGCTCCTGAGGATCAACCAATACACGCTTAGAAAGTGCCGTGGCAACTGGTGCCTCAATTACAATTGCACCAATTGTTTTGAAACCCTGGCGGAGGCCCTCGCTGACTTGTTAGACTGTGGCGAGGACTGTGTTGTAATAATCACGTGTTTTGATGTGCTAAAGTGCGTGCTTAATAATACGTGGGTTTGCACGAGCCTCAAGGATGGTAGGAGGGTTCCCGTGGTTTATGAATCCATTGGTTGATTGAAAAAATGGGGAAAATGAAAAAATTTTGATTTTAAACGAGGGGGTTTAGGGGTCTATGGGGCTTATGAGCTTGCTGTTACTGTGAATGGGTATGTCTGCCCGCTGACTGTTGTCACGTAACCGCTGTACTGAATGCCGACCTGCGCGGCTTGGGTTCCACTGCATGTGGCACTCGTGCCATTAACACTCACGCCACTGGTTGAGAACTGCCCGTTACTGACGGTTAGTTGTATTTGTATCATCGCGCCCTGGGTGCCGGCTGGTATTTGCAACGGCGTGCTCAAAACGCATGATAGGCTTCCTAGGGTGAAGCCGTTGATGCCAATACCACTGCTCGATGGGTTGCTAACGAGTAGTGTCAGGGTGGCAGTTTTCGTGCCTATACCGCTCAAGCCCACTGCCTGCACCTGTAGTGTTGCTGTCTTTGACGCCGAACCGCTTAGGCTGAAGACCCACACTGCCACTGCCACTGCCAGTGCTATAGCCACTGCTATCAGTATTATTGTCGCAACAACGTTTGATATACCCCTCCTATCTATTCTATTTACCCTACTCGCCATATTAGTCAGGGGTTGAATGGGGGCGGGGCTTAATTAGTGCATTAGGGGTTCCTGATGGTGCCTCTTCCTGTGGCACTCCTCCTCAATGAGCCTACCAAGCCTCGCCAAGTCTCTCGCCAACCCTTGGCCTAAGGCGTGGACAACCCACTCCTTAGAGACAGCCTCCCTGAGCCACTTCACGAGCCACGGGCTGACCCTCCTGCAAATGTTATTATTCCTATTATTATAGTAGTAATTAATGAGGAAATCAACTACCTCGTAAATTGAATTAAACCCCAACTCCCTGGCGAGTGCCTCCAACCTAGTCCTCAGTGTTGGGTCTAGGACGACAACCGAGTCCATCGGGCCACAAGCCCACGGGTATTAATTAGGAGGGGCAGTTGCCAATCCCTGTCCCATTGTAAGTAACAACACCACCGCTTGTTACAAAGACAACGCGTTCTAGCGGTGCCTTGCACGTGAGGCTTGCAATCGCCGGGCCCGTGAGTGGGGGTCCAGGTGTGATGGTGCAATTAGTGTTTGTACTAATACTATAGAGTGTGGTGTTCGTGTTCACGGTTATGGCATAAGTAGTACCATTCACCCCCTCATTGAGTAGGCAGACACCCACGAGCCAGTGTTCCTCTGGAACCAGGAGCCTGGGTGCGTTGAGTAGGATGCCCAAACCCATGATTGTGAGGATAATAATGAGGACTAGGGCGAAGAATACCAAGTCCCCCTTGGGGTTGATAATGGGCTTGTGGTTAGGCACGATTGGGGGTTGGGGCTGGGGGTTTAATTAGGACGGCTCACTCATCACCCCAGGCGTCAATAATGTACTCGTCTGGGTTCTCAACAAGCCCTTGCTCAATGGCACGCCATTGTATATTAAGATAATTCAAAGCAGGGTCGTAGTAGCCCAGGTAGTCACCGTCCTCGTCGAGGAATTCTATCACATAATCCCTCGCGTTCTTATCGACATTAAAGGACTTTATAATCTCATCAATGGTCTTACCCTTTGTCCTTTCGATGGTGTGGCAATCACCGTGGCCTTGGCAGTGGACTAATAACCCCGTGAGCATACAATGGGGGTTGGGGGTTCTTGTTAATTAGGGTTGGTAGGTAACAGTCTCGCTCGCCTGCCCAATTATTTCAATGGGGTACTGTGCAGTGCCATTGCTGGTGACCAGGTCAATCTCCTCAACATGCCCCGTGGGGCATGTCAGCCAAATCACCGCCGGACCCCTGACCGGTGGGTCAGGCGTAATATTGCATTGTAGGTTGCCCGTAATGTTTATGAATGTTACCTTAATCGAGTACACAATACCGCCCTCGCCCACGGTGATTTGGAACGTGGTTAATGCCGGCGTCTCGTTATAAATGGTGACATTAGTAATAAAGTACGGGATATTTTGAACCCAAGCTTCGTACAGTGCAAAACCAATGGCTGTGTAAACTAACGCTATGAGGGTTAGGACAATGGCGATTTTTGCATCAGCCATGTGGGTCGTGTTGGGGAACTACCCCCACTTTAATTAGAGCGGGGTTGGGGGGTTACCACCAAGTATCAATCACCCACCAAATCCAACGCATCAGCCCTCAAATAAAGGGCATTGGTGGCTGGGTCGTAGTAACCAATGAACTCGCCACCCACCTCAAGGACTATCCTATCAATGTGTTCCCCCGTGCTTAATGCCTTGCTTATTACCTCACTAATCGCATCACCCATCACCAGGGATGTTATGAGGCATGGGCATGACTCACCACTCTTGCAAGTATCACATGTTACCACGTAACCCTTTATTGTGGAGCCCATGGGCATACGATAGACACCAGCTGGTGGTTGGTTAATTAGACCCACGGAGACAACCCACGGAGGCGAGCCAACAACTCATTAACAGACCCAACAGGCGTGACACCACTCTCCACAAAAACCCTAAACGCCTCGTGAACATCCCCATCACCCACCAACGGTTTGAACACGAAAACACTCCTCCCAGCCCTAACACCAAACCTGACTGCCGTGTACCACGTGCCACAACAGGGCTTGTCATCATCACCCACACCACCAACACGCCAAGCCCTAGCCTCAGGGACAATAATAACCCCCGCCAACCCCGCAATAAGCCTATTCCTAAGAACAAGGGCACTCCTGTACCCACCACCAACAGGGCACTTAGCACTCTCCATGACAACCACGGCACCACGCGAGGCCCACTGCCTGGCATCACCATCGAGGCAGGGCCTAACGACAACGGGCCTCTGGCCCAGGGCCAACACCTCCTGGGTAGCCACCGCGTCAATACCAGGGGCACCGCCCGTGATGATTGGTGCATAACCATTACTAACCAACGCCCTAACCAATTCCCTAGTGAGGGTAATGGCCTCCGTGCTTGGCTTTCTGGTTCCAGCAATGGCGATTGGTGCCTTCCAGCTGGTGGTTCCAATAATGTAAATTACCCTCGGCCTGTATGGATAGCCCCTAAAGAGTGTTTCCAACTCACTCTTCGTGAGGGCTCGCGGGTTCATACGCAAAGGCCATAGTAACAACACCCAAATAAGCCTACCATGAACAACACTCCACCCACCCCCAACTCCCTCCTAGGGAGTGCACGAGACAAAATAAACAGTGCTAACAAACCTTCTACTCCCTCCTAGGGAGTTACGCCTATGCCACGGTGTGGAGTGATTTGACTCACGGCGATATATTACTTCTACTCCCTCCTAGGGAGTTACCGCAAGCCACAGCGATTCCCTAAAAGCCACACTAACCCTTCTACTCCCTCATAGGGAGTTTCACGTACTAACGATGGAGGGCGTCGTCAATGCGGGGATTTACATCCTTCTACTCCCTCTAGGGAGCTTCGAGGCACTTGAAATATACCTTAGTAATTACCTTCTACTCCCTCATAGGGAGTTACCCTGGATGCCCACGATGTGGACTGCCGTGCCTGTCTTCTACTCCCTCTAGGGAGTTACGCGCTCTCAGCCATTTATAACGTGGTTAGGTATGCGATAACACACCTTCTACTCCCTCCTAGGGAGTTACCTAGGGGTTCCCAACTGGCTCGCCTCCGTCCTGGACCTAGGTCTTCTACTCCCTCTCAGGGAGTTGCTTGGGTCATGGGCTTTTACCCCCTTTATAAGCTTTTCCCTACCTCGTTTATGACGGCCACGATACTCGAAAGCCTCTAACGAGTAATCGTGGGTTTTACGGGGCTAATTTAAAAACTCCCTAAGTGAGTCTTCGTATGAGTGGGGAGAAAAACGGGAAACAGGGGAAAGAATTCCTCCCCGGTCTTGTAAGCATGCTTGCGAGGCTAGCTAGCGAGAAGTCCTACGGCACGCTTGACGCCCTGGCAACAGCACCAAACATCCAAACCGCCCTCTCAGCCATTTACAATGCCGTTAGGTACGCAACAACCCAGAACTACCCAGTACCAAGCGAGGAGGAGTTAAACACCTTCATCGCAATGGCAAAGAGGGACCCGTCAATAATGAGGGAGGTGGCGATTAAGGCGCTCCTCAGGGCGGTTAGGCAGGGGTGATTGGTATGGCCCACGTGTCCTTCGGCTTCAGGTTCAGGACTAATGTCGAGGCAATGAACATGGTCGAGAGCATGGGTAACTACACACGCCACAGGACAGCACCAATAATCAAGCGAGTGATTGAGGATGGTGGTGTCACATACGAGGTGCAGTTCCTACCCGTGGTGAGCGGGCAGTCACTGGCAAACGCCTACTCCAGGGCGTTGGTTGATATTGCCGTGAGGAGGGGGTTGCCAGTGTGTGAAATGTGTAGGAGGTATAATGAAATGAACGGGTTCCCAAAGAACCCAAACATACGGGACAACGACAGTGTGGACAGGAGGGTTGCGGAGTGTGTTGTGGAGGACGTGACTGGCTTCATGGCTACACAATCAAGCGAGAAGTCGGGTGGAAAGTCAGGCAGGAAGTCGAGTGAGAAGTCGAGCGAGAATTCAGGCGAGGGGTCAGACAGTGGGCGTGTGTTGAGGAGGACGTCACGCATTCAATTCAGTTTCTTGGTGCCAGACGCGGATAGTGTGAATCACGTTCCACCAGTGCCCCAGTTCCACGTGAGGTATGGTGAGGAGAAGGAACAAGAAAGTGCAAAACAGGTGATTTATAATATAGAGAGTGCAAGTGCCATTTACACCCTAGTCATGAACATTGATGTTGATGGTATTGGGAGGGGCGTGAAGAATACCACAGACAATAGGCTTGCCAGGGTTAAGGCGTCCCTCGACGCCCTAATGCTCATGCTCAACGGCGGTTACATTGGTGCTAGGAAGAGTAGGTACTACCCACAGTTGGAGGTTTTGGGTGCCGTTGCCGTTGTCTCTGACCCATACCCCTTTGTGGTCTCGCCACCCAAGGCTAGGATTGTTAATGGCTCCCTACAGCCCTGGTACCTGGAGGACACCTTGAGGAGGGCTGTTACATTCAAGAGCGTGTTCGAGGACGACTCATTAACCATGTACTACCTTGATAATGAGTTCAACTGGAGCCCTGGGGGCGTTGGTGGTGCAATCAAGGTCGTGAGGGTTGAGGACATTAACACACTAATCATCAGTGTTAAGGAGGCGTTGAAGGCGAGGTAGGCGAGTGGGGGTCTTGGGTATGTCCCTTAAAAATTATTTTGTAATACTAGTGGATTTTGACTTACCAATCCTCAGTGTCCTACCACCACACGCCCTATCAACCCAGTCCCAACCAGCCCCAAGCCCCACGACACTCATTGGGGCGTTAATGAGGGCAGTGAAGAGGTACCGCGATGGGGTTCTGGACGAGTCAGCCCCAATCGAGGAGGTTGTTAGGGAGGCTTTTGGGGAGGGAGTCCTGTACGCATTGTTCTGGGTTCCGCCATACGCTACCGCGTTCACTCTAGAACGCGTGTTCTCAATGACTTATCAAAAGCCCGATAGGGCTAAATTATTGAGTGAGGAATTCATTACAAAGTGCCTGGGTGATTTACTAACAATCGAGGACACTGGCGTTAAGGAGGGGGTTAGTAAGGAGTGTAGGAAGTTTTATGAGTACACGGTCTCGAAAATGTGGGGTGTTGCACCGAGGGGCTTGGTAACGTACGCCGAGACCGCACACGCCCTGTACATTACAACCAATAGGGACTTGGCGAGGTGGGCGTGGTTGATCACCAGGATTGGTAGGAGGGAGGACGTTGCCTTCGTCAGGGACGTTAGCGTGTTCGGGCTGGGTGACTTGGTCGTTAGTCCTAACGAGGACAGCCTCTACACTACGCGGTTCTACATGCCGAGTAGGTTGGTGCGTGAGGCGTCGAACAAGCGTGTTTGGGTTTTGCGTGAGGTTGTTAATGGCATCATTCGTGAGGGGGAGTTCCTAGTCCCAGTGGGTGTGCCGGTGCCCGTGCCGATTGCCTACAAGCCTAATCCTAATGAGGCACTGGTCATTAGGCTACAGCTGGGTGGTGGGGTCGAGCACGTGCCAATACCCAGGGAGGTGGTTGGGGGTGGGTGGTAAGGGGAGTGGGGATAAAAAGTGTGGGGTTGTCATTGACCTTGATGATTTAGTCAAGTACAGGCACTTATCATTCGCCTGGTTCGCCCGCATGGCAATCGCCTGGCTAGTGGGCCAGGACCCATTCGAGGAGCCAGTCCCCATTGGGGAAGTGCTTGATAGCGCGGTTAGGGAGGTAGAGGAACTGGGCCTGGGGAGTGACTTGTTGGGGGACTTGCGGAGTAGTGAGCCAGGCAACCTCAGTGTAAACAAGCACTTTATGAAATGGGAGTCTAAGGAGTTCATGAGGGTCTTCGGCGGTAGGGGTGACAGGACTGCTGATTACTTCTGCGCAAAGAAGTACGTGATTGGCTTGTCCATGCTGGGTAGGGAATTAACGAGGGTTTATGGCAAAAAGTACCTCCTCATGGAGCCCCACGCGTACCTGAGGTACCTAGCGCCCACGGAGTATCGTGAGTTTTACAACAGTATTCAAAACTTTGTGAGGGAGTACGAGAGGAGGGGTGGTAATGAAGGACTTAGTGAGACAGCTTTCATGATAGCTCTCGCCGGCTTAGTCATAAACAAGCTACGCAAGTATGGGGTGGACTCGTATAAGATTAGGAAGATAATTGAGGACAGTGGTGGCTCACTTGTCCTGTACCTAGTGAGTAGGGATGGTATTACACCACTAAACCTCACAAACCTTGTGGATCATATTCTAAGGCTTGAGTGGGTGTTTGGGCTTGGTTTGTCTAGGGCGCTGGCTGGCTTGGCGGGGAAGTTTGTAGGCTCCAGGCGTGGTGATGTTATAGATTCAATGAATACGGTGGGTAATGCCGTGTTTAAGTACACGACCACTGGGGACTTGGGCTATATTTACAACATGATTAGGACTGTAACAACCAGTGAGGACTACGCGTGGGTTTTGAAGCCACTGCTTGGTGGTGTGGGTGGCGAGGGAGACAAGGGAGGCGATTGAGAGGCTCCTGGGCCTGCTAGAGGGTGGGCGCAGGCAGGTCATTGTTGAGTTACCCACGGGTTATGGTAAAACCACAGCTGGTACCGAGGTCTATAAACTATTAAACAAGAGTATAGTGCACCCCGAGGACAGGGTCATTCACGTCCTACCCCTCAGGGCGATTGTAGAGGACTTGGCAGGAAAGCTTAGTAAGGCACTTGGCAAGGACAAGGTTGCCTACCAGGCTGGTGTTGTGGTGCAGGGTGTTAATAAGGAACCATTCTTCGATGCTGATTACACAGTCACAACGCTTGATTCCTTCGTCCACAATTTGTTCAAGGCGCCAGTTACCGAGCTCTACATGCCCAGGAGGCACTATTACATACCACTCACGAGGGTCTTCACAGCTGGTATTATCTATGACGAAGCCCACCTCTTCACTAGCGGGGATGAGAAGATGAGCACGGCATTCCTAACCAGTGTCAAACTACTGACCAAGATGAACAACCCACTCATTATAATGAGCGCAACCCTCACTGGCACCATGGAGGAGGAGTTAAGGAAGAGGCTTGGTGATGGTGTTATTCTCAGGCTCGGCGCGAGGGGTGAGGAAAAGGACGCTGGGAGGGAGGTCGTGGTTTGGGATGAGGACTTCACAAGCGACGTGTGTGGTAATATTAAGTACAATGTGGGTACAGTGAGGATGAGAGAGGTTGTGGGTAAGACAGTTGAGTACCTGGGGGGTGGGCGCCGTGTGTTGGTCATAATAGACAATCGTGTGGAGGCAACCCGCGTGTATAATGAACTCAGGAACCGCGGGTTCAGGGTTGGCCTTGTCCACTCCCTCCTCACGAGGAGGGAGAGGCTGGGTGTCATTAATAACTTGGAAAACTACGAGGCACTTGTCGGCACGAGTGCCATAGAGGCCGGTGTGGATGTGTCCTTCGACGTGTTGGTTACAACACCTAAGAGCGCCTTGAGCTTGATCCAACGTGTGGGTAGGGTTTGTAGGCGTGTTGATAAGCCGTGCGTGGGGGATGTATTGTTGGTTAGTGATTTCGAGGGGAATAGGGAGGGGCTTGTGGATTATGTGTTGGAAAAACGGGTCTGTTGGAGGCTACCGTTTGACAACGATGATTGCGTGGGTTATGGGAAGCTCCTTGAGGACTTTGACGAGCCACCAAGCCCTAATGCGGAGTTTGAGGGGGAGCTGGAGGACTTGTTTAACTACACATACATTCCCCAGGGCGTTCTGGATGGGTTCCTCATGAGGGTGGGGTACTCACTCGTTAGGGAGCCCCTCGTGGAGGTGTATGTAAAGGGTGTTGGGGGGTTTAGGAATACTGATTATGAGAATGCCTTCCTCGATTCATTCAGTATTGAACTCAGTGGGTTGGGCAGGGTTGCCGAGTGCATCGAGGGGCTTGGGGTTGTTGGTGAGGATGGGGCCGAGGTCATTAATGATGATGATTTACTAAGAGGCTTTGCCGAGGGGAGGTACAATGCGTTTGTGAGGTTTGTTAGGAAGCATGTTATTAATAACAAGCAGGATCATGTTAATAATAACAGGCATGTCGTGGGGCCGTTCGTAATTCTCAAACCCAATTGCCTAGGCACGGGTGGTGTGTCATGACCTGCTGGGCTTACTACCCAGGCCCACGGGGGCGGGGTAGGAAGCCCGAGAAGTTCTACAGGCACTCCATCGGTGTTGTTGATTACATGTTCAACAACATGTGGTTCATTACAGCCCCAGTCATTAGGAAGGTATCAAAAACCCTAGGCGTCAGTGAGGGCTTGGTTCATGATGCCGTGCTCATAAGCGGTTTGCTCCACGACCTGGGCAAGACATGTGCGTGCTACCAGGAAAAGCCCTGGGAGGGCTTTAGTGGGCATTGGTTACTCTCTGCCAGTATTGTGTTTAACATTATCAGAAGCACTGGGTATGATGCCTTCGGCGATAAGAAACTACTCACAAGCCTCTTTGTACTACCAACACTACTCCACCACTACGCCCAATCCGACTTATTAGGCTGGGTTAGTAATAACAGCGTGGTTAGGGTCCAGGTACACAATGATTGCATCGAGCCCTTGAAA
>Ga0080005_103830_pt1 | contig 10708 bp, 12 predicted proteins | sample JossMetagenome_2_FD_69208 | JGI IMG/M metagenome (GOLD analysis project Ga0080005, IMG submission 69208) | Hot spring sediment microbial communities from Joseph's Coat, Yellowstone National Park, USA - JC3_ASED (SPADES assembly) (version 2) | ecosystem: Environmental > Aquatic > Thermal springs >... | reverse complement strand
TCTTGTAAATAAGCTTGTACAACCAAAACAAACTCCAGAGCCACACGAAACCAGCCACTTCCACAGCGGACTAAACGACCCCGCCGTCTAGAGGCTCAAGGACTTTTTCACCTCCTCCAGCGCCTTCTCCAGCTCCTCGCCCCACTTGATACGTTTTTTAAGCGCCTCCACGCGCTTGACGAGCTCCTGGAGAAGCTCCACCACGTCTGCGGCGGCGGACTCCCTCGTCGTGTATTTAGACAAAACGGCATCTGGATCCGGGCCGTGGTGCTGGTAGTCGTGGAGATTAAGCGCCTTATCGGTCACAAAAGTAATGCCCTCGTGGCCGACGTCTCTCAGCAGGCGAGACAGTTCTTTCATCTTGGCAGTGGGGATCCGTAGCACGGCCCTCGACTCAAGCCACCTCCGCTCCTCTTCCGTCTTCGCGACGGCCTTCAGCCTCTCAAGCTCAAGCCGTAGCAGAGCCGCCATAAACGCCTTCCAAGCCTGGAAGGCCTTACCCAAGGCGTTTCTCGTCAAGCCCCTCTCCAGATACTCCAACGCCAGCCTTGCCTCCCCCAAAGCCTCAAGAAGCCTAGTCTCCACATACGCCGCATCGCTCGGCCTAGGCAGAGGACGCTCCACAAGCTCAACAACCACGACAACGGCTGACTGTCTCTTTAAAAATTTAGAGGTGGTGCAGACGTGACACAGTTGCGGCAACAGAGGCGGCTACGTCTCCCTCAGCGCCTTCCTCACCGCCTCTCTGTGTATGGGGGTTTGCCAGGCGGCGTTTCTCCCGACGCCTAGTTCGGGGTCTTTCTCCGGCGGCGGCTCGTCAACCCATAGGTATTGGTACCTGCCCATGACCTCGGCCGCTATGTTCATCTCCGCTAATTTGTTCAGCAGACCCATCCTCTCCCTAACGAACAACGTATCGGGGTCATCCACAGCCTCTTCAAGCCATGCCCTCTCAGTAGGCGTCAACGACCTTACGATGTACGTAACCCCCCTCTGCTCGATGAAGGCCCTCACGGCGTCGTCCCACCTCCACCTATTCTCGTAAAGAACAGCCAAGACGCTTGGGTTTCCGCCGGTCCACATCCACACCTCCTCGAAGGGCGGCCTGGGGCCAGGCAGTTTCTCATACAGCCGCTGGAAGCCCTCCTTAGGCATGTTCCACATCATCATCAACCGGCCCCATCTATGTCTGCCGATCTCCCTCCTCGACAAGCCCTCGCTGGTGGCGGCGACGGCGACAATTCTTTCGTAGCTCCTCGGCGGGTACTCGATAAGGTTCAGGAGGCTCTTTACGTATATGCCGGCCTTGTCCAGCCCAACGGCTTGAAACGCCTCGTCGACGAGCACCGCCACCTTCCTCCTGCCCCACCTATCGAGCAACTCCTTAACTATGTCTATGGCTAGGTTGGCAAATTTCAACTGAGCCACACCTGAAGTTTCCGCCGTAGCGTCGATAAGCCTCCTGACGACATCTGTTACATCTGTATGAGCCGTGAAGTGCAGATGTGCGGCATCGACGTAAATAGCATCATAGCCCAAATCCCTAAGCATTACAGAGGCCTGCCGGAGAAAAGCAGATTTGCCGCAGCCCTCCGGCCCAAAAATCACCACGGGGAACCTGGTTCCCCTCTCCGCCCACTCCTCCACCTGCACAAGGGCGCGGTCCCTATCCACAAACTCAACCTCAAGCCCAGGGAGGAGGTTAAGCGTAATCCTCCTCACACTTCGGTAGGTGCCCTTCTAATTAAGCTTTATACAAGGCGTGACGCCTAGGTTTCAGAAACGCGCGTAAAGTAGCTAAAAACAGCGGTTCAAGCGACGCCGCCCCTCTAGAAGCTTTCTAAAGCCCTCTTCACCTCCTCAAGCGCCTTCTCAATCTCGCTACTCCATTTGACGCGTCCTCTTAGCACCTCGACGCGTCTGGCGAGTTCTTTGAGGAGCAGCAGGACGTCTGCGGCGGCGGACTCCCTCGTCGCGTATTTAGACAGAACGCCATCTGGATCCGGCCCGTGGTACTGATAGTTGGAGGTCTAGGGCGAGAGCCGTCACAAAAGTAATGCCCTCGTGGCCGACATCCCTCAGCAGACGGGCAAGCTCTTTCATCCTAGTCGTCGGGACCCGGGCACTGCCTTAGACTCCAGCCACCTCCGCTCCTCCTCAGTCTTCGCAAGAGCCTTCGGCCTCTCAAGCTCAAGTCTGAGGAGGGCGGTCAGAAGTGCCTTCCACGCCTGGAAGGCCTTACACGCGGCGTCGCGGGTGAGACCCCTCTCCAGATACTCCAACGCCAGCCTTGCCTCCCCCAAAGCCTCAAGAAGCCTAGTCTCCACATACGCCGCATCGCTCGGCCTAGGCAGAGACCTCTCCACAAGCTCAACAACCATGGGAACCTCTGCACCACCTTTTAAAAGTCTTCAAAACCCACACATAGACGCCGCCGCGGCGGCTGGACATCAAGAAGACGCCGCTTCTCTCAGCGCCCTCCTCACTGCCTCTCTGTGTATCGGCGTCTGCCAGGCGGCATTTCTGCCTATGCCGAGCTCCGAGTCCCTTTCAGGGGGCGGCTGGTCGACCCAGAGAGCGGGGCCCCTTCTGTAGATGTAAATAATGAGGTTTCTCCACACCAGCTCCTGCCTCAGCTCGTGGGGAAACTCAACCTTACCGACAACGTCTGGGTCCTCCACGGCCAGCTCAAGCCAGCTCCTCCACCGAGAGACAAACTCCGCCGTCAACCTCTTCTCCTCCGCCACGCGCAAAGCCACACCCACAACATCCCACCCACCTTCGTAGAGCCTCCCCAGCATTCTCGGGTTTCCGCCGGTCCAGCGCCATACTTCTTCAAACGGCGGCCTCGGCCCCGGCAACCTGTCATATAGTTGCTGGAAGCCCTCCCTTGGCATATTCCACATAGGCGTCAGCTCAGCCCAGAAATGCCTCCCTATTTCCTCCCGCGTCACGCCTTCGCTAGTTGCCACCAGCACGACGATCTTTTCGTAACTATACACGGGGTGCTCTATCGTGTTTAGCAGACCCTTCACGTATGCGGCGGCCTTGTCTAGGCCGATGGCTTGGAAGACGTCGTCGGCTATGACGGCGATCTTCCTCCTCCTCTTCTTAAGGATCTCCCTCACCAAGTCGAACACCGCCAGCGCGAGACGCCCCCACTTCTCGTCCTCCAGCGTCTTCCTCACCAAATCTACAAAAAGCGTCTTGACGTCGGGGTCGTCCACCTCAGCCGCAAAAACCCGATCAAGAGGGTGGAGGTAGAAGACGTCGTAGCCCAGCTCCCGCAACCCAGAAGCCGCCTGCCGGAGAAAAGCAGTCTTCCCACAGCCCTCCGGGCCAAATATAACGACTGGAAATCTGGTGCCTCTCTCCGCCCACTCCACCACCTGCGCAAGAGCGCGGTCCCTATCGACGAACTCAGTCACGACGCCGGGAACAAACTCAAGCTTAATCTTCTTCACCGGCTTAAAGGCGGCCCATGGTAAAAAACTTAGCGACACGCGGGGCACATATGCAGATCCCCAGCGTCTTCGCGGCGGTCTGCATGCGGAAAACCCCCAGCGGGTGTGCCGACTTACGGAGCCGCCGCGCGGCGCAGACCGAGGCAGGGTGGAGAACGTTCCCAGCCTCCAGAGCCCGCCGTAAGCCTTTTTAACGGCCAAGTTCACCCATGCAGTTCTACGGCACACCGACGCTCTACTAAAGGCTCAGGTAGGAGACCGAGAGAAGGAGCGCCGCCGTGGACGAGGTCGTTGTCGAGCTTCTGGAGAGGGAGCTGGGGGCGTCGCTTGATCCGCCGAAACGCGCCGAGTTCCACCTCGCCAAGAGGCTTCTGATGGAGGCCGAGGAGTTACTGGCGAGGGGCGACTACGTCCAAGCCTCCGAGAAGGCCTGGGCCGCCGCCCAGATAGTCAATGTTGCCAAGAAAGGAAAAGAGCTGAAATCCGCGGCTGCCCGTCAGCAAACAGCTGGCGAAGACAGAGAGCTGAGGAGGCCTGGAGCCGCGCCGACGTCCTCAACCAAGACTTCTACGGGCTGGACGCCGCCCGGAGATGTGAAATACGCCGTAGAAGACGTGGAACAGTTCGTTGAGAGATTCAAGAAACTACTCTAGCACAAGCCTCTACCCACAACGACGCAACCCAGCACCCCGCCTCAGACGCTCCGTCTTGGCGTGGGGCGAGTCTTGCGGTCAGCTGGCCGCGGCTTTGATGCGCCTCGGGTTTGAGGTAATGAGGGCCGTCCCGGCAGATGCGAGGCCCCTGCCTCCGCGGGCCCTCCGGCTAGAAGCGCCGACAGCTTGCGGCGGTCGCCCACCCATGCTCCGGCGGATCCCCCTAAAGGCTCTGTCCACTCGCCGCCCCAGTCTCGTGAAGACCCTAAGGACAGCGGCACCTGCGGGAGAGCGGCGCCACAGCCAACCGCCGCCGTGGAAAACGCAGAGAACCACCACGACGACCCAACTACCCACAAGACGCCGCTACGCCCCACAACGACCACGTCGCCACGGCCACCCCAAGACCACTCCAACAACGCCCAACTGCATCGCCACGCCGCAACTACATACTCAACTGAGTAAAACACGCAGAAAATACATACAGCCCGAAGCCACGGCGCCACATATATGCTAATACTGTAACACAAAACGAAGCACAGTAGTAAGAGACAGCAAAAATCCATTCCATCCAATGGGCAATTCGCGAAGGCAACCGGACCGCATCGGTTAAGGCGAAGGTCTCAAGGCAACGCCCGGCACGATGTTGCCTGGTAGGGTGATTTTGAGCGGTGGGCAGAGCTTCCCGTTCAACGCATTGGTTAAGCCGTAAGCGAAGTCCGCGAAGTAAAACCCCCTTTTTCCTATGTCTTCTCTTGAGGTGACTTTTCTTCTTGGGATTATCGTCGTGGTGGCTTTGGTGGTTGGTTGGTGGCTTTCTTCTACTTTTCTTGCGTCTAAGCAGGAGCCATGAGGTGGGTGTTGGAGCTCTTCATCGTCGTGGTTATGCTGGGCGCCGTGACCTACTTCTTCGCGCTGACGCCCATGGCCCCGTCGCGGTTCAGAGCAACAGGGAGACGATGGAGCAGCTGTACACCAACCTGGCTCGCCTCGTCCTCGACCCCCAGTTTCTCAACGACCTCGAGGGCGCCATATGCGGCGACGCCAACATGCGCAACTACGTCCAGACGGCGCTTGAGGTGTCTCTGGGCCCCCAGTACCTCTACAACGTAACGGTTTTGCCGGGGAAGCTGCTGCCGCCGTGCCTGGCCTGCCTCCAGCCCTCTGATAGACTCATCAGCTTAGCTAGGCCGCGGGGCTACGTATGGCCCGCTGTCTTCAACGCCACGTTCTACGCAGTTCTGCCCAGCGGCGCAGACGTGAGGATAGTAATCGCAGTGGGGAGGCCATGAGGGGCCAGGCGCTTGTCTTGGCGGGGCTTATTCTCACGGTGGCTGTCGTGGTTGTTATGATGGCGCTTTACACAGCTCAGAGCTCCCCCGCGGTCGCTTTCGGAAAGCCGTCTTATGGCTATGTCTCAAGGTCGTGGCCTGACCTCGTCAAGGCGGCGAGGGGCTACTTGTCGTACGTGGCTTCGCAGACCGGCTTCACGCTTGCAAGGGGCAGTCTCGAAGTGGGTCTTTACGGGAGGCCTTGGGACTCCTACTGGCTCCGCTACAACAGACGCAGAGGAGGGCCTCGGCGGGTCTCGCCTCGATGTCTGCGGCCATGTCGTATCTGCAGGTAAACGCCTCTGGCGGTGTCTGGTACAGAGTTAGAGGCTTCAACGGCACGTTGGGGCCCTATCCCTTCGCCGCTGAGTACAGCAACTGGAACCTCGCCGTGGTGACAACCGGCGTTAGCATATCTTGCGGCTCCGAGGTGGTGACCATAAAGCTCGTGCCTCTAAACGTGCGGGCGGCGCGTTTTGTCGTCCAGTCGCTGGTTGACGTCAGCGTAGAGTACGTCTTGACGTACACAGGGCACACCAGCGACATAGTGTCTATTGGCGCCGGCTACAACGACATATTGTCAGATATGTTGCGGGTGGGGAATCCCAACGGGAGGCTTGCACTGTACGTATTTGACTCCTCTGTGCTCTCACAAAGCCAGATCTGCGGCCGTTCAGACGGCGAAATAGTGGCGCTTGTCCAGAGCAATCTGCGGTCTGTGCCTTGGTACGCAGAGATCTACAGGTGCCCGCTGTGTCTTCTCCACTTAAAGGTGCCTCCCACCTTCCTCCAGCGCGGGAAGGTATCTGAGGTGCTCATAACCTACAGCTCAGTGCCTCTCCAGCCGCCCCAGTTCAAAGTAGTTATTACACGGCAGGACTCACACGCGGAGCATGTGTTCGACGTAACCTCTGCCTACACAACAAGCAACCCGAGGCAAGTTTTTCCGAGTTACTATGGTGCAGATGACATAGCGACGTGGGGGAGGGCTGTAGTGAGGACGGACGGAGTCTGCTACACCTCGCCGAGCGGTAGCGTGGTCGCCTCGGGGGTTGCTCCCTCGGCCGTTGTCCCCCAGGGCACGGCTGTTCCCAACAGCGCAAGGATCTATGCGACATATTCTGCTGGGACGGTGAGATACGGCTTCAACGTCTACACAGCCTATACGTGGAACAACCCCTCTGTGGGGTTCAAGGTGGAGGCACATGTGTTGCCGGAGAACGTTGGCTTTATCAGACCGACGAGGCTTGATATATACGCCTCAAACCCAGCCACCACGCACCCCATCTGCGCCAACATGTATGCAGTACAGGTCGTGAACCCGGCCATCATCTGGAGCTGGTGGAAGATAGGCGGGGGCAACATATGGAACGGCCGTACGTGGGACGTTGGATACGTCGAGTACAGCGACAGGCAGTGGTATCAGTTGTCTTTTGCGCTTTCGCCAGCCGGCGTGGCGCAGTGGGCCGTCTACCACTACAACTCCTCTGGGAGGCCTATGAAGTTGCTTGGGGTCACCACGAGGAGCGGGGTCTCGTGGTTGCAGAACTTCTACATAGTTGTTGGTAGCGCTATTGTGGACAACCCAGGTAGTGCAACAAGTGCCTGGACGGAAGCTACGTATTACGCATATGTTCGCGTTAGGCCGTGGGTCTACCCCGAGCCCTCCGTCTCCCTTGTGCCTCTCGACAAGCCGCCGCTTGTGGCGCCGGTGCGGCAGGACATAGTGGCGCTAGATCGTAGCGAGATGAGGCTTAGGCTAGACGCCACTCTGGACATGCCGGGCGCCTTGGTGAGGGGGCTCAACGCCACCACGTGGCTCAACGCCTCGGCTGTCGCAAAGAACAGTTGCGGGGCCCCTGGCAACTGCCGCGAGGAGGTCCACCAGAGGACTTTGCGGTATTTTATAAACGTCACCCACAGCGAGCCACGCGCCGCCCTGTCTTTGCAGTTCTTCGTGTACTATGTCTTGGGGAACTCGCCTAGGAACACAACCGCCACCTGGACTCTCTACGAATACGGCGACAAGTGGGCCAACTTCAGCGTCACTTTTACAGTGCCCCGGAGGGCGCCCTTTGTTATTCTGATCTCTGTGTCCGGCTCGATCATCGCAAAGCTCGCGGTGAGCGACGCAAGGCCTCGGATCTACTACTTGCCGCTTAGAAACCCAGACGGGTCCTACACGTACTACGCAATGAACTACGGAGACGGCGTCGCGGTTTTCTACATGCCTTGGGGCACCGTCCAGTCCTTCGACGACAGCTGGGACCCCAGGTCGCTGGGCTACGCCGGATACTTCGGCGCCTTGTACAACGTCACGAACGGTCGCGAAAGGTGGCAAGTCCTCGTGGTGCCGCCGGGAGGCCTTGTCAAGTTCAAAACGCCGGCCCAGACAGACCTCAGGTACTACTCGCCCACATGGCAGATGCCGTACATAACCCAGATCCCGATGCCCTGCCAGCCTCTTGCAGTCTACCGCCTGCTGGTGCCAACCAACATAACAACCAATTACTACATCTTCGCCATAGACGGCGTTTCTGCCACGGTGCTTAGCAGTTTAAGAGCGGTTTACATATTTGGACCGCATACCGGCGGTATACCGTCTTCCGCGCCGTTTTACATAGAGAGAAGCTCCACCGGCGCCCACCTGCCTAGGGTGTGGGTGAGGGTAGATGCTCCTCCTGGCCCCATCGACTACAGCAGAATGCTCGCCGTCTTGTGCCAGGCCTCGACGCCGGCTTCTGCGTCTAGTGAAGACAAAGACGCGACCTTTGGGCCGGGCAACTACGGCACTGCGTCGAGCTACGCGTCCATAGGCATAAAGGCCAGCCTTGCGACCTTCCCCGACGGGTTTACGGTGGATTTGCGGCCCACGTCGTCGTCCTCTATAGGGAGCTGGGGCCTTGCCAACACCACGTCTCTGCCGTCGTCTTCATGTAGTGTTGGCCAGAGCCACGTGGCGATTTACTACACCGGCTCCTCGCCGCCTTATTGGTGGCATTTCGACGGCTTCTGCTTCGATAGGCATATATGGGAGAAGCAGGTCGGTACGCCGTATTTCGCCAGCATATCGCTTTCGCGGCAATTTGTGCTGTACCGCATGTGGACCTCCAGCTTCGACGAGACGGGGATGTGGCGTCGCTCCTACCCGAACGCGCCGGAGAATTTAAATAGTCCTTACGTGGCGTATCAATACGTGGTTGCGCAGTTTAAATTCGAGTGGCGTATTAGGCCGTTTGCCTGGCCCGAGCCCTACGTGAGGGGTTGATATGCAGTCGCTTGAGCTTGTTGTCTTGGTTTCTTTCTCGCTTTTGATAGTCTTCGCCGCGGTGCCGTACATCTGGCAACGGGCTTCCGCCTCTATGACGCAGTGGGAGGCTCGGCAGATGCTCACCTTCATGGCGTCTTTCGCGGACTCGCTTGAGTCGGACTTCGGCATGCCTGGCACGTTTAGGAGCTACTACCTCCCCAATTTGGTCTACGGCGTCTTCTCTGTGCGGAACTACACGATGTATATAACCTGCGTCTCGACGGGGCGTTCGTTGCCGCCTGTGTACTACCTCTTCGTCAATGTATAACTCCAGTTATATAACAGGCGGCGCAAAGCCGCTTAGGGGGGTTAGGAACGTCACTCTTGCGCCACTCGGCCAGCCGTTGGCAAGTCTCAACGCCACAGGTCTCGGCTATGTGTTGTACACAGGCCCCGTCTACATCTCCGGGGCACCAACCGTGGTGTATGTGGTTAACGTCACTAGTCTCGTGGTCTCAGGCTCAGCCTCTCTGAGGTACCGGGTGGTGCGCGTCGTCGATGGGTACAGCAACGATCGTTTTCGTATGGATTGTCCAGGCGGCGTATTTCAGATAAGACTTGTCGATAGTAGAGGGCGGCAATTGTGGACCGCCGCCTACGGCCTAGGCGGAAGCGTCGTGGTGGTGGCTACGCATGTCGAGGTTGCGTTGAAATGAGGTCGCTTGAGGTTGCCGTCCTTTTCGCCTTCGTCGTTGCGGCTTCTGTGTTTCTGGCGTTTTACGTAGACATGCTTGCGCAGTCTGCGCTCGACCGCGAGGTGGCGGCTCTGGCTAAGTCGACGCAGGTCCTGGTGGCGGCTCAGTTGAGAGACGTGCTGACGGCTGCGTCGTTTAGCTATGTGCGGAACTTCACCTACATGCTCTACGTGCCCACTGAGTTCCCGCCCTAGACGCATACGTCTACAACGCGACTATTTACGTAGGCGGCGACGGGGTGTTGTACGTAAACGTTTCTTTCGCCGGCTTTAGGGGGACCGGCGTCAGCCGCTTCTCTACTTCATCTGCCGTCGGCAACGTGACAAGCCGCGCCGAGATGGACGGCGTTAGGCTCTACCTGTCAGACCCCGTGGCCGCATACGCGTTGAGGCCTGGTGCGTCGCAGTGCGTCACCCAACGCGGCGTCAACTTGACGCAGGTGGGATGTGCCGCCCTTGTGACCGGGGCTCGCCAGTACTACGTCCTTTATGTGATTAAAAGGTAGTGGCGGTTGATCTGTTGCGGGCTTTTTCGTTAAGTCGCTTGGCTTAGGCTGTTTAGCGGCGCAATCGACAGACTGCTGGCTGTTAAGCTGTTTCTTTCGCAACCGGTAGTCCCGTCCCTCGGGTGGGAGTCTGTTTTTTAAGGGTGTTTTTTCTTTTGGTGTCGTGCTTCCTCCGCCTGCTGGGGTGCTTAAGCTTAACCAGAACGAGGTTCCTCTGCTGCCTCCACAGCACGTGTTGGAGACGGCTAGGCAGGCCTTGGCGGTTGCTAATTGGTACCAGCCGGCGGAGCTGTACGAGGAGGTTAGGAGCCTCTATGCTGAGTACGCCGGGGTGTCTCCGAGGCGTGTCTGGCTGTTTCCGGGGGCTGACGACTTCTTTGAGGGGCTTCTGCGGGGGGTGAGGAGCCTGGCGGTGGTCAGCCCGACCTATTTTTTGTTGGAGGAGCAGGCGCAGTTCTTTGGGGTTTCTCTTGTGAGGACTCCGCTGAGGGGGGCGGAGTTTAGGCTTGACCTTGCCGAGTTTCTGTCGGCGGCTAGGGGGGCCGACGCGGTGTATGTGGACAACCCCAACAACCCCACCGGCCAGCTCCTCTTGACGCCGCGGGAGGTAGAGGAGATCATCGCCTTGGGCAAGCCGACGGTGGTGGACGAGGCGTATTTCGAGTTTTCGGGGGTCTCCGCCGCGGGGCTGGTGGAGAGCTGGCCTAACTTGGCGGTGGTGCGTACCATGTCTAAGGCGTTTCTGCTGGC
>Ga0080005_131744_pt1 | contig 10709 bp, 11 predicted proteins | sample JossMetagenome_2_FD_69208 | JGI IMG/M metagenome (GOLD analysis project Ga0080005, IMG submission 69208) | Hot spring sediment microbial communities from Joseph's Coat, Yellowstone National Park, USA - JC3_ASED (SPADES assembly) (version 2) | ecosystem: Environmental > Aquatic > Thermal springs >... | reverse complement strand
GTGCTTCCACCTCCAGGAGAGGTTTGAGTCGAGCTGGGGTGAACCGTATTTCTCGAACTCCCTGTCGAAGAAGGTGACGAGCCTGGCCTTCTCCCAGCCTAGTAGCATAGCGTACTTGTAGTAGACGCTCGGCACCGGGATCCTGTGTCTGAATATGTAGGCCCAGACGTCTCTCCACGTGAAGTGGTATAGCGGGTGAACCTCCACCCACCTCACGCGGTCGGCGACCCGGCCCCGGGATCCTCTACGAGAGCTCTCCTCAGCTCTAACGCCGAGGAGGTGGTACCTCACTTTAAGCCGCCTCGTCAGCTCCTCCAGCGCCTTGTAGAACTCCTCGTACCATGGAGCCCACTCCTCCCTAGCCCTCTCGCTGAAGCCCCGGCTGTACACCGCGACGTGGACGTAGGCCCCGGGCGCGACTCTGAGTATGCCCCCGAGTATCTCCCGCTCAACCTCCCTGGGCATGAGCCAGGGCCCGTGGTCCCAGTGGAATACGTGGACGCTGCTCTTCACCCTGGTCGCAATGATGTGCAACATCGCCATCGAGTCCTTGCCCCCGCTCACGGAGACCAGGGCCCTGTCGATGAACTGCCTCGCGAACTCGGCTGCCTCAGCGGCCTTCTCCTCCACCCCGCCTTCATCGTAGTAGGTTAGGAAGTACTCCCTCCACTTCTCAAGCCACTCGTCTAGCCCAGCTCCACCCTGGTGAACGGGACCGCGCATAGCTCCACGCTCTCCCTAGCCCAGTACGGGGGCTTGTATGCGAGGTAGGCCGAGTCCTCGTAGTACCTCAGGTACTTGACCGGGATGGGCCGCATGGCCAGCCCGTCCTTCACCAGCCCGTACTCCCCCTCCGCCTCGGCGACCTCAACCTTCTTGACGAAGCCGAAGCCTATGTTCCTCTCCTTGCCGAGGGCCGACACCTTGCCCACCAGCCTCTTGATCTCGCCGGCCTCCCCGGTAGCGTAGAACCTGACCCGCTGGGCCGGAGCGTACACTGCCTTCAAGTAGAAGTCCTTGAAGAACCCGCTCCCACGGCTTATCCTCCCCTTTGGGAACGGGTGGTCGCCCCGCTTGAAGTATGAGAAGACCTGGAGGCTGGGGGCCGGCTCTATTATCGAGACGCTTGCCACGGGGACGTCGCGGTAGTATTTGAGCGGGGGCCTCGGTATATCCTTGACCGGTATCTTGGTCGGCAGGGAGTAGTACTTCTCCCCGAGCTCCTCCCTGAGCATCACGTGGGCTAGAAGCGAGTCGAAGAAGACCCAGGGGAAGCCCAGGGAGATGGGGGATGAGAGGTGGAAAACTATCTCGAGATCCTCCATTAAACCGCCTCAGCCAGCTCGTCGAGCACCCTGGCTATCTCCCCCTTATTCCCCTCGACGAACCCCAGGTACTCTGAGTCGTCTGTTTTAACAGGCCACTCGTACTCTATCCTCAGCTTCCCGAAGCCTATGCTGCTCTTCCCGCCGATGTAGGGTAGCTGCTGCCAGAGCTTGACGGCCCTGTAGAGGGTTGAGAGGTCGAGCCTCTCCTCCCCGCTGGTTGTCTCCAGGACTATCTCGTGGTGGAACCTCGTCCCCGGGGCGAAGCACTCGTACTCCACTATCGCCTGGACAGCCTGCTCATCCTCCTCCCCGCCTGCCTCCCCAACCCTCAGCTCGTCCCTGCGCGTCTGGAAGGCCCGGGTTATCAGCTGGTAGAAGCTTACATCGCTGTCCACCCCAGTGTACTCCCGTAGCTCCCTGCATATTGGGAGGAGGTGGCCGATTAAGACCCGGCCCTCGACCATCTGGTTGGCGTAGCTCGCCCCGAAGAGCCTCAGCGGCAGTATGTACTTCACGACCCTGGACTTCAGGTTTAAGTCGACCACGCCCGACTCCTCCTCCTCGACGCTGGTCAACACCCCGCCGGCGAAGAGCGTGTGGTACAGCCTCTGGTGCTTCCTCTGCGAGAGATCCAGCTGGTACCCCGCCCGCTCCAGGAAGTCCCTTGCCAGCAGCCTCCTCAGCCTGCCCCTAGCCTGGTTCCCGCTGATTATCGGCACGTCCACGGGCTTCCCGTCGACTATGAACTTCAGCCTGTTCAGCAGGACTACGGAGCCCGTCTTCTCGTTCCCGCCGTGGAAGACCGGGGACAGGGCTGTTATAACCCCGCGCAGCCTGTAGGTTATCACTTCCTGTCACCCCTCAGCTCTCTCGCCTTCACAGAGGCCTTCAACGCGAGGAGCTTCGTCCACTTCCTCAGCACGTCCATCGCGGTGTCGTTGCACCGCCTGAGGGCCTCGACGTCCTCCAGCGGGGCGCTCACCCCCTGTATACCCAGGGTGTTGGCCAGCCTCTGGATCGCGCTGGCAACATCCGACTCGTACTTCGCGTACTCGAGCCTGTGCTCGAATACGTCGAGGGGCCTCCTCCCCTTCATCCTCCGCCACTTCACCTGGCTGTAGATGTAGCCGAGCACTGAGACCCACCTATCCTCTACAGCGCCCTCACCACAATCCCCCAAGCCGGGTCACCCCTGACCTCCTCGATCCTCCTGCACTCTTCCTCGTGAACCCACTCGTGGGGGAGGCAGCCTTCGAGCAGCGGTGCCTTCTTCCTCAGCTTCTTGTAGAGGCCTGCGGCTAGATCCAGCAGGTAGGCGAGCCTCTCCCGGGGGATTATAACCGGGCCCTCGTCCTCCCCGCAGAGGACGACACGGCTCCTCGTGCTCGTAAACCTCATGCACTTTAAGAAGCCGTACCTCCTCCCACCGCTCTTCACGTATATGATGCTCCCCTCGGGCGGGTCCCTTAAAAACTCGAGGAGGCCCTCCTTGTCGCCGTCCCCGAACACCTTGAAGTCGTCGCCGACTAGAACCCAGCTCGACGACCTCAGCCTCCTGTCCTCGAAGAGCCTGGAGCACACGTCGCAGACCAAGGAGCCGTGGTAGAGCTCGGGGTAGGAGACGAATTTCTCGCTGACACGCAGTTCTTTGACCCCAGGCCTCCGGCCGCAGATAGAGCAGGCGACGCCCACGCACCCCACCCGTTTACAAGGGGGTGTTTAAAAAACAAGTGTGGCCCGGGCCCCGGGTTTAAAAGACCGCGGTTAAAGAGTGGTGGAGGCCTTGGAGCACCACGACCCCTCGTGCTACACATGGCACTATGAGTTCCGCAGAGTCGGGGGAAGCCTGCTGGCGATAGTAGTGGAGAGGTGTGAGACATACGATGTAGTCCACGTCTACAAGGTTGTTAAGAAGGATGTGAGGAAAGTACTCGAGGAGATCAGGCCACGCCAACCCGTCGGCTCGCACCTAAGATCCCTGGATGGGAGGCTGGGATCCCTTGCTCGAAAATAGCCTGCTCCCGCCCCGAGGCGGGGCCTCCAGCTGCAGACTCCGCGAGCAGACTTCCGCGGGGAGACAGGGGTCAAGGGCCTCAAACTTTTTTACCGCGGGCTCCCTGGGTTTTTCAGCTAGTGATCATGAAAAAACCGTGTCTTCCACGGGGTTTTCCACGGGGTTTTATTTGTTAAAAACACCATGATATGTAGCCCAACGGGAGATAAAGCCCTCGGGGATAGACCCCTCCTTGGAGAAGCACCTCCCCTTTAACCCCCGCGTAGATCAAATAATGCTACCTTCTCCTTGGGAGGAGGGCTGAGGCTACTATCCCTAGGACCAGGCCTCCAACACCCACGGCTACTACAGCCGTTTCATCTAGCTCTCTCACCGTAGTAGTGTAGGAGAGGGTCGTGGTGGCTGTCGTAGTAGTAGGCGATGTAATGGTTGTCGTCTCGGTTGTAGTTGCCGCGACCGTAGTAGTGTAGGTCTCGCTTACAGTAAGAGTAGACGTCACGGTCTCGGTAGCGGTCTTAGTCGTGGTCAGAGTAGACGTCTCGACCCTCGTCTCAGTCACAGTGGCCGTAGCCGTAGTAGTCCACGTCTCAGTTATAGTTGCAGGAGTTATGTTCCCGCGCATCACGCTTGCCAGCGAGAAGTTCTCCGAGAGACGGCAGGGAACATTGAGGGGGAACATCTCCTGGTTCCCCCAGTTGTGGAAGTGGGTCGAGTTCCACACCACGTAGTACGCCTTGGCGACCAGGAACCCCTTGTTGAAGCTACCCTCGTCTAACACAATGAACCACAGCCTAAAGCTCGAGTTAGCCGAGAAGTCGAATCTACCGCCATAGTTATCAAATACAGACGAATTGTTCAAGAAGATTAGGACTATCTGCCCCACCAGCGGGTCGTAGACGCCAGCGTAATCAACTATATAGGACTCCTGCGTGATGTTGCTGAAGCCCCCGCCAAGCTTCTTGTAGACGTAGAGGCCCACCATATCAAAGCTGAAGTTGTTGTCGCAGACGTAGAACTGCCTCGCAAAATCCCTGTGGGCCTGGAGGCTCGGGAAGCCTGGCGGAATAGCCGTGTCATTCATGATTATCTGGAGGACGTCCTGGGGTATAACCCACCCGCCAACATCCGTGTAGACCTCGTTTTCTTGAGCAGAACCCAGGCTCGCTACAAGAACGAGGGCCGTGAATACCGAGACCAAAACCATGAACCTGTATCTTACCATCATCACACTTCTAAACACAATATTTGTTAAAAAAGTATATAAGCTCTACGCCCCCCTTCAAGCGTAGTTTGTTAAACCGTATTTAATAAACACAGGCTGGTCGATAGAGCCCCAGTTGTAGAAGACGATAACATTCACTTCGTAGCGGTAGTTTCCATCAAGCGATAACGTGTAGCCATATCCTCCACTGCTTAGCGCTACGGGATTATATTTAAGAGTGGATCGGCCCCCTGTGTTCAAATTGATGATGTCGAATTCAATGAAGTATCTCGCTGGGCTCGACAAGTTCTGCGTCGTGTAGACCGTGATGTTGATCGGTATCGGGTTCGGGCCTGTTGGTATTGGGCTTACCTCGACGGTCCACTGGTATGATGTGGGTGGTGGAGGGGGCGGGGTCGTGATGGTTGTCGTGAGGGTTATCGGTGCCGTGGTTGTTGGTGGCGGCGGCGCTGTAGACTGAGAAGTGTACGCCACGCCCACGCTCGCTGCCTCCGTGTAGTTCAGCATGTAGCCGCTCGGCAGGGGGTATGAGCCTGTGAGCACCAGCGTGTATGAGTCCGATGTCAAATTCCCAGTCTTACCCCCAGTGTAGCTCCAGCCCGCCTGGTTGTCCGCGATGACGCTCCCCGTGTAGCTGTCGGAGTAGAAGTATGCGTAGGGGGAGGGGTTGCTACCCGTGAAGTTGTAGCTTAAGCCCCCTGTAGTCGTGTTGAAGACGTAGCCGTGGAAGAGCTGGTAGCCAGGGTACAGTAACTTGAATACCGCGTACTCCACGGCCCCGGTCCCAGGGTATATTATCCCGAGGGTCAGGGTGTCGAGCCCGCTGTTGAAGATGGGCGCGGTCGTCAGGTTGGCGTTGTTATTGCTGTAGCTGTAGGAGACCGCTACGGCTGTAGGCGGGGGGACTATGTACTGCTGAGCATAGTATGTAGCGAGGGGCCTCCCGAAATAGAGCAGGGATGTAGCCGTGTACCCCGGGCTTGGCGCCGCCCCGCTCGCTAGTCTAGTGCTGTACGCGAGGTCGGGGGAGAGTATGAGCACCATCCCGCCGTCGATGAAGGAGGGCGTGAGGTTTATGGAGAAGATGAGGTTTGCCGTGGCCACGAAGCACGGGATGGTTGTGTTCGGGGGGCTGGGGAAATACCAGTAGTTGGCGAAGAGGGGGCTGTTGTAGTAGGTGCTGGTGGGGGTGTAGGTCGAGGTAGCCCTCGCAACGTCGATGGCTATCCACTTCACAGTCCCAGTGAGCGTGTTTGTGAAAGTCAGGTTCACCACGCTACCGCTCCAGGCCTCCGTGATGTTGAAGACCGGGTCGTAGAAGACTACGGGAGGGTATAGGGCTGTCTTCAAGCTACCGTACGCGCTCCCGCTCCCGGAGCTACCCGATGGAATCGTGATGGTCGTCGAGAGAGAGGAGTTCACGGGGATGTAGCTGATGTTCCCGGGGATGTACACCCTGAGGCCGTAAAGATCCATCGGGTAGAAGCCCGCGCTGAGCGTCTTAATGAGGAGCTGGGTGCTCGGGCACCACTTCAAGAGGCCTTTATCCGTTACAAGCTCGATGAAGTACTGGCAGGACGCGACCTGCGGCGCCAGGTCGCCCTGGTAGACCGGGTAGTACACGCTCCCCAAGACCATTACCACTTGGCTGGTGGCGGTCCCTCCAGTGGCTGGTGGCGTGGCGCCTGAAGACCAGAGGATGCTGGTACCGTTGGTGATGAACACCGCGTAGACTTTCAAGTCTATGCCAGACATCATGTAGACAGTGCTGGTGTTGGAGTCCACGTAGCCCCGCACCCAGCCGGATAGGATCGCGCTGTATATCTCCTGCTTCTCCCTGTCTATGGCCTGCCTGGCCTGCTGGTACACAGCGATGTACTTGTAGAGTAGAGCAACCATCAGCGCCAGGAGGACGGCCATGCCTAGTAGGGCGACCACCTCGGCCTGGGCCTTCATCCCCCTAGATCGCTTCAAGCCCGGTCACCTCTCCACCATGTAGATCGACCCCTTACACGTGTAGTACAGCGGGACAGCCTGCAACGTCACGGCGTAGACTACCCCGGGTTGCTGTGGCTGTATAGCTGTGACCTGGACGCTGACCCCGTAGGAGAACGACTGGAGGCTGGTGGTGTTCAGCGGGTTCCCGTCGATATACGCGTAGAGCACTGAGCCCGGGGTCTGGGAGGCCTGCCTCACAATTATAGTGTAAATCCTCCCAGCATACAGCGGCGCGACCGTGTAGTTCGAGGCCACCTGGGTGCTGGACGCGGGGCCGTATAAGCCTACCAGGAGGCTCTTGCCCCCCGTGAGGGTGTCTATTAAGACCATGTCGCAGGCCCCGTTGCACTGCAGAGTGAAGTTGTGCATCCCCGAGCTGATCGGCGCTACAGCCGTGGTGAAGGCCATAGCGAAGTAGCTTCCAGGCGGGAGACCGCTCACATACGGCTCCTGGGACGAGCTTGAGTAGTAGACTGAACTAGTTGAACCGCTCGCGGTTGGGTTGCTCGTGGAGAAGAACTGCTCGAAGCCAGTGTAGCTGTTAGTCCACGGGGGCGCTGAGGGCACGGGGTAGTACTGCCACGCTATGCTGGGGGAGCCTGAGAAGCTCGCTGACACGAGGTATACTGGGGGGCTTGAACCCGAGCCCTGGTAGACCGCGTAGACCAGGTAGCTGGTCCCGTTTTGGACGGCCTCGACCAGCACGCGGCAGGGGGTTGAAGCGGTGGAGGGGACTCTGCTGGCCTGGTTCCTGGCGTAGTAGACAGCGTAGCCCACCACCCCGGCCACGACTACAGCCATCAATAACCCTACGACCAGGTTGCTTAGGGCGCGCACACCCATCCCCCAATAATAACCAATACGTATAAAGAAGGGGCGTGGAGGTTGGTGGAGAAAAAAGGATTTGCGTCTTAGGAGGAGGGCTGGGCCGCTTAGCCTCCGCCGACCGCTGTAATTACCTGGCTCTGGCCGGACGCTGTGTCCTGGACCTGCACAGTGATACGGGCTACCCCCACGCTAGGCGGCGTACTACCCAGGTTGATTGTTATCGTGAACGAGCCGTCGGACTTAGCGTTAATGGTGTACGGCAGTGATGGAGTGATAGTGGCTTGGCCGCCGGGGAGGTTGATTACTGTGCCGTTGTTGAGCGTTATATTGACGGCTTGGACTTGGAGCTGGTTCGGCAGGTTGTTCCTCACACCCAGGCTTATTATTATCATGCCACTGCTACCGTAGGCCACATTGTATGTTGTTGCGGCCATGTCTATGTTTGTCATCCTGCTCTGCTGTCCCGCGAGCCACCCCCTTATTGCGAAGACGGCTACAACAGCGACAAGTATCAGCGTTAATACCACTATTACCTCGCTTATACCCTTCATCCTACCGCTCCTCTTAGTCAGCCAGGCGACCACTCTGCCCATGCTCTCACCGCCTCCACCTAGAAAATACTGTGCTTTTAAAGCAAGTGAGAGGAAAGCCCCGCCCCGCGAAAGCACGCCAGGCGGGGGTAGGAGTGAAAAAACATGGAGAGAGGCAGAGGTGGAAAACGTGGTGGCGTGTTTAAGGCAGGACTACTTGGACTGGGTAGGTCTTGCCGCTCGCCGAGTGGAGCTTGATCTCGACCTGCTGGCCCGATGAGAAGGACATTACGGCCCCGCTCCCCTGGGGGATGCTTAGTGTGATCGCGGTGTTGCTCCCGGGGCTAAGGGAGAGCGGGAGGGCCACGCTCAGCGTTATCGTGGAGTTCCCTATGCTGATCTGGTTGCAGGGTATACCGTTCACGAAGACGTTGTCTATGGTCGCTGTAGTAGTCCCCGCGTTCTTGACTTGCAATGTCACAGCCCACCCGCCCCCGGACGGCGTGGCGTAGGCGTTGACTATCTGCAGGTTCTCAGTCCCAGTGAAACCCCCTATCAGCCCGGTCGCCCACAGCGCGACAGCGATCGCGACGGCCAAGGTGACGGCTACTATGACGACAGTGGCTATGACAGGGCTCATCGCTCTCATACACGCCCCCTCACCATAAACGAGGTGCTTTTAAACCCAGTCTCATACCATTGGGGGAAGCCCTGTGCCGAGGCTGGAGAGGCTCTACTCACGCCTGGCGTCCAAGGCCACTGCTCTCAGGAGGTTGCCCCGGCTGAAGCCCCGGTCAGCCAGGCGGGCCGTGACACCCGTAGTCCCCGCCCCCGAGGAGGCGTCGGGGAACACTATTCTAGAGTACGCTGTCGGGGCCTACACTGTGAGGCTCGTGGACGCTGGGGGCTGGGTGGAGTACCATGTCGCGCCGAGGCTACCCCTGGAGGTCTACGGGCTTGTGGAGGAGAAGCTTAACGACATCCTCCTACTGCTCAAGAAGGGGAACGACCTCGGGGATGTAGTCGTCGCGGTTCTGGGTGTGGAGAGGGGGCGAGCGGTCGACGTCTTGTACGCGTGGAAGAGCGTGACCGGCTACGGTAAGCTACAGGTGCTCTTAGACGACCCGTACATCACGGATATCTCCGTTGAAGGGCCTGGGAGGGTCTGGGTGAGGCACAGCATAGTGGACTTCGAGAGGCCCGAGCAGGACTTCATCCCCACGAACATAGTCTTCAGCAGCGACAGCGAGGTGGTGCAGATGCAACAGGTTGTAGCGACTAAGTGCGGGACATACCTCTCCACCAGCAACCCCATAGTAGACACCCAGCTCCCCCTCCAGGACGGGGGCCACAGGGTTCACATGGTCTTCCCAACCGTCTCGAAGAACAGGGCTGAAATCATTATTAGAAAGAAGCTTCCGATGCCTCCTTCAATGGAGTACTATGTCGAGTCCAAGGTTCTGCCGAGGGCCTTAGTCGATTTATTCAAGCTGATTATTTACGCGAGGGGGAGCTTGATAGTAGCCGGCCCGCCTGGCTCCGGCAAGACGACGCTCCTCAGATCAATACTCTACTACCTTGTACCGAAGACGTGGAAGGTCATCGTGATCGAGGACACGGGGGAGATAGACCCGCTGCCCGGGTCTCCGTGGACAAGGTACACCACCTTCGAGCTCGGGGCTGTTAAAGTAGACTTGTTCGACCTAGCCAAGGCCTCACTGCGTAGCAGTGGCACCAGGTTGCTCGTGGTGGGCGAGACCCGCGGCGCCGAGGCCAAGGTGCTGGCTCAGGCCCTCCTAGTCGGGCTAGGAGGCATAACCTCATTCCACGCCTCCGCCCCCGAGGAGGTTGTCTCAAGGTTCACGGCCCCGCCCATAGAGCTCGCGCCGAGCCAGGTGGGCATGTTCCACTACGTCCTAATCATGGGCTACGGGGAGAAGCCTAGGAGGCAGGTGAAGACCCTCGCAGAGCTCGTTTACAAACATGGGGAGAACAGGGTTGAGGCGAGGGTGCTCTGGGATCGCGAGAAGGACGGGCTGAGCGTGGGGCTGTCGTCGATCCTCGGGAGGTCTCTCAGGGTCAAGGAGTTGCTCCCACGCATCGAGAAGCCGCTTGTTGAGGTGGCCCCGGACGCTGGGTAGACTGGTCGAGGGGTATAGGAGGAGCATAGCCCTAGTAGACCCCAGGCCCGCCAGGTACACTGGGGCCGTGAGAGAGCTGGAGGTTGCTACAGCCCTGACGATCGTGGCTGGAGCAGTCTATGTAGCAGCAGTGTTCGCGGGCCTCCTAAACCCCTTGGACCCCCTCTCGCTGACCCTGCTGGCGACCGGGTTGACCGCCCCCTGGTTCAAGGCGGTGGACACAGTGGCCTCTGCTAGCGCCTTAAGGAAGAGCGCTGAGCAAGAGCTGTCTTACGCTGTGATAACGGCCGCAAGCGTCTCCAGGACGGGGCTAGAGCTATCCGACTTCCTTAAACATGCGTCTAACAGCAGGCTTTTCCGCGGTCTAAGACTCCTGGGTGAAAGGTACGCGGGGCTGAGCGAGCTGTTCGGCTACGAGCGCGCGATGTCCTACCTGGCGAGGCTCTTCCCGGGGAGGACTAGGCTACTCCTCTCGGGCTACACGTCGTCCCTCAACTCGGGGACAGCACTCTACTACCTTAGGGATAAGGCATACGAGTACTTCAAGGGGATAGCCCTGGAGGTCGAGAGGGCTGTGGGCAACAGGGTCATGGTGGCCATGATGATGATGGTCTTCTTCGGCGTGGCCCCCATGGTCCTCCTCGCGGT